>Ga0065721_10048820_pt1 | contig 76927 bp, 91 predicted proteins | sample Mesricmetagenome_FD_59108 | JGI IMG/M metagenome (GOLD analysis project Ga0065721, IMG submission 59108) | Mesophilic microbial community from rice straw/compost enrichment Sample: eDNA_1 v2 (version 2) | ecosystem: Engineered > Solid waste > Grass > Composting > Bioreactor | place: USA: Davis...
CTATGGCCCGCCGGCCGTGCGGCCGGGCGGACGCCTGCCGCCCGAGTATCGGGCCCCGCCGGTGGCCGACTATCCGCGCTATCGCCTGCGCCCGCCGCCGGCCGGCTATTCCTGGCGCCGCGCGGGCGACGCCTTCGTGCTCACCGATCGCGACGGGCGCGTCTATGACGTGGTGCCGGACTAGACGCCCAGCCTCCTAGACGCCCAGCTTCGCCTTCAGGAGCTGGTTGACCGTCCCCGGGTTGGCCTTGCCCTGGGTGGCTTTCATCACCTGGCCGACGAACCAGCCGATGGCCTGGGGCTTTTCCTTCACGGCCTCGGCCTGACCCGGATTGGCGGCGATCAGCTCGTCGATGATCTTCTCAAGGGCGCCGGTGTCGGACACCTGCTTCAGGCCCTGCTTCTCGACGATCTCGGCCGCGCCGCCCTCGCCCGCCCACATGCGCTCGAAGACGTCCTTGGCGATCCTCGAGGAGATCACGCCCTCTTCGATGAGTTGCACCAGCTCGGCGATGGCCGCCGGGCCGATGGGCGATTCGGAGATATCCTGGCCGGCGGCCGACAGCTTGGCGGCCAGGTCGTTGGTGACCCAGTTGGCCACAAGCTTGGGATCGCGGCCCTTGGCGGCGGCTTCGTAGAAGTCGGCCTTGGCCTGTTCGGCGATCAGCACCCCCGCGTCATAGGCCGAGAGCCCATATTGCGACTGGAAGCGCGCCTTCTTGGCGTCGGGCAGTTCGGGCAGGCTGGCCTCGATCTCCTTCACCCAGGCCGGGTCCAGCACCAGCGGCAGCAGGTCCGGGTCGGGGAAGTAGCGGTAGTCATGCGCCTCTTCCTTGGAGCGCATAGAGCGGGTCTCACCCTTGTTCGGATCGAACAGGCGGGTCTCCTGCTCGACCTTGCCGCCGTCCTCCAGGATCTCGATCTGCCGGCGGGCCTCGTACTCGATGGCCTGCTGCATGAAGCGGAACGAATTGACGTTCTTGATCTCGCAGCGGGTGCCCAGGTGGCTGAAGTCGCCGGTCTCCCGGTACTTCTCATAGGCGCCGGGGCGGCAGACCGACACGTTCACGTCGGCGCGGAGGTTGCCCTTCTCCATATCGCCGTCGCAGGTGCCCAGATAGACGAGGATGGTGCGCAGCTTCTTCACATAGGCCGCCGCCTCGTCCGACGAGCGCATGTCGGGCCGCGAGACGATCTCCATCAGGGCGGTGCCGGCCCGGTTCAGGTCCACATAGGTGAAGTTGGGGTCCTGGTCGTGCAGGCTCTTGCCGGCGTCCTGCTCCAGGTGCAGCCGCTCGATCCGGACGGTGAAGGTGGAGCCGTCGTCGCGCTCGACGGTGACCTCGCCCTCCCCCACGATCGGGTGCTGGAACTGGCTGATCTGATAGCCCTGCGGCAGGTCCGGGTAGAAGTAGTTCTTCCGGTCGAAGCGGCTCTTCAGGTTGATCTGGGCCTTGAGGCCCAGGCCCGTGCGGATGGCCTGCGCCACGCAGTGGCGGTTGATGACCGGGAGCATGCCCGGCATGGCCGCGTCCACCAGGCTGACCTGTTCGTTCGGCCCGGCGCCGAAGCCCACGGCGGCGCCCGAGAACAGCTTGGCGTTCGAGGAGACCTGGGCGTGGACTTCCAGGCCGAGGACGACTTCCCACGGACCGGTGCGGCCCTGGATCAGCTTGGTGTTGGCGGCTTCGCTCATGCGGCGTTCCCTAATCCCGCTCGCGCGCGAGGTGAAGCACGATCACGCACCCTCTTGCGCAAAGGCCATGAAATGGCCTCAAGGTTGCGCGCGCCTAACGGCGTTCAGAAACCTGGGGGAAGGAACACCCGAATGAAGACTATCGCCCTCGCCGCCGTCGCCGCGGCCCTGCTCGCGAGCCCCGCGCTCGCTCAGGAGCATAACCACGCCGATCACGGCGCCGCCGCGGCCGCCGCGTCGGACAAGCTGTCGGTGGAGAGCACGCCGATCGGCGAGATCATCAAGAACGAGAAGGCCAAGGCGGCCCTGGAGCAGGCCCTGCCCCAGATCAGCGCCTTCTACGACCAGATCGGCACCATGACGCTGGCCCAGGTCGCGCCGCTGAGCCAGGGCGCCATTGACGACGCCAAGCTCAAGGAAATCCAGGCCGAGTTCGACAAGCTCTAAGAGCCGAGCCGTCTGAAACGCGAAACGCCCGCCGGACCCCGGCGGGCGTTTCTGATTCCAGGCCTTCGGCTCAGGCGCTCACCACCACTTCTTCGGCTTGGCCTTGAAGTCGGCGGCCTTCTCGATGGCCGAGCCCAGCGAGAACAGGGTGCCCTCGTCGAGGTTGCGGCCGATCAGCTGCAGGCCGAGCGGCAGGCCCTGCGAATCGAGGCCGGCGGGCACGCTCATGCCCGGCAGGCCCGCCAGGTTCACCGTCACCGTGAAGATGTCGTTGAGGTACATGGCCACCGGATCGTCCGACTTCTGGCCCAGGGCGAAGGCCGCCGAGGGCGCGGTCGGGGTCAGCAGGGCGTCCACCTTCTGCCAGGCCTGGTCGAAGTCGTCAGCGATGCGCCGGCGCACCTTGAGGGCCTTCAGGTAGTAGGCGTCGTAGTAGCCGGCCGAGAGGACGTAGGTGCCGATCAGGATTCGGCGCTTCACCTCGGCGCCGAAGCCCTCGGCGCGGGTCTTCTCATAGGTCTCGGCGAGGTTCGCGCCCTCGACCCGCAGGCCGTAGCGCATGCCGTCATAGCGGGCGAGGTTCGAGGACGCCTCGGCCGGGGCGATGATGTAGTAGGCCGGCAGAGCGTACTTGGTGTGCGGCAGGCTCACCTCGACGATCTCGCAGCCGGCCTCCTTCAGCCAGGCGATGCCCTGTTCCCAGAGCTGCTCGATCTCGGCCGGCATGCCGTCGACCCGATATTCCTTCGGGATGCCGACGCGCAGGCCCTTCACGGACTTGCCGCAGAAGCTGGCGAAGTCGGGCGTCTCCACTGGCAGGCTGGTGGAATCCTTCGGGTCGTGACCGGCCATGGAGGTCAGCAGGATCGCCGCGTCCTCGACAGTGCGGGCCATCGGACCGGCCTGGTCCAGCGATGAGGCGAAGGCGACGACGCCCCAGCGGGAGCAGCGGCCGTAGGTCGGCTTGATGCCGACGGTGCCGGTGAAGGCCGCGGGCTGACGGATCGAACCGCCGGTGTCGGTGGCCGTGGCGCCCAGGCAGAGGTCCGCCGCGACCGCCGCGGCCGAACCGCCCGACGAGCCGCCCGGCGTCAGCTTGGCGTTCCCGCCTTCCGCCCGCCAGGGGTTGGCCACCGGCCCCCAGGCCGAGGTTTCGTTGGACGAGCCCATGGCGAACTCGTCCATGTTCAGCTTGCCCAGCATCACCGCCCCGTCGCGCCACAGGTTGGCGGTGACGGTGGACTCGTAGGTGGGCTTGAAGCCGCGCAGGATCTTGGAGGCGGCGGTGGACTCCACGCCTTCGGTGCAGAACAGGTCCTTGATGCCGAGGGGCGCGCCTTCCAGGCGGCCAGCCTCGCCGCGGGCGCGGCGCTCGTCGGACGCCTTGGCCATCTCCAGCGCCTTGTCGGGCGTTTCGACCACGTATGCGTTCAGCGCCCGGGCGGCCTCCACGGCCTCCACATGCGCCTGGGTGAGCTCCACGGCCGAGAAGGCCTTGGACTGCAGCCCCTCGAGGGCCGCCTTCAGGGTGAGCGAGGTCAGCTCGGCCATTACTCGACCACCTTCGGCACAACGAAGAAGTTCTTTTCCGCCTTGGGCGCATTGGCCAGCACCCGGGCGGGATCGCCGCCGTCGGTGACGACGTCATCGCGCATGGGCAGCGCGGTCTCCACCGAGGTGGTCAGCGGCTCGACGCCGTCGGTGTCCACCTCGTTGAGCTGCTCGATCCAGTTCAGGATGCCGGACAGTTCCCTGGCCAGCGATTCCAGTCTGTCTTCCGGCTCGGCGATCCGGGCGAGCCTCGCGACCTTGCGCACGGTCGCGGCGTCGATGGCCATGGGGCCCTCCTTGAAACTCAGGCGCGTGGGTTAGCCGTGCGGCGCGTCATTTTGCAAGCTATGACGACCCGATGGCCGTCATCGATCTCCTTGAACTGCCCGCCGCGGCGGCGCCGAACACTCCCCTGGTCGGCCTCGACCTGGGTGAAAAGACCATAGGCGTCGCCGTCTCCGACGCCACCCGCATGGTGGCCTCGCCCCTGGAGCTGATCCGCAAGACCAAGTTCACGGACGACGCGGCGGCGCTCTTCAAATTGATGGAGAGCCGGCGCGCCTCGGGGATCGTCATCGGCCTGCCGGTGAACATGGACGGCGCCGAGGGCGCCCGGTGCCAGTCGAACCGCGCCTTCGCCCGCAACCTTCTGCGCCTGCGGCCCGAACTGCCCATCGCCTTCTGGGACGAGCGGATGTCGACCATGGCGGTGAACCGCATGCTGGTGGACGAGGCCGACATGAGCCGGGCCCGCCGGGCCGACGTGGTGGACAAGATGGCGGCCGCCTGGATCCTCCAGGGCGCGCTGGATCGCCTGCGCAACCAGGCGCCCTGACGCCGCCCGGCGCACGCCCGTCAACGGCGCGGACGAACGCCGGTCGGTTAAGCCCCGCCCTTCCCTCGCGTCGAAAACCCCCCTATGACGCCGCATCGAGATGAGCGGCGCCCCTACCGGATTGAATGAGGTCCTGCAGCGGACCTTCGCCTTCCCCAAGCGCCATTTCCTGTCCGTGACAGACCTGAACGAGGTGGAGGTGGCGAACCTCCTCGACCTCGCCGACGGCTTCGTCAGCCTCAACCGCCAGACCTCGAAGAAGCTCGACCTGCTCAAGGGTCGCACGCTGATGAATCTGTTCTTCGAGAACTCGACGCGGACGCAGTCCTCGTTCGAACTGGCCGGCAAGCGCCTGGGCGCGGACGTGGTCAACATGAGCCCGCGCTCGTCGTCCATCGCTAAGGGCGAGACCCTGATCGACACGGCGGTGACCCTGAACGCCATGCAGCCCGACCTGCTGGTGATCCGCCACTCCTCCTCGGGCGCGGCCGCGCTGCTGTCGCAGAAGGTGGGCTGTTCGGTGGTCAATGCGGGCGATGGCCAGCACGAGCACCCGACCCAGGCCCTGCTGGACGCCCTGACCATGCGCCGGGCCTTCGGCCGCATCGCCGGCCTCAAGGTGGCGATCTGCGGCGACGTCCTGCACAGCCGCGTGGCGCGGTCGAATATCGCCATGCTGCAGATGCTGGGCGCCCATGTGCGCCTAGTGGGGCCGCCCACCCTGATCCCGGGCGCAGCCCACCGCTGGAACGTCGAGGTGTTCCACGACATGCGCCAGGGCATCGCCGGCTGCGACGTGGTGATGATGCTGCGCCTCCAACTCGAGCGCATGGACGGGGTCATGGCCCCCTCGCAGCGCGAGTATTTCCGCTTCTATGGCCTCGACCGCGAGAAGCTGGCTTTCGCCGCCCCGGGCGTGCGGGTGATGCACCCCGGCCCCATGAACCGCGGCGTCGAGATCGACTCCGAGGTCGCTGACGACCTCTCGGTGAGCCTGATCCAGGACCAGGTGGAGATGGGCGTCGCCGCCCGCATGGCCGTGCTCACCTCCCTGGCGACGCGCCTGGACAACGAACGATGAGCGCCCGTCCCGTCGCCTTCACCAACGTCCGGCTGCTCGACCCGGCGTCCGGCTACGACGGCCCCGGCGCGGTAGTGGTCGCCGACGGCGCCGTCGCCGACATCGCCCAGGGCGGCGACCTCGGCGCCCTGGGCGCCGACGTGGAGGTGGTGGACGGCGGCGGCAAGCTGCTGATCCCCGGCCTCATCGACATCCGGGTGAAGACCGGCGAGCCCGGCTTCGAGACCAAGGAGACGCTGAAGTCGGCCGGCCGCGCGGCGGCGGCGGGCGGCGTCACCACCATCGTGGTCCAGCCCGACACCTCGCCCGTGGTCGACGAGCCGGCGGTGGTGGACTTCATCCTGCGGCGCGCCCGGGACATCGAGCTGGTCAATGTCTATCCCGCCGGCGCCGCCACCAAGGGCGCCAAGGGCGAGCGGATGGCCGAGATCGGTCTGATGCATGAGGCGGGCTGCCTCTATGTGACCGACGCCGACCGGCCGATCGTCAATTCCAAGGTTTTCCAGCGGGTGCTGAGCTACGCCAAGGCGTTCGACACCCCCGTGGCCCACCGGCCGGCCGACCCATGGCTGTCGGCGGGCGCTGCGGCCACCTCGGGCGAATTCGCCGCGCGCATGGGCCTGCCGAACGTGCCGGCGGTGGCCGAGAAGATCATGCTGGAGCGGGACCTCGCCCTCGCCGAGACCACCGGCGCCAAGCTGATCGTCGACCAGCTGACCACCGCGGGGGCCCTGGAGAGCTTCGAGCGGGCGGTGAAGCGCGGGGTGAACGCCACCGCCACCACCTCCATCAACCACCTGTCGTTCAACGAGCTCGACATCGGCGACTACCGGACCTTCTGCAAGCTGGACCCGCCGCTGCGCAGCGAGGACGACCGCCAGGCGGTGATCGACGCCGTGGCCTCGGGCCTGATCAAGGTGATCGTCTCGGCCCATGCTCCCGCCCCGGCCGAGGACAAACGCCTGCCCTATGACGAGGCCGCCCCCGGCGCCGTAGGCCTGGAAACCCTGCTGGCCGCCCTGTTGGCCTTCCATCACGAGGGCCGCATCCCGCTGATCGACCTGATCCGCACGGTGACCGCCGCCCCGGCCGAGCTGCTGGGGCTGCCCGCCGGCCGCATCGCCAAGGGCGCTCCCGCCGACCTGGTGCTGGTGGACCCGAACGCGCCGGTGGTCATCGACGCCGACAAGCTGGTCTCCAAGTCCAAGAACTCGCCTTTCGACGGCCGCCGCCTGCAGGGCAAGGTGCTGCGGACCGTGGTCGCCGGCCGCACCGTCCATTCGGCCTGACGGCGGGGCCGGGCCGGCCCTTCGTTCTCTTTTCGTTTCCATAGTCGCGCTTGCCGTTCTAGACTTCGCGCGCCCGGCCGCTAGGACTCCCCTCCTGCACTGGGGGAGCGACCATGTCCGAATCTCTGAACGCCGTCCTGACCGGCGCCGCCCTGGTCGGCGGTTACCTTCTGGGCTCGATCCCCTTCGGGGTCATCGCCACCAAGCTGGGGGGCGCGGGCGACGTGCGCGCCATCGGCTCGGGCAACATCGGGGCCACCAACGTCCTGCGCACCGGGCGCAAGGACCTGGCGCTGATCACCCTGCTGGGCGACGGCGGCAAGGGCGCGGCGGCGGTGTTCCTCGCCTGGCTTGCGACGCGCGGGGCGTCGGCCGAGGCCCAGGCCGCCCTCACCGCCCTCGCCGGAGCCTCGGCGTTCCTGGGCCACCTGTTCCCGGTCTGGCTGCGGTTCAAGGGCGGCAAGGGCGTCGCCACCTTCTTCGGCACCCTGCTGGCGGCCGCCTGGCCCGTGGGCGTGCTGGCGGGCGCGGCCTGGCTGGTGACCGCCTTCGTCTTCCGCATCTCGTCCCTGGCGGCCCTGGTCGCCGCCGCCCTCGCCCCCGCCTTCGTGTTCCTGGTGAAGCGGCCCGAGCCCATCGCCCTGATGGCCCTGTTCATGGCCATCCTGATCTATGTCCGCCACGCGCCGAACATCCGCCGCCTGCTCAAGGGCGAGGAGCCGCGCATCGGGGACTCCAAGACAGAGTGATCCGCAAGCTCTCCGACGCCCAGCGCCGCGACTGGCTGCGGCTGGCCCGGACCGAGAACGTCGGGCCGGTGACGTTCGACCAGCTCATCGGGCGTTTCGGCGAGCCTGCCCTGGCCCTGGCCGCCCTCCCCGACCTCGCCCGGCGCGGCGGGCGCATGAAACCCCTGGCGGTCCCGAGCGAAGCCGAGGCCGAGGCGGAACTTGAGGCCGGCGCGGCCCTGGGCGCCAGGCTGATCGCCGCCTGCGAGCCCGACTTCCCCCTGCCGCTGGCGGCCCTCGACCCGCCGCCGCCGCTGATCTGGGTGCGCGGCAGGGCCGAACTGCTCTCCCGCCCCTGCGTGGCCGTCGTGGGAGCGCGGGTGGCCTCCGCCGCCGGCCAGCGCTTCGCCCGCGGCCTGGCCGCCGACTTGGGCCGGACCGGCCATGTGGTGGTCTCGGGGATGGCCCGGGGCATCGACGGCGCCGCCCACGAGGGCTCCCTGCCCACGGGCTCGGCGGCGGTCCTGGGCGGCGGGGTGGACGACGTCTATCCGCCCGAGCACCGGCCGCTGTACGACCGCCTCGTGGCCGAGGGCTGCGTGGTGTCGGAAAACGAGCCCGGCCGCCGGGCCGTGGCCAAGGATTTTCCCCGCCGCAACCGCATCATCGCCGGCCTTTCCCGGGCGGTGGTGGTGGTGGAGGCCGAGCTGCGGTCCGGCTCGCTGATCACCGCCCGCCTGGCCGCCGAGCAGGGACGCGAGGTGCTGGCCGTGCCCGGCTCGCCGCTGGATCCCCGAGCCCGGGGCGCCAACGACCTGATCCGGCAGGGCGCGGCCATCTGCGAAGGCGTCGACGATGTGCTGCGGGCCCTGGAGGGCCTGCGCGACCTGGGCGAGCCGGACCGGGCCCGCTACCGGCCGCCAGCCCCGGCCGACGGCGATCCGGCGCTGCTCCGCAGGGTCGCCGACCTGCTCTCGCCCACGCCCGTCAGCCGCGACGAACTGGTGCGGATCACCGGCGCGCCGGCCCCGGCCGTGTTCGCCGCCCTGGTGGAGCTTTCGCTGGCCGGCCGGGCCGAATTGCTGCCCGGCGGCATGGTCAGTTCCGCGTGAGCCCCTTTAGGGGCTCGCCTCGTATGCGTCTTGCTGGCCGTTGACAGGGGGTCTAGGCCGCCCCCACCTTCCGCGCCTCTCAAGGGGACCAGACCACCTTTATGAACGTCGTCATCGTCGAGAGCCCGGCCAAGGCCAAGACCATCAACAAGTACCTGGGGCCCGACTTCAAGGTGCTGGCCAGCTATGGCCACGTCCGCGACCTGCCCGCGAAGGACGGCTCGGTGCGCCCGGACGACGACTTCGCCATGTCGTGGGACGTGGACTCCAAGGCCGCCAAGCGGCTGTCCGAGATCGCCGAGGCCGCCAAGGGCGCCGAGCGCCTGATCCTCGCCACCGACCCCGACCGCGAGGGCGAGGCCATCTCGTGGCACGTGCTGGAGGTCCTGCAGAAGAAGCGGGCCCTGAAGAACGCCAAGGTCCAGCGGGTGGTGTTCAACGCCATCACCAAGTCCGCCGTGACCGAGGCCATGGCCAATCCGCGCGACCTCGACATGGAGCTGGTGGAGGCCTACCTCGCCCGCCGCGCCCTGGACTACCTGGTGGGCTTCACGCTCTCGCCAGTGCTGTGGCGCAAGCTGCCGGGCGCCAAGTCCGCCGGGCGGGTGCAGTCGGTGGCCCTGCGCCTGATCGTCGACCGCGAGCTCGAGATCGAGCGCTTCAAGAGCCAGGAATACTGGACCGTCGAGGCTGAGGTGGCCGCCGGCGGCGATCCCTTCACCGCCCGGCTGGTGAAGCACCAGGGCAAGCGCCTCTCCAAGTTCGACCTCGCCAACGAGGCCGCGGCCTTCGCGGCCCGGGACGCGGTGAAAGCCGCGGCCTTCAAGGTCGCCGCGGTGGAGCGCAAGCCCGGCCGGCGCTCGCCGCCGCCGCCCTTCACCACCTCCACCCTGCAGCAGGAAGCCGCCCGCAAGCTGGGCTTCTCGGCTCAGCGCACCATGCAGGCGGCCCAGAAGCTGTACGAAGGCGTCGACATCGGCGGCGAGACGGTGGGTCTCATCACCTACATGCGGACCGACGGCGTGCAGACCGCGCCCGAAGCCCTGGACGAGGCCCGAGCCGTGATCGCCGGGCTGTACGGCAAGGACTACGTCCCCGAGAAGCCGCGCTTCTATTCCACCAAGGCCAAGAACGCCCAGGAGGCCCACGAGGCCATCCGCCCCACGAGCCTGGCCCGCAATCCCGGCAAGCTGCGCCTGGAGGGCGACCTCGGCCGGCTCTATGAGCTGATCTGGAAGCGGATGATCGCCTCGCAGATGGAGGCCGCGCGCATCGAGCGGACCACCATCGACCTGGAGAGCGCCGACGGCCAGACCGGCCTGCGCGCCACCGGCCAGGTGGTGACCTTCCCCGGCTATCTCGCGGTCTATGAGGAAGGCCAGGACGATCCCGAGGACGAAGAAGGCGGCCGCCTGCCGCAGGTGGCGGAAGGCGCCGAGGCCACCGTCCGCCGGGCCCAGGCCGACCAGCACTTCACCGAGCCGCCCCCGCGCTATTCCGAAGCCAGCCTGGTGAAGAAGATGGAGGAGCTCGGCATCGGCCGGCCCTCGACCTACGCCTCGATCCTGGAGCGGCTGCGCGACCGGGCCTACGTCCGCATGGAAAAGCAGCGGTTCGTGCCCGAGGACCAGGGGCGGATCGTCACCATCTTCCTTGAGGAGTTCTTCCGGAAGTACGTCGAGTACGACTTCACCGCCGAGCTGGAGAACCAGCTCGACCAGGTGTCGGCGGGGGACCTCGACTGGAAGGTGCTGCTGCGCAACTTCTGGGCTGACTTCAACGCCAAGGTCGGCGAGCTGGGCCAGATCGGCACCCGCGAGGTGATCGACGCCCTGGACGAGAGCCTGTCGTCCACCCTCTTCCCGCCGACGCCGGACGGCTCGGACCCGCGGGCCTGCCCGCGCTGCGGCTCGGGCCGGCTGAGCCTGAAGCCCAGCCGCACGGGGGCCTTCGTCGGCTGCTCGAACTATCCGGAATGCCGCTACACCCGCCCCTTCGGCCCCCCCGGCGTGGAAGGCGACGGCGCCAGCGGCGACCGGGAGCTGGGGACCGACCCGGCCACCGGCGAAGCCGTCTGGCTCAAGGCCGGCCGCTTCGGCCCCTATGTGCAGCTCGGCGAGGGCGAGAAGCCCAAGCGGGCCAGCCTGCCCAAGGGCTGGAGCGCCGCCGACATGGACCTGGAAAAGGCCCTGCGGCTGCTGCGCCTGCCGCGCGAGGTGGGCCTGCACCCCGAGGACGGCCAGCCGATCCTGGCCGGCATCGGCCGTTACGGCCCGTTCGTGCAGCACAACGGGACCTACGCCAACCTGCCGAGCGTGGACGAGGTGTTCGAGGTGGGGCTCAACCGGGCCGTCGACCTGATCGCCACCAAGCGCGCCGGCGGCAAGCGCGGCGGCGGGGCCGACCAGGCGCCCCTGAAGGACCTGGGCGCGCACCCGGCGGACGGCCAGCCCGTGCGGGTGCTGGCCGGGCGCTATGGCCCCTATGTGAAGCACGGCTCCACCAACGCCACCGTGCCCAAGGGGACCGACCCGGCGGCCCTCACCCTCGAGGAGGCGGTGAAGCTGCTGGCCGAGCGGGAAGCCAAGGGCGGCGGCAAGAAGAAGCCGGCCAAGAAGGCGGCCGCCAAGAAGCCGGCGGCGAAAAAGGCCAAGGCCGACGCCTGACCTCGTCAGGCTGATCGGGGCGAACTGATCGGGAGCCGGGCCGCGGGCGTGGCGTTGTGCTAAGCACCGCGCCATGGCCCGACCGCAAAAGACGAAACCCGCCCGAGTTCCCCAGGGCCTGCCCGACCGCGACACCCTGCTCGCCTACATCCGCGAGCACGGCGAGACCGACCGCGCCGCGCTCGCCCGGGCCTTCGGCCTGAAGGGCGCCGATCGCCGCGCCCTGCGGATGATGCTGAGCGACCTGGAAGCCGAGGGCGTGCTGTCACGCCGCAGCCGCCGGGGCCTGGCCGAAACCGGCGCCCTGCCCGAAGTCGGCGTGGCCGCCGCCGTGGAACGCAGTCCGGACGGCGACCTGATGGTGCGCCTGATCAAGGGCGAGGACGCTCCCCTCGTGCCGCTGGCGCCGGGCGGCGAGGTCGTGGGCCCCGCCCCCGGCCTGGGCGACAAGCTGCTGGTCCGCTTCGTCCGGCTGGAGAACGGCGAGGTCGAGGCCCGCCTGATCAAGCGCCTGGGCCAGAGCGCCCACCGGATCCTGGGCGTGGTCCGCAAGGCCCGCCGCGAGGTGCGGCTGGAGCCGGTGGACCGCCGCTCCAAGGACAGCCTGGTGCTGCCGGACGGCGGCGAGCTGCGCGACGGCGACCTCGTGGTCGCCCAGGTGGAAGGCTCCGTGGGCCGGTACGGGCCCAAGCGGGGCAAGGTGCTGGAGGTGGTGGGCCGCGAGGACGAGCCCCGGGCCGCCTCGCTGCTGGCCATCCACGCCCACGGCATCCCCACCGGCTTCTCCCAGGCGGCCGAAGCCGAGGCCGAGGCGGCCGAGGCGCCGACCCTGGCCGGGCGGGAGGACCTGCGGGACGTCCCGCTCATCACCATCGACCCGGCCGACGCCCGCGACCACGACGACGCCGTCTTCGCCGAACCGGACGCCGACGAGAACAATCCCGGCGGCTGGATCGTCTGGGTCGCCATCGCCGATGTGGCGGCCTATGTCACGCCCGGCTCGGCCCTGGACCGCGAGGCCCGCGAAAAGGGCAACAGCGTCTATTTCCCCGACCGGGTGGAGCCGATGCTGCCCGAGCGGCTGTCCAACGGCCTGTGCAGCCTGCGCGAGGGCGAGAACCGCGCCACCATGGCCGTCCGGATGGTGTTTGGGGCCGACGGGCGCAAGCGCTCACACCGGTTCGTGCGCGGCTTGATGCGCTCCGCCGCCAAGCTCTCGTACGAACAGGCTCAGGCCGCCATCGACGGCCGTCCCGACGACAAGACCGGCCCGCTGCTGGAGGGCGTGCTCAAGCCCCTGTGGGCCGCCTATGGGGTGCTGAAGAAGGGCCGCGACGCCCGCTCGCCCCTGGCCATCGAGAGCCTGGAGCGGAAGATCGTCATCGGCGAGGACGGCCAGGTGGTCTCGATCACCCCCAGAACCAGCCTGGAGGCGCACCGGCTGATCGAGGAATTCATGATCCAGGCCAATGTCTGCGCCGCCGAGACCCTGGAGCAGAAGAAGATCCCGCTGATCTACCGGGTCCATGACGCCCCCAGCCAGGAGAAGATCTTCAACCTTGCCGACTTCCTGGCGACTCTGGGCCTGCCCTGGACCAAGGGCGAGCCGCCGCGCACCGAGCGGTTCAACCGGCTGCTGGACGAGACCCGCGACACCCCGCACGCCGAGATCGTCAACGAGGTGGTGCTGCGGACCCAGATGCAAGCGCACTACTCCACCGAGAATATCGGCCACTACGGGCTGAACCTCGCCAAGTACGCCCACTTCACCTCGCCCATCCGCCGGTACGCCGACTTGGTGGTCCACCGGGCGCTGGTGAGCGCCCTCGGCCTCGGCAATGACGGCCTTACCGAGCGCGACGTGGCCACCATGAAGGGCACGGCCGAGCACATCACCGCCTGCGAGCGGCGGGCGATGGCCGCCGAGCGCGACGCCACCGACCGCTACGTCGCCGCCTTCCTCGCCGACCGGGTGGGGGCCGAGTTCGAGGGCAAGATCACCGGCGTGACGCGCTTCGGTCTCTTTGTGCGGCTCACCGAGACGGGGGCGGACGGCCTCGTGCCGGTCTCCAGCCTGGGCGGCGAATATTTCATCCATGACGACCGGGCTCACGCCCTGGTGGGCGAGCGGAGCGGCGCGCGCTGGCCTTTGGGCATGACCGTGCAGGTGCGCCTGCGGGAGGCGACGCCGCTCACCGGCGGCCTGCTGTTCGAGATGCTGAGCGAGCCCGCCCCGCCCGACCGCTCGGCCCCACGGCCGCGGCTGGGCGTGCGCAGCCGCGGCGACCGGGAGTTCCGCGGCCCCGGCCGGAGCCGGTCGGGTCCGAAGGTGCGCGGCGGCGGCGCGGGCCGGACGCCCAAGTCCAAGGGCAAGAAGAAGCCCCGCCGCTGAGCCCCGCGCCTGCCCGCCGGAGCGTGACGCCGGGTCACGCTTTCCAGCCGCCATTTCCCCCGCCACAGTTGAGCCGATGTCCGACGACGCGCCCGCCCTGCCCCTGAAGCCCGAAGGCCCGCCCCGCCCAGCCGGCCAGAAGGCGGTGCGGCCCAAGAGCGCCGCCACGGTGATGATCATCCGCCGTGACGGGCCCAGGCCCCGGGTGCTGATGGGCCGCCGGCACGGCGGGCACTCGTTCATGCCCGACCGCTGGGTGTTCCCCGGCGGGCGGATCGACCGCAGCGACTATCGCGCCCCCTTCGCCACCGACCTGAAGCCCGAGACGGCCGCGGTGTTCGACGCGCATCTCAAGGTCGGCAAGGGCCGGGCCCTGGCCCTGGCGGCGGTGCGCGAAACCTGGGAGGAAGCCGGCCTGCTCCTCGCCCGTCAGGCCCCGGCCCCGCCGCGGACCGGCCCGTGGCGGCCCTTTGTCCAGCAGGGCGCCCTGCCCGACCTCGAGGCTCTGGAGGTGATCGCCCGGGCCGTCACCCCGCCCAGCGTCGGCAAGCGATTCGACACCTGGTTCCTGATGGCCGACGCCGAGCGGCTGATGAGCCTGGAGCGCCAGCCCGACTGCGGGGAGTTGGAGGAGATCGCCTGGGTGGAGTTCGGCGAGGCCCTGGACCTGCCGCTGCCCACGGTGACGCGGGTGATGATCCGCGAAGCCGAGCTGCGGATGAGCGATCCCGCCCGACCTCGGCCATATTTGCGCTACAAGGATCGCGTCGCGGGACGCCCCGCCTACCTCTGAAGCGCCGTTAAATGGGGCCTTCGCCATGCTCCGTGGCCTGCTTGCCGCCCTGCTGCTGATCTTCACCGTCCCGGCCGCCGCCAAGGCCGCCGAGGAGGGGCGACCGATCAACCAGCTCCGCGTCTATGAGATCTTCGAGAGCAACAAGGCCGCCTTTCACGACCGCTTCCGGGACCACGCGGTCCGGATCATGGCCCGTCATGGCTTCAAGATCCTGTCCATGTGGGAGGCCAAGCGCGAAGACCGCACCGAGTTCGTCTATCTTCTGCAGTGGAAGGACGAGGCCGAGATGAAGGCGGCCTGGGCGGCGTTCATGGCCGACGCCGAATGGGCCGAGATCAAACGCATCACCGCCGCCGACCATGGCCGACTCGTGGGCGAGATCGAGGAAAAGACCTTGGTCGCCACGCCCTATTCGGCCCCGCTCGCCCCCTGAAACGGCGGCGCGAGCGTCGTGATGCGAGGCGGTCATTGACTTCCGGCCGAGGATTCGTATTTTCCCCGCCTCTCCGAACACCCGCCGGCGGTGCGATCCCGTTTGGCCCCGCGTATTTAAGGACCTGACATGGCGAAGCCCGCCTCCATCAAGATCCGTCTCAACTCCACGGCGGACACCGGCTTCTTCTACGTCACGAAGAAGAACGCCCGCACCAAGACCGACAAGATGGTGCTGAAGAAGTACGACCCGATCGCGCGCAAGCACGTCGAGTTCCGCGAAGGCAAGATCAAGTAAGGTCGACGCGACCTTCGATCTTCCTATGAAGACGCCCGGCCCCGCGGCCGGGCGTTTTTCGTTTTGGGATCCGCCCTCGCCCCGGGGCTACGCCGCCCGGGCGATGACGCGGTTGCGGCCCCTGGACTTGGCCTCATAGACCGCCTCGTCCGCCCGCTTCAGCAGGGCCTGGACGCTGTCGGCCGGGCCGCTGCTGGCCGCGACGCCGATGGAGATGGTGACGCTGAGCAGGTCGCCGCCCGCCATGGCCCGGAACGGCGAGCCGGCCACATGCAGGCGCAGGCGCTCGGCGATGCGCTGGGCGTCGGCCAGGCCCGTGTGGGGCATCACCACCACGAACTCCTCACCGCCGTGGCGCACCGGCAGGTCCACGGCCCGGACATTGGAGGCCAGGCGCACGGCGAACTCGCGCAGCACCTCGTCCCCTACGTCGTGGCCGAAGCTGTCGTTGATCTTCTTGAAGTGATCGATGTCGATGACCAGCACCGACACCGGCTCGCCGTCGGCTGCGGCCCGGCGCATTAGCGCCTCGAGCTGGCCCTGCATGTACCGGCGGTTGTGCAGGCCGGTGAGCTGGTCGGTGACAGCCAGCTCCAGGGAATGGTCGAGGTTGGTGCGCAGATAGTCGGTGTAGCGCTTGCGGCGGATCTGGGTCTTGGCCCGGGCCGCCAGCTCGCCGGGGTCGATGGGCCGGGCGAGGACGTCGTTCACCCCGATCTCCAGGGCCTTCACCGTCCGCTGGCGCTCGTCCGGATCGACCACCGCCAGGATCGGCAGGCCCCGGGTGGTCTCGTCCGAGCGGATTTGGGCGGCCAGGCGCAGGCCGTCGAACGCCTTGGCTCCGGCGTTGACGATGACCAGGTCCACGGGCCCCTTGGCGGTCAGCAAGGCCTTGTCCGGCTCGGTCTCGATCACCGGCCGGTGCTCCACCGACAACTCGGAACTGACCCGCTGGGCCTGGCGGACATTGTCGTCGACGATGAGGATCCGGCCGCCCGTCCCGCCCAGGCGCGAGGCGGCGCCCGCAATCACGCCCATGCGCCGGCCCGACGCCTCGCGCTCACGCAGCTCGTCGATCACCGCCTTCAGCCGGGTGAGTGAGCGCACCCGGGCGAACAGCATGACGTCGTCGATGGGCTTGGTCAGGAAGTCGTCGGCCCCTGCCTCCAGCCCCGCCACCCGGTCCGCCCGGCCGTCCAGGGCGGTGACCAGCACCACCGGCACATGCCGCGTCTCGGGATCGTCCTTCAGCCGGCGGCAGACCTGGAAACCGTCCATGCCGGGCATCATCAGGTCGAGGAGCACGATGTCGGGCCGCTCGGCGACGGTCATGGCCAGGGCCGTGGGCCCGTCGGACGCCGTCAGCACCTCGTAGTATTCGGCCGTCAGCTTGGCTTCGAGGAGGCGGACGTTCGCCTCGATGTCGTCCACCACGAGGATGCGGGCGGACATGGCCTCAGTCCAGCAGGCGTCGGATGGTGTCGAGGAAGTGCGAAACCGAGATCGGCTTGGAGATGTAGGCCTCGCAGCCGCCTTCGCGGATCCGCTCCTCGTCCCCCTTCATGGCGAAGGCGGTGACGGCCACCACCGGAATATGGGCCAGCTCGTCGTCCTCCTTCAGCCACTTGGTGACTTCGAGGCCGGAGATTTCCGGGAGCTGGATATCCATCAGGATGAGGTCGGGGCGATGCTCGCGGGCGAGCGACAAGGCCGCGAGACCCTCACGGGTCTCGATGATGTCGTAGCCCTGGGCTTCGAGCAGATCATGAAAGAGCTTCATGTTCAGCTCGTTATCCTCGACGATGAGGACCTTCTTGGCCATTCGGGACCCGGCGCCTTCTTCGAGGTCGGGCCGCGAACGCGACCTTCCCCAACTGTGCGGGTTTGATCCCACGGATATACTTAAACTTCGTTAGCTGCGTTTGGACGAGACCTTGCCGCAGACCCAGCCGCCCGCCGCCCTCAATCGCCCCGCCCCGAGCCTCGACGCGCTCGGCCTGTCGCGGGAGCGGCCGCTCGTACTGGTGGACGTGGACGAGGTGCTGGGCCTCTTCATGCAGGGGTTCGGCGACTTCCTCGCCGGCCGCGGTCTGGAGATGCGCATCGACCGCTTCGCCCTGTTCCAGAACATCTACCGGCCCGGCGAGCCCCAGCACCTGGACCTGCAGGAGGGCAAGGCGCTGTTCGACGCCTTCTTCGCCAGCCACTGCCACGAGATCGAACCGGCCCCGGGCGCCGTCGCGGCCCTCAACCGCCTGGCCGCCCACGCCGAGATCCTGATCCTGTCCAACGCGCCCGCCCAGGCCGAGCGGCTGCGGGCCCAGTGGCTGGCCAGCCACGGCCTGAAGCACCCGCTGATCCTGAACACCGGGCCCAAGGGGCCGATCGCAGCGTCCCTCACCCGGCAGACGCCGCACCGCACCGCCTTCGTGGACGACCTGCTGCCAAACCTCGACTCGGTGGCCGACCATTCGCCGGGCACCACCACCTTCCAGCATGTGGCGGACGAGCGGTTGCGCCCCCTGGCGCCGGCGTCCGAGCGGCATCGGCGCATCGACGACTGGGCCGAGCTTGCCGAAGCCATCGAAGCGGCGCTACGGCGCTAGCCATGTCCGACAGCATTCGCATCTGGCTGGCCGTGTCCTACGCGGCCCCTTTCCGCACCGGCGGCTGGGCCTTCGTGCGCAGCGCCGGCGGCGCGGTCTCCGGCGCGGCCGGGGGCGACCGCCGCATCACTGGCGACCGTCTGGCCCTGTCCGCCCTGCTCGCGGCGCTGAAGGACGCCGCCGGGCCGGTGGAGCTCGTCACGGCCGATCCTTTCCTCGCGGCCGCGCCGGAGCGCCTGGCGGCCACCGGCGAGGACGCGCCCACCGAGGACCTCGACCTCTGGGGCCAGGTGGCCACGGCCTTCAAGGCGCGGCCGGTCCGGATCGCCCGGCAGGCGCCCACGCCGGGCAAACCCCTCGCCTTCGCCGGGGCCTGGGCCGAGCAGGCCCGGGAGCGGGCGCGGAACGGCGCCTTCGCCTTTCCGATCCCGAAACCCAATCTCGCCAAGGCGGGCGCCTGAGGAACAAATCGGGTAGAACGGCCGCATGATCCGCTTCGGCGTGGATTTCGGCGGCACCAAGATCGAGGCGGCGGCCCTCGACGGCGAGGGCCGGTTCGTGGCCCGGGTCCGCGGGCCCACGCCCCGGGACTACGACATGGGCCTCGAGGCCGTCCGCGCCCTCACCGCCGAGGCCGAGCGGCAGGCCGGGGTGAAGGCCGAGCGGGTGGGCGTAGGCGGGCCGGGCTCTCTCTCGCCGCGGGATGGCCTGATCCGCAACGCCAACTCCACCCAGCTGAACGGCCGCCCCTTCGCGGCGGACCTGGCGCGGGTGCTGGAGCGGCCGGTCCGCTACGCCAACGACGCCAACTGCCTGGCCCTCTCGGAGGCCGCCGACGGCGCCGGCGCGGGCGCCGAGGTGGTGTTCGCCGCCATCCTGGGCACCGGCTGCGGCGGGGGCCTGGCGATCGGCGGCCGCCCCATCGTGGGCCGTAACGCGGTGACCGGCGAGTGGGGCCACACGCCCCTCCCCTGGCCGACGCCCGAGGAACTGCCCGGGCCGTCATGCTGGTGCGGCCGCCGGGGCTGCCTGGAGCTGTGGATCAGCGGGACGGGCTTCGCCCGGGACGCCGGACGGCCCGCCGAACAGGCCGCCGCCGAGGACGGCCCCGCCCTCGCCCGCTACATCGACCGCCTGAGCCGCGGCCTGGCGGTCATCGTCGACCTCCTGGATCCGGACGTGATCGTTCTGGGCGGCGGCATGTCGAACGTGAACGCCCTCTACACGCGCCTGCCCGCGGCGATCGCCCCGCACGTCTTCTCCGACGTCTTCGAGACGCCGATCCGCAAGGCCCGCCATGGCGACAGCTCGGGCGTGCGCGGCGCGGCCTGGCTGTGGCCCGCATGACGGCGCCAGCGAAGACGCCCCTGCGGGCCCTGTGCCGGGACTGCTTCTGGACCGGCGCGGACGAGGTTCGGCGCTGCCCCGTCTGCGGCTCGCCGCGGGTGGTTGTCCACGAGGAGCTGGGCGAACTTTCCATCGCCCACATGGACTGCGACGCCTTCTACGCCAGCGTCGAAAAGCGCGACCGACCCGAGCTGCGCGATCAGGCCGTGATCGTGGGCGGCGGCAAGCGCGGCGTGGTGACCACCTGCTGCTACATCGCCCGGATCAAGGGCGTGCGCTCGGCCATGCCGATGTTCAAGGCCCTCAAGGCCTGCCCCGAGGCGGTGGTCATCAAGCCCGACTTCGCCAAGTACCGGGCCGAGAGCAAGCGCATCCTGGGCTTGGCCGCCGAGCTGACGCCGCTGGTGCAGAACCTGTCCCTGGACGAGGCCTGGATGGACCTGTCGGGCACCGAGCGGCTGCACGGCGCCCCGCCGGCGGTGACCCTGGCCCGCCTGCAGGCGCGGATCGAGGCCGAGACCGGCCTTACCGTCTCCATCGGCCTCGCCCCCAACAAGTTCCTGGCGAAGATCGCCTCCGACCTCGACAAGCCCCGGGGCTTTTCGGTGATCGGCGCGCGGACGGCCCAGGCGTTTCTGGCCCCCAAGCCCGTGGGCGTTCTCCCGGGCGTCGGGCCGGCCATGGCCGCCTCGCTGGAGAAGGCCGGCTTCCGGACGGTGGGCGACCTCGCCCGGGCCGACGTCAAGCTGCTGGCCGAGCGCTGGGGCGCCCACGGCCTGCGGCTCTCGCGCCTCGCCCACGGGGAGGACGCCCGGCCGGTGAACCCCAACGAGGAGCGCAAGGGCATCAGCGCCGAGACCACCTTCAACGAGGACCTCTCCCGGGTGGCGGACCTCGAGGACATGCTGGCCCCGCTCTGCGAGAAGGTGGCCCGCCAGGCCCGCGCCGCCGGCGTCGCAGGCCGGGTCGTGACGTTGAAGCTTCGGACCACCGACTTCCGGATCGTCACCCGGCGACGCACGGTGGCCGTGCCGACCCAGACCGCCCGGACGCTGTTCACCGTGGGCCGGGAGCTGCTGACGAAAGAGGCGACCGGCCGGCCCTGGCGGCTGATCGGCATCGGCCTCTCCGACTTCGTGGACGCCGAAGCCGCCACGGCGGATTTCTTCGCCGAGGCCGAGCGCAAGGCCCTGGCCAGCGAAAAGACCCTGGATGCGATCCGCGCCAAGTTCGGCAAGGACGCCGTCACCTCGGGCCGGATGCTCAAGACCAAGGCGCTCAACGAAGAGTGATCGGACGGTCCGGCGCATTGGCGGGCGGCGTGGCCATGCACGCTTTCCACCGCGCCGTGACGCTTTGACCCTTCCAAAAGGCGCCGTCTTCCATATCTAATCAAGGCGGCGCGCGTGTTTGCGCCTAGGGAGATCGGAGCCATGAGCGAGCGCAAGGAAGGTGACGTTGGCGCCGGCGTTCGGTCGAGCGTGATCACCCAGACCAAGCCGAAGACGCAGAAGCCGTCGATGTATCGCGTTCTGATCCTGAACGACGACTACACGCCGATGGAATTTGTCGTCTACGTACTCGAGCAGTTCTTCAACAAATCGCGCGAAGACGCGACCCGCATAATGCTGCACGTTCATCAACACGGCGTCGGCGTCTGCGGAGTCTACACATACGAAGTGGCGGAAACAAAAGTGGCCCAGGTCGTTGATACGGCGCGGCGACACCAACACCCGCTGCAGTGCACCATGGAAAAGGATTAAGGCCCTTTGCCTTCATTTTCGCGCCAGCTCGAAGAGTCCCTGCACCGCGCGGTCGCCTACGCCAACCAGCGTAAGCACGAATACGCCACCCTTGAGCACCTGCTGCTCTCCCTAATGGATGACGAGGACGCCGCGGGCGTCATGCGCGCCTGCGACGTGGACCTGGGCGCGCTGCGGACCACCCTGACCAACTACGTCGACAACGAGCTCCGCTCGCTCGTGGTGGACGACGGCGAGGACGCCAAGCCCACGGCGGGCTTCCAGCGCGTGATCCAGCGCGCGGTGATCCACGTCCAGTCCTCCGGGCGTGAGGAGGTGACCGGCGCCAATGTGCTGGTGGCCATCTTCTCCGAGCGCGAGAGCCATGCCGCCTACTTCCTGCAGGAGCAGGACATGACGCGGTACGACGCGGTGAACTACATCGCGCACGGCATCGCCAAGAAGGCCGGGGCCTCCGAGCCCAAGCCCGTGAAGGGGGCCGAGGACGACGAGAAGCCGGCGGTGAAGACCGGCGGCGAGGCGCTGGAAGCCTACTGCGTCAACCTCAACGAGAAGGCCAAGCAGGGCAAGGTCGACCCGCTGATCGGCCGGATGGCCGAGGTGGAGCGCTGCATCCAGATCCTCTGCCGCCGGACCAAGAACAACCCGCTGCTGGTGGGCGACCCCGGCGTGGGCAAGACCGCCATCGCCGAGGGCCTGGCGCGCAAGATCGTCAACAAGCAGGTCCCCGAGGTCCTGGCCGAGGCCACGATCTTCTCCCTCGACATGGGCGCCCTGCTGGCCGGCACCCGCTACCGCGGCGACTTCGAGGAGCGGGTCAAGCAGGTGGTCAAGGAGCTGGAGAACCACCCCAACGCGGTGCTCTTCATCGACGAGATCCACACGGTCATCGGCGCCGGCGCGACCTCGGGCGGGGCCATGGACGCCTCCAACCTCCTGAAGCCGGCCCTGGCCTCGGGCGCCCTGCGGTGCATGGGCTCGACGACCTACAAGGAGTTCCGTCAGCACTTCGAGAAGGACCGGGCCCTCGTCCGTCGCTTCCAGAAGATCGACGTGAACGAGCCGACGATCGAGGACACGATCAAGATCCTGAAGGGGCTGAAGTCCTACTACGAGGACTTCCACAAGCTCCGCTACACCAACGACGCCATCAAGGCGGCGGTGGAGCTGTCGGCCAAGTACATCACCGACCGCAAGCTGCCCGACAAGGCGATCGACATCATCGACGAGGCCGGCGCCTCGCAGATGCTGCTCACCGAGGGCAAGCGGAAGAAGACGCTGGGCGTGAAGGAGATCGAGGCCGTGGTGGCCAAGATCGCCCGCATCCCGCCCAAGTCGGTCTCCAAGTCGGACACCGAGGCGCTGAAGCAGCTCGAAAGCGACCTGAAGCGGGCGGTGTACGGGCAGGACGAGGCCATCGAGCAGCTGTCCGCGGCCATGAAGATGGCCCGGGCCGGCCTGCGCGACGCCAACAAGCCCATCGGCTGCTACCTGTTCACCGGCCCCACCGGCACCGGCAAGACCGAGACCGCCCGCCAGCTGGCGGCGACGCTCGGCATCGAGCTGCTGCGGTTCGACATGTCGGAGTACATGGAGCGCCACACGGTGAGCCGCCTGATCGGCGCGCCTCCGGGCTATGTGGGCTTCGACCAAGGCGGCCTGCTCACCGACGCCGTCGACCAGCATCCGCACGCCGTGGTGCTGCTGGACGAGATCGAGAAGGCCCACCCGGACGTCTACAACATCCTCCTGCAGGTGATGGACCACGGTCAGCTGACCGACTCCAACGGCAAGAAGATCGACTTCCGGAACGTGGTCCTGATCATGACCACCAACGCCGGCGCCGCCGACGCCCAGCGCAACGCCATCGGCTTCGGCCGCGGCAAGCAGGACGACGAGGTGGAGGAAGCGCTGAAGCGCCAGTTCACTCCCGAGTTCCGCAACCGCCTGGACGCCATCGTCCACTTCCACGCCCTCACTCCGGAGATCATCCGGCAGGTCGTGCAGAAGTTCATCATGCAGCTGGAGGCGCAGCTCGCCGACCGGCACGTCACGATCGAGACGGACGAGGACGCCACCGACTGGCTGGCCAAGAACGGCTTCGACGAGCTCTACGGCGCCCGACCGCTGGCCCGGGTCATCCAGGAGAACATCAAGAAGCCTCTGGCCGACGAGATCCTGTTCGGCCGGCTCACCAAGGGCGGCCACGTCAAGGTGGTGCTCAAGGACGGCAAGCTAGCCTTCGAGATCGAGGGGCAAACCCGCGAGCCCGGCGCCCCGGTGGTGGAAACCCCCGCCGACGAACCGGAAGCGGTCTGACGGCTCTCCAGGACCAAACGAGAAGCCCCGGGGCGATCCCCGGGGCTTTTTCGTGGCCGCTCGTTGGAATGTCGGGCCGTCCGATCACGGCCGGAGGCGTCATGCGATCCGGGCGGCGATCTGCTCGGCCAAGGTCTTCAGTTCCTCCACATCGGCCATGCCGCCCTCGGCGTGCCGGCCCATAGGCACGCCGTTCCAGCGGGGGATGACGTGGAAATGCAGGTGGTAGACGGTCTGGCCGGCGGGCGCGCCGTTGAACTGGGTCACCACGAGGCCGTCGGGATTCAGGGCCGCGCGCACGGCCTTGGCCACCCGCTGCACCCCCTGGATCAGGTGAGCCAGCTTGTCGGGCTCTTCCTCAAGGATGTTCCGGGCCGAGGAGTGCTTGGGGATCACCAGCACATGGCCCTTGGACTGCGGGAAGACGTCCATGAAGGAATAGACGTGATCGTCCTCGTACACGCGCACGGACGGCATCTCGCCGCGCAGGATCTTGGCGAAGATGTTGTCGTGATCGTAGGTCCCGTCCAAGCTCATCGTACGCGCTCCTGACACATCCGCCGCAACGCCTAGCAAATCGTCCCGCAGCGGGGAATGCCGCGCCGTCAGACCGGCGGCGAGCCTTGCCGGAACGGCGAATATTCCTCGGTCAGCCACTCGATCTCGTGGTCCACGGCGGCGCGCTCCTGCTCCAGGAAGCGCTCCACGGGACCGCGCAGGGCGGGATCGGCGATGTAGTGGGCCGAATAGACCGGTGTCGGCAGATAGCCGCGGGCGATCTTGTGCTCTCCCTGCGCGCCGGCCTCCACCCGGGGCAGGCCGCGTTCGATGGCCCATTCGATGGCCTGGTAGTAGCAGAGCTCGAAGTGGAGGAACGGGATGTCCTCCACGCAGCCCCAGTGGCGGCCGTAGAGGCAGTCGTCACCGATGAGGTTCAGAGCCCCAGCGATCCAGCGCCCCTCGCGCCTCGCCATCACCAGCAGCACCCGGTCGGCGAGGCCCTCGCCCAGCAGGGAGAAGAACGACCGCGTCAGATAGGGGCGACCCCATTTGCGCGAGCCGGTGTCCATGTAGAACCCGAAGAAGGCGTCCCAGTGCGCTTCGGTCAGGTCCGCGCCGGTGAGGCGGACGATCTCCACCGACGCCTGGGCCTCGCGCCGCTCGCGACGGATGGTCTTGCGCCGCCCGGACGAGAGCGCCGCGAGGAAGTCCTCGAAATCGCCATATCCCTGATTGCGCCAGTGGTACTGGCGACCCTCGCGCAGGCCGAAGCCCGCCTCGCCCATGAACCGCCACTCGGCCTCGGTGGGGAAGTTCACATGCAGAGACGAGGCTCCGTAGCGCTCGCACAGGCCAAGGGCCCCGCCGAGCAGGAGCTGCTGCGCCGCCCGGGCATCCACGTCCGGCCGGACCAGCAGGCGCGGGCCAGTGGCGGGCACGAAGGGCGCCGCCCCAAGGAGCTTGGGATAGTAGCGCCCCCCGGCCCGCTCGTAGGCGTCCGCCCAGGCATGGTCGAAGACATATTCGCCCTGGCTGTGAGCCTTCAGGTACAGCGGCATGACCGCGGCCACCTGTCCGGCCTCGTCCTCGACGGACAGGTGCTGCGGCCCCCAGCCCTGACGCTCCACGGCGCAGCCGCCCTCCTCCAGGGCATGGAGGAAGTCATACAGGACGAACGGGTTGCCGAGGTGCGCGGGATTGGCGGCGCAGGCGTCCCAGGCCTCGCGGCCGATCTCGGCGATACGGCGGGAGATGTTCACCGCCGGCTTGAGCTTCACGCCCGGAACCCCTCGAAGATCAGGTTGTCGCAGCTGTCCTTCACCGCCGCCCACTGCTCGGGCGTGCGGACGGTCCATGCGACCACCGGCATGCCTTCGGCCCGCAGGCGGGCGGCGTTGGCGTCGGGCAGCATGTCGAAGCTGAGGGCCAGGAAATGCGGTCGGGCGATGGCCACATGCTCCAGGTTCCGCAGCGCCCGGCGCAGGTCGGCCGGCATGTCGGTCCGGTCGCTGAAGGAATAGCTGTCGAGCCCGCGCAGCACGCCAGGATAGTGGTCGGCGAACCAGGCGTGGCTGTAGGGATTGAAGCCGATGACGGCCAGCGGGCCGTTGTGGTCGGCGATCACCTCGTGGACCCGGCGCTCCAGCGGGCCGACGTCGCCCGCCGGCGTCTTCAACTCGACATGCACCATGGCCCGATGCCCGACAACGGCGAGCGCTTCGAGCAGCGTGGGGATTTTCTCGTCCGTGCCCTTGAGACTGAGTTCGGCCAGGTCGGCGGCCGTATGGTCGCGGACACGGCCGGTCTGGCCCGTCATCCGCTCGAGGGTGTCGTCGTGGAAGACCATCGCCTCGCCGTCGGCGGTGAGCTGGACGTCGAGTTCTATGCCGTAGCCGGCGGCGCAGGCCGCCTGGAAGGCGCCGAGAGAATTCTCGGGCGGGCCGTCGGGGCTCCAGAGCCCCCGGTGCGCGATCGGCGGGTGGAAAAGAAGATCCCAGGCCTCGCCGAAGCGCTCCCTCACGACAGCTGCACCACCGCGTCGACCTCGACCGCGAAGTTCAGCGGGAGGCGATAGACCCCCACCGCCGAACGGGCGTGGCGCCCGGCGTCGCAGAACACCTCGACCATCAGGTCGGAGCAGCCGTTAACCACCTGCGGAATATCGAAGAAGTCGGGTCCGGCCTGGACGAAGCCGCCCAGCTTCACCACCCGCACCACCCGGTCGAGGTCGCCGTCGCAGGCGGCCTTCATCTGGGCGATCAGGTTGAGGCCGCACAGCCGGGCCGCGCGCTTGGCCGTCTCGGCGTCCACGTCGACGCCGACCGTGCCCTTGATGCCGCCGGAGGCGTCCACCGACACCTGGCCGGAGATATGCAGCAGGTCGCCAGAACGGACGAACGGGACGTAGTTCGCCACCGGCGCGTTGGGCTGCGGGAGGGTCAGGCCGAGTTCGGCCAGGCGGGCTTCGACTTTGGACATGGCAAAGGTCTAGCGCCCGACTGCGCACAGGAAAAGGGCCGGCCCTTGCGGACCGGCCCTCAGGTACGCGGGTACTGAAAGGAAGAGCCGCCTAGCGGACGGCCTGCAGCTTCTCGACGACGGCGGTGACGCGCTCGTTGAGCGGCTTCACAGAGTCCTTCATCGACGCCGAGACGGTCTCGGTCATCTTGCCGACCTCGGCCATGTAGGTCTCGAGGGCGGTCTTGGCGAAGGCGGTCTGAAGCTCCATCACCTCCTGGACGCTCTTGGCGCCGGCGAGCGAGCGGGCGGCGTTCACCTGGGTCTCGAAGGCGGTCTTGGAATAGGCCATGGCCTGGGCGCCGAGGGCTTCGACGCCCTTGGTGGCGGCCGTCACCGAGGCGACGACGGCCTCCAGGTTCTTCTTCGACTGGGTGTTCATCTCATTGAGCGCGGCCAAGGTCTTCTCGACACTGTCCTTGAACGCGACGCTGCTGGCGGCGGTGAGCTGTTCGACGGTGGTCTTCGCGGCTTCGGCGGTGGCCATGTGGCGCACTCCTGGCGAGAGAAAGGGGAGGAAACTGGGGGCCGAACGCACGCGGGTCCCCTAGAAAACGCACCCTCTTGTCTCATGTTGCAGTGCAGCAGTCAACGCGTTTTTGTGCACTGCAACATAGCCAGCCTCGCCACCCCGTTGGGCACGCGCGGCATTTCGTCCGTTCAACTCCTGTTTACTCTACCGAAAGGCTGCGACTGTCATGGTAGGCAGTCCCGGCGGCGCTTCGCGCCACGCCTAACACTCAGATTCGACGGACGAAGCATGTTCCAGCACGCCCGCCGCCTTATGGTTTCCTTCGGTATCGCCGCGTCCATGGCCCTTGGCGCGTTGGCCCCGCAGGCCGAGGCGCAGGTCCCCTACGCGATGCTCTCCCAGAGTTCGTCGAAGGCCGCGGCCATCGTCGTCGACGCCAAGACGGGCGAGGTCCTGTACGAGAACCGCGCCGACAGCCCGCGCTATCCGGCGTCCATCACCAAGGTGATGACCCTGTACCTCACCTTCGAGGCCCTCGCCTCGGGCAAGCTGAGCCTGGATGACCGGGTGGTGTTCTCGCCGCGGGCTGCGGCCCAGGCGCCGACCAAGCTGGGCGTGCGCGCCGGCGACTCCATCAGCGTCGACGAGGCCATGAAGGCCCTGGCCACCAAGTCGGCCAACGACGCGGCGGTGGCCCTCGCCGAGAAGCTGGGCGGCACCGAGCAGCGCTTCGCCGCCCTGATGACCCTCCGCGCCCAGGAGTTGGGCATGCGGAACACCCACTTCGCCAACGCCTCGGGCCTGCCCGACAGCCGCCAGGTCTCCACGGCGCGGGACATCGCGATCCTGTCCCGGGCGGTGATGCGGGACTACCCGCAGTACTACAAGCTGTTCAGCACGACCTATTTCAACTTCCGCGGCCAGAACCTGCGGAACCACAACGGCCTGCTGCACCGCATGGAAGGCGTCGACGGCCTGAAGACCGGCTTCACCAACGCCTCGGGCTTCAACCTCGCCGTCTCGGCCGTGCGTGACAACCGCCGGCTGATCGCCGTGGTCCTGGGCGGACCGACGACGGCGGCGCGGGACGCCACCGCCGAGAACCTGTTGCTGACCGGCTTCGAGCTGATGGAACGCCGCGCCCGCGGCGAGAACATCCAGGTCGCCCAGAGCTTCTTCGAGGCCAATCCGATGTTGGCCAGCCGTCCGGCGACGCATACGGCCCAGGGCGACCGCGACGAGATGAAGATCGTCCTCGCCTCCACCGCCCCGCCCATGCGCGCCTCCAAGATCGACGTCGTCGACAAGAAGAGCGCCGCCAAGGGCAAGTGGACGGTCCAGGTCGGCTCGTTCGGCAACCGCGACTCCGCCCGCGAACAGCTGGCCATCGTCGAGAAGCGGTTCGCCAAGCACTTCAGCTCGGCCAAGGGCTACGCCGAGAAGGACGGCTCCAAGTATCGCAGCCGCTTCTCGGGCTTCACGGAGTCCTCCGCCAAGGCCGCCTGCCAGGCCCTCAAGGCCAAGAAGCAGCCCTGCATGGTGATCGCGCCCTCTGCCTGATCGGCCCCGTACAGCGCCAAAATCCGCGAGCGGCGTCGTCCCATCGGGGCGACGCCGTTTCGATGCCGGCCCCGCCTATTTGCCGAGCAGGCGGTCGCGGGCGGCGTTGAGCTGGGCCGCCAAGCCTACCGTGCCGCCCTTGTCGGGATGGGCCAGTCGCATGAGGCGGGTATAGGCGGCCTGGATCTCGGCCCGGCTCGCGCCCTCCTCCACGCCCAGGATGCGCCGGGCTTCGGCCTCGCTCATGCGAGCCGACGGCGCAGTCGCGGACGCCGCGCCGGTGCGCCGGGTGGAGACCGCCAGGCCCAGGCCGACGACCGCCAGGACGATGGCCGATCCCCATGCGCCGCGTACGCCGAGCCAGGCTGCGCCGGTGAAGGCGGCCACGGCGAAGGCGCCGGTGATGAAGCGCCATTCCCGCCGCTTGAGCACCGGCTTGCGGCGGCCGGCCATCAGGAAAAGCGCCAGGGCCAGGCAGCCCACGGCCAGATAAATCATGCGGCTATTCCGCCGCGATCTTCTCGCCGTCGTCCAGGCCGGTGAAGCCCAGGGCGCCCATCAGCGCCCGCAGTTCCTGGCGGGCCGCCACGTGCTGCAGCGACATGGCCACCGGACGAATGGTGGGCGACAGGTCCGCCACGGTCAGGCCGAAGGGGAACAGCTCGCGATAGATCACCCGGTCGCGCAGGCCCGGGCCGACGCGGAAGCCGACCTTGCGCGACAGGGCCGTCACCCGCTCGTCCAGGCGCCTTCTGTTGCGGGCCTCGGTGGGCGCGAGACGGTTGCGCAGCACCACCCAGTCGGTCTGCCGGCCGGTGGCCAGGGCGTGCGCCTTGCGGCAGGCCCAGACCGTCTCGGAATAGAGGCTGTGGCGCTTCAGCTCGAGGGTCACCGGGTCGACCTGGCCCAGCATGTCGAAGTCCACGAAGCTGTCGTTCATGGGCGTGACGATGAGGTCGGCCTTGCCGTGCGCGGCCCGGCTGATGGCGGTGTCGCTGCCGGGGGTGTCGATGAGCACGAAGTCGGCCGCCTGGCTCACCTCGGCGAACGCCTCCTCGAAGCGGGCAAGCTGCTCGGCGTCGGGCGCCTTGGCCAGGGCGTCCCCCGCGCCGCTGATGGGGTGTTCCAGCGGCATCGGCGCGTCGGCCGAATTGGCCGTGAGCCAGACCTTCCGGTTGGCGAAGAACCGGTTCAGCGTCTGCTGACGCAGGTCCAGATCGAGCACAGCGACCTTGGCGCCGCCGTGCAGCAGCGCCGTGACGATGTGAATGGCGATGGTGGACTTGCCCGCCCCGCCCTTTTCATTGCCCACGACAATGACGCTGGCCTGCCCCATGGGTCCCTCGGCTCCGACTCAATTCCTTAACGTGAGCCTTTTGTGTGGCGCGCCGTCAACGCGCCGATGCGCGCGCCCTGTGGACGGCCCGAACCTCTGGAGTGCGCGGATGGACGGCGCGTCCCGGCGGGCGTAAGCGCACGCCCCATGACCCTGAAGATCGTCCGCACCGTCGCCGAGCTCCGCGCCCAGGTGGCCGCCTGGAAGGCCGCCGGCGAGCGCGTGGCCCTCGTCCCCACCATGGGCGCCCTGCACGAGGGGCACCTGTCTCTGGTGCAGCTCGCCCGCACCCATGTCCAGCGCGTGGTGGCCAGCGTGTTCGTCAATCCGACCCAGTTCGGGCCGAACGAGGACTTCGACGCCTATCCGCGCAACGAGGCGCGGGACGCCGAGCTGCTGGCCGGGGCGGGCTGCGACATGCTGTTCGCCCCCACGGTGGCCGAAATGTACCCCGACGGCTTCGCCACCACCGTCACCGTGACGGGCGTCGCCGAGCCCCTGGACGGCCAGGCCCGCCCCGGCCACTTCGCCGGGGTGGCGACGGTGGTTGCCAAGCTCCTCAACCAGGCTCAGCCGGACGTCGCGGTCTTCGGCGAGAAGGACTATCAGCAGCTGCAGGTGATCCGCCGGCTGGTCCGCGACCTCGACCTTCCCGTGGAGATCGTCGGCGCCCCGACGGCGCGGGCGGCGGACGGCCTCGCCCTTTCCTCGCGCAACGCCTACCTCACCGAGGCGGAGCGGGCGATCGCGCCCCAGCTCAGCGCCGCCCTGCGCGCGGCCATCGCCGAGCTGAACGCGGGCGGGCGCATCGACGCCGCCGAGGCCCGGGCCGTGGAGACCCTGCGGACCGCGGGCTTCGGGCGGATCGACTATGTGGAGGTGCGCGACGCCGCCGACCTCTCGCGCCTGGGCCCCGGCCCGGTGGACCGGCCGGCCCGCATCCTCGCCGCCGCCGTCCTGGGCCGCACGCGGCTGATCGACAACATGGCGGTCTGACCGCCTACCAGGCTCCGGCCTCGCGCAGCTGGCGGGCGAGTTCCGGCGGGATTTCGCCGAACGCCTCATCGTCCAGGTCCGGCGGGGCGTCCTTGGCCTCGAGGTACCGCCAGCCCTGGAAGGCCCGGCGCGGCGTGGGGGCGACGCGGACGATGGTCTCGTCCAGGGTCACATGGCAGCGGGCCTCGGCGCCCTCGCCGACGGTGTCGATGGCGAGGATGCGCTGGCGGCACAGGATATTGCCCCGGAACACCCGGTAGACCGAGCCGCCGTCCAGCATCTCCGCAGCGCGCTTGGGGGTCTGGCGGGTCCGCAGGATCCAGGGCTCTCCTGGCCGGGCCGAGACCTTGCGCCAGGCGAGGAGGTCCTCAACGGTGTCGCAACCGACCACCAGCTTGATCATGTGGAGCGCCATGGCGTCTGGATTAGGCCGCCGCCCCGCGCTTGCAAAGTGCGGCGGGCGGCCTCAGCGGCGAGACCCCCGCCGGCCGATAGCCTTGAAGCCCCGCCCGGCGCTAGGCTTCGCCATGCTGCCTGAGCTTCCCGCCGATTCGTCGCTGGCGCGGCTGTTCCGCCAGGCCGAGGCGCGCGATGCGGCGCGGTGGTTCTCCCTGCCCGGCGGCCAGACCCTGTATGCGGCGGGCGATCCTGCCGACGAGCTCTACGTCCTGCACGCCGGGCGCCTGGGCGCCTTCCGCCACGAGCCGGGCCAGGAGCCGACGTTCCTCGGCGTGATCCGCCCGGGAGAGCCGGCCGGCGAGATGGCCCTGGTGGCGGGCCTTCCGCATTCGGCCGACGTGGTCGCCCTGCGCGACTGCGAGATCGTCGCCCTGCCCCGCGACGTGTTCCTGCGGGCCTGCGAGGCCGACGCCTCGGTGATGACGGAACTCGCCCGGCTGATGATCCTGCGCACCCGGCAGGCGGCGACCCGCGGGCCGCTCGGCGAGCCCTCGGTGTTCGGCTTCATCACCCTCGGCCAGCCCGGACCCGTGCGGCCGGTGGTCGAGCGGCTGGAGCGGGCGATCGGCGACCTCGGCTATTCCTGCACCACCGTCGGGGTCGAGGCCGCAGGCGCCCCCACCGAATGGTTCTCGGACGTGGAGCGGACGCACGACTTCGTCCTCTATGTGGCTGAGGCCGAGGACGGCGGGTGGCGCGCCGTGGTGGCCCGGCAGGTGGATCGGCTGTTCCGGGTGGGGCGCGGCGACCACAAGCCGCCCCGGGAGCCCTTGCACACCAAGTCGCCCCTTCAGGCCCAGCAGCTCGTCGACCTGATCCTGCTCCAGCCCGCCGGGACCGCACGGCCCACGGGGTCGGAGGCGTGGCTGGATGCTGCGGGCGCCGCCCGCCTTTTCCACCTTCGCCGGTCCGGCGAGGCGGACGTCCGGCGCCTGGCGCGGGTGCTCACCGGCCAATCGGTGGGCCTGGTCCTGTCGGGCGGCGGCGCCCGGGCCTACGCCCACGTCGGCGCGATCAAGGCGCTGCGCGAACGCGGGGTGCCCATCGACTTCGTCAGCGGCGTCTCCATGGGCGCGATCATCGCCGCCGGCTGCGCCATGGGCTGGGACGACGCCGAGATGGAGCGGCGCATCCGCGAGGCCTTCGTGGACTCCAGCCCCCTGGACGACATCGCCCTGCCCTTGCTGGCCATGACCCAGGGGCTGAAGGTGAGCGAGCGCCTGGCGCAGCACTTCGGCGAGACCCAGATCGCCGACCTGTGGCTGCCGTTCTTCTGCCTGTCGTCCAACCTGACCACCGGCGCCTATCACCTGCACCGGCGCGGCCTGCTGCGCCACGCCCTGCGCGCGTCGATCTCGCTTCCCGGCGTACTGCCGCCCGCCACGGACGGCGCCGACGTCCTGGTCGACGGGGCGGTGATGAAGAACTATCCGGCCGACATCATGCGGGCCAGCCAGCTCGGTCCCGTGGTCGGCGTGGACGTCACGACCGCTCGCAGCATCACCGCCGAGGACGTGGCGCGCCCCTCGTCGGTCTGGCGCTGGGTCCGCTCGGGCCAGTGGCGCAACGGCCCGCCCATCGTCTCCCTGCTGATGCGGGCGGCCACGGTCTCCACCGGCCGCGAACTGGCCGCCGCCCGCGAGGCCACCGACGTCCTGGTCCTGCCCGACGTGAGCGGCATCGAAATCCGCGACTGGGCCGCCTTCGACAAGGCGGTGGAGGCCGGCTACCGCGCCACCCTGGAGGCGCTGGACAGGCTGCCCCGGCCGGTCAGCGAGCTGCGCCGCCGCCTGAGCCTCGCTGAAGAGGCCGCCCTGGCCAAGGCCGCGCCCTTCGGGGGGACGCGGTCCACGGCGGCGGAATAAACCCTACGGCGGCGTTTGCGGCCGGCGCCGGCGGGACCCATATTCAGGACGTCCTGTTCAACAGCTGAAAGGAGGTGATCCAGTGTCTCATTTGTCGATCGCGACTGCGCTGGAAATCTCCGTGGAGTTTCACGGTCGCTGACCCAGCGCTCTCGCGGACAAATGCTGGGCGTTCCATAGCGTCCAACAGAAGCGGAAGCCCCGGCCCTGCGCCGGGGCTTCTTGCATTCGAGACTGAGGCCCGGACCGGAGCGAAAAACCTGCGCTGTTCCGTCACGTAAGCGCGGCGGATTGGCCTTGGCGCGGCGCGGACGCGCCCCCTAGGATCGGCGCAGGAGGCGTTCGCATGCTGCCGCTGGAAGGCGTGAGAGTTCTGGACATGGGCGCGGTGCTGATGGCGCCCTATGCCGCCCAATGGCTGGCGGACTTCGGAGCCGAGGTCATCAAGGTGGAGGCGCCGGTGGGCGACACCACCCGGCGGATCGGCCCCGGCGCCGAGACCAACATGGCCTCCATGTTCCTGGCCTCCAACCGCAACAAGAAGAGCATCGTCCTCGACATCAAGACGCCCGAAGGTCGCGAGGCGCTGCTGGCCCTCGCCGACACGGCGGACGTGCTGATGCACAACAACCGCCCGCAGAAGATGCGCGCACTCGGCCTCGACCCGGAGACGCTGCGGGCCCGCTATCCGCGGCTGATCTACGCCTGCCTCCACGGCTTCGGCGAGACCGGACCCTATGGCGGCCGGCCGGCCTATGACGACATCATCCAGGGCATGTCGGGCCTGGCCGATCTCGCGGGCCAGCGGGCGGGCGCGCCCGCCTACCTGCCCACCGCCGCGGCAGACAAGACGGCGGGCCTCGTGGGGGCGATCACCATCCTGGCGGCCCTGACCCGCCAGCAGCGCACGGGCGAAGGCTGCTACCTCGAAATCCCGATGTTCGAGAGCCTGGTGGCCTATACCGCCGTCGAGCATCTCTACGGCCGCCAGTTTGACCCGCCCCGGGGGCCGGCCTCGTATCCGCGCGTCATGACGCCCGAGCGGCGGCCGTTCGCCACCGCCGACGGCTATATCTGCGCCCTGCCCTACACCGACCAGCACTGGCGGCGGTTCTTCGAGGCGGCCGGGCGGCCCGAGGCGGCTGACGACCCACGCTTCCAGGGCATCGCCGCCCGGACCGAGAACATCGGCCCGCTCTACGCCATCGTCAGCGAGATCCTGCTCACCAAGACCACCGCCGAATGGGCGAGGATCCTGGACGAGCTGGAGATCCCCAACTCGCCGGTGAAGAGCCTGGACGACCTGATCGAAGATCCGCACCTCAAGGCGGTGGGCCTGTTCCAGACCCTGACGGCGCCGGACGGGAGCACCCTGCGGATGGTCGCCCCGCCGGTCCTGATCGACGGCGAGCGGCCGCCGGTGCGGATGCCGCCGAGGCTTGGGGAACATACGCGCGAGGTCCTGCTGGACGCGGGCCTGAGTCCGCAGCAGATCGACGCCCTCACCTGACCGCCGAGGCGGTCACGAACGACGAAAGCCATAGACGCAAGAAAGGGGAAAGACGTGGGTGTTCTGAGCGGGAAGGTCGTGCTGGTCACCGGCGCGGCGGGCGGCATCGGCAAGGAATGCGCCCTGCTGGCGGCGCGGGAAGGCGCCAAGGTGGTGGTCAACGACCTGGGCGGCAGCGTCTCGGGCGGCGACCTGGGCGATGCGGGCCCGGCCGAGGCCACGGCCCAGGAGATCCGCGCCGCCGGCGGCGAGGCCGTCTCCAACTCCGACAGCGTGGCCGACATGGCCGGCGTGCGCCGGATGTTCGAACAGGCCATGGATACCTTCGGCGGCCTGCACGCTGTGGTGAACCCGGCGGGCATCCTGCGGGACAAGATGTTCCACAAGATGGACGAGGCGGACTGGGACGCGGTGATCCAGGTCCACCTGCGCGGCGCCTTCAACGTCACCCGCGCCACCATCGAGCACTTCCGCGACCAGCAGGACGGTTCGTACGTCCACTTCACCTCGACCTCGGGCCTGATCGGCAACATCGGCCAGGCGAACTACGCCGCCGCCAAGCTGGGCGTGATGGGCCTGTCGCGGATCGTGGCGATGGAAGGCGCCGCCAAGAACGTGCGCTCCAACATCATCGCCCCGTTCGCCTGGACGCGGATGATCGCCACCATCCCGATCAAGGACGAGGCCTCGGCCCAGCGCGTGGAGCGGATGAAGAACTTCATGCGCGCCGACCAGGTGGCCCAGGTGGCCGTGGCCCTGGCCGCCTCGGACGTCACCGGCCAGATCTTCGCCGTGCGCGGCAATGAGGTGGTGCTGTTCAACCAGCCCCGGCCGGTGAAGTCGGTGACCAAGGTCGAGGGCTGGACGCCCGAAAGCCTGATCGCCCAGGCCTTCCCGGCGATGAAGGCCAGCTTCACCGACCTCGGGGCGACGGCCTCGGTGTTCCCGTACGATCCGGTCTAGTCGCCGGAGGCGCTCAGGGGCGGGCCGTCGGCGACGGTCCGCCCTGCCCTTGTCGCCGCCTTTCTGGCATAGCCCCCGGCATGAGCATCAAGCCCCAGGGGCAAGCGCCGCACGCCGGTGCGCCGGACCTCGACCTGGCCACCCGCCACCGTCTCGTCGGCCGGGCCGCCCTGGCCTACCTCCTGGACGTCATCGCGATCTCCCGGGACGGGCGCCATCCGCTGGATGCTCTCCTGATCGGCACGATCAGCCAGGCCAATGTGGCGCCGGTGTCCGCACGGGCGGACCTGCAGATCGCCCTGGCCACCGCCGAGGCGCCGCCATCCGACGACATGCGCCGGCCGATCAGCATCAACGCCCTGGCCACGTCCCTGCGCCTGCCCTTCGAGACCGTACGTCGCCGAGTGCACGGCCTGCAGCGGGCCGGCTACTGCCGCATCGAACCGGCCGGCGTGATCATCCCCACCGAGGTGCTGATCACCGAGAACTACCTCAGCCTGGCCTTCCAGGCCTATGAGCGCCTGCGCGCCTTTCACGGCGAACTCAGCAACCTCGGCGCCCTGACCGGCCTGTCGCCGACGACCGTGGAGCACGACCAGGGCTTCCTGCCGCTGCGCGCCGCCGCCCGGGTGGCCACCGACTATGTGCTGCGGGCCATGGACCTGGCCGTGGCCGAATTCGGAGACCTGGTCACCGTCCTGCTGCTTATGGAGATCGTGCGCTCCAACACCGAACACCTGGGCCTGTCTCCCGAGCCGCCCCAGATGGTGGACGGCGGTGGACGGCTGCTCGACGCCCATCGTCGGCCCGCGCCCCTCAGCCGCGTGGCCAAGCGGATCGGCGCCCCGCACGAGACCGCCCGCCGGCATGTGGTCCCGTTGCTGGAGACGGGCGCGGTGCAGCGGGTGCGGGGCGGACTGGTGGTCCCGGCGGCGACCCTCGCCCAGCCCCCGACGATGCGGTTCATGGGCGGCAACGCCATGCATCTGCGCCGCATGTTCGCCGCCCTCTCCCAGCTCGGCGTCCTGGCCGTCTGGGAGGCCATGCAGGCGCCTGCGGCCTGATCGCCTTTCCAGCCCGGCGACGATGCGCTATGGAGGCTGGCCCTGTCCTGAAGGATCAGCTTCGCCGATGCGCACTCCGCGCCCGATCACCGCGATGATGATTATTACCACCGCCCATAACGGACGGGGGCGATCCCACGCGGCCTGACGAACCGCCAAGATCGCAAGTTTCAGCAACCCCGCTCCGGCCAGGACGCGGGGTTTTTCAATGGCTTTCGCGCCCGGCCGGGGCCTTCCCACAGAAGGACCCGTCCCATGACCGAACCCCTCAAGCGCCTCGCCGACGCCGCCGAACGCTTCGCCCGGCGGCTCCCCAGGACCAGCCGGATCGAGGTGCGGCTGGACAGCGCCCACGGCCTGCCCGCCCTCTGCGCCGTGGAAGGCGTCTTCTCCCGCCTCCTGCCGGCGGGCACCGCCAAGGAGCTGGTGTGGCTCACCCGCATGCCCGACGCCACGGGCGACCGGCTTCAGCTCCGGGCCTATGGCGACGACAACGCCCTTCTCGCCGAGGATGTGTTCGAGGCCGCCGATGCGTAGGGACGTCTATCTCATGCTCCTGCCGCCCGGCACGGACGCCCTCGTCCGCGCGCTGACGGTGGTGGCGCGAATGCCGGGGGAGATCGCCCGGCTCACCCACGCCGACGGCTCCGCTCGCCTGGAGATGCGCGGCCTCAGCCTGGAGGCCGGCCAGTTGCTCGCGGCGCGGCTGCGCGCCCTGCCCTGCGTGACGGGCTTCCATTACCTGCCAGGTCGTGGACCCGCCGCGGCGGCCCCGGATAGGCTTGCTTCATGACCTCCCGGACCAAGCCCGTTGGGGAACACATCCGTGACTGGCGGCAGCGGCGGCGGATGAGCCAGCTCGACCTCGCGCTGGAGGCCGACATCTCCACCCGGCACCTGAGCTTTCTGGAGACCGGCCGGGCCATGCCCAGCCGAGAGATGGTGCTCCACCTCGCCGAACGGCTGGAGATCCCGCGCCGGGAGCAGAACGTGATCCTCATGGCCGCCGGCTTCGCCCCGGTGTTCGCCGAGCGCAGTCTGGACGATCCCGAATTCGCCGCCGCCCGCCGCGCCGTCGACCTGATCCTCAAGGGCCACGAGCCCTACCCGGCCCTGGCCGTGGACCTGCGCTGGAACCTGGTGGCCGCCAACGCCGCCGTGGCGCCGCTGCTCGAGGGGGTCGATCCGGCGCTGTTGGCCGGGCCGGTCAATGTCGTGCGGCTGGCCCTGCATCCCAAGGGCCTCGCCTCGCGGACGGCCAATCTCGCCGAGTGGCGCGATCACCTGCTCGAGCGGCTGCGCCGGCAGGCCGACCTGACGGCCGATCCGGGCCTCATCGCCCTCATCGACGAGGTGAAGACCTATCCGGCGCCGCCCGCCTCCGACCGGCGCCCCGAGGACTACGGCCAGGTCGCCGTGCCCTACCAGTTGCTCCAAGGCGAAACCCTGCTTTCCTTCTATGCCACAACCACGGTATTCGGGACGGCCGTGGACATTACCCTTTCCGAGCTCACCCTCGAGACCTTCTTCCCGGCCGATCCGGCGACCGCCGAGATCCTGGCCCGTAGCCACGCCCGTCTCGCCGCATGACCGACGCCGTTTTTGAAGTGAAGGGCGCGTCCGCGCGCGCGACCGCCTGGGCCTCCGGCCCCTGGGATCCGGGCCTGATGCACGGGGGCGCCCCGTCCGCCCTGATCGCCTGGGCCGCCGAACAGGTGGAGAGCCCCGCGCCCATGCGCATCGCCCGCCTGACCATCGACCTGTTGCGCCCCGTGCCGGTGGCCGAGGTGACGGTGGAGATGAACGTCCTGCGCCAGGGCCGCAAGATCCAGCTCCTGGAGGTGCGCCTGTCCGCCGCCGGCGTCGAGGTGACCCGCGGGACGGTTCTGAAGGTGCGCGAGACCGACCTGCCCCTGCCCGGCGACCACCTGCCCGGCCTGGACGAGGCGCCGCCCGAGGCCGCAAAGCCAGGCGAGACCCGCATGGGCTCGGTGAACAACTTCGGCGGCAACTTCGAAATCCGCGCCGTCCGCGGCATGTTCGGCGAACTGGGCCCGGCAGCGGTGTGGTTCCGGCAGCACCGGCCGACGGTGCTTGGCCAGCCGATCTCCCCCGCCATGCGCGCGGCGGCCGTGGCCGACTTCTCCAACGGCATCTCCTCGGTCCTGCCGTTCGAGGACTGGACCTTCATCAACGGCGACCTGACCGTCAGCCTGGCGCGGCCGCCGCGGGGCGAATGGATTCTTTCCAACGCGGTCAGCTGGCTCGCCCACGACGGCGGCGGCCTCGCCATGACCCGCCTCGCCGATCGCGACGGCTATTTCGGGATCGCCCAGCAAAGCCTGGTGCTGGAGCGCCGGCAGGACCGCTAGGCGGCGACGCAGGCTTCCTGGGTCACCACCACCGTCTCGCGGCGGAACCGGCGCTTGTAGGCGGCGCGCACGGCCTCCAGGCGGCCGGCCTCGTCACGCTTTCCGGGCAGGACGATCTGAACCACCTTCTGCGCCTCGCGGATCAGCTGGTTTTCGGCCCCGCGCCATTGGCGGCCGCCGTCGAGCACCGTGACCCCATCCGGGAAGCGCGGCATGACCTCCTGGTCCACGAAGGCGCGGATGTCGGCCTCCGCAGCCGGCGGCCCGCCTGCGCCGATGAAGAGCTGAGCCGTGCGCAGATATTCCTGGCCCGCCGGGCACGCGGGCGCCGGCGCGGTGGCGCAGCCCGCCACCGCCAGCACCGCGATCACGCCCGCAACCCGCCTCATCCGCCTACCAGCTCCCGTCCGATCAGGAAGCGCCGGATCTCGTTGGTGCCGGCGCCGATGTCGTACAGCTTCGCGTCCCGCAGGAATCGCTCGACCGGATATTCCTTCGTGTAGCCGGCCCCGCCCAGGGCCTGGATGGCCTCAAGCGCAACCTTCACCGCGTTTTCGCTGGCCATCAGGATGGCGCCCGCCGCGTCGAACCGGGTGGTCAGGCCCGCGTCGCAGGCCCGGGCGACGGCATAGACATAGGCCCGGGCCGAGTTCAGGGCGACGTACATATCCGCCACCTTGGCCTGCATGAGCTGGAAGCTGCCGATCGGCTTGCCGAACTGCTTGCGCTCCCGGACGTAGGGCAGAACCACGTCCATGCAGGCCTGCATGATGCCGAGCGGCCCGCCCGCGAGCACCGCCCGCTCATAGTCGAGGCCGCTCATCAGCACGCCAACGCCGCCGTTCACCGGCCCCAGGACGTTCTCCTCGGGCACCTCGCAGTCCTCGAACACCAGCTCGCCGGTGTCGGAGCCGCGCATGCCCATCTTGTCGAGCTTCTGGGAGACGCGGAAACCCTTGAAGCCCTTCTCGATGATGAAGGCGGTGATGCCGCGGCTGTCCGCTTCCGGATCGGTCTTGGCGTAGACGATCAGGGTGTCGGCGTGCGGGGCGTTGGTGATCCAGAACTTCGTCCCGTTCAGGACGTAGCGGTCGCCCTTCTTCTCCGCGCGCAGGCGCATGGAAACCACGTCGGAGCCCGAGCCCGCCTCGCTCATGGCCAGGGAGCCCACATGTTCGCCCGAGATCAGCTTGGGCAGATAGCGGCGCTTCTGTTCGTCGCTGCCCCAGCGCCGGAGCTGGTTCACGCACAGGTTCGAGTGGGCGCCGTAGCTGAGGCCCACCGAGGCCGAGGCGCGCGACACCTCCTCCATGGCCACCACATGCTCAAGGTAGCCGAGACCGAGGCCGCCGAACTCCTCCTCCACGGTCACGCCGTGCAGGCCGAGCTCGCCCATCTCGGGCCAGAGGTGGCGGGGGAAATCATTGGTGCGATCGATCTCCGCGGCGAGCGGAGCGATCCTGTCGGCCGAGAAGCGCGCTGTGGTCTCGCGGATCATGTCCGCGGATTCGCCAAGGCCGAATTCGAGCGTGGGTCCGTGGTTCGGGATCATGGCGCTTCGGTAGCACGGGCCGCCGAAGGCCGCGACAAGCCTAACCGCGTTCAGACATCCGGCCGAGCCGTTCCAGCAGGCGGAAGACGGCGACCGCGAAGAAGCCGATCCCGGCGAGGCCCGCCGCCCACGCCACCACCAGCGAACTCCCCCCCGCACCCGCGGCCGAAGCCGCCCGGGCGTTGAGCCCCCAGAACAGGCCGAAGCCGAAGAAGGCCAGGCCCAGCAGGGCGAGCACCAGGTCGGTGACCAGGCCGCTCTTCTCGGCCTTGCGGGGCAGCGGCGCCACCCGCGCCGGAATGAACTCATGCACCGCCGTGTCGTCGATCAGCACTCGCGGCGGCTCCGGCTCGTCGCCGACGACCCGGGTGGCGTCATTGGCAGGCTGCGGCGCCTCGAAGGCGGCCGCCGGCGGCGGGGCGGGCTCCTCCACCGCAGGCTCGGCCTCCGGAGCCGCATCCGCCGCAAGATCCGGCGCCGGCTCGAACTCGGCCGTGATCGGCGGGGCGAAGTCGGCCTGCGGGCGCACTTCCACGGTCTCGGGCGCCGGTTCGGCGACAGGCTCCTCGAAAGTCCTCTCCCAGGCGCTCTCGCGAATCGGCTCAGGCGGGGGCTCAGACGGGCGGTCAGACCGCGGATCCGGCCGCGGCTCGGCGTCGCCCTCGGGATAGATGGCCTGCAGCCGGGCCGTCACCGCCTCGGCGGCGGCGCGGACCACCGCGCCGGGCTCGGGCTCCTCGGCCTGAGGCTCGGCCGGGGCTTCGCCCTCGCGCCCGATCTGCACGGTCTCGCAGTCCAGGTCGGCCACCAGCTCGGTCGGCCGCTCGCCGGGTATCAGGTTGAGGGCGTCGAGGTCGAGCAGCGGTCGAAGCACCGGCGACGGCGCCGTGGGCCAGGCCTCGCCCGGCGGGGTGAGGAACAGGGCCTTTTCGGCCGCCCTGCGGCGCACCAGGGCGTCGAGCACGATGCGCCCGCCCTGGAACTCGGTCTTGCGCCACAGCTCCATGGCGCAGGCCGCCTGCAGCGGCTCCCCGGCGTTCAGCCGCGCCAGCACCTGCGAACTGCGGAAGGCGTCGGTCCCCAAATTGAAGGCGAAGCTGACCAGGGCGTCGAACTGATTCTGGGTGAGCGGGGTGAAGACGTTCTCGTTCACCACATGGGCTACCGCGATCAGGTCGTAGATCAGCAGGGCCTCAGCGTCCTCCTCCGACACCTCGGCGCCTTCGCGGGCGGTCAGGGTGTGGCCATAGCCGATCGTCCACCGCCCGTCGGGAAGCCGGGCGGCTTTTCGGCGGTAGCCCTCGAACCGCTTGATCAGTTCGATGGCGGTCCGGGAGACGCGGTAGCGCGGACGCATGGCGTACGAAGTTTGACCCAAAACGGCACAGGCGACGGAAGCCCGCAGGCTTCGCCGCAACTTGAAGGCCACTTACAGCAGAATGAGCGCCGCGAGTCCCAGGAAGGCGAAGAAGCCTGTGAAGTCTGTGACAAACGTGACGAAAACCGAGGATGAAACCGCCGGATCCCGGCCCATCCGATCCAGAGCCAGGGGAATCACCGCCCCGGCCAACCCGGCCACGAACAGGGTGATGATCATCGAAAGGCCAAACGCCAGGCTCAGGCGCAGGTCGTGGAACAGGCCATAGATGGCCGCCCCCGTGATCACCGCCAGGACGGTCCCGTTGGCGAGGCCCACGGCCATCTCCCGGCTGATCGTGCGGATGGCGTTGAAGGCGGACAGCTCACGACTGGCCAGGGCGCGGACGGCCACCGCCAGGGTCTGGGTGCCGGCGTTGCCGCCCAGGGCCGAAACGATCGGCGTCAGGGCCGCGAGGATCGCGAGCTTCTGAATCTGGCTCTCGAAGGCGCCGATGACGCTGGCGGCCAGGGCCGCAGTGACGGTGTTGACCAGCAGCCAGGGCAGACGCGAGCGCACGATGCCCCCCACGTCCGCATCGCGCCCGGCGTCCGAAACGCCGGCCAGGGCCAGGATGTCCTCCTCGCCCTCCTCCTGGATGACGCCGACGATGTCGTCGACGGTGATCTGGCCGACCAGCCGCCCGCCCGGCTCCACCACCGGCGCCGAGATCAGGTGGTACTTGTCGAAGATGTAGGCGACCTCTTCCTGGTCCATGTCGACCGGGATTTCGGTCACCGGCTCCATGATCTGGGCGAGCGGCGAGTCGCGCTTCACCCGCAGGAGCTGGCTGACGGGAACCGCGCCCACGGGCCGGTAGCTGGGATCGACCACATAGACGTCGAAGAACAGCTCGGGGAGGTCTTCCGATTCGCGGCGGAAGTGGTCGATGGCCTGGCCGACGGTCCAGAACTGGGGCGCGGCCACCACCTCGCGCTGCATCAGGCGGCCGGCGGTCTCGTCGCCATAGGCCAGGGAGGTCTCGATGGCCGCCCGTTCCACCTCGGGCATGGCCGCCAGCACCTGGGCGCGCTTCTCCTCCTCGAGGTCGTCGACCACGTCGACGGCGTCGTCCGAATCCATCTCGCCGATGGCCTTGGCGAGGGTCGCGGACGGCACGTGCTCCAGCACCTCCTCGCGAATCTCGGTGTCCAGCTCCGAGAGAATCTCGGCCAGGGTCTCGGGATCGAGGTGCGGGATCAGCTCCTCCCGGGCGTCCGCCGAGAGGAAGCCCATGAGGTCGGCCACGTCGGCCGGGTGCAGCGCCCCCAGGAGCTCGCGCAGCCGTTCGGCGTCGCCCCGATCCAGGGCGTCCACCACATCCGAGACGAATTCGGGATTGAGCGCGTAGTCCTCGCCGAGGGCGAGGTCTTCCAGGTGTTCTTCGGGCGGGGAAAGCGCCTTGTCCTTCAGGTCAGTGAGGTCGTCCGTTTCACGGCTCATGCGGACCTCCCTGGCAATGTTGCGGACGGGCTAGCTCGTACCTCGTTGAAAACCCTGATTCACTGGCGTGGTCGAGGGCGCTGCTTCGCCCCCGATCACCAGTTCCACTCTAGCCTGACCCCCTGGGAGGGCGAAGCAGGATGGTGCGGTCGAGAAGACTCGAACTTCCACGGGTTGCCCCACAGCGACCTCAACGCTGCGCGTCTACCAATTCCGCCACGACCGCTCGTGGTGAGGCGGGGCAGGTAGCAAACGCCGAGTGCTTTGTGAAGTGCGCCGCGAAACTTAGACGCCGCCGGCCATGTAGTCGTAGACATCCGCCTCGCGCGTGACGGCGATGGCGATCTTGTCGTCGGCGATCTGGATCTCGCCCCGGGCCACCGGATGGTTGTTCGCCAGGATCCAGACTTCCTCATTCACCGTGGCGTCCAGGGGAATCACCGCGCCCCGGCCCATGCGCAGCAGCTGCGCCATCGGCAGGGTGGCGCGACCAAGCACCACCTGGATCTCGACGTTGACGGCCTTGACCTGGGACACGAGGCGGGACTCTCCGGAACACCTTCGGGCTTTGCGCGACGCGCGCCCGACGCCCACATTGAGGGGAACATGCTTGACCGCGCGTTAAACACTCCGCCCGCCCTGCGCTTCGGCCGGGACGACCAGACCCCCGCAGGCTGGGCGGTCTCGACGGGCTACGTGGACTATCCCGCCGCCGTGGAGGCCATGGAGGCCCGGGCGGCCGCCATCGCCGAAGGAGCCGCGGGCGAGCTGGTCTGGCTCCTGGAGCATCCGCCGCTCTACACCGCCGGCGTCTCGGCCAAGCCGGCCGACCTGCTTCAGCCCGACCGATTCCCCGTGTTCCAGACCGGCCGGGGCGGCCAGTTCACCTACCACGGCCCCGGCCAGCGGGTGGCGTATGTCATGCTGGACCTCACCAAGCGCCGGCGGGACGTGCGCGCCTTCGTCGCAGCCCTGGAGGCCTGGGTGATCGGCGCCCTGGACCATTTCAACGTCACCGGCGAGCTGCGCGAAGGCCGGGTCGGCGTGTGGGTGGAGCGCAAGGCGCCGGGTGTACCGACCCGCGAGGACAAGATCGCCGCGATCGGGGTGAAGTTGCGCCGCTGGGTCTCGTTCCACGGCATCTCGCTGAACGTGGAGCCGGACCTCGCCCACTTTTCGGGAATCGTCCCCTGCGGCCAGACCGAGCACGGGGTGACGAGCCTCGTGGACCTGGGCCTGCCCGTGACCATGGACGAAGCCGACGCCGCCCTGAAGGCCAGCTTCCGCGAGGTGTTCGGCGAGGTCGTGGACGCCGACCCGCCTGTCTGAGGGTCAGACCGGCGCCAGCGGGCGGAGCGGATTGAGGCCGTAGCGGTTGGCGCCCATCTCGCCCGGCATCACGGCCAGCTCCACCACCGCCCAGATCAGCACCAGGAAGAACGGGAAGTCGAAGAAGCCGATGGGGTGCGGCCAGCAGGCGGCGATGGACAGCAGGATCAGCGCCGCCCACCAGCCCGAGCGGCCGCGGTCGTGCAGACGCTTCGAGAGCACGCAGGCGCCGCAGTAGATCAGCACCGGATAGACCAGCCAGCCGGTCAGGAGCCGCGGCAGCAGCCCCTCCACGAGCGCTTCGTAGAGGGCCGCAAGGCCGAGCAGCACCACGGCGGCCACCAGCGACGGCAGGCGCGGCGCCCGGCCGTTCGCCGAGAGGAACAGCTCCGAAAAGCCCATCGGGCGCCCCCGCCGTGATTCCTACATCAGGCGAACTCTACCAGAACCTCGTCGGCCGCGACGCTGTCGCCGGACTTGGCGTTCACCGCCTTCACGGTGCCGTCCCGCTCGGCGCGGATGATGTTCTGCATCTTCATGGCCTCGAGCACGGCCACCACCTCGCCGGTCTTCACCTCCTGGCCGGCGGTGACGTCGATGGAGACCACCAGGCCCGGCATGGGCGAAAGCACCAGCTTGGAAGTGTCGGCGGCCTTCTTGGGCGGCAGTTTCTCGTGCAGTTCGGCCGAGCGCGGGGTCAGCACCAGCACCTGGGCCTGGGCCGCCCGGTGGCGGATGATGAAGCCCTCCGCCGCCGGCTTCACCGTGACGGTGAACGGCGTCCCGTCCAGCTTGCCGCGGAACAACGGCCGGCCCGGCCGCCAGTCGATGTCGGTCAGCCGCCGGGTGCGACCCTTGCTCTCCACCACCAGCGCCTCGCCATCGGCCGAGACCCGCACGGCCCGCTTCTCGTGGCCGATGACCTCGATCCATTCGTTGCGGAGCAGGTCCGGCGCGACCCGGGCCTGGAGGGTGCGGTGCATGGACAGCGCCACGGCGCCCATGATGTCGCGCTGCAGCTCGGTGGGCGGCAGGCCCTGGAAGCCGTCCGGGAACTCGTCCTTGATGTAGCTGGTGGACAGCTTGCCCGACCGGAACCGCGGCTGATCCATCACCGCGGCCAGGAACGGGATGTTGTGGCCCGGCCCCTCGATGTGGAAGTCCTCGAGGGCCCGGCCCATGGCGTCGATGGCCGCCTCGCGGGTCTTCCCCCAGGTGGAGAGCTTGGAGATCATCGGGTCGTAGAACATCGAGATCTCGTCGCCCTCCCGGACGCCGGCGTCGTTGCGCACCTTGGCCGCCCCCGCCGGGCCTTCCACGGGCGGTTCGTAGCGCACCAGGCGGCCGATGGACGGCAGGAAGCCGCGGTAAGGGTCCTCGGCGTAGATGCGGCTCTCGATGGCCCAGCCGTTGATCTTCAGGTCCTTCTGGCCGAAGGCGAGTTTCTCGCCCGCCGCCACCCGGATCATCTGCTCCACCAGGTCGATCCCGGTGATCAGCTCGGTCACCGGATGCTCCACCTGCAGGCGGGTGTTCATTTCCAGGAAGTAGAAGCTGCGGTCCTGGCCGGCCACGAATTCCACGGTGCCGGCGCTGTCATAGCCCACGGCCCGGGCCAGGGCGACGGCCTGCTCGCCCATGGCGTGGCGGGTCTTGCCGTCCAGCAGCGGGCTCGGCGCCTCCTCGATGACCTTCTGGTTGCGGCGCTGGATCGAGCACTCGCGCTCGAACAGATGGACCACATTGCCGTGCTTGTCGCCCAGCACCTGGATCTCCACGTGCCGCGGGCTTTCGATGAACTTCTCGATGAAGATGCGGTCGTCGCCGAAGCTGGACTTGGCTTCGGCCCGCACGGCCGGGAAGCCCTCCTCCACGTCCTTGCGGCTCCAGGCGACGCGGATGCCCTTGCCGCCGCCGCCCGCGGAGGCCTTGATCATCACCGGGTAGCCGATCTCCTCGGCGATCTGCACGGCGTGGTCGGTGTCGGCGATCTCGCCCACATGGCCGGGCACGGTGGACACCCCGGCCTTGGCGGCGAACTTCTTGGACTCGATCTTGTCGCCCATGGCCTCGATGGCCTTGGGGTTCGGGCCGATGAAGACAATGCTCTCGGCGGCCAGCCGCCTAGCGAAGCTAGCGTTCTCGGACAGGAAGCCGAAGCCGGGGTGCACCGCCTCAGCTCCGGTCTGGCGGACGGCCTCGACGATCTTGTCCTGAAGCAGGTAGCTCTGGGCGGCCGGGGGTGGACCAATGAAGACCGCATCATCGGCCATTTCCACGGCCATCGAGTCGGCGTCGGCCTCGGAGTAGACGATGGCCGTCTTGATGCCCATCCGACGGGCCGTCTTGATGATGCGGACGGCGATCTCGCCCCGGTTCGCAATCAGGATCTTCGAAAACATTCCGTCCCTTACGCGCCGCCGCATGGGCGCCCTGCGTCTTTCACTTGCGAAGCGGCGACCTTAGATTGACGAACATGAGCACGCCAGCGGTCTCCCCCTCCGGTTTCGACCTCTCTCCGCCTGACGCAGAGGAACGCAAGGCCCTCGAAGCGGGCCTCTCCCGCGAGGAGGCCGAGGTGCTGCTGCACCATGGGACCGAGGCCCCGTTCTGCGGCGGCCTGCTCGATCAGAAGGACGACGGAATCTACTGCTGCCGGCTCTGCGCCCTGCCCCTGTTCCGGCACCAGACCAAGTTCGAGAGCGGCACCGGCTGGCCGTCGTTCTGGGCGCCCTTCGACGAGACCCACGTGAAAGCCGTGCGCGACACCTCCTACGGCATGATCCGCATCGAGACGCTGTGCGCCCGATGCGGCAGCCACCAGGGCCATGTGTTCCCGGACGGGCCGCCGCCCACGCGGCTGCGCTACTGCATCAATTCGGTCTCCCTGGAGTTCGTGCCCACCGGCGCGCCCCTGCGCGACCCGCTGCACCGGGGCGATAACGCCGCCCTGGCCGCCGCCCTCGGCAAATAGTCCTCGGGCAAACGGCCGGCGGCCCCTCCCCGGCGTGACCGGGAAGGAGCGCCGGATGTCTTACGACCGCCGGCTCGTAGAGCTGGTCGCAGCGGTATCGTCGCTGGGCGAGACCCCGCCATGGGCGTTGGCGTGGCCGGCGTCCTTGCGCATCTGGGCGTCCAGCACGCTGTCGCCGTAGCCCGGCGCGGCGCTGGTGAAGAACGAGCCCTGGTCCACGCGCAGGTTGTTCTGCACGTGACGCACGCCCGCGATCTCCTCGACGCAGCGCTCGGCCCGATGCTTGGCCTCGCGGGTCTCCACTGTCCCGGAAAGCGTCACCTCCCCGCCGGAGACCGAGACATTGATGTTGGAGGCGTCGACCCAGGGATCGTCGGTCAGCCGCTGATGGGCGTCGTCGCTGATCCGCTCGTCCGACCGCTTGTAGTCCTTGGGGCCCCGGCCGCGATAGCCGCGGTCATCCGCCCAACGGGCTTGCCGGGGCTCGTCGGAGCCATAGGGCTCGCGACCGCCGGAAAGGTCGCGGCGCACCTCGTCCATCGCCTCGCCGAACCAGGTCTTCGCCCGCTGCAGGAAGCCCCCGCCTGACCGGCCGCGATAGTCGGGGCGATCCGCGCCGCGCTCCCAGTCGCGGATGCCGCCGTGGTCTTCGGTGCGCCCGGCGTCGCCGTAGCCTCGCTCGTAGTCGTAGCCGCCGATGCCGCCGGACGCCGGCCGGCGCATTTCACGGGCGTAGCGCCGCTCCAGGTCCCGGTCGGCGTCATAGCCGCGGGGGACATCGCCATAGGCGCGCCCGCCCTGGCCGTATTCCTCCCGATAGATGGGCTGGCGCCGATCGTCGCCGTAGAAGCGGCCGCCGCGGGTGTAGTCCTGGCGCGCGAACCTCAGGCCGCGGGCCCGCTCCAGGTCGTATTCGTCGTTCTCATAGGCGGGGCTGACGCCCTGGTAGTCCGGCTCCTGCCACGCCGGCCGGTCGTGACCGGGCCGCGGGCCGTAGCTCCAGCCGCCCTCACGCTGATCGGCGGCGTAGGACGGCCCCGGGCGGCCAGGCTCGGCGCGATTGTACTCGGCGCCAGTGTCGCGCTCGCCGAACACCCGGTCGCGGTCACGGCCCTCGACTCGGGCCGCATAGCGGTCGCGGCTGGTGGGATAGTCGTCGCCATAGCGGTCGCGACCACCGAAGCCGCCGTCGGGCCCATAGCCGCCGGGGGAGCCGCCGAAGCTGCGGTCCTCCTGCCAGAGACGGCCCTGCCGCGAGTCCGGCCGGTCGTCAGCGCCCCGGCCATAGGCCTCGTTACGCCAGTTGCGCTCGCGCCAGCGCCGTTCGCGCTCCTCGATCCACCGATCGGGCATGGGAACTCCTCCTGTTCTGCAGGCAAATGCTTGCAGGCAGAACCAGGAGCGCCGGGGGTGGTTCCTAGAGCGGGATGTTGTCGTGCTTCTTCCAGGGGTTCTGGAGTTGCTTGCCCTTGAGGCTCTTGAGGGCGCGCACGATCCGGCGACGGGTGCCGTGGGGCATGATCACATCGTCGATGTAGCCTCGTGAGGCCGCCACGAACGGGTTGGCGAAGCGGGCCTTGTATTCGGCCTCCCGGGCGGCGATGGCGTCGGGGTCGCCGATCTCGGCGCGGAAGATGATCTCCACCGCCCCCTTGGAGCCCATCACGGCGATCTCGGCGGTCGGCCAGGCGTAGTTCACGTCGCCACGGATGTGCTTTGAGCTCATCACGTCATAGGCCCCGCCATAGGCCTTGCGGGTGATGACCGTGATCTTCGGCACGGTGGCCTCGGCGTAGGCGAACAGCAGCTTGGCGCCGTGGCGGATCAGGCCGCCCTGCTCCTGCTTGGTGCCGGGCATGAAGCCGGGCACGTCCACGAAGGTGATGATCGGGATTTCGAAGGCGTCGCAGAAGCGCACGAAACGGGCGCCCTTGCGGCTGGCGTCGATGTCCAGCACCCCGGCCAGGGTCTGCGGCTGGTTGGCGACGATGCCGACCGTCTGGCCGTCCATGCGGGCGAAGCCGACCACGATGTTCTTGGCGAAGTCCGGGCTGATCTCGAAGAAGTCGCCCTCGTCCACGACCTTCAGGATCAGCTCCTTCATGTCGTAGGGCTTGTTCGGATTGGCCGGCACCAAGGTGTCGAGCGACGGCTCCTCACGCTCGGGATCGTCGAAGCTCTTCTGGACCGGCGGCTTCTCACGGTTGGACAGCGGCAGGAAGTCCACCAGCCTGCGAACCTGGGTCAGGGCCTCCAGATCGTTCTCGAAAGCGCCGTCGGCGACGCCGGACTTCAGGGCGTGCACGCGGTAGCCGCCCAGCTCCTCGTGGCTGACCTCCTCGTGGGTGACGGTCTTCACCACGTCCGGGCCCGTCACGTACATGTAGGAGGTGTCCTTCACCATGAAGATGAAGTCGGTGATGGCCGGCGAATAGACGTCGCCGCCGGCGCATGGCCCCATGATCACGCTGATCTGCGGGATGACGCCCGAGGCCAGGGTGTTCTCGAGGAAGATGTCGGCATAGCCGCCGAGGGCCGCCACACCCTCCTGGATGCGGGCGCCGCCGGCGTCGAACAGGCCGATGATCGGCGCGCCAACCTTCAGGGCCTGACGCTGGACCTTGAGGATCTTCTCGGCGTGGGCGCTCGACAGCGAGCCGCCGAAAACGGTGAAGTCCTTGGAGAAGACATAGACCACCCGGCCGTTGATGGAGCCCCAGCCGGTCACCACGCCATCGCCCGGGATCTTCTGCTTGTCCATCCCGAACTCGCTCACCCGGTGCTCGACGAACATGTCGAACTCCTCGAACGAGCCTTCGTCGAGCAGCAGGTCGATGCGCTCGCGGGCGGTGAGCTTGCCCTTGGCGTGCTGCGCAGCGATGCGCTTCTCGCCACCGCCCAGACGGGCGTCCGCACGGCGCTTCTCGAGCTCTTCCAGGATGTGCTTCACGAACGACGTCTCCCTACGCCGGCCAAGGCGTAGTCGGGACGTTCCGGCCACGCAAGCTCACGCGGGGTGAGGCGCCTTGCGTCTGTCTGACGTTCAGAGTGACCCGAAAGCGGGTCGCGCTCAACCGGCGGCGAGGCCGCGGAACCAGCGCTCCAGCATGGCCGCCTCGCCGCGCAGGCGCTCGGTGCGTTCCGCCGCCTCGGCGTCGACGCCCCACTTCTCCTGCTGGAACGCCTCGTCGATGCGGGAGAGTTCGAAGGCCTCCGGCCCGGACACCCAGCCGCGCAGCACCGCAACGCCTAGCACCGCCGAGCCGAACAGGGCGACGCCGAATGCGAGACCCGCCAGGGTGAAGTCGTCGAGCTCCAGGGCCAGGGCGCGCACCTTCTCCAGCGTCTCGGCCGGCTGTGGCCGGTGGACGATCCCCACGGTGGTTTCGAAACGCAGGCCCGCCTCGGCCTCCGCCCTGGCGCGCAGCGGGGCCCAGGCCGCTTCCTGCCGCTCCACCAGGGCGGCCGGGTCCTCGGCGAGGTAGCAGACGAGGTCGGCGCCCGCGTACTGCGCCACCTGGTCGGCCACGGCTTCGCGGGTGGCGCCGATGGAGTCCAGCGCGGTGTTGGCCAAACGGTTGGCGTGCATCAGGGCGAGCTCGAGATGGTCGCCCTGCCCGACCCACTCCTCAGCCACCTGCTCGGCGAGCGCACGCGTCGGCGCCTGGAACACGCGGCCGCCCGGCGTGCGCAGGTTGCGGCCGTCCAGCAGGATGCCGAAACCGCCGCCCTCGACGGCCTGCACGGTCACGTCCTTGTAGAAGCGCCGCGGCTTCTCGCCCGGCTCCACGAAGCCCTTAACCTGCACGTCGCACTCCTGACTCTTGTCCTCTCGGCCCCGCCGCGCCCTAGCGCCGGCGGCCGAAGGGTTCGGGATCGGCCTCGTGCTCGTCGAAGCCGAAACGCTCGAAACCGGCCTTCATCTCTTTGCCGATCGGCGCTTCCAGCAGCAGCGTGCCGCGCGAGGGATGCGGCAGCACCAGCCGGCGGGCGTGGAGCTGCAGCCGCAGTTCACCGGACAGCTCGGCCGAGGCGTCGGTCTTGTACTTGGGATCGCCGAGGATCGGATGGCCCATGGCCAGCATGTGGGCGCGGAGCTGGTGCGTGCGGCCGGTGTGCGGCCACAGCGCCATCCACGCCACCTTGTCCGCCGCCCGGGCCAGGGTGACGAACTCTGTCTCCGCAGTCTCGGCCCGCGGGTCCTTGGGGTCGGCGGGGACCATCATCTCGCGGTCGCCGACGCCCTTCTTGGCGAGCGGCAGGTCCAGGACGCCCTCGCCCGGCTTGGGCAGGCCGGCCACTAGGGCCCAGTAGATCTTCTGCGTGCGCCGCTTGGCGAAGGCCCCGGCCAGCTTGGCGGCGGCGGCCGGCGACTTGCCCAGCACCAGCACGCCCGAGGTGTCGCGGTCGAGCCGGTGGACCAGGCGCGGGCGCTCCAGCCCCTCGCCCCAGGCCGACAGCAGCCCGTCGACGTGGCGGGTGGTCTTGGTGCCGCCCTGCACGGCGAGGCCCGAGGGCTTGTTCAGCGCCAGGACGTCCTCGTCCTCATAGATCACCAGACTCTTGGCGTAGGCGATGTCGCGCGGGTCGAGTTCGCCCTTGGCCTTGGGCGGCGGCGCATCGGGCAGCGGCGGCACGCGCACCTGGGCGCCGGCGGTCAGCCGGGTGTCGGGCTTGGCGCGGGCGCCGTCCACGCGGATCTGGCCCGAACGGGTCAGCTTCTGGATCTGCACATGGTTCAGGTGCGGCCAGCGGCGCTTGAACCACCGGTCGAGGCGCACGCCGTCCTCGGCCTTGTCCACCCAGAGGGTCTTCACCTCTCTCATGCGAACACCCGCCGCGCGAGCATGAGGCCTGCAAACAGGGCCGTCACGGAGAGGATCGCCGAACCCGCGCCATAGGTGAAGGCTTGGCCATAGGCGCGGCGCTCAAGCATCAGAGCCACCTCCAACGAATAGGCGGAAAAGGTCGTGAAACCGCCCAGGACGCCGACGCCCAGGAGCAGACGCCAGGGCTCGGCGCCCTCGCCCCTCTGCGCGAGCACGCCGGCCAACAGGCCCATCAGGAACCCGCCCAGGACGTTGGCCGTGAAGGTGCCAGCCGGCCATCCGGAGCCGAACCAGCGAAGGGCCTGGACCCCCAGGAGGTAGCGCGCGACGGCTCCGGCCGCGCCGCCGGCCCCGACCAGCAGGAGAGCTTGCATCGCGCCCTTATGCGCCGGGCGCGGGCCGGACGGAAGGGGCCGCCTCAGACACGCGGGGCAAGGTTCTGCCGCAGGGCGCGGGCGTCATAGGCGTCGGGGGCGCGAGGCCGCTGGCCACGTCCCATCAGCACCTCCAGGGTGGCGGTCACGGACGGCCCGCCGCCGAGGGCGAAGCTAGTCCCCAGGCCCACGCCGACGCTGGAGCGACGGCCGAAGTCGGCGCCGCCGACGCCGAAGCCCACCCGCGGGCCGCTGTCGCTCCGCCCCTGCAGCACCCGGTCGGTCACCCGGAACCAGTCGTAGCCGTTGGCCAGCGCGAGGTCTGCGGCCCGCAGCAGGGCGAGGTCGGTGACATGCTGGGCCGATGCGCCCGGACCACCCTGGAAGGTCACCCGGAAGCGTTCTGCCTCGATGCGGTACTCGGAATAGCCCACGCCGTTCGGGACCGCCGCCGGCTGATAGAGCGTCGGCTGGGTGGCGCAGGCCGACAGGGACAGCGCGCCGAGGACGGCAAGCGCGGGAAGGATCAGGCGGTTCATTCGGTCAGGCCTCTTTCCCAGCAGATTGCACGAACAGCTTTGCGGTTCCGGCGCCTGACGGGCGAACGGGGGACGTTCCCCGGCTCATCCCAGTCCGAGGGCAGCGATCAGGCCCGCCATGTCCGCAGACGGCTCGGCCTCCAGCCGCTTGGTCCCCCCGGCGGGATGCGGGAAGGCCAGCGCCCGGGCATGCAGCATCAGGCGCGGGACGGCCTGGCCGCTCACCACCAGGGCGCCGCCATAGCGCGCATCCCCGGCGATCGGCCTGCCAATGGCGGAAAGGTGCACCCGCAGCTGGTGCATCCGCCCGGTCTGCGGCTCCAGCTCCAGCAAGGCGGCGCCGTCGGTGGTCTTCAGCGTCCGGTAGCGGGAGACGGACGCCTCGGCGTCCGGGTGGCCCGGATCGCAGACCCGCATATAGGCCTCGCGCCCCTGTTCCTCCCGGCGCAGCGGCAGCTCGATGACGCCCTGCGGCGGCTCGGGTGCGCCAGGGGTGACAATGGCGTTGTAGGTCTTTGAAAAAGCCCGTTTCATCAGCGCCTTGCCGAGGAAACTTGCGGCAGGCTTGGTCTTGGCCGTGAGGATCACGCCCGAGGTGTCGCGGTCCAGGCGATGGATCAGGCGCGGCCTGGCCTTGCCGGGTCTGGCGAAGGCCCAGAGCAGTTCGTCGAGGGTGTTCACCTGCCCGCGCCCGCCCTGGCTGGACAGCCCGGCGGGCTTGTTCAGCGCCAGAATCTCGGCGTCCTCATAGAGGACCAGGCTCCGGACGAGGGCGATCTCGTCCGGGGTGAGCGGGACGGGCTTGAGCTTGTCGGACTTCGGCGGCTTCACACCGCCATCTAGCGGAGGACTCCCCACTTCGTCATCGCAAAGGCGCACCAGGCGAAGAGGACGCAGGTGACGAAGATCACGCGCCCTGCACGATCTGCATGGCCTGGGTCAGGCCCGCCCCGCCGTCCGTCAGGACGTAGTCGTAGACAAAGCTCGCCACGAACGCGGCCAGCGAGGCGAGAAAGACGGTTATCTCGCTCCCTCCCAAGGAGTCTTGGGAGAAAGCCTAGGCCTCGTCAGGTCGAATAACGACGATCGCCGATCAGGCGCCCTTCTGGCGGCGGAGGGCCGCCCAGCGCTCCAGCCGTTCCTTGATGCGCGCCTCGGTCCCCTCGCCCCGCGGCCGGTAGAACTGCCGCCGCTCCATCCCCTCGGGGAAATAGTTCTGGCCGGAGAAGCCCTCGGCGGTGTCGTGGTCGTAGGCGTAGCCCTTGCCGTAGCCGAGGTCCTTCATCAGCCGCGTGGGGGCGTTGAGGATATGGCTGGGCGGCATCAGCGAGCCGGTCTCCTTCGCCGCCCGCATGGCCTCCCTGTAGGCCACATAGACGGCGTTGGACTTGGGTGCGGCGGCCAGATGGACCACCAGCTGGGCCAGGGCGAGTTCGCCCTCGGGCGAGCCCAGGAAGTCGTAGGTGTCCTTGACGGCGTTGGCGAGCACCACGGACATCGGGTCGGCCTCACCGATGTCCTCGACGGCGGCCCGGACCAGCCGGCGGGCGATGAACAGCGGATCCTCGCCGCCCTGCAGCATCCGCGCGAGCCAGTAGAGCGCCGCATCCGGGTCCGAGCCGCGGATCGACTTATGCAGGGCCGAGATGAGGTTGTAGTGCTCTTCCCGGTCCTTGTCGTAGGCCGGACTGCGCTTCTGCAGGATCTGGCCGAGTTCCTTGGTGGTGAGCGGCCGGGCCGAGCCGATGTTGAACAGGGTCTCGGAAAGCGTCAGCAGGTAGCGCCCATCGCCGTCCGCCAGGGCCACCAGAGCCGCCCGCGCCTCGGGCTCCAGCGGCAGGGCGCGGCCTTCATGGGCCTCGGCCTTGGCCAGCAGGCTCTCCAGGGCCTCCTCATCCAGGCGCTTCAGCACATAGACCTGGCAGCGCGACAGGAGCGCCCCGTTGAGCTCGAACGAGGGGTTCTCCGTCGTCGCCCCCACCAGGGTGACGATCCCCTCTTCCACAAACGGCAGGAAGCCGTCCTGCTGGGCGCGATTGAAGCGGTGGATTTCGTCCACAAACAGCAAGGTAGCCTGGCCGGCCATGCGGCGGGCGCGGGCCTGTTCGAAGGCCTTCTTCAGGTCGGCGACGCCGGAGAAGACCGCCGACAGCTGCTGGAACTCGTAGCCGGCCTCCCGGGCCAGCAGCCGGGCGATGGTGGTCTTGCCCGTGCCCGGCGGGCCCCAGAGGATCATCGACGACAGCCGCTTGGCCTCGGCCATGCGGCGGATCGCGCCCTCGGGCCCCAACAGATGCTCCTGCCCCACCACCTCGTCGAGGCGCTGGGGGCGCAGGCGGTCAGCCAGCGGCGATGGCTGCTGGGGCGTTAGGCCTGCGGCTTCGAACAGATCGGCCATGCGGCGGGCCTTACCACAGCCCGCGTCAGAAGTTGGCGGTGATCGTCTGGCCGCCGCGCTCCAGAGTGATCTGCCAGCCGCGGGACGGCGTCTCAAGGGCGCTCACGAGATCGCGCACGCTCTCGATCCGCCGGCCATTCACCGAGCGGATGATGTCGCCCGGGCGGAAGCCCGCGCCAACGGCGAAGCCGCGACCGACGCCGGAGACCAGCACGCCCGGCCCCAGGAACGGATCGAGCCCCAGTTCGTCGGCGGTGGCCGGCGACAGGTTGATCACCGTGGCGCCGCTCAGCGGATTCTGGCCCTGGATGGTCCGCTGATCGCGGGCCGGGGTGGCGGACGGCGCCTCGGCGCGGACGGTCAGGGTCTGCTCACGCCCACCGTCCCGGCGGACCACCAGGCGAACGGTGTCGCCGGGCCGCTTAGTGGCGAAGAGGTAGTTGAGGCTGGCGGCGTCAACCACGGGCCGCCCCTCGGCGCTGACCACCACGTCGCCCTGCCGAAGGCCCGCCCGATCGGCAGGGCCGCCCGGCCAGACGTCGGCCACGAGGGCTCCCTGCGGCAGCGACAGGCCCAGGGAGCGGGCGATCTCGGAGGTGACGCTCTGGGTGCGCGCCCCCAGCCAGGGACGCACCACGGCCCGGCCGCCGCCGACGGCGGTCTCCACGACCCGCCGGACGACCGCCGCTGGCACCGCGAAACCCACGCCAGACGAACTGCCCGAACGCGAGAGGATGAAGCTGTTCACCCCGATCAGCTCGCCGTCCATGTCCACGAGCGCGCCGCCGGAATTGCCGGGGTTGATGGCCGCGTCGGTCTGGATGTAGGCGGCCGCGCCCTCGTCGTCAGGCGTGCGGTTCAGGGCCGAGACGATGCCGTTGGTCACGGTCTGCCCGACGCCGAAGGGGTTGCCGATGGCCAGCACCAGGTCGCCGACCTGGGTGTCCTCGGAATCGTCGATGGGCAGAACCGCCAGCCGCTCGCCCGGCGGCACGTCGATCTTCAGCACGGCCAGGTCCGTGCGCGGGTCGGCCAGCAGGATGCGGGCGGGGAATTCCCGGCGGTCGGCGAGCGAGACGGTGATCTCCTGGCCGTTCTCGACCACATGGTTGTTGGTGACGATCACCCCGTCGTCCCGGACGATGACCCCCGAGCCCAGGGAGTTGGTCACGCGGGCCCTAGGCGCGCCGAGGCCGAAGAGCTGCCAGAAGGGGTCGGTCTGCTGGCGGACCAGCCGACGCGCCGAGATGTTCACCACGGCCGGCGCAGCGCGCGCGACGACGGGGGCGAACGAGCTCTTCATCGCCAGGACGTTGGCCGGCGGGGCGCGGTTCGGCTGGGCGAAGCCCGAGGTTTGCTGGGCGGCGGCGGGCGTGGTCCCGAGCGAGACGACGGCCAGGGCGGGGATCAGGACGCGGACGGCGCGCATGAAGTCTCCGAAAACACGGACAACGACCGGAAATCGCCCGAGGTTTCAGGCGCAAAAAAGGCGAAGTTTCAAGCGGGCTGACTCGCGGGGGCGGGCGCCCGAGCCGCCCCGAGGGCGATGAGGAAGGCCGCTCCCAACAGGCCCGCGGCCAGGAAGATCGCCAACCCCGGCATGTTCAGCGCCGGATGCCGCAGGGACCAGGCGAACAGCTCGCCGAAGACGATCGGGCCAAAGATGGCGGCGAGGCCCGTCAGGCTCTGGTTCGCGCCCTGCAACTGGCCCTGCTCGTGCGGCGCCACCCGCCGGGTCATCAGCCCCTGGAGGCCTGGCATCAGGAAGCCGGTCAGGGCGAAGATCGGCACGCCCAGCAGATAGATGGTCCCGGTGGGCGCCAGACCGTACCAGACGAAGCCCGCAGCGCCGCCCAGCGTACCGAGCAGGACGGCGTTGCGCTCGCCGATCCGCTTCACGACCGGCCCCACGAGCGTGCTCTGCACCACAAGGCCCGCAAGGCCGGTGAGCATGAAGGTGAAGCCCATCACGGACGGGGTCCAGCCATAGCGGTGGCCCATGTAGAGGACGAAGATCGTCGGCAGCACCATGTGCGAGAGCTGGAACAGGAAGCCGATGCTGGCGAGGCCCAGGAGCCCCGGCCGCGACCGGAGCAGCTGCAGCGAGCCCACAGGATTGGCGCGGCGCCAGTCGAAGGTCTTGGCGCGCTTTTCCGGCGGCAGGGACTCCGGCAGCACGAAGTATCCGTAGAGCCAGTTCACCAGGGTCAGCGCCCCGGCGGCGTAGAACGGCGCCCGCAGGCCGAAATGGTCGGCCAGCACACCGCCCAGCGCCGGGCCGAAGATGAAGCCGACACTGAACGCCGCCCCCATGAGGCCGAACAGCCGCGCCCGCTTCTCCGGGACGGTCACGTCGGCGAGATAGGCGTTGGCGGCGGAGAAGCTCGCCGCGGTCAGGCCGTTGAGGATGCGGCCCACGAACAGCCACCAGAGGCTGGGCGCGAGGGCCATGAAGAAGAAGTCCACGCCAAGCCCCAGCAGCGAGATCAGCAGCACCGGCCGCCGCCCCCACCGGTCGGACATCAGGCCGAGGATCGGACTGGAGAAGAACTGCATCACGCCCCAGGCGGCGGCGAAGACCAGGTTCCACTCCGAGGCCGAGGCGGTGTCGCCGCCGGCGAACTGCTTGATGAGGTTGGGCAGGATCGGGATCATGATCCCGAACGAGATCGAGTTCATCAGCGCCACGGCGAAGATGAAGCCGAAGCTGGCCTGCCGGCCCCTGGTCCCGATGCCCATGCGCGCTCCCCTCACTCCAAACCCGGCGGATCCATCGCCCGCGCAAAGCTTCTAGTCGATCCAGTCCGCCACGGCGCGGAGCTGAACCTGCCACCACTCGCCCAGGCGCATCTGCAGCGCCTGATCCGGAAAACCATGCCGCGCGGCGCTGTCGGCCGGCACCCGCGTGAAGCCGCGATGCTCGACGCTGACCCGGGTCTCGTCACCGACCGGCTCGAACGCCACCTCGACCTCGGTGACGAGGTCGGGCGGAAAGCTGGCCTGGCGCCAGGAAAACACCAGCCGGCGGGGGGGCTCCCACACCAGGACTCGGCCGATCTCAAACACCTTGCCGTCAGCCAGGGTCTCGGTCAGGCGTCCGCCCTCCCCGCGCTCGAAGGCCAGCCGCCCCGGCGGGCGCGGCGTGGTCTGGAAGAGGCTGTTCGGCCGCCACCAGTCGCCGATCTCGTCCACGAAGGCGGCGAAAGCCCGTTCGGGCGAGGCCTTCACCCGCAGCGCCACGAAGACCCTGGAGGTCATGCCTCTTGCTCGACGTGAGCTTTGAAGGCCGCCAGCTGAGCGCTCCAGAGCCGCTCACTCTCCTCCAGCCAGCGCAGCAGATGGACCATTGGCTCGGGCCTCAAGGCGTAGATGCGTACGCGGGCGTCGAACTCGGGATGCGATTCCTCCACGAGGCCGCCGGCGCGCAGGGCCTTCAGATGGCGGCTCATGGCCGGCGGCGAAAGCCCCAGTTCACGGGCCAGTTCCCCCGCCGGCCGCGGTCGGTCGGCCAGTAGTTCCACCACCCGCCGACGGTTCGGATCGGCCAGGGCCGCTATGGTGCGGTCGATGGCCTCCCGGCTCACAGCCAGCCTTCGATCTTCAACCCGCTGGCCGCCTCAGCCTCTTCTCGGCTGACCGCACGCACCGTCTGGCCGACCGTCCAGAAGTGGCCCTCCGGATCGCGGCAGCGATAGGTGCGGTCGCCATAGAACTGATCGGCCGGCTCCATGAGGATCTCGAAGCCTGCGGCGCGGGCCCGCTCGCAATGGGCGTCGATGTCCTCGGTCACATGGATGTGGACCGACTGGGTGTTCTGCCCGTCGATCGAGGCCGGACTGCGATGGAGGTCGGTCCACTCCGAGCCGATCATGATCAGGCTGTCGCCGCAGCGCATCTCGGAATGCGCGAGGCGCCCCTCGTCATCCTCGATCAGCATGACCACCTCAAAGCCGAAGGCGGCCTCCAGGAACTTCAGCGCCGCCTTGGGGTCGCGGTAGCACAGCGCCGACGTCAGCGAAGCTCTTTGAGCCATTGGACCATCCTTCCATCCAACGGCAATATTTCACGCATAACGCAATTATCTCGTCAAGACGGATCCGAGTTCGTCCAGGTCGCCGGCATGGGGCGCGGCCGGCACATCCAGCAGCCGGGCGAGCAACGGATAGATGTCCACATTGTCGAAGTCCGGCGCCCAGGCGCCCTTCCGGAACGCCGGGCCGTGGCCGACGAACACCGCCGTCATGTCCGGATGCGCCGGATCGTAGCCATGGGCGCCGTTCTCCGGCTTGCCCGTGGCCACCCAGTCCCGGGTGGTGATGCTCCAGCCTGTCTGCGGCAGGCAGAAGATCGGCGCGACCCGGGGGTTGGACCCATATTGGAAGCGGGCGGGAAACTCGCCCCTGCGCCAGCATTCCATGTGCGGATGGGGCTTCAACAGCGCCCGCTCGGCCTCCACCTCCCGGCCGGGCGCCGGATAGAAGGTCATCAGGGCCCCCATGGCCAGGGCCTGGCCGACATCCTGGGGCAGCAGGTCCTCAAGATAGATCCGACGGTCGGGCGAGGTAGCCGCCATGCCGTGATCGGAGACGACCACCAGGTTGGCGGCAAGGCCTCTCGCCCTCAGTCCTTCGACCAGCGCCCCGAGCGCCCGGTCCACCTCGCCAAGGGCGGCCTCCACCTCCGGCGAGCTGGGACCATAGTAGTGGCCGGCCGTATCCACATGGTGGAAGTAGAGCGCGATGATGCCGGGCCGCTCGCCCTCCGGCAGGTCCAGCCAGCCCAGGACCCGAGAGATCCGCTCGGCGTTGGGCATCTCCTCGTTGTAAGGCAGCCAGTAGGTGGGGCGCACGCCGCGCACAGCCGCCTCGGAGCCGGGCCAGAAGAGGACCGCGCTGCGCACCCCAGCCCGCTCGGCCGTCACCCAGATGGGCTCGCCCTGGTCCCACCAGCGCGCGTCGAGCACCGCGGCCTTGTTGGACAGCTTGAAGGTCACGCCGGGGATCGCCGGGTCGAGCATGTTGTTCTCGACGATCCCGTGCTGGTCCGGCCGCAGGCCGGTCACCAGAGTGTAATGGTTGGGGAAGGTCTTGGACGGAAACGAAGGCCGCATGGCCGCCCGGGCGCCATCCTGCGCCAAAGCGGAGAGCGCCGGGGTGACCCCTCGCTCCAGATAGTCCGCCCGGAAGCCGTCAATGGAGACGAGGATCACCGGCGCGCGCGCCTCGGCCTGCGCCTGGGCCTGCGCCTGGGCCTGAACCGGCGAAGGCGCCGGCGGCGGGCCCTCGGCGGGCATAGCGGCGCAGGCGGCGAGGAACAACAGGACGGCAAGCAACGGAATCACACGCATGCCTGCTCCTAAGCCGCGCCTGTGACCTCCGCGCAAACGAAAAGCCCCGGACCGCGGGGTCCGGGGCTTTCCTGGTCGTTATGTCGCCGGGACTTAGGCTTCGGCGAAGGCGTTTTCAGCCACCGGGCCCGAGTCCTTGCCCTTTTCCGCCGGATCGCGGTCGACGAACTCGATCACCGCCATCGGCGCGTTGTCGCCATAGCGGAAGCCGGCCTTCAGGATGCGGATGTAGCCGCCGTTGCGGTCCTTGTAGCGCGGTCCGAGGACCGAGAAGAGCTTGCCGACTTGCTCGACGTCGCGGACGTGGCTGATGGCCTGGCGGCGGGCGTGCAGGTCGCCGCGCTTGGCGAGCGTCACCAGCTTCTCGACAAAGGGACGCAGTTCCTTCGCCTTCGGCAGGGTGGTCACGATCTGCTCGTGCTTGATCAGGCTGGCCGACATGTTGGCGAACATGGCGGTGCGGTGGGCGGTCGTACGACCCAGTTTGCGGTGGGCTTTGCCGTGACGCATTTCAATATCTCCTGGGCTCTGCGGCCCGCCGACGCCTCCGATGGTCTGGACGCGTCTTGCCTAACCAAATCCCAGCCTTGCTCCCGCCTGGGTCAACGCGAAGCGCCGGGGCCCTCCACCGCTGTTGCGGCTTCGTCGAGCCCGGACCGCCGGAAGCGGCCCGGAGCGGCGCGGTAGGATTACATCTGGTCTTCGAACTTCTTCGCCAGCTCTTCGATGTTCTCCGGCGGCCAGTTCGGCACATCCATGCCGAGGTGGAGGCCCATGCCGGCGAGCACTTCCTTGATCTCGTTGAGAGACTTCCGGCCGAAGTTCGGCGTGCGCAGCATCTCGGCTTCCGTCTTCTGGATCAGGTCGCCGATGTAGACGATGTTGTCGTTCTTCAGGCAGTTGGCCGAACGGACCGACAGCTCCAGCTCGTCGACCTTCTTCAGCAGCGCCGGGTTAAACGGCAGCTCCGGCTTGGCCTCGCCCTCGACCTTCTTCTTCGGCTCTTCGAAGGTGATGAAGATCTGCAGCTGGTCCTGGAGGATGCGCGCGGCGTAGGCCACGGCGTCGACCGGGGTGACCGCCCCGTTCGTCTCCACTTCCATGATCAGCTTGTCGTAGTCGAGCGACTGGCCCTGACGGGTGGGCTCGACGCGATAGGCGACGCGCTTGACCGGCGAGAACAGGCTGTCGACGGCGATCAGGCCGATCGGCGCGTCTTCAGGACGGTTCATTTCAGCCGGGACATAGCCCTTGCCGGTCTGAACGGTGAACTCCATGCGCACCGAAGCGCCCTCGTCGAGGGTGCAGAGCACATGGTCGCCGTTCAGGATCTCGATGTCGGCCGGAGCCTCAATCTGGCTGGCGGTCACCGCACCGGGGCCGGTGGCGCGCAGCGTCATGCGCTTCGGGCCTTCCGAGTGCATCCGGAGCGCCAGCTGCTTGATGTTCAGGACGATGTCGACGACGTCCTCACGGACGCCTTCCAGCGACGAGAACTCGTGGACCACGCCGTCGATCTGGACGGCGGTCACCGCAGCGCCTTGCAGCGACGACAGCAGCACGCGGCGGAGGCTGTTGCCCAGCGTCACGCCGAAACCGCGCTCGAGCGGTTCGGCGACCAGACGCGCCTTGCGGCTGGCGTCGGCGCCGGTCTCGATCTGCGGCTTCTCGGGACGGATGAGCTCGTTCCAGTTTCTTTCGATCACAGGGTGTCCCTCGGAACGCAGGATCGCCGGCCGCGAACGCGGTCCGGCGCCTTGAATTGCAGTACGATGTTACTCAGACCCGGCGACGCTTCGGCGGACGGCAGCCGTTGTGCGGGATCGGGGTCACATCGCGGATGGTGGTGATCGTCATGCCGACGGCCTGCAGGGCCCGCAGGGCCGACTCACGACCCGAACCGGGGCCGGAGACGTTCACTTCGAGGGTGCGGACGCCGTGTTCGGCAGCCTTGCGGCCCGCGTCCTCGGCGGCCATCTGGGCGGCGTAGGGGGTCGACTTACGCGACCCCTTGAAGCCCATGAGCCCGGCGCTGGACCAGGAGATGGTGTTCCCCTGGGCGTCGGTGATGGTCACCATCGTGTTGTTGAACGAGGCGTTCACGTGAGCGACGCCCGACGTGATGTTCTTGCGCTCGCGGCGTTTGACGCGCGCCGGTTCCTTGGCCATCGGAGCTAAACTCTCTTACTTCTTCTTGCCGGCGATCGGCTTGGCCGGGCCCTTGCGGGTCCGGGCGTTGGTGTGCGTGCGCTGACCACGGACCGGCAGGCCCTTACGGTGACGCAGGCCGCGGTAGCAGGCCAGGTCCATCAGGCGCTTGATGTTGACCGCGGTCTCGCGACGCAGGTCGCCTTCGACGAGGTAGTCGCGGTCGATCGTCTCACGAATCTGCAGAACTTCCTGGTCGGTCAGTTCGTTGACGCGACGGGCGTCATCGATGCCGACCTTCGTGACGATCTCGCGGGCCTTCGCCGCGCCGATGCCATGGATGTACTGCAGCGCGATGATCACGCGCTTGTTGGTGGGAATGTTGACGCCAGCGATACGGGCCACGTGGGAAGATCTCCTGATCACGCAAGAGAAGCGCAAACGGCGCCCCGGCCCCTCACTGCCATAGGCATAGGCCGGCGCGTCCTTCGCGCTCTTTCGCGGAAGCGCTTCGTTATAGGGATCGGCACGCTTCCGTCAATGGCGGAAACGTCCAAAGGTGAACGATTTCCTGCGCGCGCAAGGGAAAACCCCCTCCCCGCGCCGGCAGCGTTCGTTGCTGGGGAACTTGCCCGCAGATGGTTAAGGAAAGCATGAGGCCCGCAGGCTGGCAACGTGGCCAGGCCTGCGGCGAAAGCGGCCGTCGGGATGCAGCGGCCGAGAATCACGCCTTGGCCAGGGCCGCGTCGATGGCGGCGGCGACGTCCTGGATCGAGCCCATGCCATCCACTTCCACGAGCTTGCCCTGCCCTTCGTAGTACGGCAGCAGCGGCGCGGTCTGGCGGTTGTAGGCGTCCAGGCGGACCTTGAAGCTTTCCGGATTGTCGTCGGGACGACCCGATTCCGCGAATCGGCCGGCGATCCGCTGGGTCAGCACTTCGTCATCGACCTTCAGGCGGATGACCAGGTCGATCTTGCGGCCGCGGCCCTTCAGCATGGCGTCCAGCGCCTCGGCCTGGGCCAGGGTGCGCGGGAAGCCGTCGAAGATCGCACCGCCGGCGGCCTCGGCCTCCGGCAGGCGGCTTTCGATCAGCTCGATGACGATTTCGTCCGACACCAGTTCGCCGCGCTGCATAATGCCCTCGACGCGCTTGCCGAGCTCCGAGCCCGACGCGATCGCCGCGCGCAGCATGTCCCCGGTGGAGAGCTGCACCATGTTGCGCTCGTCCACCAGGCGCTTGGCCTGGGTGCCCTTGCCCGCCGCCGGCGGTCCGAACAGGATCAGGTTCATCGGCTGCCTCCCAGCCGGCGCGCGGTCGCGCCGGCCGCTCTCCCCGTTTAGTTAGCGCTGACGTCCGCCGCGCAGTTTCGACTTCTTGATCAGCCCCTCGTACTGGTGCGCCAGCAGGTGGGACTGGATCTGCGCCACGGTGTCCATGGTGACGCTGACCACGATCAGCAGGCTCGTGCCGCCCATGTAGAACTGCACGTTGTAGAAGCCGATCAGGGCCTCGGGCAGCAGGCAGACGAGGGCGATGTAGGCCGCCCCGATCACGGTCAGACGGGTCAGCACATAATCCAGGTACTCGGCCGTCCGCTTGCCGGGCCGGATGCCGGGCAGGAAGCCACCGTACTTGCGCAGGTTCTCCGCCGTGTCGTCCGGATTGAAGACGATCGAGGTGTAGAAGAAGCAGAAGAAGACGATCAGCAGGCCATACAGGATCATGAACAGCGGCCGGCCGTGTTGCAGCTGGCCGGTCAGGCCCGGCAGCCACTGCATGTACTCGGGCAGGTTCGCATTGGCCGCGAAGCCCATGACCGTCGTCGGCAGCAGCAGCAGCGACGAGGCGAAAATCGGCGGGATGACGCCCGCGGTGTTGATCTTCAGCGGCAGAAACGAGGTGTCGCCGCCGAACATGCGGTTGCCCATCTGGCGCTTCGGATACTGCACCAGCAGGCGGCGCTGCGACCGCTCCATGAAGACGATGCCGACCGTCACACCGACCACCAGCACGGCGATGAGCAGCAGCGCGCCGCCGCTCATAGCGCCCGTGCGGGCCATTTCGAAGGCCTGGACGACGTAGCGCGGAAGCACCGCGACGATACCGGCGAAGATGATCAGGCTGATGCCGTTGCCCACCCCGCGGCTGGTGATCTGCTCGCCCAGCCACATGAGGAACATGGTGCCGCCGGTCAGGGTGACGACCGTCGAGATCACGAAGAACAGACCCGGGTTCTCGACCAGGCCGGGGCTCTGCGACAGGCCCATGGCGATCCCGAACGACTGGAACAGCGCCAGGACCACGGTGAGATAACGGGTGTACTGGTTCAGCTGCTTGCGGCCGGCCTCGCCGCCTTCCTTACGCAGCTTCTCCCACGGCGGATACACGCTGCCGAGGAGCTGAACGATGATCGAAGCCGAGATGTACGGCATCACGTTCAGGGCGAAGAGCGCCATCCGTTCGACGGCGCCGCCCGAGAACATGTTGAACATGCCCAGGATGCCCTGGGCTTGGCCCTGGAACGCCTGCTGCAGGGCGGCCGCATCGATGCCGGGGATCGGGATGTAGCACCCCGCCCGGTAGACGATCATCGCCAGAAGCGTGAACCAGATGCGCTTGTGAAGTTCCGTGGCCTTGGCGAAGGCCTGGAAGTTCATGTTCGCTGCGAGCTGTTCGGCGGCCGAAGCCATTCAGCAAATCCCCTGACTCGTGTGCCGATCACATAGGACGCGCCGGCCTCGGAAGCGAGGCCGGCGTCATCCAATTCGGATCAGGCTTCCGCCGAAGCGGGGGCTTCCGCCTTGGTCGTGGTCAGCTTGCCGCCGGCCTTTTCGACCGCGGCGCGGGCCGAGGCGGTGGCCGCATAGACGTTCAGGTCAAGCTTCGACTTCAGCTCGCCCTTGCCCAGCAGCTTCACGCCGTCCTTCACGCGGCGGATCACGCCGGCCTTCAGGAGGGCTTCGGCGTCGATGGTGGCCTTGGCGTCGAGCTTGCCGGCGGCGATCGCCTGCTCGATCCGCCACAGGTTCACCTCGGCGAATTCCTTGCGGTTCAGGCTGTTAAAGCCGCGCTTGGGCATGCGCATGTGCAGCGGCATCTGGCCGCCTTCGAAGCCGGCGATCGAGACGCCGGTCCGGGACTTCTGGCCCTTCACGCCGCGGCCGGCGGTCTTACCCTTGCCCGAGCCCGGGCCGCGGCCGACGCGCATGCGATTCTTGGTGGAGCCTTCGCGCGGAGCGAGTTCGTTCAGCTTGGTCATGTGGCCTCTCCTTGGAGATCTGTCGCCGGGGCCGTGCCCCGACTCGGCGATGATTGGGTTGGCGTAGAAACGCCGACGGGCGAGGCTCGCGCCCCGCCCTCAACGTCCGTGCCTATGGCACGAAACCGGTAGCTATTCCACCACCTCGACGAGGTGGGCCACCTTGGCCACCATGCCGCGGACGGCGGGGGTGTCTTCCAGGGTGGAGACGCGGCCGACGCGGTTCAGGCCAAGGCCGATCAGCGTCGCGCGCTGATCCTTGGTCCGGCGGATCGGGCTGCCGGTCTGACGAACGGTGATCTTGGCCATGTGCTTAACCTTCCGCATCCGCGGCGGGCTGGGCCGCCGAGGCGCCATCGGCGCGACGGCCGATCACGTCGGAGACCTTCTTGCCGCGCTTGGCGGCGACCTGACGGGGCGAGGACTGGGCCTTCAGCGCCTCGAAGGTCGCGCGCACCATGTTGTAGGGGTTGGACGAGCCGACCGACTTGCCGACGACGTCCTGGACGCCCAGGGTTTCGAGCACCGCGCGCATCGGACCGCCGGCGATGACGCCGGTGCCGGGAGGCGCCGCGCGGACCATCACCTTGCCAGCGCCCCAACGGCCCGCGCCGTCGTGGTGCAGGGTGCGGCTCTCGCGGAGCGGCACGCGGATCATCGACTTCTTGGCTTCCTCGGTCGCCTTGCGGATAGCTTCCGGCACTTCACGCGCCTTGCCATGACCGAAGCCCACGCGGCCCTTCTGGTCGCCCACCACCATCAGGGCGGCGAACGAGAACCGGCGGCCGCCCTTCACGGTGGCCGCGACGCGGTTGATGTGGACCAGCTTCTCGACGAGTTCGCTGTCGCGCTCTTCTTCGCGATTGCGACGGTCGCCGCGCTGTTCGTCTCTGCGAGCCATGCGATCGTTCCTCAGAAATTCAGGCCGGCTTCGCGCGCGGCGTCAGCCAGGGCCTTGACCCGGCCATGGTACAGGTAGCCGCCACGGTCGAAGACGACGTCCTTGACGCCCTTTTCGATCGCACGTTGGGCCACGAGAGCGCCGACGCGAGCGGCGGCCTCCTTGTCCGAGCCCTTTTCCTTCTTCTCGCCTTCCAGCGAGGAAGCGGCCGCGACGGTCACGCCGCGCTCATCATCGATGATCTGGGCGTAGATGTTCTTCGACGAGCGGAAGACCGACAGGCGCGGACGGCCGTTCGCCACCTTGCGCAGGCGGGTGCGGACGCGCTGGGCGCGACGCTTGGTGGAATCGCGGGGAGAGAGCGCCATGGCTTACTTCTTCTTGCCTTCCTTGCGCCGGACCTTCTCGCCGGCATAGCGCACGCCCTTGCCCTTGTAGGGTTCCGGCGGACGGATGCGGCGGATCCGGGCGGCGGTTTCGCCGACCAGCTGCTTGTCGATGCCCGAGATCTTGATCTCGGTCTGCTTGGGCGTGGCGAAGGTGATGCCCGCCGGCGGCGGGATGTCCACGTCGTGGCTGAAGCCGAGCTGCATCGAGAGGGCCTGGCCCTTCATCGCGGCCCGGTAGCCGACGCCCACCAGCTCGAGGGTTTCCTCGTAGCCCTGGGTCACGCCGACGACCATGTTGTTCACCAGGGTGCGCGAGAGGCCCCACATCGCTTGAGCGCGGGTGGTGTCCTGGCGCTTCGAAAGCACCAGTTCGGCGCCTTCCTGGCGGACTTCGATCTCTTCGGCCACGGTCCAGGCGAGCTGACCCTTCGGGCCCTTCACCGTCACCGTCTGGCCGTCGATGGTCACCGTCACCCCAGCGGGGACAGGGACCGCCTTCTTACCGATACGAGACATATTAGTAGACCCGGCAGAGCACTTCGCCGCCAACATTGGCCTCGCGGGCCGCGTTGTCGGACATGACACCCTTGGGCGTCGACAGGATCGAGATCCCGAGGCCGTTCTTCACCGGCTTCAGGTCCTTGATCGACGAATAGACGCGGCGGCCAGGCTTCGAGACGCGGCTGATTTCGGCGATGACCGGCTGGCCATCGAAGTACTTCAGCTCGACTTCGAATTCCGGGAAGGCGCCCGGGCGTTCCACCAACTGGTAGCCGCGGATGTAGCCTTCCTCGGTCAGCACGTCGAGGACGCGAGCGCGCATCTTCGACGCCGGCGTCGTCAGCTTGGACCGGCCGCGCGCGGCGGCGTTCTTGATGCGGGCGATCAGATCGCCGATGGGGTCGTTGACCATCTGAAAGACCCTCCTACCAGCTCGACTTGACGAGGCCGGGGATCAGGCCGAGGGAGCCGAGCTCCCGCAGCGAGACGCGGCTCATCTTCAGCTTGCGGTAATAGGCGCGCGGACGGCCCGTCACCTCACAGCGGTTGCGGATGCGGACCGGAGCCGAGTTGCGCGGCAGTTCGGCAAGCTTCAGCCGGGCTTCGAAACGTTCTTCGAGCGGGAGGCTCTCGTTGTTCGCAATGTCCTTCAGCGCCTGGCGCTTGGCGGCGTATTGCTTGACGAGCTTCTTGACCCGTTCGTTGCGGTTGACGGCGCTCTTCTTGGCCATGGTGTGCTTTCCTTCCCGCCGCTTATTGCTTGACGAACGGGAACTGGAATTCCTTGAGAAGCTCGCGAGCTTCGTCGTCGGTCTTCGCAGTCGTGGTGACGATGATGTCCATGCCCCAGATCTGGTCGATCTGGTCGTAGTTGATCTCCGGGAACACGATGTGTTCCTTCAGACCCATGGCGTAGTTGCCGCGGCCGTCGAAGGACGTGGGCTTCAGGCCCCGGAAGTCCTTCACGCGCGGCAGCGCGATGGTGATCAGCCGGTCAAGGAACTCGTACATCCGGTCCTTGCGCAGGGTGACTTTGCAGCCCACCGTCATCCCTTCGCGCAGCTTGAAGCCGGCGATCGAGTTGCGGGCCTTGGTCGGCACGGGCTTCTGACCGGCGATCTTCGCCAGGTCGGCCATAGCCGATTGGATCTTCTTGGAGTCGGCGACGGCTTCGCCAACACCCATGTTGATCACAATCTTCTCCAGCTTCGGGATTTGCATCTCGTTGCTGTAGCCGAACCGGTCCTTGAGCGCCTTGCGGATGCGCTCGCGGTACTCGGTCTTCAGCCGCGGTTCGTAAGCTTGATCAGCCATTGATCACCTCGCCGGTCGTCTTGGCGAACCGCACCTTCTTGTCGCCTTCCATGCGGAAGCCGACGCGGGTCGGCTTGCCGTTGGAGTCGACCAGAGCCACGTTCGACAGGTGGATCGGCGCTTCCTTGTTCTTGATCCCGCCCTGGGGATCGAGCTGCGAGGGGCGCGTATGCCGCTGGACGATGTTGATGCCCTCGACCAGGACGCGTTGCTCCTTCGGGAACACCTTGGTGACGGCGCCCTGACGGCCCTTGTCCTTGCCGGTGAGGACCACGACGCGGTCCCCCTTCTTGATCTTCGCGGCCATTACAGCACCTCAGGCGCGAGCGAGATGATCTTCATGTGGTTCTTCGCACGCAGTTCGCGGGGAACCGGCCCAAAGATCCGCGTGCCGATCGGCTCGGATTGCTTGTTGACGATCACGGCCGCGTTCTTGTCGAAGCGGATCACCGAGCCGTCCTTGCGCTTGATGCCCTGGCTGGTGCGCACGACGATCGCCTGCAGCACGTCGCCCTTCTTCACGCGACCGCGCGGAATGGCTTCCTTCACGGAGACGACGATCTTGTCGCCAACGCCGGCGTAGCGGCGCTTGGCGCCGCCGAGCACCTTGATGCACATGACCCGGCGGGCGCCGGAATTGTCGGCGACGTCCAGGTTAGTTTGCATCTGGATCATAGGTCTCGATCCTTAGGCTTGGGCCGCGCCGCCCTTAGGCAGCACTTCCCAGGTTTTGAGCTTCGACTTGGGCGCGCATTCGATGATGCGGGCGACCTCGCCGACCTTGTACGTGTTGCCCTCATCGTGGGCGTGGTACTTCTTCGACCGGCGGACCGGCTTCTTCAGCACCGGGTGCAGGAAGGTCCGTTCGACCTTCACCACGACGGTCTTGTCGCCCTTGTCGGAGACGACAACGCCTTCGAGGATTCGCTTCGGCATGTCCTAGTCTCCTCAGGCCTTGGCCTTGGCGCGCAGAACGGTCTGAATGCGCGCAATGTCCTTGCGCACTTCGTTCACGCGGTGGGTCTTCTCAAGCTGGCCGGTGGCCTGCTGGAAGCGCAGGTTGAACTGCTCCTTCTTCAGCGCCACGAGCTGCTCGTTCAGCTGGTCGGCCGTGAGGCCGCGAACTTCGTCGATCTTCATCACGCGTGCTCCACGGCGGCGTCGATGCGGGTGACGATGCGGGTCTTCACCGGAAGCTTCGCCGCGCCGAGGCGCAGGGCTTCACGGGCGACTTCGTCCGGCACGCCGTCGATTTCGAACATGATGCGGCCAGGGTGGACGCGGGCGGCCCAGTACTCGACCGAACCCTTGCCCGAACCCATCCGGACTTCCGCCGGCTTGCCGGTCACCGGCACGTCGGGGAACACCCGAATCCACACCCGGCCCTGACGCTTCATCTGGCGGGTGATCGCGCGGCGGGCCGCTTCGATCTGACGCGCGGTGATGCGCTCGGGCTCCAGCGACTTCAGGCCGTACGAGCCGAAGTTCAGCGTGAACCCGCCCTTGGCCGTGCCGTGGATGCGGCCCTTGAACTGCTTACGGTACTTGGTCTTCTTCGGAGACAGCATGGTTCAGGTCCTTAGGCGTTCGCCGACTCGCGGCGCTCGCGACGGGGGCCGCGCTCCGGACGATCGCCACGCTCACGGCCGCCGCCCTCGCCCGCCGGGCCGCTTTCGCCAGCCAGGCGCTTGTCGAGAGCCATCGGGTCGTGCTCGAGCACTTCGCCCTTGAACACCCACACCTTCACGCCGATGACGCCATAGGTGGTCTTGGCTTCGGTGAAGCCGTAGTCCACGTCGGCGCGCAGGGTGTGCAGCGGCACGCGGCCTTCGCGGTACCACTCCATGCGGGCGATTTCGGCGCCGCCGAGGCGGCCCGAGACGTTGATCCGGACACCCTTGGCGCCCAGACGCATCGCCGACTGCATCGAACGCTTCATGGCGCGGCGGAAGGCCACGCGGCGCTCGAGCTGCTGGGCGATGTTTTCAGCGATCAGCTGAGCGTCGGTTTCCGGCTTGCGGATCTCGACGATGTTCAGGTGAACCTCGCCGTCCGTCATCGCCGCGATGTCCTTGCGCAGCTTCTCGATGTCCGCGCCCTTCTTGCCGATGATCACGCCGGGGCGCGCGGCATAGATGGTGATGCGGCACTTCTTGTGCGGACGCTCGATGACGATCCGCGACACGCCGGCCTGATACAGGCGCTTCTTCAGCGCACGACGGACCTTGAGGTCTTCGTGCAGCAGGCGGCCGTACTCGGGGCCGTCGGCGAACCAGCGGCTGTCCCAGGTGCGGTTGATGCCGAGGCGCAGCCCGACCGGATTGATCTTCTGACCCATTAGGCGGCCTCACCTTGCTCGCGGACCACGATGGTGATCTCGCTGAACGGCTTCTCGATGCGCGAGGCGCGACCGCGCGCACGGGCGTGGAAGCGCTTCATGACCAGGTTCTTGCCCACGAAGGCCTCGGCCACGACCAGGTTGTCGATGTCGAGGTTGTGGTTGTTTTCGGCGTTCGAGATGGCCGAGTAGAGCGCCTTGCGCACATCCTTGGCGATGCGCTTCGGGCTGAACTCCAGCTCGTTGAGGGCGCGCTGAACCTTCAGGCCACGGATCGACTGGGCCACCAGGTTGAGCTTGCGCGGGCTGGTGCGGAGGGTCCGCACCTTGGCCATCGCCTCGGAGCCGGCAAGACGGCGGGCTTTAGCTTGCTTGGCCATCTTACTTCCTCTTCGCCTTCTTGTCGGCGGCGTGGCCGGGGAAGAAGCGGGTCGGCGCGAATTCGCCGAGCTTCATGCCGACCATGTCTTCCGAGATCAGCACCGGCACGTGCTTGTGACCGTTGTGCACGCCGAACGTCAGGCCCACGAACTGGGGCATGATGGTCGAGCGGCGCGACCAAGTCTTGATCACGTCCTTCCGGCCCGAGGCTTGAGCAGCCTCGGCCTTCTTGAGCAGGTACCCGTCGACGAACGGGCCTTTCCAGACGGAGCGGGTCATCGGTTAGCGAGCCTTCCGAGCGTGGCGCGAGCGGATGATGAACTTGTCCGTCGCCTTGTTCTTGCGGGTCTTGCGGCCCTTCGTGGGTTGGCCCCACGGGGTGACCGGGTGACGGCCGCCCGAGGTGCGGCCTTCACCGCCGCCGTGCGGGTGGTCGATCGGGTTCATGGCGACGCCGCGGACGTGCGGACGACGGCCCTTGTGACGCGAGCGGCCGGCCTTGCCGAGGCTCTCGTTCATGTGGTCCGGGTTCGACACGGCGCCAACGGTGGCCATGCAGCTGTCCTGCACCATCCGCAGCTCGCCCGAGTTCAGGCGGATCTGGGCATAGCCGCCGTCGCGGCCGACCAGCTGGGCGTAGGCGCCGGCCGAGCGGGCGATCTGCCCGCCCTTCAGCGGCTTCAGCTCGACGTTATGGATGATGGTGCCGATAGGCATGCCACGCAGCGGCATGGCGTTGCCCGGCTTCACGTCGGCCTTTTCCGAGGCGATGACGGTGTCGCCGGCCTTCAGGCGCTGCGGCGCCAGGATGTAGGCCAGTTCACCGTCCTCGTACTTCACCAGGGCGATGAAGGCCGAACGGTTCGGGTCATACTCCAGGCGCTCGACCGTGGCGGGCACGTCGAACTTGCGGCGCTTGAAGTCGATGACGCGGTACAGGCGCTTGGCGCCGCCGCCGCGGAAGCGGACGGCGATGCGGCCGTTGCCGCCGCGGCCGCCCGACTTCGTCAGGCCTTGGACCAGCGACTTCTCCGGACGGCCCTTGTGGAGCTCGGACTTGTCCACCAGCACCAGCTGACGGCGACCCGGCGACGTCGGATTGAACTGCTTCAGAGCCATCGGATCAGAGCCCCGTGGTGATGTCGATCGACTGGCCTTCGGCCAGCGTCACGATCGCTTTCTTGACGTCGGAACGACGGCCGACGAGGCCGCGGAAGCGCTTGGTCTTGCCCTTCACGTTGAGGGTGTTGACCTTGGTCACATTGACCTTGAACAGCGCCTCGACCGCAGCGGCGATCTCGTCCTTCGTCGCATCGCCGGCGACGCGGAAGACGACCTTGTTCTGCTCGGAGAGCACGGTGGCCTTCTCGGTGATGACCGGCGACAGGATGGTGTCGTAATGGCGGGCGGTGGGCTCGACGGCCATCACGCGGCCTCCTCAGGCTGGAAGCGCGCCTGGATCGCTTCGACCGCGTCCTTGGTGAGGACGAGGGTGCGGCGACGCAGCACGTCGTAGACGTTCAGGCCGGCGTTCGGCAGCACGTCCACGTTCGGGATGTTGCGGGCGGCGAGCTTCAGGTTGTTGTCGACCTGGGCGCCGGCGATCACCAGCGCGTTGGTCACGCCGATCTTGCCAAGCTGCTCGCGCAGCACGGCGGTCTTGGGCTCAGGCAGAGCAGCCGAGTCCAGGACGATCAGCGAGCCTTCCTTGGCCTTCGACGACAGCGCGTGGCGCAGGGCCAGGGCGCGGACCTTCTTCGGCAGGTCGAAGGCATGGCTGCGGACCACGGGACCGTGGGCCTTGGCGCCGCCGACGAACTGGGCCGCCCGGCGCGAGCCGTGACGGGCGCCGCCGGTGCCCTTCTGCTTGTACATCTTCTTCCCGGTCCGCGAGACTTCGTTCCGGACCTGGATCTTGTGGGTCCCGGCGCGGCGCTTGGCCAGCTGCCAGGTGACGACGCGCTGCAGGATATCGCCGCGGATCTCTTCGATGCCGAAGATGTCGTCGGCCAGCTCGATCGAGCCGCCCTTCCCGCCGTCCAGTTTGATGACGTCGAGCTTCATTACGCTTGATCCCCAGCTTCAGTCGCCTCGGCGGCCGGCGCTTCGGTCACGGCTTCGGCCGGCGCAGCTTCCTCGGCGGCGGCTTCGACCGGAGTCGGAGCGCCAGCGGCGCGGAACGCACCCGGCTTCGGCGCGTCGGCCGGCAGCGGGCTCTTCACCGCGTCGCGGATCTTCACGAACGAGCCCTCCGAGCCAGGGACAGCGCCCTTGACCAGGATAAGGCCGCGCTCGGCGTCCACGCGCCAGACGGTGAGGTTGAGGGTGGTGACGGTTTCCTGGCCGTAGTGACCGGCCATCTTCTTGCCCGGGAAGGTACGGCCCGGATCCTGACGGTTACCGGTCGAACCGTGCGAACGGTGCGACACGGACACGCCGTGGGTGGCGCGCAGGCCGCCGAAGTTCCAGCGCTTCATGGCGCCAGCGAAACCCTTACCGACCGTCGTGCCGGTGACGTCGACCTTCTGACCCGGAACGAAGTGGTCGGCGGTGATCTCCGCGCCCACGTCGATCAGGTTGTCTTCGGACACCCGGAACTCGGCCAGCTTGGCCTTCGGCTCCACCCGGCCCTTCGCGAAGTGACCGCGCAGACCCTTGGTGGTGTTCTTCGCCTTCTTGGCGCCCGCGCCGAGCTGCAGGGCGACATAGCCGTCCTTGTCAGCGGTGCGGTGAGCGACGACCTGGCAGCCTTCGAGGCTGAGGACCGTCACGGGCACATGGGCGCCCGCTTCATCGAAGAAGCGCGCCATACCCAGCTTCTTGGCGATCACGCCGGTACGCATCGGACCGATCCCCTTAGAGCTTGATCTCGACGTCCACGCCGGCGGACAGGTCGAGCTTCATGAGCGCGTCCACGGTCTGCGGGGTGGGGTCGACGATGTCGAGCACGCGCTTGTGCGTGCGGATTTCGAATTGCTCGCGCGACTTCTTGTCGATGTGCGGCGAGCGGTTGACGGTGAACTTCTCAATGCGCGTCGGCAGCGGAATCGGGCCGCGCACGGTGGCGCCGGTCCGCTTCGCAGTGTTCACGATCTCGCGGGTGGAATGATCCAGCACGCGGTGATCGAAGGCTTTGAGCCGAATGCGGATGTTCTGACGATCCATATCGCTCTTACATTTCCCTACAGACGGCGGCCCGCCCGCGTGATCTCGACCATTTCAAAGACCAGCCCGAACCCTCGTAAGAGAGCCCGTACGCGAAAGTCCGCACAAACGACTTAGGCCCACGCGAAACCCCGCGAGGGCCTTCTCCCGAAACGCTTAGATTAAAGCACTCTCAGGTCGTTCCGCGGACCGCGTCTGCGCTTCAAATCGCTTCGAAGCACACAGCCGGTCCAACAGGAGGCGGGTAGATACCCATACGACTCGCCTGCGTCAAGGGTCGCCGGGCGGTTCCGGCGCCGCCTTTTACACTCAGGCTCCGCCGATCGTCACGCCGCCCGAGCCCATCACCGTCTTCGAGACCTCGCCCCTCACCTCCTGGACGCGGACGTCGCCTGAGCCGGCGATGCGGGCCTTCAGGCTCTCGGCCACGCCCCGGAAGTTCACATCGCCCGAGCCGGCGATGGAGACGCTCATGGCGCTGGCGCGGCCGCCGGCCACGTTGACGTCGCCTGAGCCGGCCACGCTAACGTTCAGGGGGCCCTGGACCGAGCGGACGGCCACCGAGCCCGACCCGGCGATGGAGACCTCGAGCCCGTGCCGGACATCGGCCATGGCCACATCCCCCGAACCGGCGACCCGGACCTCGGCCGAGCCTGCGGAACCCGCGCGCGTGTCCCCTGAGCCGGCCTGACGCAGGCGCAGCTGGCCCTCCACATTGGCCACGGTCCATTCGCCGCAGCCGGCGTTGGAGAGGGTCAGGCTCGCCGAGCGGCCCACCGAGCCGAACACCGCCCCACCCGCCTCAACCTTGGCGTCTCGCGGCGTGCGGATCACCACCTGGGGCATGTCACGCCAGCCGACTGAGCCGACCCCGCGGACCTCGACCGCGCGGCCCTTGCCCCGGCAGCTGCGGATCTTGCGGTCCAGGTCGCCGTCCACGATCACTCGGTCGCCCCGGGACCGCACCTCGAGCGGCAGGCGGGCGTTGGGATGGATGATCTCGACCTTGATGTCGCGACGGTTCTCCGGGATCACAGTGACCCGAGCCACCGCATCCTTCACCTCCACCGAGGCGGCGCTTGCGGCGCCGGCGGCGGACAGGGCGGCCGTGGCCGCCAGCAGAGCGATCGTAAGGCGCATCGCCGTCTCCCCAAGTTCTATTGCGGGCAGGCTAGTGCGGCGCGCGCCAGGGGACAGCTTAATTCGAGGTCATGACCCCGATGTAAGAGAAAAGGCCGCCGGGGGTGTCCCGACGGCCTCTTCGAGGTGTTCAGCGCTGTGGCGCGATCTTACTTGATGATCTTGGCCACGACGCCAGCGCCGACGGTCCGGCCGCCTTCGCGAATGGCGAAGC
>Ga0065721_10003991_pt1 | contig 76839 bp, 57 predicted proteins | sample Mesricmetagenome_FD_59108 | JGI IMG/M metagenome (GOLD analysis project Ga0065721, IMG submission 59108) | Mesophilic microbial community from rice straw/compost enrichment Sample: eDNA_1 v2 (version 2) | ecosystem: Engineered > Solid waste > Grass > Composting > Bioreactor | place: USA: Davis...
GTAGATCGATGGGTTCGTAAAAGGGTTCATGGCGATTTTTTGTCGCTTTCCAAGGGATAGGACAAAGCGATCGTAATGAGGGGAAGAAGATTTGGGGTTATTTGCCGCAAACTTTTGCTCTTTGCAGACCGATTATTGCGCTATCTCGCTGCACGCAGCTGGTTCGTTTATCCCTCTCGTGCCAATAGGGAGCGCGTATCTGCTTCTTCGTAAAACGAAACTTCGTCGAGGGGAGGTGGTTAGACCGGTATCAAGTGACTGCAGCACGGGAACCGGTGTTTACTCATTGACGTGTTGTCTGAGGGTTGTTCAACGAACGAGCACGGGTACCAAGGAATGGAGAACCCATTCCCAATTATCATGGAAGGGCAATTGGAGACGACACGCGATTCGCATATCGATGGAGGTCTCAATTCGTCTTTCCTAACTGTCAGGGGGTAAATGAATGAAATCATTCCGATTGGTGCTGATGATTGTAGTCCTCTTCATGGGCATTGCCCCGTTCGCAGCCAGCGCTTCAACCGTTGCGGTCGACGGAGACTCGGTGGATTGGAACGGGATTCCGGAATTGTACGAAGCGACTTCCACTCTGCCCAACTCGGTCTATCAACTGAAGGTGACGAACGACACGTCGAACCTTTATGCGCTCGTAACGGGTACGGGGTTAAACGTCAAATCCCAGTTTTTTATCGACGCAGACGATCATTACGAGACGGGCTACCACGCTTCCGGTTTCCTTAACGTCGCCACCGAATCGACGGGGGCGGAATACATGGTCGAGAACGACATTCTATACGAATACGCAGGTCCCTCGACGGGAGCGGGACGCAACGCATGGTCGTGGTCCTCTCTGGGCGGCATCGACATCGCTAAGACCGCTACCGCGATCGAGATCGGCATTCCGCTCGCATCGCTAGGAATATCCGAAGGCCAGGATGTGGGAGTGGCGTTTATCAGCAACGACAGCGCGTACGATCGACTGCCGAGCGCCGACGACTATTTCGCGGTCGAATACGTCGATCTGGATCCGCCGAGCGCGCCGACGGGTCTGGCGGTCGGCACCGTTGCTTCAGGTTCCGTTCCGCTCTCTTGGAACGCTTCCTTCGACGAGAGCGGAGTCGTCGGCTACGATGTTTACCGCGACGGAGCGAAGATCGGAAGCTCCTCGGCGACCGCTTATACGGACACGGCCGTCCAGCAAGGCTCGACCTATTCCTATTCCGTTCAAGCCTTCGACGCCGCAGGGAACCGTTCGGCTTCCAGCGCGCCGGCAACGGCCGAGCTGCCAAGCGGCCCTAGCGTTCCGGAGTCGCAAGGGGAATGGGACGACATCCGCGATTATCTGGTGAATTATACCGAAGAAGCGAATATCGATATCCAGCAGTTCGCGGCCTACGATGCCGTCATTCTGGAACCTCAGCGCGTCTCCTCGCAGCTGTTGACCGAATTGAAGACGGAGAATCCGGACCTGTTCGCCATCGGATACCTGTCGATCGGGGAAACGCTGCCTCTGCTTGCCGACGAGAACGGCAACCGTCTCGATATCTATTTTCTGGACGCATCGGGCAATCCGATTCAGAACCCGGATTGGCATGGCTATTACGTCGACGCCCGCAAGCCGGTCTTTCAGAATCTGGTACTGAACGAGTGGCTGCCCGCTCTTTACAGCGAAGGCTTCGACGGCGTCTTTCTCGATACGGTCGATACGTCGGCTTACGTGAACGCGGCGCTCAATATCGACTTTCGACCGTCCGCCTCGGGGATGGCGTCGCTGATTGGCCAGATTAAATCAAGCTATCCGGACAAGAAGGTCATCATGAACCGGGGCTATCATCTTCTCGGCGGTAGCAACGACGTCAGCGGCTCCATCGACGGCGTCATGCTCGAGAGCTATACGAGCACATGGGCAAGCTCGACGCTGAAGAATCCGGACGGAAGCAGCGTCGAGGATTATCATGCCTACCCTGCGGACAGCTCCGAGAGAATCTGGTCGAACGGCATAACGTCGAAAATCAATAAGCTTCGCTTCCAGTACAACGCGGACGGTACCGTACAGCGGGATTCCGCCGGGAAGCCGGTTCCGTCGGCAAACTACTTCCATGCGATGGCTCTCGATTATGCCAAGGACACGACGGCGGCCCAGAAGGCGATCATGCAATCGGCGGTCAATCACGCTTGGGAGAATGCCTTCATTCCCTCCATCGGCGTCAAAAATTTAGATTTGGCTCCGGCCTACGATTGGCTAGACGAAGTGACGATTCCGTCGGAGAGCGCCTTCGGCAGCAACCTGGATATCCAGTCGATGCCGACGCCAAGCCCCTATGTCATCGACGATTTCGCGACGGCGGACAACTGGCAGACCATTCGCGGCCAGACGGAAGCTTTGCCGCTGCCGGGAGCGGACTCCGCGGCGCTCAGCATCGATAACGGCGCCGGCAAATTGGACTTGACGGTCCAAGGAACGACGGCATGGGTGAACGGCGTGACGCTTCAGTCGCGGGAGTGGCTGCAGCCGGTCGACCTGACGCAAGGCTATGTCACCTTCCAAGCGAAGATCTCGAGCAGCTTGGCCGGCACGGATAAAGCCTTCGAGGTTCTCTTCACCGATTCCAACAACGATGCTCTAGCCTTCAGCCTGACCTCCGGCTTGACGACTAGCTGGTCGACCTTCTCGCTGGATTTGGCGAACGGGGGAGTGTACTACCCGGGATGGGACGGAGCGCAAGACGGATTCCAGGCGAATCAAGTGAAGTCGGTACAGATTCGCGTCATGAACACGACGTCCAATAGTCCGAACTATACGGGAACGCTGTGGCTCGACGATTTGCTCGCGAATCAGTCGCTGCCGGCTCCGGCTCCCCTGATTGACGATTTCTCCTCAGGAACGAGCCTATGGTTCTGTCAGGCGGGAGTGACGGGCGACAGCTGCTCCGTCGGTCCGGATTCGGGGATGCTGCGCTTGGATATGAATCTGCTCGGAACGTCGGCTTGGGCGAACGGCGTAACGCTTCAATCCCGCGACTGGTTCGCACCGATCGATTTAACCAACCGGACGATCGGGTTCGATGCCCGGGTGTCTTCCTCGCCGGCTAACGCAAGCAAATCGTTCCAATTCATCCTGGTCGACCGCAACGGCAGCACGAGAGGTTGGGACATCACCGGATCGCTCGCAACGACTGCGACGGCGGTCTCGATCGATCCGTTATCCGGCGGTTTCGACAACCTGGCGGCGGGACAGACGGCCTTCGATCTGGAGCATGTCCGTTCGATCCGGTATTTGGCGATCAATACGGCATCCGCAAGCGCTGTGTTTAACGGCTCGCTATGGATTGATAACGTGTCGGCTCCTCTTAGATAGCAATTAACCTTTAGCGAAAAGACCGTATATTCCCGGAAAGCGGAATATACGGTCTTTTGCATTGTCCTTATATGATTACGAGCGCTCCGGATAAGGATCGATCGTCCGGATCGTGCCGTCCTCTTCGTAGAACAGCTCCGTGAACTTGACGCTCCGCTTGTTGTCGGCGCCGCCGGACAGGGAGCTGTCGTGATAGAACAGGTACCACTTGTCCCGGTATTGCACGATCGAATGGTGCGTCGTCCACCCGATGACCGGAGTGAGGATCGTGCCTTTGTATTCGTAAGGGCCGTAAGGATCGCGGCTCGTGGCATAGACGATGCGGTGGGTCGAGCCCGTCGAGTAGGACAAATAATACAGGCCGTTATATTTGTGAACCCAAGGGCCTTCGAAGTACCTTCTGTCCTCGTCACCGGCTGTGAGAGGCTTGCCGTTCTCGTCCACGATGGAGATCTCGCGAGGCGATTCCTTGAAGCCGAGCATGTCGTCCGCGAGCTCGGCGACGCGCGGTCCGAGCGCGGGAGCTGCCGCGTCGGGCCCTTCGGCGTCGGCGACGAATTCGCCGGTCTGCCACTTCTCGAGCTGCCCGCCCCACAGGCCGCCGAAGAACACGTAGCTCTTGCCGTCGTCGTCGGTCAGAACGGCGGGATCGATGCTGAAGCTGCCCGGAATGTAATTCGGCTCCGCCTTGAACGGTCCGGCAGGGGAATTCGAGGTGGCGACCCCCAGTCGGAAGATGCCGTCATGGTCGCGCGCGGGGAAGAACAAATAATACTTCCCGTTCCGGTACGCCGCGTCCGGCGCCCACATTTGCTTGGAGGCCCATGGCACGTCGCGAACGTGAAGTACCTCCCCGTGATCCTCGCATTCCGTCAGATCTTCGTTCAACGAGAGGATATGATAATCTTCCATGTCATATTGGTCGCCGTTATCGTTAGAAACCATCTCGTGATCGAGATCGTGGGAAGGGTAAACGTAAAGTTTGCCTTCAAACACGTGGGCGGAAGGATCCGCGGTGTACATGTGGGTGACGAGCGGCTCGTTTGGCTTTAATGGGTTCGACAAGCAGTAAACCTCCCCTATTGTGTAAGCGCTAACTTAAAATCATTCTTTAATCTTATCAAGGATAGCGAGGGAAGCAACCCTACAATGTAGTGTTTTTATACCCACAAATTTTAGTTTTTGGCCGGTCCTGGCTTGGAAGTTTCCGCTGTCTGTCGGTTTGTCAAGTTTTGTGATAAAGTAGACGAATCGGACTATATAGGCGAACGGTGGAGAGAAGAAAATGTCCAGATGGGGCGGAATGAATACGCTGCGGAACCAGATCTTCGCCGGATTCACGGTTACGATGATCGCGGTTCTTACTTTTGCAGGCGTTTACATTTACGGGCAAGTATCGGATCTCCTGAAGAGCAGCGCGGAGAAGCATATCCAGCAGACGGCAGTGCAGATGAACGGACGGCTCGACGCTCTGCTGGAGCAGATCGATTCGCTCTCGACGCAGATCGCGACGAACTCCTACGTTCAGAAGCTGTTGCAGAGCGAAGCGAACGGAGTTCCGGCTAACTTCAACGAGAGACAATCCCTTCTGCAAATTGCGAACGGTTACATGGCCTATTCTTCGGGAATCCAATCGCTTGAGCTGTACACGAACGACTATCGCCGGCTTTTCCCGCTCGACGATATCGGCTTGCCCAGCCGGGTGGCGAAGGAATGGATCGAAGTCGCGGACCGGAAGAAGGGAAGGCTCGTTTGGATCGGCATCGATCCGAGACAGCCGGACACCGTGCTCGCGATCCGAAGGGTAAGCCTGATCGAACAAGGATATTCGGCGGGAGGCTACGTGGCCGTGCATATCCATCGCGGCTACTTCGAGATGAACGAGACGGCGGAGAACGACGGTTCCGCGAACGGCGAATTCATGCTTCTTGCGGATAGCAACGGCCAGACGATAACGTCGGATCTGCCTATTGAAGACGCCAGCGCGGTGCTTAGGCAGAGCGGCGGTACCGTCAATATCAACGGGGATCCGTATCTGGCCGTCCGGCAGAGTTCGGCATCGACCGGCTGGTCGCTTGTGCTGCTGACCCGGATCCAAGCGACGACGGAAGGAATCTCGGTCCTTCGAACGGCGATTCTCGTTTCGATCGGAATTGGAGCCGTCGCTTTTCTCGTGCTTAGTTTGTTCTTGTCCACCGTCGTGACCCGGCCGATCCTGAAGCTGATGCGAACGATGCGGGGGGCCAGGCTCGGCGGGCTTAAACCGAATCCGTCTCCGTCGCCGGTTATCGCATCGCTCGAGATCCGCGAGCTCAACAACACGTACAATCAGATGGTTACGCACATGAACGAGTTGATCCAGGTCGTCTACGAGAAGGAGATCACGCAGAGCCGGACGGAATTAAAGGCGCTTCAAGCCCAAATCAACCCGCATTTCCTGTTCAACACGTTGGAAGCGATCTATTGGTCTCTGGAAGACAAAGGAGAGGAGGAGCTGGCGAACATCGTCGTGGCGATGTCGGGCTTGTTCCGGTACGTCATCGGCAGGAACGGCAACGACGACGAGTGGGTCACGGTGAAGGACGAGCTCGAGCATGCCGAGCGCTACCTGCAGATCATGACGATGCGCTTAGGCGATCGGCTGAGCTGGAGAATCGAAGCCGAACCCGGACTGGAGAATGCGCCGATTCCGAAGCTGCTCATCCAGCCTCTCGTCGAGAATGCGATCCTGCACGGGGTAGAGAGTAAGCTGGGTCCCGGCTCGGTCGTCGTCGAAGTGTTCGCCTCCGCCGAGCGCCCCGGCTGCGCCGTCGTGAAGGTCAAGGACGACGGGCCGGGCATGGACGAGGAGACGGTGGCGAAGCTGCTTCGGTCCGCCGAGAATCGTTCTCCCGACCCGGCCTCCAGAGGAACGGGAGTCGCCATCGCGAACGTGCAGAGAAGGCTGAAGCTCTACTTCCCGGAGACATCCGAGGCCGCTTCGGCCAGCCGATTAAAGATAGACAGCATACCCGGCGAAGGAACGTCGGTCAGCTTCGAGATCACGATACCAAGGGGAGAGGACAGAACGAGATGAAGACGCTATTGATCGTGGACGACGAACCGCGCACGCGGCAAGGAATCAAGAAGACGCTGGAAGCCTGGTCGGCCGGCCGCATGCGGATCGAGACCGCTGCCAGCGGAGTCGAAGCTCTCGAATGGATGAAGGAGAACCCGGCGCATCTCATCATTACCGACGTGCGCATGCCGGAGCTCGGAGGCCTTCAGATGCTCGAACGAATGGCTCAAGCGGCTCCGAAGCCGACCGTGATCGTGATCTCCGGACATGCGGAGTTCGAGTATGCCCATAAGGCGCTTCAGCTAGGCGTCGTCGAATATCTGCTGAAGCCTCTGGACAAGATTAAACTGATTCAATCCGTGGAGAAAGCGCTGGAGCTCGAAGAGAATCGTCTTCGCATCGGACGGATGGAGAAGCTCCTGGACCCGAAGCTGATGGAAGCGGGGCAGGAGGAAGCTAAGTACGGCCAGCATGTACGCGACGCGATCTCTTATGTCGATGGGCATCTTGGGGAGCCGATCGGCATGAAGCAGGTCGCGGAGCATTTGCACATGAACGCAAGCTACTTCAGCGTTCTGTTCAAGGAACAAACGGGGATTACCTTCAGCGATTATCTGACGAGAAGGCGTCTTCAGCGCGCCAAGGAGCTTCTTGCCCAAACCCGTCTGCCGATCTGGGAGATTGCGGAGAAGGTAGGCTACCAGACGGCCAAATACTTCATCAAGGTGTTCAAGGACAGCGAGTCCGTCAGCCCTTCCCAATATCGCCAGCAGGTGTCCGACCCGGAAGAAACGATCAAATAAAAGTGGAATTTCTCCCAATCAGCGATTCCTTATGCGGCGGATCGCTCGGTGCTAGAATGTTGACAGCGGTTACAAAGTAACTGTTCTAGCACATAAGGGGAGGAAAAAGAAATGAAACGTATTCTAGCCGTTACCACTACCGCGCTCGTTATGGCTTCCGCTCTCAGCGCCTGCGGCGGCAATTCGAACTCGAACAACGATGCAAGTTCGAGCCCGTCTGAAAGCGCTAGCGCAAGCGCGTCCGCAAGCACCTCCGAAGTATCGTCCAATGGCTCCGGAGAGAAAGTCACGATCAATCTCTGGGCCTTCACGGACGAAATTCCGAACATGGAAGCCAAGTTCATTCAAACTCACCCCGATCTGAACGTTGAATTCAAAAACACCGTAATCGCAACCACGGACGGAGCTTATCAGCCGGCTCTGGACCAAGCGCTGGCTGCCGGCGGCAAAGACGCGCCGGACATTTACGCGGCCGAATCGGCGTTCGTCCTCAAGTACACGCAGGGCGACGCCTCCAGCTACGCGGCGAACTACGCCGACCTGGGACTTACCGACGACCTGGTGAAGGAAGCGGGCATTGCCCAATATTCGGTCGACATCGGCACTTTGGACGGCAACCTGAAAGGCCTCGGCTACCAAGCGACCGGCGGCTCGTTCATCTACCGCCGCTCGATCGCCAAGGAAGTATTCGGTACGGACGATCCCGCGACGATCAAGGACGCGGTCGGCCCGGGCTGGGATAAGTTCTTCGATGCGGCCGCGAAGCTGAAAGAAAAAGGGTACGCGATCGTATCCGGCGACGGGGACATCTGGCACCCGATCGAGAACAGCTCCGACAAGGGCTGGATCGTGGACGGCAAGCTTCATATCGACCCGAAACGCGAGCAGTTCCTCGATTATTCCAAGAAGCTGACGGACGAAGGGTATTCCAACGGCACGCAAGACTGGCAAGAAGCTTGGTACGCGGACATGTCCGGCTCCGGCGCGAAACCGGTCTTCGGGTTCTTCGGTCCGGCTTGGCTGATCAACTACGTCATGAACGGCCAAGTCAAAGACACGAACGGCGACTGGGCCGTAACCGAGCCGACGACCGGATTCTTCTGGGGCGGCACTTGGGTCCTCGCCAACAAGGACGTCACCAAGGACGAAGCCAAGGCGAAGGTCGTGTCCGAATTCATCAAGTGGATTACGCTCGATACCTCCGATACGGGCCTACAGACTTACTGGGCGAACGGCACGCTTAAGGACGGAGAACCAGGCACGAAGGACAGCGTAGCTTCCTCCGTCGTCATGGCGAAGTCTAACGGCACGGTCGAACTGCTCGGCGGACAGAACATGTTCGAAGTATTCGTACCGGCTAACGCCAATGCGACCGGCAAGAACCTGACCCAGTACGACGAATCGATCAACCAGATCTGGCGCGACCAAGTACGCTCGTACGCCGCGGGCAAAAAGAGCCGCGAAGACGCGCTCAAGGACTTCAAGCAGAACGTCAAGGACCAGCTCGGAATCGAAAGCGAGTAATGAGGCGCCGAAGGGGCGGGGCGAGTGTTCCCGCCTCTTTATCTAATTGAACGGGGTGAGAGAACATGCGCCGCAAGGGAGTAAGCTACGCGAAGTATGGTTATATTTTCAGTCTTCCATTTATTTTAGTATTCTTGGTTTTCTCGCTCTATCCGATCTTGTATACCGCGGTCATCGGGTTTACCGACATGAAGGGGTTAATTCCGAAGCCGATCCACATCATGGACAATCCGTTCCAGAACTTCAAGGATCTTCTGTTCGACAACGCTTCCTTCCAACAGTCCCTCCTCAACACCGGGCTGCTCTGGATCATCAACTTTATTCCTCAGATCATTCTCGCGCTCTTGCTAACCGCTTGGTTCACCAACAAGAGACTTAACCTCAAGGGAACGGGCGCGTTTAAAGTTCTTCTCTATATGCCGAATATCATTACGGCAAGCACGATTGCCGTCCTGTTCAGCACGTTGTTCGCTTATCCGATGGGTCCCGTGAACAGCCTGTTCCATGCTCTGGGCTGGTCCGACTCCCCGATCAATTTCCTGCAGGACAAAATGACGGCCAGAGGCATTGTCGGCTTCATCCAATTCTGGATGTGGTACGGCAATACGATGATCGTCCTTGTCGCGGGCGTTCTGGGCATTAACCCCGCTCTATTCGAAGCGGCGTCCATCGACGGCGCGAACGGCTTCCAGACGTTCTTCCGCGTCACGCTGCCAAGCCTTCGGACGATCATGCTTTACACCCTGATCACGTCCATGATCGGCGGGTTGCAGATGTTCGATATTCCGCAGCTGTTCATCACCCCGGCGGGAGGACCGGACAATGCGACGCTCACCACGTCCGTGTTCATCTACGGGCAAGCGTTCAAGGGCAGCTACATGTATAACAAGGCCGCTGCGGCCAGCATGATCATGTTCGTTATCGCGGCGGTTCTGTCCGCCCTGCTCTTCTATCTGATGCGCGATCGCGACGCGTCGAAATTGAAGAAGCAGATGAAGAAGCAGAAGAAAGCTGCCAAAGCAGCGGCAAGGGGGGCGTAAGCCATGGCCAAACTTCAGAGAAACGCACCCGTCTCCCACGGAATCAACAAGACGATCATTTATATCGTTTGTATTTTCCTGGCGCTGCTCAGCATCCTTCCGTTCTGGATCATGTTCGTCAACGCGACTCGCTCTACGCCCGAAATTCAGAGCGGCCTGTCGCTGCTCCCGTCGACGCACCTCAAGACGAACTGGGACGTTCTGACGAGCAAAAGCTTCGATCCGCTTAAAGGGTTCTTCAACTCGCTGATCATCTCCGGCTTCTCGACGGCATGCGCGGTCTACTTCTCGTCCTTGACCGCTTACGGGCTGGTCGTGTACAACTGGAAATGGCGCCAGCCGTTCTTCACGTTCATCATGTGCGTCATGATGGTTCCGGCTCAGGCAAGCGCGATCGGCTTCTACCAGTTCATGTATCAGCTGCACTGGACGAACAGCTTCCTGCCGCTTATCCTGCCCGCGATCGCATCGCCGGCGATGGTGTTCTTCATGCGTCAATACCTGCTGGGGGCACTGTCGCTGGAGATCGTGGAGGCGGCGCGGATCGACGGCTCCGGCGAATTCTCTACCTTCAATCGAATCATCATGCCGATCATGGTGCCGGCCATCGCGACGCAAGCCATCTTCGCCTTCGTCGCGAGCTGGAACAACCTGTTCATGCCTCTGATTCTGCTGACGCAGAAGGAGAAGTATACGCTGCCGATTATGGTCAGCTTGCTTCGCGGAGATATTTACAAGACGGAATTCGGCTCGATCTATTTGGGACTGGCTCTGACTGCGCTTCCGCTGTTTGTGATATACTTCTTGCTGTCTAGATACATTATCGCCGGCGTGGCGCTGGGCGGCGTGAAAGAGTAGTTCCGTCTTTCTTCCCGGACGCGCCCTAAGCATAGGTTGGGATGGGAGATGCGGACGTGTACAAAAAAATGCGGGTATCGCTGGCGCTTGCAGCCAGCCTTGTCCTTGCTGCGACCGGTTGCGGAAACCCTTCGAAGAACGACAATCCCGATCTGGGCGAGGCTTCGGACGGGACGATAACGATCAACATGATGCACCTATACCCGCAAGCGGGGGCGGCTGGCCAATACCGGATCGTCAATAAAATCATCGACGAGTACCAAACGGAGAATCCGAACGTCGTCATTAAGCAAGAAGTGCTCGACAACGAACAATACAAAGCCAAGATCAAAGTGCTGTCCGCGATCAACGAGCTCCCGGATGTGGGCATGACTTGGGCGGCCGGCTACCTGCAGCCCTTCGTCGGAGGCGAACTGTTCGCGCCGCTCGACGATTTGCTGCAAGGCGAGCTGATGGATTCTTTCGTCGCCGGCACGACGGAGGCCTATGCCATCCAGGGGAAGACGTACGCGCTGCCGCTCGAGTTTAACCTCGCTCCGATCTACTATAATAAGAAGATCTTCGAGCAATACGGCTTGCGGGTTCCGACGACCTACGACGAGTTTCTGAACGTCGTCAAGACGCTTGAGGACAATGGCGTCGTTCCGATCGCGCTCGGCAACAAAGACCGATGGACGGGTTCTCTATGGTACATGTACATGGCCGACCGCGTCGCGGGCGCGGAGAAACTCGCGAACGCGCTCAAGGGCGAAGCCAGCTTCGCGGATCCGGGTCTTACCGAGTCGGCGAAGCTCATCCAAGACCTGGTCGGGATGAACGCCTTCAACGAAGGGTTTAACGGGCTCTCCAACGATGAAGTGAAGGAGCAATTCATTCAGGGCAAGGCCGCCATGTATTTGATGGGTACCTGGGAGCTTCCCAACTACACGACCAACCAGAAGGTGGAGCAGCAGCTCCGCGACAGCATCGGCTTCTTCAAATTCCCGACCGTTTCCGGGGGCAAAGGGAATATCGACAGCTGGGTTGGCGGACCCGGCGTCGGCTTATTCGTCGCCGAGAATTCGCCGGTCAAGGAGGAGGCGAAGAAATTCGTCGAGTTCTTCGTGAAGCGCTGGGGAGAAGTGTCCGTAACGGGCGCAGGCGTTATCCCGGCTACGAAGGTGGATACGACGAAGGTTCGGCTTCCGCAGCTGTACACCGATCTGCTCAACGAAGTGAACAAGGCCACGAGCATTACCTTGTTTGCGGACGTCCAGATGGCCTCGGGCGCCGCCGAGGTTCACTTGAATCAAATCCAGGCGCTGTTCGGCGGGGCCGTCACGCCGGACGGGTTCGCGGCGGAGCATGATAAAGCGGTCAAGGCCGGACAATAAACGCAACGGGCAAGAGGCCGTTCCGCCGACGCGGACGGTCTCTCCGTCTATGCGGTCCTATAGATAGCAAAGGAAGTGCTTTAGTTTCTGGAGTGCAAACGGGGCATGAATAGACTAGAATAGGGCTAAAAGAACTAGACGCCAGCGACCTATTCTTTGCTCTATAAATGTAAGCGATTACATTAAAACTTCCGACGGTCTCGCACCAAGCGGAATACGGGAGGCGCCGCCATGAGAAAAGTCATTCTGGTCGACGACGAGATATTCGCCCGAAGGGGACTGATGGGCTTGATTCCATGGGAGAAGTACGGTTACGAGGTAGCGGGGGAAGCGGAGGACGGGGAAGAGGCTCTGGAGCTGATCGAGCGGGTGCAGCCGGACGTTGTCATTACCGACATTCGAATGCCCGTCCTGGACGGCCTCGAGTTGATTCAAGCCGTTCAGTCGCGGGGCGGCAAGGCGATCCGGTTCATCATCATCAGCGGCTACGGCGATTTCAAATATGCCCAGCAAGCCGTCCGATTCGGCGTTCAGGATTATTTGCTCAAGCCGATCGACGAGAACGAGCTGATCGATGCCCTAAGGCTGATCCGCGAGCAACTTGAGAAAGACCAGCCTCGTTCGGAAGCGGGGGATGCGTTGCTGCAAGCCTCTTTGTTCGAGAAGCTGCTCTCCGGAAGAGCGGAAGCGGAGTCCTTGCGGGCGGCGATGGATACGTTCCGGTTGAGGGAGGGTTCCCCGTTCCGTTATTTCGCCGTGGAGCTGAACGATTTGCCGGCCGGAATGGGCGATGCGGAACGAATCGAGCGGGCGGAGCAGGCGAAGCGAGCGATCGCGCGGACGCTGGCAAGGACGACATCCTCAAGCGTGCCTTACGTTCATCTTCGCGGAGAGTTCGAATTGGGATTCGTATGGCAGATTGACGGCAATGCCCGGGAACAGGCACGAATCGGGGAAGAGCTGGCGCGAGTCTGCGCCGCCATCGCCGGTACGGTTCCCAAGATCTATATCGGGGATGCCGTCATGGAGGTCGGACAAGTACGCAAATCTTACCTATCCGCGTCCGAAGCCATGAAGCACAAATATGCTCAGGACGAGAGAAACGTCATCTTGTCCGAAGAGGTCCGGAAAAACGTCCTTGTCTATAAAGAGATCGACAGCGCTTTGTACGCCGAATTAATGGAGCGCCTTGAAGAGAACGATCTGGACGGAATGAAGGCCATTGCGGACAAGGCGTTCAAGGAGTTTCGCGAGCAGGGAATGGCGCCCGAGTCCATCCGGGACGCGATGTCCCGAATCGCGCACGGAGCGAGCCGGATCGTTCAGACGATGAACGGCGATCCGAAGAAGCTGGCGACGCTCCCTTCCATGCTGGATTGGGCGGAACGGCCGCGTACGCTTAAGGGCTTGCGGGAATTGCTGCACGATTTCCTGAGCGAATGCGCGGGCTGCATCTCCGAGCTCCGAAGCACCGTCTGCAAAGGCGACATCGGCAAGATCAAAGCCTTCATCGAGAACCATTATAACGAGAATATCAGCCTTAAGAGCATCGCCAAGCGTTTCTATATGAATCCGGTCTACTTAGGTCAGCTATTCAAGAAGACATACGGCACGTACTTCAACGATTATCTGCTGCAGATTCGAATCCGCGAAGCGAAGCGCCAACTGCGGCAAACCGACAAGAAGGTTTACGAGATCGCGGCCAGCGTGGGCTTCAGCAATGCCGACTACTTCGTGACTCAATTCGAGAAGGTCGAACGGAAGACGCCTACCGAATACAAGAATGCCCTGCTAGAGAAGATCTAAGCGTCGGAGGATCGCAATGCGCGCGAAATGGAGAGCAGCCTTCAGCTTAAATAACGTCAGAATGCGGAACAAAATGCTGATCGTTTATTTTCTGTCCGTGTTTATTCCGGTCGTTCTGACCAACGTCCTTTTCTACAACATCACGAGCAATAACGTCAAGAAGCAGAAAATGAGGGACATCTCCCTCGCCATCGAGCAGATCCGCAACGATTTTATGGCTCAGGTCAACGCGGCCGTCGGGATCTCCGCGGTTATTTATAACGATACGATTCTCAACCAGTACCTGGAGGAAAGCTACGAAGTCCCTTCCGATTACGTGAACAATTATCAGTCCTATATTATCGGCATGCTGAGCAAGTACAGTCCGGTCTATGAAGCGATTCAGCGCATTACGCTGTATTCGAACAACAGCACGATCATTTACGGTGGGCAGGTCGAACCGATCACGAAGCAGACCAGGGAGCAGATTTGGTATCAACGAATCAGCGCTTCGGAGCTATCGACTCCGATTCTGCTGAAGACGTCGATCGACTATCCGGGCGCAGCTTCGGGAGAAGCTCTTAGCGTCGTGCGCAAGATCAGCAATTCCGGAGGATCGGAGCAATGGGAGAAAATCCTCAAGATCGACCTTCACCCGGAAGCGATCAAGGAGCTGTTCCATAACGTTACCCTGGAAGGGAATTTATACCTCCTTCGAGGGAATGAAGTGCAATATACGACGAACCCCGCCATCGCCCCGGCCCGATCGGCCGATTTTTCTTCGTTTCCGGCATCCAAAGACACGCTCGTTTTCGATGAAGATTTTCCGGACGTCTCTTATTTAAGCAAGTGGCGGATCGTCGGGGAGTTTCGCGAATCGGCGGTGCTGGAGGAAGTGCACAAATCCAGAATATCCGTCCTGTATTTGGCCGTTCCCAATCTGCTCCTCTCGACGCTTGTCATCATCTGGTTTACCCGATCTCTGAACGCGAGGCTGGTCCGGATCCTAAAGCACATGAAAAGAGTCAAAAACCATTCGTTCGATACGATATCGCATCAGGATAACAAAGACGAAATCGGGCAGTTGACCGCCGAATTCAACCGGATGACGCTGCAAATCAAAAGCCTGATCCATGACGTCTACATCGCGGACATCCAGAAGAAGGAGCTCCTGCTCAAACGAAATCAATCTCAACTTCACGCGCTGCAGAGCCAGATCAACCCGCATTTCCTGTTCAACTCGCTCGAAACGATAAGGATGCGCAGCTTGATGAAGAAGGAAGAGGAGACGGCCAGGATCATTCATAACATGGCGAAGATTTTCCGCAAGTCCCTCGCCTGGGGCAAGGACTGGGTGACGATCCGGGACGAGCTGGACCTTGTCGCCTGCTTCCTCGAGATTCAGAAATACCGATTCGGGGACAAGCTTGATTTCCGTATCGAAGCGGACGATTCGGTGATGGACATGATGATTCCGAAAATGACGCTGCAGCCGCTCGTCGAGAACGCCAGCATCCACGGCATCGAGAAGTCGAAGGAAGGGGGCCTGATCCGGGTTGAGGTCGGCAGATCCGAACGGGGTCTTGTCTGCGCCGTAAAGGACGACGGAGCGGGAATTCCGGCCGATAAGCTGGAGGCGATCCTAAGCGAGTTGGAGCTAAGCGAAGATATCGGGGAGAGCGTCGGCATCAAGAACGTCTATTACCGGTTAAAGCTTTATTACCAAGAGCGGGTCCAATTCGAGGCGACGAGCGAAGAGGGCAAGGGGACCGAGTTCCGAATCGTGGTCAAAGACGAGCAGGACGGATAGCAACCAGCTAAAATATCCAAAGCACAATGTTTAGTTTATTCGGTAAACAAACCCTGGAAATGCTCTTATACTGAAAGTGCTTACAAAAAACACAATCGCATCGAAAGGGGTTCGAACTTAGTGGCAAAGAAGTTACTGGTTGCCGGCATGGCCGCCGTCATGGCGATGTCCGCGGTCGCGTGCTCGAACGGCAACAACAACGGCAGCAATGCGTCGCCTAGCGATGCCGGAGCAAGCCCTTCGGCATCGGAAAGCGCTCCCGCTTCTGAAAGCGCTCCCGCATCCGAGGCGCCGAAAGACAAAGTCACGTTTACGTTCTTCAACGGGGTAGCCGGCGAGAAGGACCTCAACACCAACGAGACGACGATCGGCAAGCTCCTTGAGGACCAGACCGGCGTCAACTTCAAGATCGAACACCTGGTCGGCGACCTCAATACGAAGGTCGGCACGATGATCGCCTCCAACACTTACCCCGACGTCATGATTCCGGACGCCGCGATCGAAGAGGTTCTCAAGGCAGGCGCCTTCATTCCTCTCGACGACCTGATCGAGCAATACGGCCCGAATATCAAACGCGTGTACGGACCGTATTTCGAACGGATGAGAGCGGATTACGGCGGCAAGATTTACTTCCTGCCGTTCGGCCCTCAGGTCGGCGACTATATGCCGGATCCGAACATCAACCAAGGCGCGTTCTGGGTGCAGCGCCGCGTGCTGAAGGAAGCGGGCTATCCTCAGATCAAGACGCTGGACGAGTACGTCAAGCTGGTCGAGGATTTCGTCGCCAAGCATCCGGACGAAGACCTGACGGGCATGGTCTCGCTGACGCACGACTGGAGATTCTTCGCGACCTCCAACCCGCCGATGCATTTGGCCGGATTCCCGAACGACGGCAACGTCATGGTCGACGTGAATACGCTTGACGCCAAGACCTATGCCGGCTCCGACGAAACGAAACGCTGGCTGAAGACGCTGAACGATCTGAACGCCAAGGGCCTGTTCGACAAGTCCTCCTTCGTCGACAACTACGACCAATATATCGCGAAGCTGACCTCGCACAAGGTCGTGGGCTTCTTCGACTACGGCTGGCAAATCGGCAACGCGCAGAACGTCCTGAAGGACGCGGCGCGCAAGGATCAGACGCAGGACGATTTCGTTTACTTCCCTCTGCCGGTTACGTTCGACGGAACCAAGGACCAATACCTGGATCCGCCGGGATGGACGAGTAACCGCGGCGCCGGCATCACGAAGAGCGCGAAGGATCCGGCTCGAATCATTCAGTATTGGGATAACCTGCTCAAGGAAGAGAATCAAGTCCTGAAGAGCTGGGGCATCAAGGGCGAGACGTACGAGGTTGACGCGAATGGTCGCTTCTACCGCACGGCCGAGCAGATCGCGAAGCTCGACGATACGTTTAACGAGAAGTTCGGCTTCAAGACCTACGATTGGGATTGGCCGCAATACGGCACCTCTTCCACTTTATCGGACGGCAACGCTCTGGCTCCGGGCTACCAGCCGGAGGTGTTCCAAATGAGCTTGACGGACGGCGACAAAACGATTCTGGAGAAGTACGGAATCAAGACGTATGCGGATATGTTCGACACTCCGGAAGACCGTCCTTGGTTCCCGGCTTGGAGCATTCCGAAGGAGCAAGGCTCGCCGCAGCAGATCTGGGAGACGAAGAAGGACGATCTCACGAAGAAGTATTTCCCTAAGCTAGTGCTCGCGAAGCCATCCGAATTCGAAGGCATCTGGGCGGAGTACCAGAAGGAATTCGGGAAGCTGGATACGGCCGGCTACGAGACGTGGTACAAGGAGCAAATCCAGAAAGTCGTGGAAGTCGCGAAGTAATCAGGGATAAAGCATAGGCATAAAGGCGAAAGGCCGGCTTAACGTGCGGTACCGCGCTTAAGACCGGCCTTTCCTTACCGGCGCTTAGCCCTACGGAAGGAGAGAGAACCATGGAGAAGAACACCGCGCTGGCAGCGTCGTCTATGACGCTGAAGCCGCAACCGACGGGGCTGAGACTGTTCTTTAAGAGACTCGTTCAACAACGTATGCTGGTCCTCATGTCCGTTCCTTTTGTCGTCTGGTTGTTTATTTTCAAGTATGTCCCGGTTTGGGGCTGGACGATCGCTTTCCAGGATTATCAACCGGCGCTCCCCTTCAAGGACCAGGAGTGGGTCGGATTTCACCATTTTAACGCCTTGTTCTCGGAAGACCGGTTCCTGATCGCCCTCCGCAATACGCTCGCGATGAGCGGAATCAATCTGGTGCTAGGCTTCGTTACCGCCATTACGTTGGCGCTGCTTCTGAATGAAGTACGGAAGGTCGCGTTCAAACGAGTCGTGCAAACCGTCAGTTATTTGCCTCACTTTATCTCGTGGGTAGTCGCCGCGGGCATCATTCAAACGACTCTCGCTCCGGACGGCATCATCAATGAATTGCTTAAATGGTTCGGAGTCATCGATAAAGGACAGGAATATCTGTTCCTCGGGAAGGCCGAGTGGTTCTGGGGAATCTTCGGCGCAAGCTCGGTATGGAAAGACGTGGGATGGAATACGATCGTTTATCTGGCCGCCATCACCTCTATCGATCCGGCCCAGTACGAAGCGGCGGAGATGGACGGAGCTGGACGGCTAAGGCGGATGTGGTACATTACGCTGCCGGGGATCCGGCCGGTCATTATCGTCCTGTTAATCATGAACATCGGATATTTGCTGGAATCGGGATTCGAGCCTCAGTACCTGCTCGGCAACGGCATGAACGTCGATTATTCCGAGAACATTGACATATTCGTTTTGAAGTACGGTCTTCAGCAGTTCAACTTCCCGCTTGCCACCGCGGCAGGAATGTTTAAGACGGTCGTCAGCTTCGTCCTTCTGTTCTCGGCGAACCATCTCGCCAAGCGGATGGGCCAAGACAGACTGTTCTAGAAGGAGGGAATCGACATGGCGAATTCGGCGTCCGCGCCCAAACCAAGAAGGCTCTCGCGTCGAGACTCTTCCCTTGGCGATAAAATATTCGATATCTGCAACTACGTTCTGCTTACCTGTCTCATGATCGTTACGCTGTACCCTTTTCTCAATACCTTAGCCGTCTCCTTGAACGCGGCCAGCGATTCGATCAAAGGCGGGATTCATCTGCTGCCGCGGGATTTCTCTCTGGAGAATTATAAATACGTATTTAGGGAAAACACGATCTTTACCGCGACGACGATCTCCGTGCTTCGCACCGTCATCGGCACGATCGTGACGGTATTCGCTTCGGCCATGGTCGCCTACACGATCAGCCGGCCGGAGTACGTGCTGCGGAAGTTCATCACGATCGCGTTCATTATCACGATGTACATTAACGGCGGACTGATTCCGAACTACTTGCTCATCCGGGATCTGGGACTCATCAATAACTTCTGGGTGTATATCTTGCCCGGCATTATCGGCGTCTTTAACTTGATCATCATCCGTTCCTTCATCGAGCAGCTGCCGGAGAGCGTGATCGAGTCGGCCCGCATCGACGGAGCCGGGGACTTCCGGACCTTCTTCAACATCGTGTTTCCGCTCTGCCTTCCGGTGCTCGCGACCGTGGCGCTGTTTACGGCCGTATACCAATGGAATTCATGGTTCGACGTTTTCCTGTACAACTCGTCCAACGTGGAGCTCAGCACGCTGCAATACGAGCTGCAGAAGATTCTGCAGAACTCGAACACGACGAGCAGCGCGGAGTCGGCGTTCGCGAATTCGGTGAACGGGTCCGCGATCAAGGTATCCCCGCTCTCGATCCGCGCGACGATGACGATCGTGGCGGCCGTCCCGATGATTATCATTTATCCGTTCCTTCAGAAGTATTTCGTCAAAGGCATGACCGTCGGCGGCGTCAAAGGATAACGAAGGTTAGGGGGAGGTAACGAATGGAACAAACTCGCCACATTCCGAAGTTGCACGAGGCTTTCCGGGACGGTTTCGACATCGGGGCCGCCGTCAATCCGCGCACGATCGCCCGGTCCGGGGAGCTGATCGCCTATCACTACAACAGCCTTACCGCCGAGAACGAGATGAAGTTCGCGAGCCTTCATCCATCGGAGGAGAAGTATACGTTCGAAGAGGCCGACCGGATCGCCGACTTCGCCCGGAATAACGGAATGAAGCTGAGAGGGCACACCCTTGTGTGGCATAACCAGACGCCAGATTGGCTGTTCCAGGATCGGGACGGCGGGCAGGTCGGTCGCGAGACGCTGTTCGCGCGCATGAAAGCCCATATCGACACGGTCGTGAAGCGCTACAAGAACAGCGTCTATTGCTGGGACGTCGTGAACGAAGCCGTCGCCGACGAAGGCGACGAGCGGCTTCGCCAATCGAAATGGACGGCGATCGCGGGCGATGACTTTATCGCGAAGGCGTTCGAATATGCCCATGAAGCGGACCCGAACGCTCTGCTTTTCTACAATGATTATAATGAGAGCCACCCGGTCAAACGGGAGAAAATCTACGCGCTGGTCAAGTCGCTGAAGGAGAGGGACGTGCCGATCCATGGCGTGGGTTTGCAGGCGCATTGGAATTTGTACGATCCTGGTCTTGACGACATCCGAAGCGCGATCGAGCGCTATGCTTCGTTGGGGCTGAAGCTTCACGTCACGGAGCTGGACGTATCGATGTTCGAATTCGGCGACCGCCGGACGGATTTGACCGAGCCGACGGAGCGAATGATCGAGCTTCAGAGCGAAAGGTATGCGCAGATATTTAAGCTTTTCCGGGAGTACAAGGAGGTCATCGAAGCCGTAACGTTCTGGGGAGCGGCGGACGACTATACGTGGCTGGACGACTTTCCGGTACGAGGGAGAAAAAACTGGCCGTTCCTGTTCGATGAGAAGCACCAGCCGAAACCATCCTTTTGGAAGGTGGTGGAGGGCGCATGACGGAGGCGAGTACGAGGGGAACCGGAGAAGGAGCGTTCGCGACGGGAAGTTACCGGAACCTATTGCAGCAGTACGGCTACTCCGCAAGCGACATCCACTCCAGGCTGGCGGATACATGGAATCAATTGTTCGACGGGGACGAGGAGACGAGGATCTACTACCCGGTCGGCGAAGACAAGGGCTACATTCTGGACACAGGGAATCTTGACGTTCGTACCGAAGGCATGTCCTACGGCATGATGATGGCCGTCCAGATGGGGGACAAGGACTTGTTCGACCGGCTCTGGAGATGGACGTACGAATACATGTACATGACGTCCGGCGTTCACGCGGGCTACTTCGCCTGGTCCTGCAACCCGGACGGCACGAAGCGGTCTCACGGGCCGGCGCCGGACGGCGAAGAGTACTTCGCGCTGGCGCTGTTCTTCGCTTCGCATCGCTGGGGGGATGGGCGCCACCCGCTTGATTACGGAGTCATGGCCCGGAACATCTTGCGCGCTTGCCTTCATAATGGCGGGGACGGCAGGGGGTATCCGATGTGGAACCGGGACAATCGGCTGATCAAGTTTATTCCGGAATGCGAGTATTCCGATCCTTCCTATCATTTGCCCCACTTCTACGAGCTGTTCGCGCTCTGGGCGGACGAGGAGGATCGGCCGTTCTGGAAGGAAGCGGCCGCGGCCAGCCGGGAGTATCTGAAGCTGGCCTGCCATCCGGTGACGGGGCTGGCTCCGGAATACGCCTATTATGACGGGACTCCTAACGACGAGAAAGGCTACGGTCACTTCTACAGCGATTCCTATCGGGTCGCGGCGAACATCGGGCTAGACGCCGAGTGGTTCGGCGCGACGGACTGGATGAGGCAGCAGACGAACCGGATCCAGCGCTTCTTCGTGGACAAGGATCCGGAGGACCTCAGGCGGTACCGGATCGACGGCGAGCCCTTCGAGGAGAAGGCGCTTCATCCCGTGGGGCTGCTCGCGACGAATGCGTGCGCTTCGCTCGCTTCTCCGGACGGACCTCACGCCCGGGAAGCCGTGGCCGCATTCTGGAATACTCCCGTTCGCAAGGGAGTTCGACGCTATTACGACAATTGCTTGTATCTGTTTGCGATGTTGGCGCTTAGCGGGCGGTATCGGATTTGGATGCCAAGCATGGAATAACGATAGAGTTCGATCCCAACGCCCCTTCCTGATTAGTACGGAGAGGGGCGTGTTTTTTTACAATAACAATTCCATGGCGGCACGTTCTTTATCCGCGATCTCAAGCAACAGTTTGGAAGCGCGGTTAAGTTCCAGGCGGTTTCCCGTTCTTCCCGAATGATCGATTATAGAAGCAACGCTGCTCCACATCGGAGCGATTTCCGTAAACCGCAAGTAGGCTTGTTCTACTTTTGGATCCTCGTACAGATCCAGGCATTCTTGCAGAAAATCGCGATACAGATTTCGAAACAAAGCGCCGCCGGTTCCCGCTTTTTCCATTAGCAACGCGGTCAAGATTAGATCCTGCTCCAGATTTTTGCTGCGAGAAGGCCACTTCGTTATTTCTGCGCTCATCTTTAGAATGCCTTTATTCCCTATATTTCGAATGGGCGGGTTTAAGTAGTTAAACGCATTCTTGCTTAAGGACAACCTTATGGCGGGTACTAGAGGCGGAAGGGAGCCGATCGGCTCGATCGTAAAGGACCGGTTCCGGGAGCTCATGGGCCCTCTAGCGTTTCGAGCCATGGCCAAGGAAATCAAACGAGTCGTTACGAGTCCGCCCTGTTGTCTCGTATCCGCCATAAACGCGTATTCGTCATCCATGCCATATATCGTCGCATAGTGGCCGGCAAAGTGCACTTTGTTCGTGAAATAATCCAAATAATAAGAGTCCAGTTTAAGTCCGACCGGGATTCCGCGTTCGATGAAGCTCCGAACATTCTGCCACGCTTTGTCAACGGAGGAGGTTTCTTGCACCCGTATGGTTAAGTTGAGCCTGGTTTCTAAGCAAGCTGTCAGTTCATCCGGTTTCACTCTTCCCCCGATAAAGGGGAAATCCATCGACTTCGAGTCCCAATAAATGAATCCTAAGCCTTGGCCGAGTCCGAATAGCATCGGCTCCGATAGCCGGACTCCCGCGAATTGAAGCAAATTGCCCATTGTTGTCGTCTCGCAATGGTCTCCCTGATAGGGAACGAATTCTTCAATGATACTAGGCATGATCCTTCGTCTCCTCTAACCATTCGTTGATAAAATGGGCTACGTACGCTTGCTCGCTCTCGAGCAGATGCATTGGATGAAGGAATAGCGATCTTACATGCAGCGGCAGTCGAACGCCTCCCTGGGATTCGTACTTCCGCCTTACGTTGTTTAAAGCCTCCCCAAGGAAATCCAACCGTTTACGCAAAGCTTCGATAGCCTCGTCCTTCCGGACAAAAGGCAATGCGGCAAGCCCGAGGTCGAATCGGGTATCGCGTTCTCGCGTAGAAGACAATCCGGCGATAATTTCATTCCTCAGCGTTATCCAACCGGCTTCCGTCACGGCAAATCGGACCGGCGCAGGTCCCTTGCCGGATTTCTCGCCGGACTCCTCGGACTTGATCCATCCTTTATCGTTCAATTTCTTCAGTCCCGCATAAATCGAAGTCGTGCCGATATTCGCCCATTCCCGATAGCCGCGCCGATCGATTAATTTGTTGATATCGTAACCCGACGCTTGCTTGCATTCTGCGATAATTTGCAGCAGCATAAATTCAACATTTGAAATTTGATTCATAGCGAGGCCTCATCTATGTAATATTTCATATGTGAAATATAACAGTGGTGAAATATAAAATCAAGAAGATATCGGCACCTTACAGGCAATTCAAACGAATCGACTCATCGATAAGTAACCTCGAATATCGATTCCATCTTCTTCACGATATCGAAATTTCCCTTCTCGAACTTCCATAACACGATGGCGCCGATGACGGCGGACGTGAACGTCTCGAGCAGCTCCTTCGCGGGTTTCCCGGAATGAATTTCTCGGCGGTCCAACGCCTGGTCGATCAACTCGATGGACTGGCCTTCTCCGTCCAAGTACGTATGGAAGTGCTTGCCCTCCAGCTCGAATTCCGCCATGAGAATGTGGTACATAAAGTCATAGCCGACGCTGCGGATGATATTCGCGTAATCGATGGCATGTTTCCTGAGAATTTGTTTAGGAGAAGGCAAGCTCAAATCAAATGCGATATTCTGTCTTACTTGGGAGGCGAACCAATACAGCAGCAAATCGTTCTTGCTGTTGAAATGATGGTAGAAGGAACCGCGCGTAACGTTCAGCCGGCTGCATATCGTATTGATGCTTACGTTCTCGTAACCATGTTCTTGAAACAATCCAATAGCGGATTCGCACATGTTGTCTTTGGAAGTAATCATGTCGCTCAGCTCCTCAAACGGATTATAGCATAGGAAGAAAAAAAACTTCCCGTCGTTTAGAGGGAAGTTAGTTCTATGGCCGCATAGAGCTACTCGAGAATTTCCGGATGCGCCCACTGGACGGGGGTCACCTTGCCCGCGTGGGAGCCGGCGTCGATCACGATGGCGGAGCCGCTTATATAACGCGCCAGATCGGAAGCCAGGAACAAGGCCAGGTGGCCGATTTCCTTAGGATCGCCGAGCCTTCCGTTCGGGGACAATAGCTTCGCGTATTGAGAAACGACTTCCTCGGGAGCCTGCCCCCAGATGGAGGTTCGGAACGTTCCCGGACAAATCGCGTTGATGGAGATGTTATAGGGCGCATAATCGAGGGCGGCGCTCTTCGTCAGGCCGACGACGCCGTGCTTGGCGGAAGCGTAGGTGGCCATCGAGCTGTTGCCCAATATTCCCGCCTGGGAAGCGACATTGACAATAAAACCGCCGGTCGATTTGGTCTTCAGGATAGCCTCGACGGCGAACTTCATCCCCAGAAAGACGCCGCGAAGGTCGATCGCCATCAATCGATCGAATTCGGCTACCGAGAATTCATGCGTTGGCCTGCTCTCGGCCGCAATTCCGGCATTGTTCACGAGGCCGTCTAACCGGCCGTACGAGGCGACGGCGAAATCGACTAGCGCTTGGACCTCCTCTTCTTTGCTGACATCCGTTTGATAGAAGGATGCTTCCCCGCCTCGGGACCTTATCTCTTCCACGACTTGCTTACCTTTATCCGCATTGATATCGGATACGACGACCTTCATGCCGTTCTCTGCGTAACATGCGGCGATCGCCTTGCCGAGGCCGTCGGCAGCGCCCGTCACGATGGCGACCTTGCCTTTAACGCTGGAAAAATCCGTCATGGTATAATATCCTCCTTATAAAACATACATGTGTATGTTTTGATTCTAGGATCGATAGGCTCCGCATGTCAAGCGTTATTGCTTCGATAGTCGTAAAAGTTCCATCGAGAAAGTCGTCAAAACGTTAGTGGAGCGATAGACGCTGCTTTACGATAAAGAATGACTAGATTAGTCCTGGGAGGGTCAACGCATGTTAGAAGCCTATTGTTTGCGAACGGAATATCGGGAGAATCCCCTGGGATTGGATACGAAGAAGCCGCGGCTGGGCTGGAAGCTCCGAAGCGATAACGCGAACGTCATGCAAATCGCCTATCGACTGCAATTTTCTTCGAATCTCCATTTTACTAACGTGACTTGGGACAGCGGCCGAACCGAAACGAGCCAGTCGCAGCACGTTCGGCATGACGGTCTCGAATTGAAATCGGCGGAGCGAGTTTATTGGCGCGTCAAGGTATGGTGCAGCCATGGAGAGGAATCGTCCTACAGTCGGCCGAGTTATTTCGAAACCGGCTTGCTGGAGGCATCCGATTGGAAGGCTAGATGGATCGAACCGGAGAAGGAAGTCGATCCCGACGCTTATAAACCAGCCCCTTATATCCGTAAAGAGTTTAGCGTTAAGAAGGGTCTCGTCTCGGCAAGAGCCTATTTGACGGCGAAGGGCTTGTACGGCTTTTACCTGAACGGAGTCGAAGGGACGGACTTTCTTTTCACGCCAGGGTTCACCTCCTATCATCATAGGCTGCAATACCAAGCGTACGACGTAACGTCTCTCCTGAAGGAAGGCGCCAACGCTCTTGGAGTCGTTCTTGGAGACGGTTGGTGGAGAGGGAGGACCGGCGGAGCCGACCTCAAGAACAATTTCGGCTACAAATTGGCGTTCTTGGGTCAGCTTTTGCTGGAATACGACGATGGCAGCCGCGAAATCGTCGGCAGCGACGGGACGTTTAAAGCATCCCGGGGCCCCTTGCTCAAAAGCGATATGAAAGCCGGAGAGATCTACGATGCCAGAATCAACATGGAAGGCTGGAATGAGCCCGGCTTTGACGACTCCGCATGGGAGCCCGTTCATGTAACGGAGGACGGATTGGACAACTTGATCGCTACCCGCAGCGTGCCGGTCAGGGAGAAAGAAAGATTTACGCCGAAGGTTCTTCGAACGCCCAACGGGGAGACGGTTCTGGATTTCGGGCAGAATATCGCGGGCTGGGTCGACATGAAGGTTCGAGGGGAAGCGGGGACCGAGATCGTATTGATTCACGGAGAGGCTCTGGATAAGCATGGGAACTTTACTTTGAGCAATCTCTCGGAACACGGTACGCTGGAGGATTTCCAAGAGGTTCATTACATTTTGGCGGGCAAAGGGGAGGAACGTTATCGGCCTAAGTTCTCTATCTTCGGATTCCGTTATGTTCTGGTCAAGAACTATCCGGGCGACGTGACATCGGACAACTTTACTGCCGTGGCCGTCTATTCCGATTTGGGAGAGACGGGCGACTTTACTTGCTCGAATCCTCTCCTCAATAAGCTGGTATCCAACTCGAGGTGGAGCCAGAAGAGCAACTTCATGGAGGTTCCTACCGACTGCCCCACCCGGGAGAGAGCCGGTTGGACCGGGGACGCGCAGGTGTTCAGCCGGACGGCGGCCGATTTCATGAACGCGTACCCCTTCTTCGAAAAGTGGATGTCCGACCTGGCCGTCGAGCAATTTCAAGACGGGTCCGTCGGAAGCACGGTGCCCACCGTACTGGGATACCATAACCTCGAGGAATGGGAACGGCTCTCCAAGACGAGCGCGAACCCGATGATGGCGTTTCGCAAGCCGGGAACGGCCAGCATGCTGGACGGTTCTTCGGGCTGGGGCGACGCGGCCGTGATCGTCCCGTGGACGATGTACTTGTGCTACGGCGATAAGACGATTATCGAGAACCAGTTCGATTCCGCGAAGGCGTGGGTCGATTACATGGCCGTTAACGCGAGAAACCCGAATCCGCGATTCCAGGATACTCCGGCTTATCGGAATCGCACCGACGGGGAACGGGATGCCGATTACATCTGGGATACGAGGTTCCATTTCGGAGAATGGCTGGAGACCGACACGGAGATGAAGGATCTGGCCGCGCTCTTGACCAAGACAGGCGGATGCTTCCCGGACGTCTCGACGGCTTATTTTGCCTATTCCGCAAGGCTGCTGTCGGAAATGGCCCGAGTCATCGGGAAGACCGAGGAGGCGGAGAAGTATCAAACCCTCTACATGAAGATCAAACGGGTTTATAATACCTATTTCATTCAAGAAGACGGCTCTATCCTGGACGGGAGGCAAGCGCCGAACGTCCGAACGCTAGCCTTCGGCTTGGCGGAAGAAGAGAAGAAACAAGCCGTTGCCGATAGGCTTGCGAAGATGGTCATCGAGCAAGATTATCGCTTGAATACGGGCTTTCTGTCGACGCCGTTCATTCTTCATGCGCTGGCGGATTCCGGTTATGAGGAGATCGCCTATCGGCTGCTGGAGCAAGAGAGCTGCCCCTCCTGGCTGTATGCCGTCCGAATGGGAGCGACGACGATCTGGGAGAGCTGGAGAGGAATCAAGCCCGACGGAGAACTGGCGGGATCGCTGAATCATTACTCGTACGGGGCGGCATGCGATTTTCTGTTCGCCGGAGCGGCCGGCATTCGTCCGGAATGGGATCGCCCGGGCTTCAAACACTTCGTCTTAAAGCCAATAGCGGGAGGGACGTTAACGCACGCATCCGCAACCTATGAATCCCTCTATGGAACCATTAAATCGAGTTGGGAGAAGACGGAACAGGGGGTCGCCTATCGTTTCGAAGTACCGGCGAATACGACGGCGACGATTATGCTCCCTGGCGAACCAGAGGATCTGAAGAAAGGTTTCGAAGGGTTCCCGGATGTCCGTTATGAGGATGGTCGAATCGCGTTTACGGCGGGAAGCGGAAGCTATCAATTTATTATTTAAGGAGAAATAGCCATGCCAACCTACAAGAATCCGGTGATCCCGGGCTTCCATCCCGATCCGAGCGTATGCAGGGTCGGCGAAGACTTTTACCTGGTCGCGAGCTCCTTCGATTATTTTCCGGGCATTCCGATCTTCCATAGCAAGGACTTGGTCCATTGGCGGCAGTTGGGTCACGTGTTGACGCGGGANAGCCAGCTTCCTCTTGAGGGGAGAATGCCGACAGGATACTCGCAAGGAATTTACGCGCCGACGATACGCTATCATGACGGGCGCTTTTACGTCGCGACGACGAACATCTCCATCCAGAAGAGCTTCTACGTCTGGGCGGAGCGTCCGGAAGGTCCATGGTCGGAGCCGATCTACCTGGAAGGATGGGGCGGAGTCGATCCTTCCCTATTCTTCGACGAGGATGGCAGAACTTACTTGACGGGAACGTCGAACTTCTATGGGGAACGCGTCGGAATCTATCAGGCCGAGCTGGATATCGGGACAGGCAAGCTGTTGAGCGATAGGACGTTGATTTGGGAAGGAACCGGGGGAAGCCATCCGGAAGGTCCGCATCTGTACCGCATTGGCGATTGGTATTATCTTATGGTGGCGGAAGGCGGAACCGAATACGGGCATATGGAGACGATCGCCCGAAGCCGAAGCCCTTACGGACCGTTCGAGAGCAACCCGGCCAATCCGATCCTCTCCAATCGAAGCACGTCGAAGCCGATTCAAGCAACAGGCCATGCGGATCTCGTACAAGCCGCGGACGGCAGCTGGTGGTGCGTGTTCTTAGGGATCCGTCCGATCGCGAACGCGAAGCGCCATCTATTGGGACGCGAGACGAATCTGGCGCCCGTCCGGTGGACCGAGGAAGGCTGGCCGGTCGTCGGCAACGGTGGAACCGCCGAGATAGAGCACGATTCCGGGAGCCTGCCGCTCGGTCTCCCGGTCGATTGGGAACGGCGTGACGACTTCAACTCCGCTACGCTCGGCCCGGTTTGGAATTTCTATCGGAATCCCGCCCCCGAAAGCTGGTCCTTGGAAGAGAGGCCGGGCTGGTTGACGCTGAAGGGACAAGCCTGCTCCCTTAACGATAAGGGTTCCCCGGCCTTCGTCGGGAGAAGACAGCAGCATCTGAACTGCGAATTCGAGACTTTGTTGGATTTTCAACCCGCCGAAGAAGGGGAAGAAGCGGGACTTGCCGTATTCATGAACGAGAAATTCCATTACGAAATCGCGAGAGCGACGAAGGACGGCGTGCCTAAGCTTATTCTAAGGCGCCGGGTAGGGAGCATGATTCTTGTCGCCGCTGAAGCGGAGTGCCGGGAGCCAACGGTCATTCTTGGTGTACAAGCGAATGAACTTCTGTATACTTTTACGTACGCGGCTCCCGGCAACCCTCCTCAAGTTCTGGGCCAAGGAGAAACGGCGTTCCTAACCAAGGAAGTCGCGGGCGGGTTTGCCGGCGCCTACTTCGCGCTCTACGCGACCGGGAACGGGAGAAAGGCGAGCACGCCGGCTTATTACGATTATGCTGATTATCGGATTCTGGAAGACAAACGCATGGATTTCATGACGATCCTGTCTTTGTCCCAATAAAGGGCTCTAATGCGAAGAGGCGCGTCAGGAAAGTCGTGAAAGCGTTATCCAACAAGTCTTCAAAGTGTTAGTTGGCGTTTATCCTAATCGTTATACTGAGTCCAGCAAGTCATTCAAACCTACAGGGGGATAAACGATGAAAGGGAAAATGAAGCCGATCATTGCGTTGCTGATTGCCATTCTGACTTTGAGCATGCTGGCCGCATGTTCCTCGAACAACGAGAACAACTCCGGCAGCAGCCCGAGCGGCAGCCCGTCTTCGGGAGGGGCTGCCGAACAGCCGTCCGGCAATGCCAACGATGCGACCAAAGACCCGTACGAATTGACGATGGCGCTTCCGGTCTTCGGGGCCGTTCCGCCGGATCTCGCCGAAGTCCAAGCCGAGATCAACAAGATCACGCAAGCGGAAATCAACACGACCGTTACCATCCTGCCGATCAGTATCGGGACTTGGACCCAGCAGATGAACCTGATGATGTCCAGCGGCGAGAAGCTGGATTTGGCCTATACGTTCGGACAGATGTACGACAGCACGGTGGCCAGCGGACAAATCCTTCCGCTCGACGACTTGTTGGATAAATACGGCCAAGGAGCGATCGAGGCCGTCGGCGCCGACTATTTGAAGGCAGCCTCGTTGAAGGGCAACGTCTATGGCGTACCTATCACCGGAGCGTATGCGAATAAATCGGGCGTGTACATGCGCAAAGATCTGGTCGAGAAGTATAACATCGACTTGGCCTCGATCCATACGATGGCCGATTTGGAGCCTGTGTTCCAGACGATCAAGGATAACGAGCCGGGAATGGTGCCGATCGGAAGCGGGTTGGTGTCGCCTCTGGAATACGACCGGTTCTATGACCGCATGGGAGATCGCTACGGGGTTCTGCCCGGCTATGACAACGGCCTGAAGCTGGTCAACCTGTACGAAACGCCGGAATACGCCAATCAAGTCAACCTGATGCATAAGTGGTTCAAAGCCGGCTTCATCAATAAAGACGCCGCGACGACCAAAACGACTTCGGAGGATATGGTAAAGTCCGGCAAGGCGTTCGCTTACTTCATGGCAAGCAAGCCAAGCATGTTGGCCGAAGAAACCAAGCTGGTCGGCCGCGAGCTGGTCGAGGTGGATCTTCAGCAGGACGCTTACTCGACGACGTCCGATATCCTCATCGGATTATGGACGATTGCCCAGCAGTCCGAGAATCCGGAACGAGCGATGATGCTGCTCAATCTCCTCTATACGAACAGCGACCTTGCGAACCTGTTCGCGTGGGGCATCGAAGGCAAGCACTACGTGAAGAATTCGGACGGCCAAATCGAATATCCTTCGGGCGTCGACAGCCAGAGCGTCGGATACAACATCACGAGCCTGACCGTCGCCAACAAGTTAGTCACGCATATTTTCAAAGGCAACGACGCGGACTTGTGGGATCAAATCAAAGCCTTTAACGCGTCCGCTTCCAAGTCCAAGGCGCTCGGATTCGCCTTCGATTCTTCTTCCGTCAAGAACGAAATTACGGCGCTTAACAACGTCATCGAGCAATATCAGAAGATCATCGAGACGGGAACGGTCGATCCCGCCGACAAGCTGGAAGAGTTTCAGAAGAAGCTGAAAACGGCCGGAATCGAAAAGGTCATCGCGGAGAAGCAAAAACAACTGGACGCTTGGGCAGCTCAAAAATCGCAATAACAGACCGATATCCCGCTCTTCGGAGCGGGATTATTTAAAGGAGGATAATCATCATGACGCTTCGTTTTCCCGAGGGATTCTACTGGGGGGCTTCTACGGCCGCCCATCAAGTGGAAGGGAACAACGTCCATTCGGATTTCTGGCTAATGGAGAATTTGGAGGGTTCGATCTACCGAGAACCCTCGGGCATCGCCGTCGACCATTACCGGCTCTATAAGGAAGACATCGAGCTGCTCGCCTCGTTCGGGCTGAACTCCTATCGGTTCTCTATCGAATGGGCTAGAATCGAGCCGGAGGAAGGGAAGTTCGATCAAACGGCGATCGACCATTACCGGGAAGTCTTGTTGACATGCCGGGGCTTGAACGTGACCCCGATCGTCACCCTGCACCACTTCTCTTCCCCGCAATGGCTGATCCGCGCCGGCGGATGGGAGTCGGAAGATACGCCCGAGCGTTTCGCCAGGTACGGCGCATATGTCATGAAGGAGCTGGGCGAGCTCATTCCTTATGTTTGCACGATCAATGAGGCGAACATCTCCATCGGCATCGCCAAGATCATCAAGAGGCACCAAGCGGGAGGAGACGGCCAGGCGCAGGTAGGGATCAATACGACGGACAAGAGCCGGATGGTTGCCTATTTCATGGAAGTCGGCAAAGCCTTCGGACTTCCTCCCCAAGAGGTTCATTCCTTCCATGGCGCGCGCTCGGAGAAAGGCCTGGAAGTTATTTTCCGTTCGCATACGCGCGCGAGGGAGACGATCCGCGAGCTTAGTCCGAATACCCGGATCGGATTGTCCTTGTCTCTCTATGACATCCAGTCCATCCCGGGCGGAGAAGAGCATGCTTCGCACGCATGGAACGAGGAATTCCTGCAATTCCTTCCCTACTTGGAGGAGGACGATTATTTAGGCGTTCAGAATTATACTCGCATGGTTTACGGACCGGACGGCGCCCTGCCCGTTCCCAAGGACGCGGAGACAACGCAGATGGGGAACGAGTACTATCCGGAGGCATTGGGGGCCGTCGTTCGTTTCGTCTCCAAGCATCTGGCCAAGCCGCTCTTCATTACCGAGAACGGGATCGCGACCGATGACGATACCCGTCGCATCGAATTCATCGACCGTGCCCTTAGAGGGGTGCACGCTTACATCGAGGACGGCATTCCGGTTATCGGGTACATGCATTGGTCGCTGCTCGACAACTTCGAATGGCAGCTAGGCTTCTCGAAGACGTTCGGATTGATCGCGGTGGATCGGGCTACGCAGGCACGCAAGCCGAAGCCGAGCGCCTATCATCTCGGTCGGATCGCAAGCTCCGATTCCTTATAATTTCTGTCGAAGCAGCCGGCTCCGAATAGGGGCTTGGCTGCTTCTTTTATGCCGTTGGAAAAGGTCGTCAAAGCGATATCCAAAAAGTCGTCATTCCGTTAGTTGGCGCAGAAGCCATCGCTTATGATAAGGCTAGTTAAACCAGCAAACGACAAGAGGAAGGGGAAAGACTATGGCACAAGCCGCCGCAACAGCCGCCCAGCAGGCCGTAGGCAAAGAACCAAGGACGAACCGTTATCGGAAATACGCTCCGCTTCTGATCATGATGATTCCGGGTCTGCTCTACCTGCTGATCAACAATTATCTCCCGATGTTCGGGCTGATCATCGCGTTCAAGGACGTGAATTTCTCCAAGGGCATCCTGGACAGCGATTGGGTAGGGTTCGCGAATTTCGAATATTTATTCAAGACGTCCGATGCTTACATCATTACTCGCAACACGATTCTCTACAACCTGGTGTTCATCCTTCTCGGAACCGTTCTGTCGCTCGCCTGCGCGATCCTGCTCAACGAGATCAAGAACAGAACCTTGCTCAAAGCGTATCAGAGCATTATCACGCTGCCGCACCTGATCTCCATGGTCATCGTCAGCTATCTTGTCTTCGCTTTATTAAGTCCGGAGACGGGGTTTCTTAACAAGACGGTCCTTCCTTGGCTCGGCATCGACGAAGGCATCATGTGGTACAGCGAGACGAAGTATTGGCCTTGGATCCTCACGATCGTCAACTTCTGGAAGACGGTCGGTTATTCCAGCATCGTGTACTTCGCGGCGCTGCTCGGAATCGACGAGGAGTATTACGAGGCCGCCCGATTGGACGGAGCCAGCCGCCTGCAGCAGATTCTGCGGATTACGATCCCGATCCTGACGCCGGTCATCATCATGCTGACGCTGCTCAACGTGGGGCGGATCTTCTATTCCGACTTCGGCTTGTTCTACCAGGTTCCGCTCAATTCCGGCGCCCTGTTCGAGACGACGGCAACGATCGACACCTACGTGTTCCGCGGGCTTATGGGAACCAGCGATATCGGAATGTCCACCGCGGCGGGCTTCTATCAGTCGATTGTCGGGTTCATTCTCGTCATGCTGGCGAACTACATCGTAAGGCTCAAAAACAAAGACAACGCCCTGTTCTAAGGAGGTGACCGATATGAAAAGCGAAAGCAGAGGATTAACCTGGTTCAGCCATATTTCCTTGTTCCTGTTCGCCGCGTTCTGCCTGATCCCGTTCGTGCTGCTCATCTCGGCATCGTTGACCGACCAGAATGCGATCGTAGCGGAAGGTTATTCGTTTATTCCGCATGAGTTCAGCACGGACGCCTATGATTATTTGATCAATCGAGGCTCCGACATCGCGCGGGCTTACGGAGTGACGATATTCGTGACGGTATTCGGTACGGTGGCCGGACTTGCCTTGACGACGCTGCTCGCCTACCCGCTCTCCAGAAAAGAAACGCCCCATCGATTCCTGATCATGTTCGTCGTGTTCTTCACGATGCTCTTCCACGGGGGCTTGATCCCGTCCTATCTGGTCTATACGCAGCTATTCGAGATCAAGAACACGATCTGGGCTCTTATCGTCCCGGGATTGCTGACGAACGGCTTCTACGTGATGATGATGCGAACGTTCTTCCAGACGACCGTGCCCCCGGCGTTGATCGAATCGGCGCATCTGGACGGGGCGAGCGAATACCGGACGCTGTGGTCCGTCGTGCTGCCTTTATCGACGCCCGTCCTTGCGACCGTCGGCTTGTTCACGTGCATCATGTACTGGAACGACTGGCAGAACGGGATGATCTATATCACGAACCCCGATTATTTCAGCGTGCAGAATCTGTTAAACCGGATCATGCAGGATATCCAGTATATCAACTCGAATATGGCGGGCAACGCGGGCGAAGCTTTGCAGCAGATGCCGACCGACTCCGTCAAGATGGCCATCGCGGTCATCGGAGTATTGCCTATACTGGTCGCTTATCCGTTCTTCCAAAAATACTTCATTAAAGGGATCATGATCGGTGCCGTCAAAGGCTGACGAATCCGGCAAGAGACTAGCGCCGCAGCCATACTATTATTGGTTGTGGCGCTTGGTCTTTGAATGCGTTTATTATGATAGAAACGAATCGATGAAGGAGCCGACAGCATGCATAACCTAAAGTCCAGATGGTGGCGGGGTTCCTTAAGATTCAAGTTGATCTTGAGCGTGCTGTTGATGACGGGGCCATTGGTCGCCATGCTCTTGTATAACAATCTTTACGCCATCGATGTCGTGCGAGGGCAGGTTGCGGATTCTTATAAAAAAATGCTAACCCTATACATGAATCAAATCGACGGCGGCTTGAACGATATCGATGCGTATATGAACTCCATGTCGGGCATAGCCGGCTTTGACTTGGTCGCACTGGAGAACGCCGAATCGGATTCGGATTATTACAGCTCCAAGACGTATTTATACAATAAGCTCAACCGGGACATCACATTATACGGCTCTCTGAGCTCGTTCTTCGTCTACCAGGAGCAAAGGCAAGACTACATGGAGGTCTATAAGTCGCAGAATCTAACGATCGAGGAGAGGGATCGCATTCAGCTCTACCTCATCGAGCTGATCGAGTCCGGCTCTATTCCCAAAGACGGCTCCATGCAGAGATGGCATTATGCCCGAATCGGAAACAATCATTACTTGTTCGATATTATTCAGACGGGCGGCGTTTATTTAGGCGCGCTGGTGAGCACGGACCAGCTCTTGGAGCCGTTAAATTCCCTTCAGATAGGCGAGGGAGGGGCTGTCCTGCTGGCGGACGATCAAGGGGAAACGATTACCGAAAGCAAGCTCGTCAGCGCGAGCGGAATCCGATTGCACCGGAGCGAGGAGAGCTATTATTTGTCCGGTTCGGACCGGAAATACCTGATCGTCGAGTCGGCTTCCGTCCGGGGCAGCTTCCGGCTCGTCGCCGCCATCGAGGACCATCATATCCTCGACAAGCTTCCGTACCTTCAAGGGCTGATCTGGTTCATTACCGCGGGCTGCGTGCTTTTTATTCCGGTCGGACTTTATTACATGAGGCAAGCGATCCTAGCTCCTCTGTACCGGGTCCTCGTCTCGATGAAGAAGGTTCGAAGCGGAGATTGGAGCATTCGCGTGAACATGCGCAAAGGCGCTTCGGACGAATTCCGAATTCTCGGGGATTCGTTCAACTCCATGATGACGGAGATCGAGACGCTTCGGGTCAACGTCTACGAAGAGCAAATCAACAAGCAAAGGGAAGAGCTGCAGCGTCTGCAGCTGCAGGTGAATCCCCACTTTTTCCTAAACGCCTTAAACATCGTCTATAACTTGGCCAAAGTCAAAAACTTCGATTTGACGATGGAGCTGACGCGGTCCTTGATCCATTACTTCCGCTACATGTTCAGAAGCAACACCGCATTCGTACTCATGAAGGACGAGCTGGAGCATACCCGGAACTACTTGCGCATTCAGACGCTGCGTTTTCCGGACAAGCTGACTTGGGTCCTGGAGGTTCCGGATTATTTGGAGAGCATGCCGATCCCGCCGCTGGTCATCCAATCGTTCGTCGAGAATTCGATCAAGCATGCGGTCACGATGGATAAGCCCGTCCATCTCTCCGTGGGGATGGATTTCTTGGACGAGAACAGCGGCTCCAGGGTGAAGATAGCCATACAGGATACCGGCGCGGGGTTCGACGAGACGATTCTTCGCGAATTGCAAGCGGGCCGGAGCGTCGAGAACGACAAAGGGGAACATATCGGGATCTGGAACGTTCAGCGTCGCTTAAATCTTCTATATGGAGACGAGACGTCCATCGAATTCGACAACGATCCGATCACCGGCGGAGCGGTCGTCACGATCGTTCTTCCGGTGAATCCCGAGAAGGAGGAAGCGCAATGAACTACCGCTTGCTGATCGTCGACGACGAGATTCATGCCATCGAGGGCCTTAAAGCGGATCTCGATCTGCAGAAGCTCGGAATATCGGAACTTTATACCGCCAATAACGTCAGGCAGGCCAAAGAATGGTTCGAGAGCGGGAGAATCGATATCATGCTGTGCGATATCGAGATGCCCCAGGGGAGCGGTCTGGAGCTGCTGGACTGGGTTCGGGAGCATTCTCCGGACACGGCAACGATCTTCATTACGAGTCATGCCGACTTTAAATACGCCAAACAAGCGCTTCAGCTCGGGAGCCTTGACTACCTGCTTAAGCCGGTCCTCTCGGAAGAATTGGAGAGCGCCATCGCCAAAGCCCGGAGCGTTATCGAGCAGAACAGCGAGAATAACCGGAACAGCAAGATCCATCAATTGTGGCAGAAGCATCAATTGTTCCTAATCGAACGCTTCTGGCTGGACCTGATCAACCATTCGACGCCCAGCCATCCGGCCGCGATCCGGGAGCAGGTAGAACGGAACCATCTTCCGATCGCGGAAGGCTCGGCGTTCTATCCGATCCTGGTCTCCGTCAACAGGTGGAATAAAGAGTTGAAGCGCAGGGACGAGAAGATCTTGGAATACGCGATCAAAAACAGCGCCGAAGAAATGGTCATCGGGAGCCGCGGGAGCGGAATATGCTTCTCGTTGGACCGCGGGCTGCTGCTCGTCATTTTGATGGCGGAACGGAATTCGGACTGGGACGAAGAGAGCTTGAAGATAGCTTGCCAAAGCTTCGTGGAGTCTTGCCACCGTTACTTCTACTGCCATTTGTCCTGTTATTTGGGGCAATCGGCCGAAGCGCACGAGGTGGCCGGATTGGTCGCTTCCCTTCGGGAGCGCGACCGCAACAACGTCGCTTTCTTTAATCGGGTCTTCCTTATGGACGACTCGGGCGATTCCGATCTTCCTGCTCCCCTACCGGAATTGAGTTCGCTCCCCTCCTTGCTCAAGACCGGGACGAAGGAGGCCGTCAAGCAAGAGGTCGAGAGATATCTGGAGGACCTCGTCCGCAATCTGGAGATGGATGCCGAGACGCTTCATCAATTCGGCCAAGATTTCATGCAGGCGTTATATTCGTTCCTGAACGCCAAGGGAATTCAAGCGCATCGGCTGTTCGGGGACGAGCAATCCAGAAGCCTCTCGGAAGCGTCGGGGCGCTCCGTCCCGCATATGCTGACCTGGGTTCATCATGCGCTGGGCAAAGCCATGTTTCAAGCCGAGGCCGCCAAGGAGAACGACACCGTCGTCGACACGGTTAAACGCTATATCGCTCAGAACATGGATCAAGACTTGTCGAGAGAATTCATCGCCGAGCAGGTCTTTCTGAATCCGGATTACTTGTCCCGAATATTCAAGAAAGAAACGGGGTATTCGATCTCGGACTACGTTCTGTTAGCGAGAATAAACAAAGCGAAGGAGCTCTTGCTCCAAACGAATATCCCCATAAGCGCCATCGCGCTGTCCGTCGGCTACTCCAACTTCTCCCACTTCGCCAAGATGTTCAAGAAGTATGCCGGAATCGGGCCGACGGAGCTTCGCAACCAGGCTCAATCAGGAATTTCGCTGTTTTAAGGCTCCGCCGCATGTCGGCGAGCCTTTTTTTATACGTCAATCCTTGGCTCCATAAGTCGTCAAACCGTTAGTCGAGAAGTCGTCAGAATGTTAGCGAGGGATATCGTTGCGTCCTATCATAGATGATAGGGATCTTGAATAGAGAAGCTTGCAGACCGGGGAGCGTGAAGAAGAATGAGAAAACGAATTCTAATCAACGAGGGATGGAGATTTATCCGCCGAGACGTCGATAAAGCCGAACTCGAAGCGTGCCAAGACGAGCATTGGAACGAGGTAACTCTTCCCCATACTTGGAATGCGGTGGACGGAGCGAACGGGTACGAATATTATCAGGGCGCTTGTTGGTATAGAAGGACGTTCGCCTTGGACTCTTCCGATCAGGGAAAAAGAGTGTACATCGAATTCGCCGGCGCGAACAGCATTGCCGACGTTTACGTGAACGGTCGGCATGCAGGCCGGCATAAAGGCGGTTATTCCGCCTTCCGCTTCGACATAACCGACGATGTCGCATTCGGAGCCAAGAACGCGATCGCCGTCAAAGTCGATAATACCGTCGTGGACGATGTCTATCCGCAGAAGGCAGACTTTACGTTCTACGGGGGCATCTATCGGGAGGTCAGCCTGCTGATCGCGAATCCCGTCCACTTCGATGCGATGGATGACGGTTCGAACGGGATTTATATCGTTCAGCAAGAGGTTTCGCGGGAGAAGGCTTCGCTGTCGATAAAGGCCAGACTCGTCAACGATAGCGACGAAGCCCAAAAGGTTCGACTCTGGGCGGAGATTGCCGACGCCGACCGGAATCCCGTCACGTATGCCGCCAAGGAGGTCGTTCTGGCCGCGGGCGAGGCAAGAACCGAAACGCTGGCTTGCGTGATCGACCGTCCGAACCTGTGGCATGGCAGACGGAATCCTTATCTGTACCAAGCTAACGTCAGCCTGACGAGCTTCAACGATACGGTCGACGAACTCGCGATCCCGTTCGGCGTCCGATACTTCCATGTCGACCCCGAGAAGGGGTTCTTCCTGAACGGCGAGCATCTGCCGCTTCGCGGCGTGTCCAGGCACCAGGACAGGAAGGACAAGGGCTGGGCCATCTCGGAGCAAGACCAGGTCGAAGACATGGAGCTGATCAAGGAGATCGGCGCGACCTCTATTCGTCTCGCCCATTACCAGCACAGCCAATTTTTCTACGATTTATGCGACCAAGCGGGCATGGTGGTATGGGCGGAGATTCCCTTTATCTCCGTCATGTCTCAGAACGAGCTGGAAGGAGTCAACGCCAAGCAGCAGATGCTGGAGCTGATCAAACAGAACTTTAATCATCCTTCCATTATCTTCTGGGGGATTCAGAACGAGATCCAAATCGGCGGGGAGCGGCCCGAGGTCAGAAGGCTCGTCAAGGAGCTTAACGAGTTAACGAAGCAAGAAGATCCGACTCGGCTCACGACGATGGCCAACGTCCTGTTCGTCGACGAGAAGGACGAATTCAACCGGATGACGGACGCGGTCGCGTACAACAAGTATTACGGCTGGTATCACGGCAAGACGGAGGACTTCGATCCTTGGCTGGACAAGTTCCACGCGATCAATCCGGACCGGCCGCTGTGCATCTCCGAATACGGAGTGGAAGGAATCGTTCAATACCACAGCTCCGCGCCGAAGGTGAAGGATTACTCGGAAGAATATCATGCGCTGTACCATGAAGTCGCTTGGCGGATTTTCGAGAAGAAGCCGTTCCTCTGGGCCACGTACGTATGGAACATGTTCGACTTCGGGGCCAATATTCGCGACGAAGGCGGAGTGAAGGGAAGGAACAACAAAGGGCTCGTCACCTACGACCGGAAAATCAAGAAGGACGCCTTCTATATGTACAAGGCGCATTGGTCCGACGAGAAGTTCGTCCACCTGACAAGCAAACGCTTCGTGGACCGGGCGGAAGAGAGCATTTGGGTAAAGGCGTATTCGAATTGCGAAGAAGTGACGCTGCACGTTAACGGGGAGAGGCTTCAAACGATCTCCAGCGGGGAGAGGATCTTCGTCTTCCAGGACGTCCGGCTCGCGGAGGGGCTGAACGAGATCCGTGCCGTGGCTCGCGATAACGGTGCCATATACCAGGATATCGCCTGGTTTGCTAAAGTCGAACAACCGAATGCAAGCTACGAAGCTCCGGTCGCGGATAAGGGAGAAGAAGCGAGCAACTGGTTCGAGCTTCCCGACATGGGAGCGGAAGAGCTGGAAGAGCTGCAGATAACGGACGAGGTGTACTCCACCCGGTGTACGTTTAAGGAGCTTTATGAAAATGAAGAGGCGGAGGCGGTCCTGACCGCTTACTTAGGAGCGGACTTCAGGGACAGGCCGACTTACGCCATGACGCAAGGATTCACGATCGATATGCTGGCTTCCATGGCTCCCGAGCACTTCACCGATAAACGGATTTACGCCCTCAACAGAGAGCTCACCCGAATCCGTCGAATCCGACCTTAGCGGGAAGGGGCTTCCGGACGAAGGAGGATCGGCAAGACGTGAAGACAACCCACTTCTTCCGGGACGTTCTGAACCAGATGGAAGCGATCTTCCTGTCCTTCTTGACTACTTGGATAGCGCTGCATTGCTGGATGTGGAACCGGCTCGTCAAGATAAAGAGAGGAGGTGACGGACATGAGCTTCGACCGACATTCCAAGCTGGGAGACCTGCTGGCGAGCGAGGCCGCGAAGGAGGTACTCGAGAAGCATCTGCCGGGGTTCGCGACGAATCCGATGGCGGGGATGGCAAGCGGATTCACGCTTAGCCAGTTGGCCGCGTTCCCCCAGGCGAATATCTCTTCCGACGTTCTGGAGGCGATCGTATCCGATCTCGCTTCCCTTACGGAATAATAACGGCGGTCTTCTTCCGGCATAAACGGAGGAAGGCCGCTTCGTTGCGTCTAAGCACCCAAGCTTCTTAACAGGCAGAATCTATAAAACGACCTGGTAAAAACGATAAAATGTTCCTTTGACGGAAGGGAGGGTCATCTTGTATAGTGCGGATATCCTTGTAACCGCATACATGGCAGAGGCTTAATCGACAACCGGGATCAGCATTTCATAAAGGGATGGGTTAAGCATGAAGAGCATCGGCTGGATACGAAGAGCGGCCTTAAGGATTCGCAACCTGAAGTTTCAGAATAAGCTAATGGCCAGCTACCTGCTGGCGTGCGTCATTCCGCTCGCCTTGGTCAGCGCCATCCTCTTCCGACAATCGGCGGCGGGACTGGAGGAATCCTCCCAGGAATTCGCCGCTTTATATACCTCTCAGATCAAATCTTCCTTGAACGAATTTCTTAAGGAATACGACAAGGTAACCAAGTCGGTTCTGGTCGACAATGAGCTGATCTATCGTCTCGGCGACAGCTCAAGCCTACCCATCGACGAGCAGATCAACCAGCAGGTGGCCGTACAGCGCATGCTGATGCGCGTGGCCCTGCTCAAGCCGGAGATCGGCACCGTCATGCTGATCAGCCGGAATAACGGCGTCTATCAATATACGAATACGACGAGCAAGGTCAACGAGAATCTCCTGCTCTCGCGGGACTGGTACGAGCCGCTAAGCCGATCGGAGGATACCTTTTTTATCACCGGGCTGCACGACCGTTCCTATTACGAAGATAAAGGAGCGGGAGCCATGGTGACGGTAGGAAGGCTTCTGTACAGCTCGGACGGAGCCTACGCGGGCCTCCTTCTGATCGATTTGGATCCCTTCTCGCTGCTGCCGCTGGATAACGACTTCGTCCAAGCCCGCAACAAATACGGGATGAGCGTCATCATCCGCAACCGGCAGGAGCAAGTCGTCTACGATTCCGACGCGGCCAGCGGCCGGCTCGCTTGGGAGCAAGTGCTCGAATCCTCCGGCAAGGGAGCCGGCGGCCCGAGCGGTCGAACCCAAGACCGGATACGGCTGACGGGAAGCACTTCACAAGGAGAGCTGGCCATCCAGACCGAAATCCCGCGCGCGAAGCTGCTTCAGAAAATCAATCGGATCAAAGGGACGACGCTGATCCTGATCCTGACGAGCTGTCTGATCGTCGCCCTTCTCTCGCTGGGGTTAAGCTACACGATCACGAAGCCCATTAAGGCGCTCCGGAGAAGCATGAAGCAGGCGGAGGTCGGCCAATACCTGCCGATCGAGAAGAAGCAGGCGAACGACGAGATCGGAAGCTTGGTGAACAGCTATAACAAGATGATCGTCACGATCCGCACGTTGATCAACGACGTCTACTTGGGGGAGATCAAGCAACGCCAAGCCAAGCTCGTCGCTCTGCAGAACCAGATCAATCCCCACATGCTGTACAACACGCTGGAATCCATCCGCATGAACGCGCTCGTCAAGGACGACGACGAGACCGCCGACATGATCAAGATTCTGGCCCGGATGTTCCGGATCGCGCTCGGCAAGGACGGAAAGCAGCATTCGATCCGGTCCGAGCTGGAGTACACCGCCTACTACCTGAAGCTTCAGAACATCCGCTTCGACAATATGTTCAACCTGGAGGCTGCAATCCCGGGCGACATGCTCTCTCACGAAATCATTCCGCTCATCTTCCAGCCTATCGTGGAGAACACCGTCAATCACGGCTTCGAAGGCTACGACCGGATGATCGACATCGTGATCGAAGGTGCCTGGACGGAGGAGGGAGACATCCGGCTTCGGATATCGGATGACGGGGCGGGCATTCCCCCGGGTAAGCTGGAGCAGCTGAGAGCGCGCTTGGATGGCGCGGGGACGGACAAGACGAAGCTGGAGCAGGCGGACGAGGAGGCTAGCAAGGGATTGGGGCTGACCAATATCGCGGAGCGAATCAAGCTCCATTACGGCGAACGCTATTATTTGACGATCCTTCACTCGGACAAGGACGGCACGACGATCGAGATGTTGATTCCCAGAGGAGGTATCCTGCAATGAGACTGGTACTTGTGGACGACGAGAAGGGCATCGTGGCGGGGCTAAGGAAGCTGATCCATCGCCATCTTCCCGAATGCGAAGTGGTTGATTCGGCTTACAACGGAGTTGATGGATTCCGGCTCATCGAGAGATACCGCCCCGACATGGTCATAACCGATATCCGAATGCCTCAAGCCGACGGGTTGGAGATGATCGGCAAGGCGAAGGAAGCGGGAATTCCAACCCAATTCATCCTTCTGAGCGGCTATGCCGACTTCGAATACGCGCGCGCGGCCATGCAGATGGGGGTAAGGTTCTATCTGAACAAGCCCGTCGAGGAAGAAGAGCTGCAGGAATGCGTGAACCGGGTCATGGACACGATCCGCGAGGACCGGGCCAAGCGGCAGGAAGTGGACGAGCTGAAGCGGACGGTTCGCAGCCGCGATCAAGCGGAGACGCTGCGCCTAATCCTAGAAGGAGGCGGGGAGCGGGAGGGGCTTGCGGAAGAGCTGCTTCGGCCGGACGGGCTCTCCCCGGAGGATTGCCGCTTCGCTTGCTTGCTGATCGAGGCGGACGGAGAAGGGGAGGTCCTAAGGGAGTCCGTTCTTCAGCCGATTTTCGGCCATATCGATGCGGCATTCGGCGCATACCGCCGAGTCTACCGCTTGCGATACTCGAACGACCGAATCGCCGCGCTGGTCGTCCAAGACGGATCCATCGACGAGAAGGACCTGCTTCTCGCGGTCCGTCGTCTTCTCGAGCAAGCGAAATCGGAACTCAACCGATCTTTATCGGTCGGTATCGGAACGGTTCGCAGCCGGGCGGAGGGGATCGGCGAGAGCTTCGAGGAAGCCCGGGAGGCCCTTGGCCTCAAGGTTAGCGGAGAGCAGGGCGACATCCGTCCGTTCTCCGGTCTCCATCCCTTCCCGAAGAAGAGAGACCTGATCGCCGAGATCAAGGAGTACGTCGCCGCCCATTGCCAGGAGCCGCTCAGCCTGGCGGACCTGTCGACCCGCTTTTTCCTCAGCCCCATCTATTTAAGCCAGCTTTTTAAGCAGAAGACGGGGGAGACCTATATGAGCTATCTGGCGCGGGTCCGTATCGATAAAGCCAAGCAATTGCTGGAGAAGACCGACTGGAAGGTGTACGAGATCTGCCAGCAGGTGGGCTACTCGGATACGCAGTATTTCGCGCGACTGTTCGAGAAGCAAACCGGGTGGAAGCCGAGCGAGTACCGCAGGAGGCAGACCGAAGGGTAAGGACCCAGCCGCTCCGGAAGGGGCGGTTTTCTCCTTGAAAATGACCTTGTTTAACCTAAATTCCGTCACATTGAGCGAATTAGCGCCCCCGGCTATGATTGATTTGTAAGCGAATTCAGATTAACGCAAATGGGGGAACAAGGTGAGAGCAGTCGCATTCCATCGATTGAAGGTTTACTGGCCGCTATATGCGATGGCGATTCCGGGAATCGTTTTCCTGATCGTCTTCAAGTACATTCCGCTCGCCGGGGCGGTCATCGCCTTTCAAGACTTTTCGGTATTCAAGGGGTTCACCGACAGCCCATGGGTCGGCTTCAAGCACTTCGAGACGCTGATCGATCATCCCGACTTCGCCCGCGTGTTCGGCAACACGCTCATGCTCGGGTTCCTGAAGCTCGCGCTGGTCTTCCCGGTGCCGGTGCTGCTCGCGCTGATGATCAACGAGATTCGCAAATCCGCCTTGAAGAAAGGCGTTCAAACCGCGCTGTACATTCCCCACTTCCTATCCTGGGTTATCGTATCCGGCATCGTGTTCGACTTCTTCTCGTTAAGCGGATTGTTTAACATCGTCATCGGATGGTTCGGTTACGACCCTACGCTGGTGATGCAGGAAAGCGGTTACTTCCGAATCGTGTACGTGATTACCGCGATCTGGAGAGATGCCGGCTGGGGAACGGTCGTCTACATGGCCGCCATCAGCGCCATCGATCCGCAGCTGTACGAATCGGCCATGATCGACGGCGCCTCCAAGACGAGGCAGATTCGCCATATCACGTTCCCGCTGTTATTGCCGACGGTGCTGGTGCTGTTCCTGCTCGAGATCGGCAACTTCCTTGATCTGGGCTTCGACCATGTGTTTAACCTGCTCACTCCGATGACCTACAGCGTAGGCGACATCCTGGACACGTACGTGTTCCGGACGGGCATCCAGCAAGCGCAGTACAGCTTCGCGACGGCGGTCGGGCTATTCCAATCGGTCATAGGATTCATTCTCGTGTTCGTCTTCAACAAGCTATCGAAGAAAGTATCGGATGGGGGGTTATGGTAACCGTGTTTGAAACCCGCAGCGAGAAAGCGTTCGTGTCGACCATAACCGTTATCCTGATTCTCTTGTCGGTCGTCGCGTTGATTCCTCTTCTGTCCGTTATCGCGACATCGCTCAGCTCCAAGAGCGCCGTGGACATGAACCTGGTCACCCTGTGGCCGAAGCAGTTCACCTTGGATTCCTGGAGCTACATCGTGGACCGGCCCGATCTCTGGAGGTCTTTCGCGCTCACGCTCGTCACGACGGTGGTAGGAACCGTATTGGCCTTGCTGCTGACGGCCCTGCTGGCCTATCCGCTGTCCAAGTCCAAGAACGAGTTCCGCTGGGGAGCGGTTCTCATGATCGGAGTCGTCATCGCGATGATCTTCAAGGCGCCCATCGTGCCGTACTTCCTGACCGTTCGCGAGATCGGCCTCTACGACAATCCGCTCGTGCTGATCGTCCCGCATCTGCTGAACCCGTTTAACCTGATCATCATGAGAACGTTCTTCAAGCAATTCTCGAAGGAGCTGGAGGAAGCGGCGTTCCTCGAAGGCTGCGGATACTTCCGGATGCTGTTCCAGTTCGTGCTTCCGCTATCCAAGGCGGTGCTCGCGACGCTCGCGCTCTTCTACGGCGTAGTGCTGTGGAATCAGTTCCAGCATCCGCTCCTGTTCCTGCAGAATCCGGACTGGTTCCCGCTGCAGATCAAGATCCGCCAGTTCATCACGGACGATAACGTCATCATGTCGGGCGCCGTCTCCACCGCCGACCTGAATTACAACGAGCGGACCTTGAGAGCGACCACCGTGCTCTTCGCCATCATCCCGATTATCGCAGTCTATCCGTTCCTTCAGAAGTACTTCGTCAAGGGAGCGATGATCGGTTCCGTCAAGGGGTAACGGACGGATTCCATTCGGTTTAGCGGCTAACGCCTTTAAACAACATACAACACTTATTCAATAAGGGGGAGCAACGCATGGATTGGAAAAAAATCGGGTTGGTATCGGCGGCGTTGGTGCTGGCGACGACCGCGGCAACCGCATGCGGCAACAACAATAACGCTTCGGAGGAAGCTTCTTCTTCGCCGGCGCAGAGCTCGTCCGCCAGCAGCAGCGGCGGCGACGAGATCGTCGACGTGGAAGTATGGGGAACCAATATCGGGTATAAGCCGGTCGAGAAGGGAAGCAAGCTGTACGAGTTCTATAAGGAGAAGCTTGGCGTCGGCGTCATCAATCCCTACGTGGAATGGAACGGCGGAACGAACTACCTGAATCAATTGAACCTGAAGATCGCCGCCAACGAGATGCCGGACATGTTCACTCCCCAGCAGGGCATTGAAGACAGCCTGGCCAAGAACGGCGCGATCGCCGATCTGACCGATCTTCTTCCCAAGTACGCTCCTAACGTGATGAAGGTGATTCCCGAGGAGATGTGGGATATCGTCAAGGCCAACGACCCGACCGGCCAAGGGCGGATCTATTACATCCCGGGATCGGTGGATTACGGAAGGTATGCGGGCATGATTCGCCAGGATTGGCTCGACAAGCTGAACCTATCCATGCCGCAAACCCAGGACGAATACGTGAAGGTGCTGGAAGCGTTCCGCGACCAGGATCCTAACGGCAACGGACAGAAGGACGAGATTCCGACGGGAGGCCGCCAAGAGGCGCGCTGGATGGATCACCTGTTCGCGATGTACGGCGTGGCCATGTTCGAAGGCTATCCGGATTGGGACCTGTATAACGGAGAATTGACGTACTCCGCGGTCACTCCCAACATGAAGGCCGCCCTGGAATTCGCCGCCAAGCTGTACAAGGAAGGCTTGCTCGATCCGGAGACGCTTCTGAACGACAAGGCGAAGTGGGACGGCAAGGTTAACTCCGACAAGGCCGGCAACTACTTCCACTGGGTAGAGCAGAATAACCTGTACCTGGAAAATCTGCAGAAGAACACGGGCGTCCAAGGTCGATTCTCCGTGTTGCCCGTGCAGAAGGTCGACGGCTACGAAGGCTTCTACACGTGGAAGAGGGTCGGTCCGCCGCAATGGGTCGTCAAGAACACCAAGGACGAGAAGAAGCTGCAAGCCGTCCTGAAGCTGCTGAACAACATGTACGACAAGAACAATTGGAAGGATCTCTACCTTGGCGTAGAAGGAATGCACTACGAGATGAAGGACGGCAAGGCCGTCAAGCTACCGGACGACAAGAGCACCCAAGAGAATCAAATCCTGAATCCTTATTCGAGCTCGGCGACCCTCGACTTCACGGTCGATCTGTTCAACAGCACGGCATCGGCAGACAACAAGTGGATCTACGACCAAGTTACCGCCAACATGGAAGAAGCGCAGAAGTATGCCAAGGTCATCGCCGGAGACGGGTTGCCGGCGAGCATCTACGAAGGCTATGCCGATATCAACAATCGCACTTTGTACATCGAATACGCGAGCAAGATCATCATGGGCAAGTACCCGATCGACAAGTTCGACGAGTTCGTCGACAAGTGGAACAAGTCGGGCGGGGAAGAGGTTACGAAGAGAGCCAGAGAGTGGTATAGCAAGGTGAAGAAGTAAGCCCGCAAGTCTATCGAACCGAGATATCCATCCGTCATCGAATCGATTTCGGGTGGATATCTTCTTTATGAAGAGGAGGCCATCATGGGAAATCGTCTAAAGGAAGTTCTTGAAGGCAAGGAGCACAATTACATTCTTCCGTTTCTCTGGCAGCATGGGGAGGAAGAGCAGGTCATCCGGGAGGAGATGGCCCGCGTTCACGAAGCCGGAATCGGAGCCGTGTGCGTCGAGGCCCGTCCTCATCCCGATTTTCTCGGGTCGAAGTGGTGGGCGGACCTGGACGTTATTCTGGAGGAAGCCCGGAAGCGCGGGATGAAGGTATGGCTGCTCGACGACGACCACTTCCCGACCGGGCACGCGGCGGGCAAGGTGAAGGAAGCGCCGGAGGAGCTTCATCGGGCGTTCTTGGGAGAGCGTCATATCGACACGGTAGGACCGGCTTCGGGAGCTTCGCTCTTATTGGAGCCTTTGTTGATGACCGGGCTGCGGCCGACCTATTCTCTGAGCTCTTACGCGACCGGGGTTAACAAGCTGATCGCCGCCGTCGCGGTCCGCCGGGACTCTTCCACCGGGGCCTTGCTCGGCGAAGCGATCGACTTAACGGACCGGGTGCAGGACGGAATCCTCTATTGGGACATTCCCGAAGGGTACTGGCGGGTATTTATCGTGTCGGAGAATCGGGATGGAGGCAGCAAAGCACAGGAGGATTACTTGAATCCGCTCGACAAGGATTCCGTTCGAATTCTAATCGATACGGTCTATGAGCCTGTCTATGAGCGCTACAAGGCGGATTTCGGCGCGACCTTCGCCGGCTTCTTCTCGGACGAGCCCGGGTTCTACAACGACAAGGCGACGTTCGATTTCGACTCCGGGACCGGCAAGCCGGGAGTGTCGTTGCCTTGGAGCCGGGAGCTGCCGGCCTTGCTTGAGCAGGCGCTCGGCATGGATTACCGCAAGGCGCTGCATTTGTTGTGGCATGAGTCGGGCGATCGGAGCAACGAAGTCCGGTACGCTTATATGAATATCGTAAGCCGGCTCTACGGGGAGAACTTCTGCAATCAAATCGGAGAATGGTGCAGAGATCGAGGAGTCGAATACATCGGCCATGTCCTGGAGGACAACAACGTTCATGCAAGACTCGGCTCCGGGGCCGGACACTTCTTCCGCTCGCTCTGGGGACAAGACATGTCGGGCCTGGACGTGGTGTTGTGGCAGATCGTTCCCGGCTTCGACGAAGTTCCGTTCCGGTGGCCCGCGGGAGAGACGGACAGCGAGTTTTTCCATTACGGGCTTGCCAAGCTTGGCTCTTCTCTCGGGCATATCGACCCGAAGAAGCAAGGCCGCACGATGTGCGAGGTGTACGGGGCATACGGCTGGGCGGAAGGCTTGAAGCTCATGAAGTGGCTTACCGACCATATGCTCGTTCGCGGCGTCAACTACTTCGTCCCGCACGCCTTCACCCAGAAGCCGTTCCCGGACCCGGATTGCCCTCCGCATCTGTACGCGAACGGCAAGAACCCGCAATATCGGTATTACAAACACCTGAACCGTTACATCAACCGGATCAGTCATCTGCTGTCGGGAGGCAAGCATATAGCGACCGCGGCCGTCGTTTATCACGCCGAGGCCGAATGGGCGGGGGAAGCGATGTACTTCCATAAGCCCGTGAAGAAGCTTATGCAGCATCAGATCGACTGCGATGTCGTTCCTATCGATGTTCTTATCGAGGGGGCCGCCGTCACAGAAAGCAAGCTGCAGATTCATCTTGAGGATTATGCGTGCCTGATCGTTCCGTATGCGGAAACCCTCCCGTCGGCTCTGCTTCGCCGTCTGGTCGAGCTCGCCGATCAAGGGCTGGCCGTTCGGTTCGTGGATGGGCTTCCGAAGCGTTCGAGCGAGGGCGAGGACGTCGCCGGGGAGCTGTCCCGGCTAGCCTCGCACCGTCGCGTCAAAGCTGTCGGGCTGGACAAGTTGGCGACGGAGCTCATTGGCGATGGACATTACGAGATCATGGCGGACAGCTATGAGCCTTACCTCCGAAGCTACCATTACGTTCATGACGGCTTGGATATCTATATGTTCTTTAACGAACACCCGAACCGAAGCCTTAGCACGAAGGTGAAGTTGCCTGCCAAGCGGGACATCTACGCCTATGACGCCTTCTTGAATCGATTGGCGGATGTCGAAGCCGAGAGGCAGGGCTCGGGGATGGCGGTGCCGATGAAGCTGGAACCGTATGAATCCGTCATTCTGTTGCATGGATCCGGCCTGGAAGGCGCAGCCTCCTTAACCGATTTTGACGACTTGAAGTCCTTGATGGCCTTGAACTCCGCTAAGCACCCTTCGTACGTTGCAGAGGTCGAGTTGACGGGGGAATGGACGATTGCTATCGCTGAATCGGAAGCCTACCCGCGGTTCGAGACTTGGGGGAGCCTCACGGCTTTAACGAATATGAGCGCGCCGGACGCGCTGCCGAGGTTCTCGGGAACTTTCCGTTACGAGACGGAATTCGAATGGAACGGATCCGTCGGAGCTCCTTCATGGCTCGATTTGGGCCATGTCTACGAGACGGCGGAAGCGTGGCTGAACGGAGAACCCGTCGGGGTGCGTCTCTGCCCGCCTTACCGGATGGAGCTCGCCGGGGCGCTAAGGCAGGGAGTTAATAAGCTCGTCGTCGAAGTGACCAATACGCTGGTCAAAGACCAGCGCGACTACTTGTCGGCTTTCGCGCAACAAGAGCCGAGCGGCCTTCTCGGACCCGTTCGGATTCATACGGGCTTGTAAATAAGCGAGGTCAGATAAGATTGAGCCTTGGCGGCAGCGCCCGCTTCATGGATTCCGATGCCGTAGAGCATGGCATGGATATAGGACTCCAAGACCGATTCGCTGATCGATGCTCCGGCGGTTGGCAGGTTATCCGTATAATATTCCACCACGGCCGTTACCATGTTGGCGTAGATTCGGGATTCCAATTCGACATGGGGAGAATCCCGGAAGCGTTCCTTATAGTGATCGATAAAGTACTGTTTAATCAATCGGAAGTAATCGACCGTATCGGTGCGGATTTTTTTTATGGCTTGGATTTTGGCGTAGTGCGCTTTGGCGAATTGGATCGCTAGGGCGTCGATTAGCCGATGATGGTCCTCGGGCGGCCTATCCTGGACATACAATTCGGGAATTTTCTTGCGCATGAAGGTCAGAAATTCCTGATAAAGCTCCTCTTGCAACCGTTCGGCAACCTCATACTTGTCCCGGAAGTGCGCATAGAACGTGTACCGGCTGATCAACGCTTCTTCCAAGATATGTTGAACGGTGATTTTCTCGAACGGAATCTCGGAGACGAGCTGAATCAAGGCGTTCAGGATCGCTTTATCGACTCGGCGGAAAGGCTTGCTGGTGGTCAATGGGAATCGTTCCTTTGCGTTAAGGTAGAGAGCGCTATTCGAGTTGGAGCGGCCAATTTGAGATCCACTATTAGAATACCAAACACTTTGTATGAAATTCAAACAATGGATCCATAACTGTCATTTGAAGATCGGTTCGAATCGGCACATGATTAGATCAGATCTAACGAATCTAGGAGGGAATGCGCTTGGAGACCGTTACGCCAAGAAACCATCATTTGCTGCAAGCGGGTGGAAGTCCGTTCATTATGCTAGCGGGAGAAGTGCACAACTCGAGCTCATCCTCAGCCGAATACATGGAGCCGATCTGGGAGAAAGCGGCAGGACTCGGGATGAATAGCTTGCTGCTGCCGGTGACCTGGGAGATGGTCGAGCCGGAGGAGGGGGCGTTCGACTTCCGGATCGTCGAGGAGCTGATCGATCAGGCGAGAAGGTACGGGATGAAGATCGGCTTCCTCTGGTTCGGCGCATGGAAGAACGCCCAGTGTTATTACGCGCCAGCTTGGGTCAAGACGGATACCGTACGCTTCCGGAGGGCAGAAGTCGAGAAGGGTAAGAAGAAGATTCATCTGCAGGAATTCCATGGAATGCCTTACACGACGCTGTCTTATCTATGCGAAGCGACCAACGAGGCGGATGCCAACGCGTTTCGGGAATTGATGCTTCATATCAAAAGCGTGGACGAGCAAGAGCGAACGGTTATCATGGTTCAGGTTGAGAACGAGCCGGGCTTGCAAGGAGCGGCAAGAGAGCATTCCGCGGCGGCCGATGCCGCGTTCGAGAACGATGCTCCGCAACCGTTCGTTGAGTATATGAGAGCTCATACCTCAACGATGTCCGCGGACGTCCGCCAAGCCGTTGAGAGCGGCGCGGGCAGCGGGAACTGGATGGAAGCATTCGGAGAAGCGGCGGAAGAAATATTCAGTGCGTATCATATTGCAAGCTATATCGAGAAGGTGGCCGCTGCCGGCAAGAAGGTCTATCCCCTTCCGATGATGGTAAACTGCTGGTTAGACAAAGGGGACAAGCCCGGGATATACCCAAGCGGCGGGCCGGTAGCCCGGATGATGGAGGTTTGGAAGCACTGCGCCCCAAGCATCGATGTGATCGCGCCGGATATCTATGTTCCGAATTTCTGCGAGGTATGCGACGATTACGTCAAGATGGATAATCCTCTCTTTATTCCCGAGACGGCGACCCATGGCTATGCGGGACCGAGGCTGGTTTACGTGATAGGGCATTATCATGTGATCGGCTATTCTCCGTTCGGATTCGAGGACTTGGGGAAGCCCTTCACGGCCATTGAGAGCTATCTGTTCGGCGTGGATGTCGGGGACCCTATGCTTGGAACGCCGCAGAGCATGGAAGAATACGCATGGTACAACCGCACGCTGGGCAGCATGATGCCGTTATTGACGTCAAAATACGGCACGGCGGATTTGCTGGCGACGATCGTCGAGCGTCCGGAACGGGATACGATGGTATTCGGAGAATATGGATTCCAAACACGGATGAAGCTGCCCATCTTATCTCGCAAGGATGGAGTTTGCCTCGTACTGAAGAAGGCGGAAGACGAATTTTATATCCTGGCCAACGGCTGTGTGATCACCCCGTTCTCCGTGAATCCGCAGAAGCCCCATGTCGATATCCTCTCCCTGGAAGAAGGACTTTTCCAACAAGGAGAATGGAGAATGGCCCGACGGCTAAACGGGGACGATGTCGCGCGAATGCGATTCGAGTCCCCAACGCTGCTTAAGATCAAACTATTCGGCTACCAATAATAAGAGGATTCGGAACTCGGGAGAGTGAGAAAATGACCTATCTTTGCAATCCGGTCAATATGGAATACAAATACCAGTATACCGAAGTAATGGGCGCTACCGTCCGATACCGGGAAGCGGCCGATCCGACGCTGGTTCGATTTAACGGCAAGTACTTCTTGTTTCCTTCGATGACGGCAGGGTTCCTGGCGAGCGACGATCTGACGGACTGGACGTTCCATCCCCTCAAGGATTTGCCGATCTACGATTATGCGCCGGACGCGCGCGTCATCGGAGATTACCTCTATTTCTCCGCGTCAAGTAAATCGAAGAACTGTTCCTTCTACAAAACCAAAGATCCGATAGAGGGAATCTTCGAAGAAATCGAAGGCGCCTTTCCCTTCTGGGACCCGAATTTGTTCGCCGACGACGACGGACGGGTTTATCTGTATTGGGGATGCTCCAATCTAACGCCGATTTACGGAGTCGAACTCAACCCGGAGGACATGAAGCCCCTTGGAGAGCCGATTCCCCTCATCTATGGCAACAATACGGTCATTGGATACGAGAGATCCGGAGAGAATCACGTTCCCAAGTCGCCGGAAGAAATCGAGGAGATCGTTCGCAACGTCGCAAGAGGCAACCCTCATCTTCCTGAAGAACAATTGGCTACGATCCGTAAAGCCCTCGGCAACGATCCCTACATCGAAGGAGCTTGGATGGACAAGCATAACGGCAAATACTACCTCCAATATGCGAGTCCCGGCACGCAGTACAACATTTACGCGGACGGGGTCTATGTCGGGGATCATCCTCTGGGACCGTTCCGGCTGGCGAAGAACAATCCGTTCTCGTATAAACCGGGAGGCTTCCTTCCCGGGGCCGGACACGGATCGAACTGCGAAGACGAGCATGGCAGCCTCTGGCACGCTTCGACCATGCGAGTCAGCGTGAACCATATCTTCGAACGAAGGATCGGACTTTGGCCCGCGGGGTTCGATCAGGACGGAGAGTTGTACTGCAACCAGCGGTATGGCGATTGGCCCTTTAAGGTCGAGAGGGCAAGAATGGATCCATGGAGCGACCCGGAATGGATGCTGCTGTCGTACGGCAAGCCGGCCAAAGCCTCTTCTTTCGAAGAAGGGAACGAGCCCGTCAAAGCGACGGACGAGAACGTTCAAACCTGGTGGAGAGCGGCGTCCAACTCTCCCGGCGAATGGTTGGAAGTCGATCTGGAGCAGGAATGCGACGTATATGCCGTCCAGATTAATTTTGCGGACGATCGCACGAACGTCGTACTTCCGGAGGGAGCCGCCTTGCAGGAAGGAAGATTCATTGACGATTGCCGGCACTTCACCAGATGGATTCTGGAAGGCTCGTTGGACGGCAAGGAGTACTTTGTTATTGAAAATAAATCGGAGGCCGCCACGGATTTGCCGCATGATTTCATCATAAGGGAAGCGGGATTAAAGGTTCGCTATTTGCGATGCACGGTTAAGGAAGTCCCCTTCGGCGAGCCTGCCTGCCTCTCCGGACTCCGGGCGTTCGGCATTGGCGTCGGCGAACGGCCGAAGCAGGTTGGCGGGGTTCGCACAGAACTCCTAAGCGAACTTGATCTCGCCGTAGAATGGGACAAGGACGAAGCCGTCGGTTACAACGTGCTGTGGGGGCATGCGCCGGATAAGCTATATCATAGCCATATGGTATTCGGGAGCAATCGACTGACGATCAAAGCCCTGATCCAAGATCGGCCGCTCTATGTAAGGGTGGATGCGTTTAATGAAGTCGGAATTGCGGCGGGGGAAGTCAGGCGAGCGATCTAATCCGTAAAGGGAGGTGCGAGAAATGAATCCAGCATTCGATGTGCCCGATAGCAAAAAAATCCGTTTGATCGTGAACAGCGACGCCAAGAACGAAGCGGACGACCAGTATGCCATCGTTCATGCTCTTTTGACGCCCCAGTTTATCGTGAAAGGGTTGATTGGGGCGCACTTCGGCGAGAGGAGAAGCCCAACCTCCATGTTGGACAGCGTGAAGGAGATTCGACTTCTATTAGATCTCATGAGTTTGGCGGAAAAATATTCGGTTCTATGCGGGGCAGAGCGTGCCATGCAAGACGAACGGACGCCGGCCTTATCCGAGGGCGCTGAACTCATTGTGCGAGAAGCCATGTCCGACGATCAGAGACCTTTATTCGTGATACTTCTCGGGGCAATTACCGATCTGGCAGCGGCTTATCTCATGAATCCGGCGATTGCCGATCGTTTGACCGCGGTATGGATCGGAGGAGGAGCTTGGCCGGATGGCGGAGAGGAATTTAACCTAGGGAACGATATTCACGCGGCGAACGTCGTGCTCGGCTCGCCGATTCCGCTGTGGCAGATCCCGAGAAACGTATACAGCAAGATGAGGGTCAGCCTCGCGGAATTGAAACGAAGAGTGGAGCCCTGCGGTGCCATCGGTCGCTATTTATATCAGCAATTAATAGAAACCAATCAAGAGTGGGCGGATCATCCCTATTGGCCGAGAGGCGAGATGTGGACGCTGGGAGATTCCCCGGCGGTCGGCTTGCTGATGCACGATCAACCCTTTGATTATGATTGGAAGCCGGCTCCCCGCATCGCCCCGGACTTGTCTTATGTCCACGGCCAAACGGAGAGACAAATCAGGGTTTACCGTGATATCGATGCTAGATTTATACTGGAAGACATGTATGCCAAGTTGGAGCTGTTCAGCGAGATCAGGGGAATTTGACCGGCAACGGCGAGCGGCTTCCCGCCACGGGACATAGAAGTCGTCAAAACGTTATCGATCTAGTCGTCAATCCGTTAGTTAGGCCGATCGAATCTCTTTATCATTAGTGTAGATAGATGATTAGGACCAATATGGCTGACTTTCAAGGAGGATTGACGATGCGGAAGGACAACGAAACGACACATCTGGAGATTGGAAAAGTAGAAATCACCACCGTACCTACGCCGGAGAACATCAAGCTGCTTAGCGGAACGTACACGTATTCGGGCAAAGTATTGATCTCTTATCGAACGGAGCAAGATATCGACATTCCCGATTTCTACAACCTGGCCGTTCAGAACGACGACGGGACCGATTTTCGGGTCATTTTCTCCGGGGTCATCCCGACCCTGCCTAAAGCCAACGGAATTCGGTATATGCCCTATCAAGATAATAAGAGAATCCTCTTAGGGGATTATGTGCTCGAATGCAGCCCGGATATCGATTCCTGCACGAACGCGACCTTGGTTCCCGTCCATTATCCTTCGCGCATCGTCGAAGATCCGAAAACCACGCACCATTGGTCCGAAATCATCATCGCCCCGGATAACGAGCATATGAGCTGGACGATTCTTCGTTCCGACATCGGGGCTGCCGTAGCGATCGGCGTTCTTAAACGGAATGCGCTGACCTATGTTCTCGAGAACGTGCAATTCATTCATACGATATCTAATTTCGGCGAGAATCCGAATCATCCGGGATATCTTCTTCCGAATCCGGTACGAGGGGGAGAGGTCAAGCAATTCATCCGGGGAGGCAATGCGATATCCGTCGTCGGCGGAGGGGGGAACAGCACTCCCGATTCCGTCGTGCAGGAATTGACTTCCGAACGTCTGACTCCGATCACTCGCACGCCGGGCTATGATGAAACGACCATTTTCTCCCCGGATGAAAGGCTCGGAATGGTCATGAGCACAAGGTTCTCGAAGCTTACCGATCCGGCAATCTTCAGCCTCCTGCCTCGTCCTCATGCCACCCATACGACCATGGGGATGGCTTGGGCCTTGTACACCTATGCGGTAACGGGCGTGCGGGAATTCCGAGCGGGCAATATCGGACCGGTCCTGATCGACATCGAACGATCCATGAACGAGGAAGGCTACGTCGGCATCCCGCTTACGACGGACGAGAACTGGGTGTATTGCTCCCCGATGTCCTGGCATCCCGATAGCAAACGCGCCATGTGGCCGGAGATCGAGCGTGGAAGCGGCGGTTCCCGAATGCGGCTGCAGAGAGTGAGCTTGCCGGATTATAAGCCAGGGTCTACGCCTCCGATAGCAAGGACGACGGATGATATCCCTTATGGAATCAAGGATTTGACGGTGTTGGAAGCCGCAAATCCGAACGCGCATGGGAAAATAAAAGGGAAGCACTCCGGATTCATCTCCTATTCCCGGAAGTCATCCGGCACCATAGGAGTCACGGAAGCGCAATATCGCGAGTACAGCGATGACGGAGTCAACTTCTACGATGGATTTGAGAAGACCGTCTCGAATTTATTCGGCGAGAATCGTTACGAGGCCGACGTCCGTTTAACCGGTCCGAAAAAGGGCGAAATGAAGCTGAGGGCGACCTTCTCGGCCGTCTTCGGTTCGGAGCCTCTGAAGCTGCTGTTCGACCCGGACTCGGACGGCAAGCCGAAGAGTCATGGGTATGCTGCTTACAATGGAGTCACATTAGATATTTCGGATTTGATTGAATAATCAACATCAAGGCTGTCCCTAAGTCTATGGAATGACTTATGGGAGGGCCTCTTTTTGTTATAATAAACATGCTTCAAGTAAGACAGAGAGGAAACGTACCATGCAAGAGAAAATAGACTTGCGAGGACTCGAATCCGCAAGGCAGGAAGAGAGCTTCCTCCAAGGCGTCAAGGATTGCGTCCCCACATTGCTGGGCTACCTGAGCATCGGCTTCGCCGCGGGCGTGGTCGGTACGACGTCGGGTCTCAGCGTAGCGGAGATCGCCTTGATGAGCATTCTTATCTATGCGGGATCCGCCCAATTCATCTTCGCCGGGATGGTGGCCTCGGACGGATCGGCGGCGGCCATAATTTCTACGATTTTCTTCGTCAACTTGCGCCACCTTCTGCTCAGCGCGGCGTTGTCGCCGTATTTTCGCCAAATGGCCCCTCTAAAGAATGCGTTAATCGGCTCCCTGCTGACGGACGAGACGTTCGGCGTCGCCGTCAACCGTGCGACACAGACCGGCTCGATCGGCGAGAAATGGATGCACGGGCTAAACGCGGCCGCCTATCTGAACTGGATTGTCGCTACGATCGCCGGAGCGTTCCTCGGGCAATGGATTCCCGATCCGCAGCGCTTCGGGCTGGACTTCGCCTTGCCGGCCATGTTCATCGGGCTGCTGGTTTTGCTGATGGCGAGCCGGGCGAGAATAGGCGTGGATATCGTCGTGGCTATCAGCGCCGTTGTCATCGTAGTAGGTGTAACGTTGGTATCCACCGCGAGCGTAGGGGTCATTGCCGCTGCCGTCTTGGCCCCGGTTATCGGAATGGCGGTGTCTAAATGGAAGTAAGAGGTTACATTCTTCTAATCATTATCGGAGCTGCCTTAGTAACGCTTATTCCAAGGGTGCTTCCGCTTATTTTCCTGAGTCGAGTCCAATTGCCGGATTGGGGAATGCGGTGGCTGAATTACGTTCCGATCGCCGTCATGGCTGCGCTGGTCGGGCAGGAATTGTTCGTCGAGGACGGTAAGCTGGCCTCTCTATCGAACAACGTCGAACTGCTTGCCGCCTTGCCTACGTTAGGAATGGCCGTATGGAAGCGCAGCCTACTCGGGACCGTGGTGGTGGGAATCGTGTCGATCATGGCGCTAAGGTATTTGACCTGAGGAGATTCACCCTTTGCTATTCTTGTAATCGCTGGGACTAAATCCCGTATGCTGCTTAAACACCTTGCTGAAGTAGAACGGATCCGAATAGCCGACTCTCTCGGCGATCTCCTTGATCAGCACGAAAGGATGTTCCTTTATGAGACGGCTGGCTTCCTCCATGCGGAGATTCAGCAGATAGTCGGGGATCGAGGTCCCGCAGGCGCGCTTAAAAACCCGGTTCAAGTATGCCGGATGCAATTGGAACGCGTCCGCGATGCCGGGCAGCGAGATGTTCTCGTGATAATGGGCATGCAGGTACTTGCGGGCTTCCTCGGCCCAATCCCGTTGGGCGGCCTGCTCCCGCTCTTGTTCCGACCGGAAGAAATAAGCGCCCCAGATTTCCTTCGCTTGCTGCTGCAGCTCCACCAGACTCCTTGCCCTCCACACCTCGTCGACCAGTTCCGCCTCCATCGCTTGCTTGCCTTCGAAGGAGCTTCCCGGGGAAATCTGCGTCGAGCCGTGCAGCGACAACGATACATACAAGAGCAGCTTCTCCCAGCCCCTTCGGGTCAGCGGGACACGGCGCCCCGCTTCGCCCGCGAATAGCAGCTCGAGCTCGCGCATGAACGACTGCTTCTGCTGCTTGTTCGCGAATTGAGACATTCTGGCGAGCAAAGGCTGCATCGTCTCATACAAGGATGGAATCTCCTCCGCGCCGGCTTCCGACGTCCATAGGCAGTAAGAACGGAAGCGGCTCACGGCAGGGGCTAGCTTGCGGCATTCTGCGAGCAAGGCGGGAATCGGCTGCAAGCCCCTGGTCGATTGTTCGAGCAGAACCGTGACCCCTTCCATTTCGCCTAAACGGGCTTCCATCCTTTCTTGCCACTCGAGCTTGCGGTCCTCGGACCAGGAATGGATGCCGAACAAGACGATTTCCTCGTTCGCGGCGAGGGAGGGGAGCGGGGAGATTTTCTCTCCCTCTCGCAGAAGTCCCCCCATGTCAGCCAATAGAGCTTCCGGTATATTCCCATGCGGGGACCAAGCGTAAGCCAAGACATAATTGCCATGGTAGAACAGCTCATGCGTAAGCTCCGTCCACTTCGCGCCGGACGCTTCCGACTCTTCCGGCGAGGAGGCGTTGGCAGAGGAGAACGCGGAGGCTGAGGCATCTACGATTCTCTTAGCCGCCTCCCTCTCGAGAAGAGCTTGGTTCACGAGCAGCTTCTCCTTGAGCCGCGCAAGCAGCTCGGCCATCTCCTCGTCGGGAGCGGGCTTCAGAATATAATCCGAGATACCCAGCTGAATCGCTTCGCGCAGATACATATAGTCATCGTGTCCGCTGACGATCGCGCATTGGATGTCGGGCAGCTTCTCCTTAACCCGGGTGATGAGCTCCAGCCCGTTCATGACCGGCATGCGAATGTCGGTGATCAGGACGTGCGGCTGCGTCCAGTGCAATTCGATGAGCGCGTCCTCTCCGTTGTTATACAATCCGACCACCTTGAAGTCGGTGCTAAGCGACGTGATTTTATCCTTGAGGTACCGGAGAATGCGGGGCTCGTCCTCGACGATGATTATGCGGAACACTTAGCTTGTCCTCCTTATCTCGATCGTGAATTCCATTCCTTGGGGCAGGTTGCTCAGCTTAAAATGAACCTCCTCGTTCCAGAACAAGCGGCATCGGGTGAGAGTGTTGACGATGCCGAGATGGCCGATTCCCTTGGCCGACAGGCTCTCGAGCTGACGGATTTGCCCGGCGTTCAGCTCTTCGATGAGCGCCTGCGTCTCGGCTAGCGCCTCTTCGCGGAAGCCCGATCCGTTATCGCGAATCCGAATGCGCCAAGCTTCCTTTTCCGCAACCTCTGCCGTCACTTCGATGAGCCACGGCGGTCTCGCCTGCTGGAAGCCGTGAGAAAACGAATTTTCCGCAAGGGGCTGCAGAAGAAACTTCGGTACCGCTTCCGCTTCAAGCCCGGGATCAATCCGAACGGAATAGGCGAACTGCCCCTCGTAACGAAACTTCATCAGCTCCATGTATTGCACGGTATATTGAATCTCTTGCTTCAGCGTAACGGTGTCGGAGAGAGAATTCGTCGAATAACGAAGCATTCCGCTTAGCTGTTGGGAGATTCGGGCGAATTCGGAGAACCCCGATTCCTCCGCATAGGAAGCCATAGCCGTCAGCGAGTTGAATAGAAAATGCGGATTCATCTGGGCATACATCGCTTGCAGATGAGCCAGATTCTCGCGCTTCTGGGATTGGAGCACTTCGTTAAGCGACTGGTTTAACCTCGCTCTCATCTCCTCGAAGGTAGAGTAGAGAACAGCCAGTTCTTTGGTGTTGCGCAGCTTCTGCACGGGCATCGTGCTTACGTTGTCGATATCCAGCTTCTCCAACCGTCTCTGCAGGTAACGGATCGGAGAGGAGAGAGTAGCCGACAGAACGTAAGCGATAGCTAGCGAAACCAGCTCGCCCAGAAGGGCTAAGATCCAAGTAAGTCTCTGCAGATGCGCGATAGGCTGCATGACCTCCGTTTTGGGCTGTTGAATGAGAACGGTAAGGCCGGTGTAGTCGGAACGAAGCTGGCTCCAGATATCCGCCGCGCGGCTATCGGGCCTCTCGATCTCCTTCGTGCCGCCCGTCCACTTCGGAACCGCGGGAGGCTCGGAATCCGCCGAAGCATAGGGATAGAACACTTGTCCGTTATCGTCGACGACATAGACTCGCTCCCCGGAGGATTCGTCCCGGCCGATCTCCATCGTCTCCTCCAGAAGCTCGTAGGTCTGTTGGACATCTACCACGGCAGGCGTCTGAGTCTTCGGGAACCGGAAGCTCCGCACGAGGGCAAAATGGAAGGGCCGATTGTCCTGCCACTCGCTGATATGCGGCGGCACGAGCAGCTTCTCCCCGTCCAAATCGAGGGCGTCTTGAATCCAATTGGCTTCTTGGATATGCTGTTTGAGGTCGGGAGACGTATTCATATTTTGCCCGTAGGTCAGGAAGAAGCCGTTTGTCTTGATCAGGCTGATCTGCGGGGAGATAAACCAAGGGCCGTTCAAGGACGCGAGCAGATCCTCGTATTTCTTGCGTTTGGCGAAGCCGAGGTAGGAAGAAGGATCTTCTTCGTTTTGCTCCAGCAAGTAGTTCTTGATTTCGGAGCTATAGATGACCTGCACGGAGATGCGATCAAGGTCCTCAACGACGTTGTCGAGGGCTTCTTGGTAGCGATAGAGCTGCTGCCGATTCGTTTCTTCGCCGCGCTTGAGCAGGTCTTTGGATGTTTGGTTGTAAAATAAGAAACCGCTGCTGGCCACGAGAATGGAACTAAGTAGCGTAAAGCCGATAAAAAGGCGCGTCTGAATGCTAAGCTGCAAGGTCGTTCCCTCCTGCGCTCATTGTACCACGGGACGCATTCGGCTTAGAGGCCAGGTTCGTATTTTACAGGGGGCAGGTTCAGTATTTCCATTCCGCGAAACGGACGAAAGCACTAAGATGGGAAATGCAACGAAGGACAATCGATTCGATGGAGGGGTTCGAATGAACGGGACAAAGAAAACGGCAGCCCTGCTGATGGCAAGTTCCATGCTGCTGCTCGCGGCATGCGGCAACGACAATAACGCGGGCTCGGAATCCGGCGCGTCGCCCAGCGGCAGCGCGGCTTCAGGCGAGAAGAAACCGGTCACGCTGAAGGTGCTGGTCGCCAGCGACTGGCTCAAGGAGAAGAAGTGGCAGACGGTGTTCGACGATTACGAAGCGGCGACGGGCAACAAGCTCGATATTCAGAGCGCCCCCGTCAACAACTATATGGATCTCGTGAACACTCGACTCGCAACGCAAGACGCTCCGGATCTTCTGTTCTACTGGGGCCAAGAAGCCAAGATCAAGCAGCTTCAACCGGAGAAGAACCTGGTCGATCTCACGAACGAGGAATTCGCGTCCCGAATCAATCCGGCGGTCAGCAAGTACTTCCTGAAGTCGGAGGGCAAGCTGTACGGCATTCCGGTTACCGGACTTAGCGTAGGCGGCGTTCTGTACAACAAGAAAGTGTTCGCCGACTTGGGCATTCAGATTCCTCAGACGTATGATGAGCTTCTGGCCGCCAGCGAGAAAATCAAAGCGGCAGGCATAACGCCGATTTACGAAGCGGGCAAGGAAGGCTGGCCGCTGCAGATCTTCACGTTCAATGCCATGGCTAACGTTCTGCAGGCTCAACCGGATCTGATGGACAAGCTCAATACGCGCCAGACGACCTACGACCAGGTGCCGGAATACGTCGACGCGCTTCAGAGGCAGGCCGATTTGCGGAAGAGCGGTTATCTGAACAAGGACTTGTTCTCCGGCACGTACGACATGTCCCTCGAGCAATTGGCGACGGGGAAGGCCGCGATGGTCATTCAGGCCGACTGGGCGGTTAGCCCGCTGCTCGAGAAGTTCCCGGACGCCGAGATCGGCATGTTCCCGATGCCTTGGAATGGCGACAACCTTGCGGCCATCTCCGATCCGAACGGCTTGTACGTGCTTAAGAATTCCAAGAACGCCGATGCGGCGATGGACTTCGTACGGTTCTTCAGCGAGCAGGAGCAGCTGACCAAGTACTTCAACTCCGTCAAGTCGATTCCGACCTGGACCGGTCTTGCCGTGGATCTGAACCCGGGCACGGCGGACATGAACTCGTTCGTGGAAAGCGGCAAAGCGGTTCCGTTCTTCAACTCGCTGTCCGTCGTCGAGATCGGGGACTACCAGAGCCTGCTTCAGCAATTGTACGGCGGGCAGATGTCGGCCAAGGAAGTCGCCGCCGGCCTGCAATCCAACGTGGACAAAGGTGCGAAAGCGGCCGGAATCGCCGGGTTCTAAGCCTGCAAACTGTTTAGCATTAAGCGGATTCGCCCGTTGGAAGGAGTGTGGGGAGAAAAAATGCTGCATAGAAAAATGTACCCCGTCTGGTTGATCGTTCCCGCTCTCGCGATATATGTCATTATGTACATTTTCCCGACGGTGTCCGGTTTTTATTATTCGCTGACGGACTGGTCTCCTTACAAGGATTCGATCGGGTTCGTCGGGTTCGAGCAATTCGCCGAGCTGTTCAAGACCAAAGCGATGTACACCGCCATGAAGCACACGGTCATCTACGCCGTTATCGTGACCATTCTGCAGAATGGGCTGGGAGTGCTGCTGGCCCTTCTACTGAATTCGACGCTGGCCGGTCGGAATTTCTTCCGCAGCGTCTACTTCCTGCCGTGTATCTTAAGCGCGCTTGTCGTCGGCTATACGTTTACGATCGTCTTGCATCCGGACGGCATATTTAATCAATTCCTGTCGGCCATCGGCTTGTCGGAGCTCTCCAAGGATTGGCTGGGAGATCCGAAGCTGGCGTTGTATACGGTAACCCTCGTGAACGTGTGGCAATGGGCCGGTTCTTCGATGGCTCTCTATCTCGCGGGCTTGCAAGGAATCTCGAAGGATATGCTGGAGGCGGCGGTCATCGACGGGACGACCTATCTGCAGCGCTTGCGTTATGTCATGCTGCCGATCCTGGCGCCTGTCGTGACCATAAGCGTGCTGCTCAGCATGATAGGCTCGATGAAGACGTTCGAGCTCATCTACGTCACGACCGGAGGCGGTCCCGGCGGGGCGACCGAGGTCATGAACACGTTTATCTTCAAGCAATTCGGCGCCGGCTTGTATGCATACGGTACGGCTGCGAACGTGGTCCTGTTCCTGTCCGTGGCCATCGTATCGATTTTCCTCGTGAAGCTGATGCGAAGGGGGGAGTCGGCAGAATGAAGACATCCTATGGCCAATGGCTGCGAACCGCGGTCGCGATCGTCGGAAGCTTGGTCATTCTGATTCCGTTGGCGCTCGTCTTCCTCGGTTCCTTGAAGAACTCGGCGGAGGCGTCCAAGCTGGATCTTAGTCTGCCTGGCGAATGGCACTGGTCCAACTACAAGACCGTGTTCGTCGAAGGCCGGCTGCTGAACGGCTTCAAGAACAGCGCGATCGTGACGGTCGCGACCGTCGCCTTAACGATCGCGGCGGGATCGATGGGCGCCTACTTCTTATCGCGCAGGCCGGGAAGATGGGTGCAGGCGTTGTTCGTCTTCTTCTTCGCGGGCATGATCGCTCCGCCGTCGATGATTCCGGCGATCAAGCTGCTTCAATCGCTTCATCTGTCGGGGGAATTCATCGGTCTTATCCTGTTCCTGTCGGCGCTCTATCTGCCGCTGACGATCTTCATCATGAGCGGGTTCGTGAGATCGTTGCCGCGGGAGCTGGACGAAGCGGCGACGATCGACGGAGCCAGCAGCTTCTATACGTTCCGTCGAATTATTTTCCCGTTGCTTAAGCCTTCCATCGCGACCGTGACCGTGTTCGTGGCGCTGTATACGTGGAACGACTTCTCCAACACGCTGTACATCATCAGCGACAGCAGCAAGTGGACCCTGCCGTTCTCGGTGTACAACTTCGTCTCCATCTACGGAACGCAATGGCAGTACGTATTCGCCGATCTCCTGTCGGTCATGCTGCCGATGCTGATCGTCTACCTGTTCCTGCAGCGTTATATTATTGAAGGAATGACGGCGGGTTCGGTCAAAGGATAATTCAGACCGGGCGCCGAATTTTTACAATCGAATAAAGGGAATCGAATCGAAGGAGTGCCATAGGAGAACCGTCTCTTGTGGCGCTTTTTCATAAAGGAGAGATCTTCATTGGGCCAAAAGAAATCGTCGGAGCAAGCCTGCTGGATCTGGTATCCGGGAGACTGGGAGATCTGGCTTCACGAGCAAATCTCGGTTCGCCGCGAATCCCGCGGCGCCCTATACCCGGCTTATTGGAGGCTCGATCGGGCGTACAGCTCGGTTCTGTTCTCGTACGAATACGAGCTGGAGGAACCCGAGGAAGTGAAGATAACGGCGGACGGCAGGTTCGCCATGTACTTGGACGGCAAGGATAACGACCGGTTCCATCAGGAACGGCTGACGTTGCCGGCGGGCAAGCATGAGCTTCGGGTATCCGTGCATAACGGCGTCGGAGTTCCCGCCCTGCGCGTGGAAGGAGCCTCGATTCGGACGAACTCCTCCTGGAAAGTTACCTGCTACGATCGCCGCTGGCATCCGGTCGGAAGCTGGCCGGAGACTTTATGGGACGAGGCGGTTCCGCCTTCCGAGTACCGGCTCGCGACCCGCCCGATGGATCCGGTATGCCTGGAGCGGACGCAGGACGGCTGGTTTGCGGACTTCGGCAAGGAGACGTTCGGATACTTGAGAATGGCCGGGGCATCGGCCGAGAGCGAGTGGACTATCTATTACGGGGAGTCGCGGGATGAAGCCGTAGACCGGGAGCAATGCGTCCTGCTTGACCAAGTAAAGGTGCCGATGGAGGGAGATGGCGTCCTTACTCTGCCTCAAGCGCGCGCCTTCCGTTACGTTCAACTGGTGCCGACGGATCCGGGAGCTACGCTTGCGGGCGTTTCCATGCTGTACGAGTATCTTCCGGTCGAATACCGCGGCCGCTTCCGAAGCTCCAGCGAGCGTTTGAACGAAATCTGGGATACGTCCGTCTACACGTTCCATCTCAATACGCGCGAGTTTTTCTTCGATGGCATCAAGCGGGATCGCTGGGTGTGGTCGGGGGATGCGTACCAGTCGTTCCTGATGAATTATTACAGCTTCTTCGACCAAGAGGTCGCCAAGCGAACGCTCGTCGCTTTAAGAGGCAAGGACCCGGTCGTGATGCATATGAACACGATCCTGGATTACAGCCTGTACTGGTTCACCGGAATATACGACTACTATCTATACACCGGAGATCTCGCGTTCGTGCGATCGCAATACGACCGAATGGTGACGCTCATGGACTTCTGTCTGGGCCGCCGCAACGAGAACGGCATGATGGAAGGGATCGAGGAAGATTGGGTGTTCGTGGACTGGGCCGACCTCGACAATAAGGGCGAGGTCAGCACGATTCAGCTTCTGCTTAGCCGAAGCCTGGAGACCATGGCTCTTGTCGCGGGCTTGGTCGGCGATCGAGATAGAGGACCTATGTATCGAGAGATGTCCGAGTCGCTGCGCACCAAGACCATGGACATATTCTGGGACGAGAAGCAAGGGGGACTCGTGCACAACCGAAAGGACGGCATCGTCGGCAAGAAGGTGACCAAATACCCGAACATGTTCGCGCTCATGTTCGGCTATCTGGACGAGAAGCGGACCGAGAGCGTCAAGCGCAACGTCCTGCTGAATCCGGAAGTCCAAGGAATCAAGACGCCTTATATGCGATTTTATGAGCTGGCGGCGCTGTGCGAGATCGGCGAGCATGATTTCGTGCTGAAGGAGATGCTGGATTATTGGGGCGGCATGCTGGATCTCGGAGCGACGAGCTTCTGGGAAGAATTCGACCCGAATCAGAAAGGGAGAGAGCACCTGGCCATGTACGGCATGCCGTACGGACGAAGTCTCTGCCACGCTTGGGGAGCCAGCCCGATCTTCCTGCTCGGCAAGTATTTCCTTGGCGTCAGGCCGACAAGCCCCGGCTACGAGACGTTCGTCGTCGAGCCGCGGCGCGGAGGCTTGGAGTGGATCGAAGGAACGGTCCCGATCGGGCCGGGCGAGGTGGAGCTCCGTTCGGACGGGGAGAAGATTCGCGTACGCGCTACGCACGGGCGGGGCGTGCTGCGATATCGCAGCGGGGAAGAAATGCGCGAAGCTTCGATTCCGGAAGACGGAAGCTGGATGGAGATTCGGTATTGACTTAACAAGACTTCCAATAAGCAAGCAAGCCCCGAGTCCTCCGGACTCGGGGCTTGCGTTTGGGTCATTAAGCCTGTTCCTGAACTTTCGCCTTCGCGAGCTCGTTCGCCTTCTCGGAAGCCGGTCTTCCCGTCTTCCTAATGAAGAACGACAGAACCAAGCCGACGACTCCGATTCCCACGATAACGAAGTAAGCATCGTTGATGCCTTGGATCGTGGCGTCCAGCTTCAGTTGATCCGTAAGGGCAGACCCGGAAGCCATCATGTCCTTGATATGGCTCGTCGTCTGGGTCGTCATGACGGTAACGAGCAGGGACGTTCCGATAGCGCCCGCGACCTGGCGGACGGTGTTGGAGATCGCCGTGCCGTGCGCGTTCAGCTTGGACGGAAGCTGATTAAGGCCTGCGGTCTGAATCGGCATCATGAACAGGGCCATGCCGATCCGGCGCGCGGTGGACATGAGCAGCAGATACGTATAGCTGGTCGAATCCGACAGGTTAACGAAGCCCAAGGTCGTGCCGATCGTAATGAGCAATCCGATGACGGCCAGCCACTTGGCGCCGAAGCGGTCGAACAGCTTGCCGGTTACCGGCATCAGGAAGCCCATGAGGAGCGCTCCAGGCAGCATCAACAGCCCCGACTCGATGGCGGTATAGCCGCGAGCGTTCTGGAGATACAGAGGCAAGAGCATCATGTCCGCGTACATGACCATCGTTACGGCGATGTTGATAACGGTCGTGAGCGAGAACATATTATACTTGAACGCCCTCAGATCCAGCAGCGGCTCCTTGGAAGCGAGCTGTCTCCAGACGAACAGCGCAAGGGCGACGACGCCCGCGGCGATCATCCAGAGGACTTCGGCGCTGTCCCATCCGAGGCTACCCGCGCGGCTGAAGCCGTACAGAAGAGCGCCGAAGCCGATCGTGGAGACGGCGACGCTGAATACGTCCAGCTTGGCATGCTCGGGTTCCGATACGTTCTTCAAGTAGATGAACGCGCAGACGATGACGATCAGAGCGAACGGAATCATTCCGTAGAACATCGTCTCCCAAGCGAAATTCTCGAGAATGTAGCCGGCAAGCGTCGGTCCGATGGCCGGGGCGAAGATGATGGCGAAGCCGACCATGCCCATGGCGGCGCCGCGTTTCTCCGGCGGGAAGAGCACCAGGATCACGGTCATGAGAAGAGGCATGATAATTCCGGCGCCAGCCGCCTGGATCATGCGTCCGACGAGCAGAACGTCGAAGCTTGACGCCACAGCCGATACGATCGTTCCGGCCAGGAAGATAAACATGGCGGATTGGAAAAGCTGACGAGTCGAGAAACGTTGCATGAGATAAGCCGTAATCGGGACAAGAACTCCGTTCACCAGCATGTAGCCGGTCGTCAGCCATTGGGCCGTCGTGGCGGAGATATCGAAATCGCCCATCAATTCCGGTACGGCGACGGTCATGACCGTCTGATTCAGCGTGGCCAGGAAAGCGCCCAGAATCATGATAAACAGGATCGGACCTTTCTTGATCGCACCTTGCGGTGTTGCGGGTTTAGTACTCAACTTCCTTCATCCTTCCTCTTTTCCTTGAGACTAGTTTACACTGTGTTGTATAATCAACGAGAATGAATACGATTATATACCTCTCAGGACGTTTTACAAGCGACGGTTCCGGCGAAAGTGTCGATTAGTTTACATGTAACGGTTTGCACGTCATGCACTGGGAACAAGTTCGACGGATTCGAGCACATTGTCGTTCACGGAACGGAAGGGATGGATAGGACTATTGGGCAACACGACGCAGCGAATCGATCCTCGTATCCTTCGAACCCGGCAATTGATCAAGGACGCCTTTATCGATCTGCTATGGGAGATGGACATCGAGAAAATATCCGTCAACAAGATCGCGGAACGGGCGACGATCAACCGGGTTACGTTCTATCTGCATTATAAGGACATTCCCGACATGCTCGAGAAGCTGGCGGACGAGATGATGGAGAACATCTACCGCATCTTGAGAACGTCCGCGCCGCATTCAAGCGAGAAACAAGTACTCCAAGAGCAGGAGAAATGGCCGATGCTGGTCGCCTTGCTGGAGCATATCGCGGAGAATGCGAAGTTCTATACCGTCACCTTGGCCTTTAAACGTTCGCCGATCTTTACGGACCGGCTGCTTAAGCCGTTAGTGGGGATCATTAAGGACAAGGTCGACCATGCGGGGCAAGACTCCTTCCTCGTCAAGTCGGGCATTCCGAGGGATATCGCGGTTTGGTTCGGTTCTTCGGCCATGATCGGCATGATCAATGCGTGGCTGCGCAACGACATGCCGTACACGCCGCGATATCTCGCCCAACAGATGCTGCTTCTGCTGCCTCATTATTTCGGCGGAGCTTTAACCGGCGAGAACAATCCAACGACAAAAGAGGAGATCAAATGAGCAAATCGGCCGATTGGCCCAAACTCTCTCAACCCGCGTTGCGCGCGTTAGCGAATGCCGGGTATACCCATCTGGAACAGCTGGCCCAAACGACCGAGTCCGAGCTTCTCGCTTTGCACGGTATGGGGCCGAAGTCGATGGAGCCGCTTCGCCAGGCGCTGGCCGAACGTGGCCTTTCATTTCGAACATAATGAAAGAAGACCCCTCATTGCCTTGCAACGGAATGAAGGGTCTTCTTGCCATTAATAAACAAACTTCTTCTGCGCCCAGAAGCTGAACGCGAACAGGATCGCTTCCGTCATCAGCTTCGCGGCGAGAAGCGGAATGCCGATGCTCTCGTGAAACGTATGCAGCAAGCCGTAGTTGCACAAGAGAACGATGACGACAAGAGAATAATAGCGAGGCATGGAACGTTTCATGGACTTGGCGGAGCGGTTGTCCTTGCCTTCGAACACGAACGTGCGGTTCATCGCGAAGTTGAACAGCGAACTGCCGATTCGGGCCCCGACGACGGAGAGGAACAAATTCATGCCGATAGCTTGAAGAAGGAAGAGCAGCAGGATGTCCAGCAGCGCCGAAAGACCGGAGGAAGCGGCGAACTTGAGGAACGGAAAATAAATTCTCGCGGAATCGGCCAACGGACGGAAATGAGACGATTTGTTCTCGTCCAGATAAACGGTATCGATCGGAACCTCCATCAGATCGTAGCCCGCGTTCTTGGACTCGAGCAGCATGTTCATCTCGTACTCGAAGCGATCGCCGGGGATTCGGCACAGCCAATCCAGCATGTCGGGCGAATAGCCTCTAAGCCCGGTCTGGGTATCGTGTATGGGGGTTCCGGTCGCGTAGGAATAAACCATTCGCGTAGCGGTGTTGCCGAAGCGGCTGCGCGCGGGAACCTTGCCCGTGAACCTTCGGCTGCCGAGGACGATATGCCGCGGATGCTCGCGCACGGCATTCGCCACTCTCATGATATCCTTGGGCAGATGCTGCCCGTCGCTGTCGGCGCATACGACCCCGTCCGGATGACCGCTCCGGCGGATATAATCGAACCCGGTTTTGAGGGCGCGGCCCTTGCCGAGATTAGCCGGATGCGTCACGACCGTGCAGCCGGCGGCACGCGCCGAGTCGAAGATCTCCCGGTAGTCTTCGCCGCTGCCGTCGTCGACGACAAGGATGGACGGATTGCCGTTCTCCTTCAGCGAATGAATAAGTCCGAGGAGCCGTTCGTCCGGCTCGTAAGAAGGAATTAGAATCGTCATATCGGCTGCCTCCTTATTCGGTCAAGTAGATAATGTCGCTGACGCCGCGCTCGTCGCCTTTGCCCAGAGGATCGTTGACGACTCGTCCCATGAAGTACATCGTGGACGAGCCACCCCCGTCGAGGTTATAGGCTTCGGTAGCGCCTAGATCGACGAACAGCTGGGCGAATTCGTCGAGCGTCATTCCCCGGCTGTAGCCGCTGCTTCGGCCGTCGACGACGACGAATACATAATGGTTAGGGGCGATCATGCCGATGCCCGTGCGAGGATTGGCGTTCTGGATCGAGCGGTTGCCGAAGTTCGTATCGATTTTGACGCTGGAGAAGTCGCCGGCGATCTCTCCGTTCTTCACGAGAGCCGGACCAAAGGAGAACGTGTTCGTCACGCCTTGGGCCAACAGCTCGGAGGAAGAGACCTGCTCTTCGTCGTACGACATCATCGAGCCGTCCGACAGAGTGGCGAATCCTTCCCGTGCGGGCTCGTCCCGGTAGAGCTCGCCGTTGCGGATGACGACGCCGGAATCCCGGAAGCCGTAGTAATCGCCGTTGATGGCGAAGATGGCGTCGTGATTCTCCGCGATCGTGGACGTGTTCTGGACAATGTTCGTGCCGAACGAATCCTTGGCGAAAGCGGTGAGCAGGCTCGACGCGTCCTGCAGGACGACGTCCGCCACGTAATAGGTGATCGTATCGTCGCCGGAGCCTGTCTGCACTTTCTTGATGCTGACCGACTGAGTGTCGCTCTTGTAGTTCCAATCGTCGGATTCGGCTTGGCTCGTTGGCGCTTGATCCTGAGTCTGCGTTTGCGAGGATACGGAGCCGGAGACAGAATCAGAGTCAGAATTTGAATCAGAAGCGGCTTGGGAATCCACGCTGTGGTTATCCTGGACGACGACCTCGACATGTTCGATCAAGTAACGGTCGGCCAGCTTATAGGCAATGCCGCCTAAGATTGCGATAATGATCGCGATAATGAGGATGACTTTCGTTCGTTTGCGCATTTTTTTCATGGCGAATCTCTCCTTGACTGCATCGATGGGCATCTTGCGATAGAGTCATTATGGAGAAGGATCCTGAAGCCCTTGTGAGGGAAAGCTGAACGCGGGCTAAAAAGAGGAAGGAAAGCAGAGGAAGTTTTTTTCATCCGGCTGTTTCAACTTTTTCCTTGGCGGTTAATAAGAGGGTAAGCACGACCATTCTGACCCCGCTTGGCGGGGAAACCAAAGGAGGACATTCCGTTATGCTTAGAGCGGTGGATGTCAACTTGGACGCCACAGAAATGGTGCTCACGCTGGAGAAGGAGAACTCGCCGAGGAAAATCGAGTATATGAAGATCGATCGGTTGGAGAAGGTAAAGGAGCCGGTAAGGAAGCTGCTGCGGACGGTCGAGGTGGATGGAATCAAAGTGACCGTGAGAGGGATGGAGGAGCCGATCGTCATCACCAGCGACAAGCTCGGGGATTACGACCACGTCGAGAACTATCTTCTTCATACGGTCGCCGAGAAATACGACGTAGCCGTTCTACAATAACTAGCCAATACGATACCGGATATATAAATGGAAGGCGGCATGCGATCCCGTGCCGCCTTTATTGCATTATGCTTCCAACGCCTTCTCAAACTCCCCGAACCAGTTCCCCCAGCCATATCTCGCGCCTTCAAGTCCTTGAGTATGGGAGAATCCGGTCGTGAACGGAAAATCCATGGATAACGTTAAATTCATTCCTCTTCCTCCTCGAATAGTTGGTTTAAGCGAGACAGACTCGTATCCCAGAATTTGCTGTAGAAAGCCGCCCAAGCTAGAATTTCCCGGAGCGGAGCGGCGTTTAGCCGATATCGCGTTTCTCTACCGGCTTTGCGGTCAAGGACCAGTCCAGCCTCTTTGAGGATGTTCAAATGCTTCGATACCGCCGTACGGCCCATTGAAAACCGTTCCGTTAAGTCATGAAGCGGTATCTCTTCCGCCTCAGATAACAGACGAATCAGTCGGCGACGGGTCGGATCCGCAATCGCGTCAAACACATCTCGCAGCGGGTTGTATTCGCTCACGACACCCCCTCCAAAAATAAATAAAATCCCAAATATGTCCATTATGACACCATATGGTGTCTAGTTAATTATACGACACCATATGGTGTCGTGTCAAACTCTCTTATGATTCAATTTGGAAGCATATCTCGAATGCTGGGCGTCTGTTCGAAATGATTGCTCATGGCGATTTTCCGTTTTCGATGGAATAAAGCGAGGTAAGCAAAATGAGGACATCGAGAACGAACATCGTTTTTTCCAACCCATTTCGGAACGAAGAACGCGGGCAGCACATTCAATAACGCCGAGAACAGGCTCAAAGAAACGATGGCGACAATCGGTCATTCTTCTTCTACTCCAAGTCACAATCGTGGTAGTTTTCGCCGTTGGCTTGCGCTTACATTTGGAGGGCAACGACCTTCGAATGAATTCGCAGGACTACAGGACAAAGGAGAAGATCGAATGAGGAGAATGACAAGAGGCACAAAATTAATGGTATGGATACTCTCGGCGTTATTGGCGCTTGGATTTTGGCCGTTCGATGCGTATAAGGCCTCCGCTGCGCAGACCTACGAGGCGGAATCGGCGTCCCTGTCGGGCGGAGCCGCGGTCGCCTCGGATCATTCGGGCTATTCGGGGACCGGCTTCGTCGGCGGGTACACGGACGGCAACAAAGGGAGTGCCGCTGCCACTTTCATCGTAAGCGCTTCCAATTCGGGGAGCTACACGGCGGAACTGAGATACGCGAACGGCACCGGATCCGCCAAGACCTTGAGCTTGTACGTGAACGGAACGAAGCAGAAGCAAATCTCGCTGCCGGCGTCGGCGAACTGGGACGCTTGGGCCACCGCGACCGAAACCGTCAGTTTGAACGCGGGCGCCAACACGATCGCGTTCAAGTACGATGCCAGCGACACCGGGAACGTGAATCTCGACCGGGTCATCCTGGATGAGATTGCTTCAGGCGGGACGGGGACGAACCTGGCGCTGAACAAGCCGATTTCCGCCAACAATTCCTATCCGGGTTATGCGGCGACTAATGCGGTTGACGGCAATGCTTCGACCTATTATGAGGGGGCGGCGAATTCCTATCCGAATGAGCTGACCGTGGATTTGGGAAGCGCGCGGAGCGTATCTTCCGTCGTCCTCAAGCTTCCTCCCTCCTGGGGGACGAGAACGCAGACCCTCTCGATATCGGGCAGCGGCGACAATTCGGCTTACTCTTCTCTCGCGGCGAGCGCCAGCTATGTCTTTAACCCTTCCTCGGGCAATTCGGTCGCGATTTCTGTCGCATCCGCATCCGTTCGTTACATCCGGGTTACGTTCATCGCGAATACCGGAGCGACGGGCGGCCAAGCGGCCGAAGTCGAGGCGTACGGTTTAGGATCGACAAATCCGACCACCCCGACGTATCCGGCGTCTCCGCAATCCGCCTATGAAGCCGAATCTGCAGCTCTGACGGGCGGCGCGGCGATTGCGACGGACCATACGGGGTATAGCGGCACCGGCTTCGTCGGCGGATTCACCGATTCGAACAAAGGCTCCGCAGCCGCAATCTTCTACGTCAACGTGGCGTCTGCGGGCAGTTATCAAGTGAGCCTGAGATACGCGAACGGCTCGTCGACCGCCCAGACGCTCAGCCTGTACGCGAACGGGACAAAGAGCGGTCAAACCTCGCTTATCGCGACCTCCGGTTGGGATACGTGGACGACGAAAGTCGATACGATCGAGCTGAACTCGGGCAACAACACGATCATGTACAAGTACGATACGACGGACAGCGGCAACGTGAATTTGGACCGGATCGACCTGACGGCGGCAACCGGCCCGAATCCACCGACCACTCCGCCTGCGGGAACTTATGGAGCGACGATGCCTTACGACAGCTACGAGGCGGAGGATGCGGCCTATACGGGAACCTTGATCGAACCGCAGACGACGTTCGGGACGCTGGCTTCGGAGGCCTCGGGCAGAAAGGCGGTTCAACTGACGGCGGCGGGACAGTACGTGCAGATCACGCTGGCTAAAGCGGCCAAGGGATTGACGATTCGGTATTCGATTCCAGATAATGCGGCGGGAACGGGAATCGAATCGGCGATCAGCCTGTACGCGAACGGCGTCTACAAGCAAGAGGTGCCGTTAACCTCCAAGTACAGCTGGATCTACGGATCTTGGGGAACGGAAGGAGGGGAGAAGCGGTGGTCCAACAATCCGAACGCGACTCCGACGACCCCGCATCATCTCTTCGACGAGGTCGCGGTCGTCTTGGATCAGACGTACGCCGCCGGAACGGTGCTAAAGCTCCAGCGGAGCAGCTCGAACCTGAACTTCGCCCAGACGGCGAACGTGACCGTCGACTTGCTGGAGGCGGAGCCGGTACCCGCGGCCCTGACCATGCCGTCGAACTACGTCTCCATCGCGGCATACGGCGCGGTCGGGAACGACGGAGCCGACGATACCGTCGCCATCAACAATGCGATCAACGCGGTGAAGAATTCCGGCGGGGCTTACGCGGGCGTCTGGATTCCTGCCGGAACGTTCACCCTGAACAACGGAACGGCCGGCGCCGGTTATAACAACACGGGGACACGGATCTACCTCGACAGCGGCGTTTCGATCAAAGGGGCTGGCGTCTGGTATTCGAAGCTGGAGGGCAATTACGCGGGCATTTATCTGCGAGGCGGCAACGTGACGCTGTCCGACTTCAAGATAAGCCCGAACGACCGATTGCGGGACGACTACAACGGCGTATCGGGGGTCGAAGGGAACGGGACGAATTCGACGCTGACGAACCTGTGGATCGAGCACGCGAAGGTTGGCTTCTGGCTGACGAACCAGACGAATGCGGCTACGATCTCGGATTCCCGAGTACGCTCGGTATGGGCCGACGGAATCAACCTTCATTACGGCACCTCGAACTCGACGGTCACGAACAACTCGATCCGCGGCAGCGGGGACGACGGGATGGCGATGTGGTCGGACACATACTTGAACACGAACAATACCTTCAGCTACAACACGGTTCAAATTCCTACGCTTGCCAACAATATCGCGATATACGGAGGCCGCAACAATTCGGTCATCTCCAATCTGCTGACGGATACGGTCGTCAACGGATCGGGCATCTCCTTCGGCACGAACTTCGATCCGCCGTCAATGACGGGGACGCTGACGATACAGAACAACGTTCTGATCCGCACGGGGTCCGCGCACAAGGATTACGGGTACCAGATCGGCGCCATCTGGGCGTACTGGCTGAACAACGACGGCAAGGCCAACAACCTGACGATTACCGTGTCCGGCAATTCGATTCTGGATAGCGTCTACTCGGGCATCTTCATCGAGGAGCCGGCGCCGAACATCTCGGTCGCTTACTCAGCGAATACGATCGCGAATTCGGGAACCTATGGCGTCTATATTCGAGGCTCCGCGACCGGTAGCTCGGCGTTTGCCGATAATACGGTGAACGGAGCGCCATCGGGCAAGTTCCTGAACGCTTCCTCGAGCTTTACGGTATCCGGTTCGGGAAACAACTGGTAGTCGGCTATAGTATACAAGAAGCGCCGCATCTCCCAGTCTGCGGTTGGCTTCCGATGCCTCTTCGTAATTGACGGGTAAGACGATTCGCGCGGACGCGGTGGCGGGGTATACATCTCTATAAATCGAATCATAGATAAGAAGGAGCAGGGCGCATCCTTGCTCCTTCTTCGCATTTAGAGGAGAGAGAGCTTTCGCCCCTACGTGCACATTCCGGCTAAACAAGCTACAATGGGAGGTAATTGGAAATAGGAGTGGACGACACGATGAAGCAGATTACCATCCTGATCGCGGACGACGACGAGGAGATCGCGGACCTGGTGGCGATGCACCTGGAGAAGGAAGGCT
>Ga0065721_10003782_pt1 | contig 76822 bp, 66 predicted proteins | sample Mesricmetagenome_FD_59108 | JGI IMG/M metagenome (GOLD analysis project Ga0065721, IMG submission 59108) | Mesophilic microbial community from rice straw/compost enrichment Sample: eDNA_1 v2 (version 2) | ecosystem: Engineered > Solid waste > Grass > Composting > Bioreactor | place: USA: Davis...
CCTAATGCCAGTCAGCTTAACTGACTGGCATTAGGCAATTGCCGGGTTTTTTTATGAACGGGTTTTATTGTGCGCGGCGACGAAACAGCGGTAGAGGCTGATCCACTGCGGCCTGATAAAAATCGCTGAAATCCCGCAGGCTTTGGGCCATGGATTCCACATTGGCAGCATCGCTAATGACAAACGCATCAAAGCCGCAGCGCTTCAAGTAAAAAAGCTGGTCCTGCATAAAGTTGCCGATTGCGCGCAATTCGCCAGCGAATTTATAGCGCTCGCGAATGGTGCGGCCGATGGAGAAACCGCGCCCGTCGGTAAAGACGGGAAAGTTCACACCTATAACCGGCAGACGGTTTACCAGATCCGCTACGCTGGTCGCTTCATCGTCAGAATCCAGCCATACGCTCACATTGCTTGCGTCGGCCAGAGCTTCCTGATTCTGCAGATACCAATTGATATGCACCAGCCAATTTCCTGCGCCGAGTTCGTTCGCGGCGGGAGTTGCGTCTTTTGCCAGCACTTGCCAGTTGTCCGCCAGCAATTCGCCATTTTTACTAAGCTTTGGCATAAACACGCTCCTTGAAAGGCTCCATGCCGATGCGGGTAAAGGTGTTGAGAAAATCTTCTTCACCTTCACGGTTCTCGACATACACGTTAATGATTTTGCGGATGATCTTTGGCATATCTTCACGGCTGAAAGAAGGGCCCAGCACCTCGCCTAAAGCGGCGTTGTAGCCGGAGTTGCCGCCCAGCTGCACCTGATAAAACTCCTCGCCTTTTTTATCGACTCCGAGAATACCGATATTGCCGATATGGTGATGGCCACAGGCGTTCATACAGCCAGAAATATTGAGCTCTATATGGCCCAAATCATAGAGGTAATCCAGATCGTCAAATTCGCGCTGAATCGCTTCGGCGATGGGAATGGATTTGGCGTTTGCCAAAGAGCAGAAGTCGCCACCAGGGCAGCAGATGATGTCGGTGAGGGTGCCGATATTGGCAGTGGCAAAACCCGCTTGCCGCAGTTCCTGCCACAAATTAAACAACTGCGCCGCCGGCACATCCGCCAACACCATATTCTGGTTGTGGGTGGTGCGCACTTCGCCGAATGAATAGCGGTCGGCCAGATCGGCAATGATTTCCAGTTGGCGATCAGTCAGATCACCGGGTGGTACACCGGTAAATTTCAGTGACAAAGTCACCGCGCGATAGCCCGGGACTTTATGCGGCTGCACATTGTGGCTGAGCCAGTTGCCGAATTCGCGATTCTCACCACGCAGGGCGTTGACGGGTGCCATGGTATCGACATCGTCCAGACCGCGCTCATAGGCGTGCTCCGGGAAGAAACTGCGCGCGCGCTCGATTTCTTCTTTGGGCAAATAGCTGGCGCTCTCGCGCAGGTTTTGCCATTCCTGTTCCACCATTTCCGCGAAAACGCTCGGCCCGAGCGCGCGCACCAGAATTTTGATACGCGCTTTGAATTTGTTGTCGCGGCGACCGTGGAGGTTGTAGATGCGCAGGATGGCTTCGAGGTACGTCAGAATGTCCTGCTCCGGCAGAAATTCGCGAATCACACTGCCGATAACCGGGGTGCGCCCAAGGCCACCACCGACCAAAACTTTAAAGCCGATTTCGCCTGCGGAATTCTTCACCAGCTGCAGGCCTATGTCGTGAAAGAAAATGGCGGCGCGATCGCTGAGCGTGCCTGCGACGGCGATTTTAAATTTGCGCGGCAGGAACGCGAATTCCGGGTGGAAAGTAGACCACTGGCGGATGATTTCACAGTAGGGTCGGGGATCGATGATTTCATCGGGCGCGACACCGGCAAACTGGTCGGTGGTCACATTGCGAATACAGTTGCCGCTGGTTTGCACCGCGTGCATTTCCACTTCCGCCAGTTCGGCGAGAATATCCGGCACTTCGTCGAGCTGAGGCCAGTTGAGCTGGATGTTCTGTCGGGTAGTGACGTGGCAGTAGCCTTTGTCGTAATAGCGGGTGATATGCGCAAGTTTGCGCAATTGCCGGCTGTTGAGCATGCCGTAGGGGACCGCGATTCTCAGCATGGGCGCCAAGCGCTGCACGTAAAGCCCGTTCTGCAAACGCAACGGCAGAAATTGTTCCGGAGGAATTTCCCCCGCCAAATAGCGCTCGGTTTGGCGTCGGAATTGGGCAACGCGTTCACCGATAATTTTGTGGTCGTATTCGTCGTAAACGTACATGAAAAGTTCGTTTCCCCTGGCAGTAAAAATAACGCTGTCCGGCCCGGTGATGCCCGTCAATTGGGACGTCCGCCGGCTCCCTCTGTGCTCGATAAATAAGCAATAGCGACAGCGGGCGGCAAGCATACAGGATTGGACACTATGCGGCGAGCCGTGCCACAAAGGGTTTTTCCGATGGCTCTCATCAGTTTTGCGGTTAGCAGCTGGAATTGGGCTCAGTCTGGGATCGCTAAGCTGTTATTCCGGCTGAATTTTCTGATAACATCCGCGTCCTTTGAACTGGCGAAATGCGCGGAATTGCTGGCGTGGTCAACACCCGAACGGTACGAGTAAAGATCTGCGGTATCACTACCACTGACGCGGCCTTGGCTGCGGCGGCAGCGGGTGCGGACGCGATAGGACTGGTATTTTACAACGCTAGTCCGCGCCACTTGGCAGATTTGGGCCGCGCCCGCGAGATAGCGTTCGCCGCCGGCCCGCTAATTAATGTGGTCGGACTTTTTGTCAATCCGCAGCCGACGGAGATCGAAAAGGTCTTAAGCCAGGTGCCACTGAGCCTGTTGCAGTTTCACGGTAACGAGAGCGAAGCATTTTGTCGCAGCTTTGCTCGCCCTTATTTAAAAGCGCTGCGCATGAAGCCCGGGGTGGATATAAAAGCCTCGGCCGATGCCTATCGCAGTGCGGCCGGTTTGTTGTTGGATGCTTACCGCCCTGGAATTCCCGGCGGCACCGGTGAAGTTTTCGACTGGCAGCAAATACCGCCGTCGCTGCCGCGACCGCTGGTGTTGGCGGGTGGTCTTACCCCGGCAAATGTTGCACAAGCGGTCACAACCGTGCGTCCTTGGGCGGTAGACGTCAGCGGCGGCGTCGAATCCAGCCCCGGCATCAAGGATGTGGAATTGATCCGGCAGTTCATCAGCCGCGCCAAAGCGGTCCCGATTTGATAACCAAGAGTAAATTTCGTGAACGATACCAAAGTTGATTTCGCCAGTATGCCGGATGAGCGCGGCCATTTCGGCCAGTTCGGCGGGCGTTTTGTCTCCGAAACCCTGTTTTATGCTTTGGACGAACTCCAGAGCATGTATAACCGTCTGAAAAACGATCCCGCGTTTCTCGCGGAGATCGACCGCGACTTGACCCACTATGTCGGTCGCCCTTCACCCCTGTATTTCGCCGAGCGCTGGACCGAGAAAACCGGCGGCGCGCGTCTGTTCCTCAAGCGTGAAGATCTCAACCACACCGGCGCCCATAAGGTTAACAACACCATCGGTCAGGCGTTGCTCGCCAAATATTCTGGCAAGAAGCGCGTAATCGCGGAGACCGGCGCGGGCCAGCACGGCGTTGCGACGGCGACGGTTGCAGCCCGGCTTGGGTTGGAATGCGTCGTCTATATGGGGTCCGAAGATGTTAAACGTCAGTCCCTCAACGTCTACCGTATGAAGTTGCTCGGTGCCACCGTGGTACCGGTGGAATCCGGATCCAAGACTCTCAAAGACGCCATGAACGAAGCCATGCGCGACTGGGTCACCAACGTGGACGACACTTTCTATATCATCGGCACCGCCGCTGGTCCCCATCCGTACCCACAGCTGGTGCGCGATTTCCAATGTATTATCGGTCGCGAAGCGCGCGCTCAATGTCTGGAGCAGACCGGGCGTCTGCCGGACGCGCTGGTCGCCTGTGTCGGCGGTGGCTCCAATGCCATCGGACTCTTCCATCCGTTTTTGGATGACGCCTCCGTGGCCATGTACGGCGTTGAAGCGGGCGGACTCGGGCTGGAAACCGGTCGCCACGCGGCGCCGCTGAACCAGGGTATTCCCGGTGTGTTGCACGGCAACCGCACCTACCTGATGGAAGATGAAAATGGGCAGATCATTGATACGCACTCCGTTTCTGCCGGTCTCGACTATCCTGGAGTCGGGCCTGAGCACTCGTGGCTGAAAGACGTTGGCCGGGTGAACTATGTGGCCATCACCGACGACGAGGCCATGGCCGCGTTCCGCAGCCTGACCCGAGTGGAAGGCATAATGCCGGCCCTCGAATCCGCCCATGCGGTCGCTTACGGTGAAAAGCTGGCGGCGCAGATGGATAAGGACGGCATAGTGATCGTCAACCTGTCCGGCCGCGGCGACAAAGATATTTTGACGGTCGCGAAGATCGACGGAATTGAGGTTTGACATGAACAGGATTATGCAAAAACTCCAGGCACTGAAGCAGGAAGGCCGTAAAGCGCTAGTCACCTATATCGTCAATGGTGATCCCTCTCCTGATGTCACTTTGGCCGCTTTGCATACCATGGTAGAGGCGGGCGCCGATATTCTCGAAATCGGTGTGCCTTTCTCTGATCCCATGGCGGAAGGTCAGGTGATTCAGCGCGGCCATGAACGCGCGCTGGCGCATGGCACCAGTCTGCGCGATACCTTAGCGTTGGTGAAAGCGTTCCGTGAAAAGAACCAGGAAACGCCTGTGGTGCTAATGGGTTATGCCAACCCGGTCGAGCGCATGGGTTATGACCAATTTGCCGATGCCGCAGTGGAAGCCGGCGTGGATGGTCTACTTACCGTGGATCTGCCGCCGGAAGAGGCGGAAGATCTGCACAGCCGTCTGCGTGAGCGCGGTCTGGAAAGCATTTTTCTGCTGGCACCGACTTCATCTGAAGCCCGTGTCAAAAGAGTCGCCGAGCTTGCCGGCGGTTTTATTTATTACGTTTCCCTGAAAGGAGTGACCGGCGCCAGCCATTTGGATATCGGCTCGGTCAAAGACAAACTCGAGATCATTTCACGTCACAGCCAGCTGCCGGTGATGGTGGGCTTCGGCATTAAAGATGGCATATCTGCCCGGGCGGTAAGCGGCTTTGCCGATGGTGTAGTCGTCGGCAGTGCCTTGGTGGACATCATGGGATCAGGCCATGCCCAGGTCCAGATTCTCGATGGGTTGCGTCTCAAAGTAGCGTCGATTCGCGCTGCCTTGGATCAGAATTCCAAATAGTCCTGGCCCCGTTGCAGTTCGGCCATTATTGAGTTCAGATGCTATGAGTTGGTTAGAAAAGATCGTTCCCAGCGTGGTGCGTTCCGAGCGTCGCGGTGAAAGCAAAGTCCCGGAAGGACTTTGGAAGAAATGTACCAAGTGCGAGGCGGTGCTTTACCGGCCCGAATTGGAAAAAAGCCTGGATGTCTGTCCCAAATGCGACCACCACATGCGCATAGGCGCACGTCGTCGCCTGGATATTTTTCTTGATGAGCAGGGCAGGGAAGAGATCGCTGCGGACGTGGTGCCCATCGATCGCCTCAAGTTTAAAGACGTTAAAAAGTACAAAGAGCGTTTGACTTCAGCGCAAAAGACCACTGGCGAGAAAGACGCGTTGATTGCGATGAAAGGAACCTTGCAAGGGATTCCGGTCGTGGTTGCCGCCTTTGAATTCGCCTTCCACGGCGGTTCCATGGGTTATGTGGTGGGCGAGCGCTTCACCCGCGCGGCCCAGGTTGCATTGAAGGAAAAACGTCCGCTGATCTGCTTTTCCGCCACCGGCGGTGCGCGCATGCAGGAAGCGTTGATCTCCCTGATGCAGATGGCAAAAACCAGCGCTGTGATCGAGCGGTTGAAGCAGGAGGGCGTTCCCTATATTTCTGTGATGACCGATCCGGTTTACGGCGGTGTTTCCGCGAGTCTTGCGCTGTTGGGCGACATCAATGCCGCTGAACCCGGTGCTCGCGCCGGCTTTGCCGGCCCTGCGATTATCGAGCAAACCATTCGCCAGAAGTTGCCCAAAGGCTTTCAGCGCTCAGAGTTTCTCCTGGAGCACGGCGCTATCGACACCATCATCCACCGCCGGGAAATGCGTGACCGCCTGGCGTCCCTGATCGCCAAACTGCTGAAGTTGCCCGCTGTAGATCAAGCGGGCTGATGCAGTGCGCTTCGAGCGTCTTGATGATTGGTTGCGGTGGCAGGAGAGCTGCCACCCCGTAGCCATTGATCTGGGATTGGAGCGCGTCCGCGAGGTGGCGCAGCGGCTGGGATTGCTGCCGGCGCGCGCCAAAGTCATAACGGTTGCCGGCACCAATGGCAAAGGCACCTGCGTCGCCGCATTGGAACAGCTGCTGTTGGCCGCAGGCCAGACCTGCGGTGTCTACTCTTCCCCTCACATCCTGCACTACCGCGAGCGCATTCGCCTCAATGGCGAGTTTGCCTCGGAAGACGATATCTGCCGGGCTTTTGCGGCCATTGACGACGCGCGCGGTGATATTTCTCTAACTTATTTCGAATTTGGCACGCTCGCAGCCCTCTACCTCTTCAATGAGGCAAATTTGCCTTATTGGGTTCTGGAAGTGGGCTTGGGAGGCCGCCTCGACGCCACCAATATCGTCGATGCCGACATTGCGGTGATCACCTCCATCGCCCTCGATCACACCGAGTGGCTGGGACCGGATCGGGAGAGTATCGGCCGCGAAAAAGCTGGCATCTGCCGCCCAGGAATTCCGCTGGTGTGCGCCGATTTCGCCCCGCCATTTTCGGTGCTGGAAACTGCGGCGCAGCTTGATTGCAAGCTGTTTCGAATCGATGAGCATTTCGGTTTTCGAAGCAGTCAGCAGGGAACTGTTTTTTGGCTGGAGGATCTTCAGTCCGCGCCTGTGCCAGTGAATTTGCCATGTCCCAGTTTGGCAGCGGCGCTGCAGGTTGGTTTTTTATTGAATCTGTTTAGTGAACTGCCGGTTACCGCTTTCGAGCAGATTGTTTTGCCGGGCCGACTACAATATGTGAATGCCGGCCGCCGCCATGTGATTCTGGATGTGGCTCACAATCCTGCGGCTTTTACTTACTTGGCGCGGCAGTTACAGCGTCGCCATCCGGGCGAAAAATTCGTGGTGGTGGTGGCGATGATGGCTGACAAGGATCTGCAGGACGCGCTCGCGGCGTTTGCGGAAATAGTGGCCTCCTGGCATTTAACGACAATTCCAGGTTTTGCCCGGGCGGCATCTACAGCGCAGCTGCGGCAGGCATTGCCCAATGATGTTCCAGCGGCGGAGTATGCCTCGGTTGCCGATGCCTTGACGGCGGTTTTACACAGCGATTCTTTAACGCCGGTTTTGGTTACCGGTTCGTTTTACACAGTGGCGGATGCGACGCGATTTTTGCAGCATCGGGAGACGGCGATTGAAACCGTTGGATGACGGTCTGAAGCAGAGAGTAGTGGGGGCGTTGGTTCTGCTGGCTCTCGCGGTGATTTTTCTTCCGGTTTTGTTCGATCGCGATCCCATGACCCCTGTTGATCGGGAGTCGCAGATTCCCGCAGCACCTCAAGTCATTCGCGTCGAAATCGGCGCTCCCACCGTTCCCGAGGACATATCTCCAGCGCCTGAGCCCGAGCTCATGTATGTGCCGGAAGTCGCCGACGAGACAGGCGTAGTTCCGGAAGCGCCGGGCATGGCTGAGGACGGCACTCCCAAAGCGTGGGTGCTGCAGGTCGCGAGTTTTCGCCAGCGGGAGCTGGCGGATGCCTTGAGCCGCAAGCTCAACGATAAGGATTATCCCGCCTATGTGCGTGAGGTCCCCCATCCCGATGGTGTGGTGGTGCGTGTCTTTGTTGGCCCCAAGTTGGATAAACAAGCACTTTTGACGGTCAAAGCCGCCGTTGAACGGGAATTCGGCTTGCAGAGTCTGGTGTTGCCGTTCAAACCGGAATAGCCAGTCAGGTCGGATCCACAGTGAGGAGATGGTGCTCGCGGTTTCGGACAGGTTCTGTGGGTTCGCCTTTGATGGCGCGTCTGTTAGAATTGCGCCTCTCCAAATTACCGGGTTTTTCTCGTGTCATTTAATTGGGCTGATTGGGCCATTCTCGGCATTGTTGTGGTTTCCTGCCTGTTCGGCTTGATGCGGGGATTGATCAAAGAGGCTCTGTCGGTGGCGAACTGGCTTATCGCCTTATTGATCGCCGTAAATTATCGCGATCCCCTGGCGTCCCTATTGGTTAATCAGATTGAAACCCCTTCGTTGCGACAAATCGTCGCGTTCAGTTCTTTATTCGTCGCCGCGCTGATGGTAGGTGCTTTGGTCAATTACATCATCGGCGAATTGGTCAAAATTACCGGCTTGTCCGCCACGGATCGTGTGTTGGGCATGGTGTTCGGTTTCTTGCGTGGGTTTGTTGTGGTGATGGCAATACTGCTGCTCATTCCCCCCATTATTTCGATAGACCAGGATAAGTGGTGGACGGAATCCGTCCTCATCCCGGACTTTCTCGCCTTTGAAGGTTGGGCGAGAGCGTCTGCGGGCGAGCTTACGACCTGGGTGCGTCAATTGTTTAGTTAGTTCGGGCTAATCCGAGAGGAAAACACTTTATGTGCGGCATTGTAGGTATGGTTGGTAAAGGCAATGTGAATGTGGCGCTTTATGACGCCCTCACAATGCTGCAGCATCGCGGGCAGGATGCCGCCGGAATCATGACCTGCCACAACGGCAAGATGGCGCAACAGAAGGCGGTCGGTCTGGTGCGCGACGTCTTTCGCACCCGCCATATGCAGCGGCTGGTGGGCAATATGGGTATTGGCCATGTGCGCTATCCCACCGCGGGCAGTTCCGGTCCGGCGCTGGCCCAGCCGTTCTATGTGAACTCTCCTTACGGTATTGCGCTGGCGCACAACGGCAATCTCACCAATACCGAGAGCTTGAGCAAGGATCTGTTCCTCGCTGATCTTCGCCATGTGAATACCGATTCCGATTCCGAAGTTCTCTTGAACGTATTTGCCCACGAGCTGCAATTGCAGGGAAAACTGCGGCCGACCCACGAAGACATTTTCAAAGCGGTCGAGGGCGTACATAAACGCGTCCGCGGTGGTTATTCGGTGGTGGCCATGATCGCCAATTACGGTGTGCTGGCGTTCCGAGACCCCAACGGGATACGCCCTTTGGTGTTCGGTGAACGCCAGGCGGAAAACGGCGGTGGCAAGGAATATATGATCGCCTCCGAGAGCGTCGCACTCGATGTGCTTGGATTTAAGTTGCTCCGCGATGTCGCCCCTGGCGAGGCTATTTACATCAACGTTGATGGCGAGCTGTTTACCCGTCAATGCGCCGAGCGCACCCAACTCAGCCCCTGCATTTTTGAACACGTGTATTTCGCCCGTCCGGACTCGATTATGGACGGCGTATCTGTATACAAGGCGCGTCTGCGTCAGGGCGAGCGCCTGGCGGAAAAAATTCTCGCGCTCAGACCCAATCACGAAATTGATGTGGTGATTCCGATTCCGGACAGCAGCCGGGTTGCCGGTCAGGCGCTGGCGCAGCGACTCGGCGTAAAATTCCGCGAAGGGCTGGTCAAGAATCGCTATATCGGCCGCACCTTTATCATGCCCGGTCAGCAGCAGCGCAAAAAATCCGTGCGTCAGAAATTGAACGCGATCGATCTGGAATTCCGTGGCAAGAATGTGATGCTGGTGGACGACTCCATTGTGCGCGGCACCACCTGCCAGCAGATCATTCAAATGGCGCGCGACGCGGGTGCGAAAAAAGTCTTTTTTGCCTCCGCCGCTCCGGAAGTGAAATATCCCAACGTGTACGGTATCGACATGCCGTCGGCGAGCGAGCTGATCGCCCACGGCCGCACTATTGAGCAAGTGGCTGACGCCATAGGCGCCGACTGGTTGGTGTATCAGGACATTGAAGATCTGATTGCGGCGTCGGCGGAAGGCAACCCGGAAATTCCGCGTTTTGACTGCGCGGTGTTCGACGGCGATTACGTCACCGGTGACGTCGATGAAGAGTATCTGCGCAAACTGGAATCTGCGCGTAATGACCTAGCCAAATCTCAGCGGGAGGACGCCAGATTGTCCTCCAGCCAGAGCTCCATGGTCGGTATTCACAACGCTTAATCAGGTAAGGTCATGAACGACGATTTTCTGGAAGACGCCGAGCTCGATACCTTGGCAATACGCGCCGGAATTCACCGCACCCAGGAAGGTGAGCATTCCGAGCCGATTTTCACTACATCCAGCTATGTGTTCAGCTCTGCCGCTGAGGCGGCCGCGCGTTTTGCTGGTAATAGCCCTGGCAATGTCTACTCGCGCTACACCAATCCCACTGTTCGCGTGTTCCAGGAGCGCATTGCGGCGCTGGAAGGTGGGGAGGCAGCTGTGGCCACATCCTCCGGCATGGCGGCAATTCTGAGCACCTGCATGGCGCACTTGCAGACCGGTGATCACATCGTCTGCTCGCGCAGCGTCTTTGGCACCACCACCATGTTCTTCACCCGTTACATGGAAAAATTTGGCGTGAGTGTCAGTTTGGTGTCGCTGACGGATCTTCAGGCTTGGCGCGCGGCGATCCGGCCCGAAACCAAGTTGCTGTTTGTGGAAACTCCGTCCAATCCGCTGTGTGAAATTGCCGATATCAAAGCGCTGGCGAAGGTCGCGCGGGAAGCGGGCAGTCTGCTGGTAGTGGACAACTGTTTCTGTACACCGGCGTTGCAACGCCCCCTTGAGTTGGGTGCGGATCTGGTTATTCACTCCGCCACCAAATATCTAGACGGGCAGGGCCGCTGCCTCGGCGGCGCTGTGGTCGGGCGTTTTGATCTGGTCGACCCGGTGCTCGGTTTTGTGCGCACCTGCGGCCCGACCATGAGCCCGTTCAATGCCTGGGTTTTCATCAAGGGCCTCGAGACTCTGCGCCTGCGGATGGAAGCGCATTCCGCCAACGCTTTGGAACTTGCGCAATTCCTCGCTGAGCGGCCTGAGGTGGAGAAGGTATTTTACGCCGGCCTGCCTCAGCACCCCGGTCATGAGCTGGCGCGGGCGCAGCAACGCGCTTTTGGCGGTGTGTTGTCTTTCTGCGTTAAAGGCGACAAGGCAGCGGCTTGGCGTTTTATCGACGCGATGAAAATCATGTCGCTGACGGCGAACCTGGGCGACACCAAAACCACCATCGTACATCCCGCGACTACTACTCACGGGCGCCTGAATGCAGATGAAAAGGCGGCTGCGGGTATTACCGACAATCTCATCCGTATCGCCGTGGGTCTGGAAGATCCGCGCGACCTTAAAAAGGATCTGCAACGAGGTTTCACCGCTTTAGGCTGAAATCTTCACCGCGAATTGATTGGGCTATCCTTTAGGGTGTCAATTTGCGCTGAATCCGGTTGAACCAAATGCGAGCGCGGCAGACGAATAATCCGCCGCACTCCAACCGGTCGGCGCTTCATCCACACCACCTCTCCAGCGGCCGACAATAACAATTGGCTGCGGGGATCCAGGAATCTCATGAATTCTGTCATCAATCTTCTTATCGAAAACATCGGTCAGATTCTGCTGGGCAAGGATCGTCAAGTGCGCCTCGCCCTCGCGTGTCTACTCGCGAAAGGGCATCTGCTGATCGAAGATCTCCCGGGTATGGGCAAAACCACGCTGGCGCAATGTCTTGCGGCAGTGTTGGGATTGAAATACGACCGCGTGCAGTTCACCAGCGATCTTTTGCCGTCGGATATTTTGGGGGTATCGATTTTCGATAAAGGTCTGAATGCGTTCAGCTTTCATCCGGGACCGGTTTTTACCCAGGTTTTGCTGGCAGACGAAATCAATCGAACCACGCCAAAAACACAAAGCGCGCTTCTTGAGGCGATGGAAGAAGGGCAGGTGACCATCGACGGCGAAACCCGCGTATTGCCGCAACCGTTTTTTGTTATCGCCACGCAAAACCCAATACACCAGTCGGGTACATTTCCGCTGCCGGAATCGCAATTGGACCGGTTTCTGATGCGCATTACCCTCGGTTATCCCAGTGCGGCGTCGGAACGTCTGTTGCTCAAAGGCGAAGATCCGCGGGCCAATCTCAAAAAAATCCAACCGCTGATCGACATATCGCAACTGCTGGAATTGCAGCGCCAGGTCAATATGGTCAAGGCGAGTGATGCCGTGATTGATTATTTGCAGCGGCTGGTGGAGCGCACCCGGCGTGACAGTCATTTTGCTTACGGACTGTCGCCGCGTGGCGCCATGGCGTGGTTGCGCGCGGGTAAATCCTGGGCGCTGATTCAGGGCCGGGAATATTTGATCCCGGAAGATTTGCAGGCGGTGATGGGGCCGGTGGTGGGACACCGTGTACACGGTCGCGAGAAAACTGAGGACCTGCTGGATTATCTGCTCACGAGTATCGACGTCATGGCGTGAGCCTTATGCAGAACAGTCTACGCGTTCCGACCCATTTTTTTCGCCGGCGCTTTTTTAGCTGGATCGACAAACGACAGCCGTCGGCGAAGCGCCATTTTCTACATCGAAAAAACCTCTATATCTTCCCTTCCATCACCGGTTTTGCGTACTTGCTTCTGGTGATCATTATCTGGTTGTTGGGAACCAATTATCAGAACAATTTGATTCTCGCATTGGCTTACATGCAGATCAGTGTATTTGTCCTCACCATTCTCAATACCTATAACAATATGGCGGGATTGCGTGTGGAATTTATCGGCGCGCAAGAGGGATTTGTCGGGGAAAAAATCGCGTTCAGATTTCTGTTTGCCAGCAGTAATCGCCGTGGAACTCACTACATAACCGCGCAATGGCTTGATGGTGATGCCGTTATTTTGGATTTTGAGCCGGGGCGGGAGCACATTGAAAATGTGTATATCAGTGCATCTCGAAGAGGCTGGTTGCGCCCGCGGCGCTTGCTGCTCAAAAGCACTTTTCCCATGGGATTGCTGCGCTGTTGGACCTGGTTGAATGTCGATGCCGCAGCATTGGTTTACCCGGCACCAGTGGAAAGTGAGCTGCCTGTTGGAATCGCCGCGCCGGAACAGGATGGCGGGCGGCATCTGCGCCTAGGGCCAGGAGATGAATTCGCCGGCTTTCGCACCTACAAACCAGGCGACTCACCGCGGCGTATTGCGTGGAAACACTACGCGCGGGATTTGGGTTTGTGGAGCAAGGATTACGGCGAATCTGTTACCTCACAAACCTGTTTGCAGTGGAGCGACTTTTTTCGCGGTGATGCAGAGCTGGCTCTGTCGTATTTATGTTTCTGGGTGGAGAAATTCACGGAACAGCAACGCACATTTGGTGTGAAGCTTCCGGGCGTTGAACTGCCGCCGGACAGCGGTATGGAGCATCGCCAAACCGTGCTGCGCGCACTGGCGATGTTCGAGGTGAAGTCGTGAAGCTTTCTTCATTGGAAAGAGACATGATTTTTCGCGGCAACCTGGTCTGGATGCTGAGTGCCCAGGCCATTTGTATTTTGCCGCTGCTGATCAAATTGCCGTTATGGATTTGGGCGGTTTGGTTTCTAGCTTTGTTCTGGCGCATACAAATTCATCTAGGACGCTGGAAATTCCCTTCCACCTGGACCAAATTCGCGCTGGGCATCGGTTGTGCCAGCGGAATTTATCTGACCTTTTCCGGTGTTCGCGGGGTCGAGCCGATGGTGGGATTTCTCGTCTGCTCCTTTATCCTCAAAATCGTAGAGATGCGCACCAAAAAAGATGCGTTGATCGTTTTGTTTATCGGCTTTATCGCCGTCGCCGCGCAATTTTTGTTTGCTCAGGATGTGGTGGCGGGTGTTTACGGCATCTTTTCACTTTTTATTTTGCTGACGGCTTGGCAGGCGGCGTTTTATTCCCGGCAAATTTCCCTGCGGCAATATTTCCGCATCGGCGGCGTGCTGGTGCTGCAGGCAATTCCTTTTATGATCATTCTATTTGTGGTCATGCCGAGGTTAGCGCCTCTCTGGGCAGTTCCGGTGCCGCAAGGTAAAGGCAAAACCGGTTTTAGCGATACGCTCGAATTGGGAGATTTGGGCGAGCTGGTGCGTTCGCCCGAGGTGGCCTTCCGGGTAACTTTCGCTGGCGCTGCGCCGCTGCCGCAGCAACTCTATTGGCGCGGTCTGGTACTGGATGATTTTGATGGGCGCCGTTGGCAAACCGCTGCGATGCTGTCGCGGCCGATTGGCGAGGAAGTGAGTAACAATCTCGGTGATGATGAGGTGTTGCGCTATTCGGTCATTATGGAGCCGCATCACTATCGCTGGTTGTTCACCCTAGATCCCGTGCTGGCTGCGAAATCGGCGCAACTGCGGCTGGAATATGACGAAAGAGGTTTACTTTCTGCCAAGCGTCCGGTGGTCAACAAAGCGGAATACTCTGCTACTTCACTCAAAACGGCATTTCCTCCGATAGCACCTTTAGGGGAGTGGGAGAGACGGCGGCTTACGCGACTGCCAGAGGGCAGCAATCCGCGCGCTGCAGAATTGGCCGCGCAGTGGCGGGCTGAAAATATCGCACCGAAAGAAACGATCGGTCGTGCCCTGGAGATCTTCCATGGTGAATTTGTTTACACCATGCGGCCGCCGCGCTTGGAGACCAATTCCATCGATAGCTTTTTATTTGAATCCAAACGTGGATTTTGCGAACACTTTTCCAGCGCTTTTGTTTTTCTAATGCGCGCCGCTGGATTGCCTGCGCGCATTGTCGTTGGCTACCAGGGCGGGGAATACAATCAGCGCGAGGGCTATTTTGTCGTGCGGCAGAGTCACGCGCATGCCTGGGCGGAGGTTTGGATTGACGGCGCGGGTTGGCAAATGGTGGATCCCACAGCCGCAGTGGCGCCATCACGTATTGAGTCCGGCGTTGAGAATGCCCTGGCGGCGGATGAACGCGAATTGGTCGGGAGCGTGCGCTGGTCGAGTTCGCTGATGTACTCGCTCTATCAGCAATGGGATGCCATTGGTTATAACTGGAACCGCTGGGTATTGAATTACGATAAGGACAGTCAGCGCAATCTTTTTAGTGATCTTCTCGGCGATGCGAGTCCTTGGCGGGTTGGAGTCGCGTTTGCCTCTGCGAGTATTATTTTATTTGCGGTTTATGCAGCTATGCAGGTTTGGCGGCGACAGCGGCCACATTTGCGGGCAGAGGACCGCTTGGTTCAGGTGGTGTTGCGCAAGTTGACCCGTCGGGGTTTTGTGCGTAGACCAGAGGAAACCCTGGGACAATTTGCGGCGCGGGTTGCGGTGGATGAGCCTGCCTTGGGACACGAGCTAAATATCATTGCGCGACTATACTCCGCCAGCGTATACGCCGAGGATCCAGCTGCGGAGCAGCGTTTCCGCTTGGCGGTGCAGAAGCTGCTAAAGCGCTTTCCTGCGCGCATAGCTAAAAGTTAAAGAGAGTTCGTCTGGTTGCGAGTGTCTTGTCAGAGAGAATTTTGTGTGCGTTCGGCGAGATAACTTTCATAGTCCGGAATTCGTCGGCTGTAGGATTTATCTATCCAGTAGGACTGCAAAATAAAATCTGCGGAAGCCGCATTGCATGCCACCGGAATATTCCAAACCGCCGCAAGACGCAGCAAGGCTTTAACGTCGGGATCATGCGGCATGGGTTCGAACGGATCCCAGAAAAAAAATAAAACATCAATAAATCCCTCCGCGATCTGCGCACCGACCTCCTGATCGCCNCCGAGAGGGCCGCTCAAGAATTTGTGAATCGGCAGACCNAGAGTTTTTTCCAATACATATCCGGTNGTGCCAGTGGCGAATAATTCGTGATTGCGGAGCGNCTCGACATTATTGGCGGCCCATTCTTTCAGNTCTTCTTTTTTATTGTCATGGGCGATAAGCGCCATGCGCTTTTTGACGGGCAGGGGAGAGAGTTTTTGTTGCATGAATTTGGCTCCGATATTCGAGTCATTCGAAAGATTAAGAGCCGCTGGAAAGCTTGGCAAGTAAAATAAAAAAGCCCGCAATTTGCGGGCTTTTTTTAATGTGGCGCGCTCGAGAGGATTCGAACCTCTGACCGCCTGGTTCGTAGCCAGGTACTCTATCCAACTGAGCTACGAGCGCGCTGTCTGTCCGGCACTGCTGCCGAGGTCGCGTATATTAGGGATAGCCGAATCAGTAGTCAACAAAAAATTCAGTCAATTTTGTGTTTTTTTCATGGGGCTTTACATCCCATTTTGTCCCGGTTAATTGGTGACCATAATGTTTTGGTTGGCGAAGTTTCCGGGTACCAGAACTGTGTCCATAGCTAGCGCGGAGGTCTCTGGATAGTCCAGAGAGAAATGCAGTCCGCGACTCTCTTTGCGCTGCATGGCGGACCGGATGATTAATTCCGCGACCATGGCCAGATTGCGCAGCTCGATCAAATCACTGCTGACTTTGTAGTTGGCGTAGTAATCATGAATTTCCTGTTGTAACAATTCAATCCGGTGTTTCGCCCGCTCAAGTCTTTTATGGGTGCGCACTATGCCGACGTAGTCCCACATAAAGCGGCGCAACTCGTCCCAGTTGTGGGAAATCACTACATCCTCGTCGGAGTCGGTCACTCGGGATTCATCCCAGCTCTTGGTGGGGGCAGGTGGGGGAGTGTGGGGGAGAGTTTCTCGGATCTTTTGAGCGGCGGATTGCGCAAACACGATACATTCCAAAAGCGAGTTGCTGGCCATCCGGTTGGCGCCGTGCAGCCCGGTGAAGGATGTTTCTCCTATCGCATAGAGATTCTTAAGGTCGGTCTCGCCATTGGTGTTGACCGCTACGCCGCCGCAGGTGTAGTGCGCAGCAGGCACCACGGGGATGGGTTCACGGCTGATGTCGATGCCGTATTGCAGGCAGTTTTCATAGACAGTGGGGAAGTGCTGAACAATAAAATCCTTGGGCTTATGGCTAATATCGAGATAGACGCAGTCACTGCCCAGGCGCTTCATTTCATGGTCTATAGCGCGGGCCACCACATCCCGGGGGGCGAGTTCCGCAAGTTCGTGAAACTTGGGCATAAAGCGCTCGCCGCTCGGAAGCTTCAATACCGCCCCTTCACCCCGCAGCGCTTCGGTGACCAGAAAGGACTTTGCCTGTGGGTGATAGAGGCAGGTGGGGTGAAACTGGTTGAACTCCATGTTGGCGACACGACACCCGGCCCGCCACGCCATGGCGATGCCGTCGCCGCTGGCGCTATCCGGGTTGCTGCTATACAGGTAGACCTTGCTGGCGCCGCCAGTCGCGAGTATGACGGCCTTGGCGGTGTAGCACTCCACCCGGTCGAGAGTGCGATTGAAGACATAGGCTCCAACGCAGCGCATCTTGCGGCTTGTCGGGTCTGGTTGGCGGATCAGGTCCAGAGCGATCGCATACTCGATGAGGGTGATGTTCGGGTGGGCCTGCGCCTGCTCCAGCAGGGTAGTGTGTACTGCTTTGCCAGTGGCGTCGGCGCTGTGGATGATTCTCCGATGGCTGTGTCCGCCCTCGCGGGTGAGGTGAAACTCCTCAGATCCCTCGCTGCGGGTAAAGCCGACCCCCAGGTTGACCAGCCAATCGATGGCGGCTTTACTGTTTTTGACAGTGAACTCCACAACATCTTTGTGGCAAAGCCCCCCGCCGGCAATCAAGGTGTCGGTGACGTGCGACTCGATGGAGTCCGTATTATCCAACACTGCAGCTATGCCGCCCTGGGCGTACCAGGTCGAACCGAAGGTGAAAGTTCCTTTGCTTAAGACCGTGATTTTGGCGGAATCGGCGAGGGAGAGGGCCAGGGTAAGTCCCGCTGCACCGCTGCCGATAACGAGGACATCGCTGTGAAAGGTATCTGTGTGTTGCGTCACGAATGTTCCTTGCTTGCGGAGATTTTGTTGCTATTCTACGCCATCGCTTTGCAGCGTGATCAGCCCCGTTGAACTTTTGCGTTTCGGTATCTGTCTACTGGCGTATCGGATAGGTCGGATGACGGCCTATTGTAGGTTCACGATCATAAAGTCGGCTTTGAGGCCGTAATAAGGTGACACGATGCCGCTACCAAACTCTGCGAAGATCATTGAATTCAAGATTGGGGATACCGGAATGCTAAACCCGCCTGCGCAGGACACAGACGAGAAGCTCGTCGCGCGTGTTCAGCAAGGGGATAAGCGCGCATTTGATTTGTTGGTTCTCAAGTATCAGCATAAGATCATCGCCATTATCAGCCGCTTTGTCCGCGACTCGGCAGAGGTTCACGACGTTGCGCAAGAGGCTTTTATAAAGGCCTATCGGGCCTTGGGCAACTTCCGGGGCGACAGTGCTTTTTATACTTGGATTTATCGCATCGCGGTGAATACCGCCAAGAACCATTTGGTGTCCAGGGGCCGTCGACCGCCTGCGACCGATGTGGATATTGACGATGCGGAATTTCTCAGTGGCGCGGATGGCTTGAGAGACATCACCTCGCCGGAACATGAGCTGATGAAGGATCAGCTCGAGCAGGTGGTCTATAAGGCTATCCAGTCTCTGCCCGAAGATCTGCGTACCGCGCTGACGTTAAGAGAGATGGAGGGAATGAGTTACGAGGAGATTGCCGAAGTGATGGATTGCCCAGTCGGCACGGTGAGGTCCCGAATTTTCCGGGCCAGAGAAGCGGTTGACCGACACATAGCGCCGCTTATGAGCTGACAACGATTTCTAGATAGAGCTATGCGTAACTTATCATTGAGAATTTTAACTTTGGATGCCAAACAATGACCTTGAACTCTTCTGATCAACTGTTCGAATCCTTGTCCGCTATGGTCGACAACGAGGCCAGCGAACTTGAAATGCGACGGGTTCTGAAAAATATGGAGAATAATCCGGAGGTTCTGGAGCGTTGGCGTCGATACCATTTAATCGGATCGGTGATGCGCAAAGAGCTGAGCGGTAATATCACCAATCCTGGTTCTTTGGTCTCCTCAATTTCAAACTCGTTAAGTCATGAAAATGCCGAAGCTTCCGTAAATGGAGCTGTAAGTGAAGCTACCGTTACTCCGTCTAATAGAGCGCTGCGCGATCTGATGGGCAAGACGGCGATAGCGGCTTCATTCGCTGCAACCCTAGTTTTGGGATTTAACTATCTCGGCTCGAGCCGGAATGGTGAATTGCAAAATTCTGCCGGTGCATTTGCAGGGACTTCAGTGCCAGTTCAAGCTGCTCCCACTTCAACGCAATTGCAAGCTGTTGCTCATGCGCCAGTGGGATTTGAACTGCCAATGCCGGAAGCGCGCACGGTGAGTCTGGCCTCTGGTAGTGTGCCGATGTCAGGTGCTGAGCCGCGTTCCTTGGGCGCGATTTATATGGACGACATCACCGATTACGAAACTCAGGAAATGCTGAATCGGCTTTTAATCCAGCACGCAGAGCGCGCCAGTGCTCACGGCAGTCTTGGCATAATGCCATTTGCTCGCGTACACAAAATGCAGCTGGATTTCTCCGCTAAATAAATTCTGTCTTTGTTTTTGTTTGATTTCGGCTAATGCCTCACTGCTGGTTGCTATTTGTTATGAAATTCTCCACCAAGGCGGTGGCGTTAGCCTTAATTTCATTTGCACTCATAATTCCTCCTTTTGCTTTTGCCCAGGATTCCGCGCCGCTTAGTTCTGTAGATGAACTACTGGAAAACGCGTCGCGAGCGTTGCAAGAGCAAAACTATCGTGGTCGGTTTACTTACGAATTCGGCACGACTTTAGAAACGCTGGAAATCGTTCATCTCGTTCAAGACGGCGTGGAATATGAGCGCATCACCCATTTAAACGGTGTTGAGCGCGAATTCCTGCGTGGCGGACGCGAGCAGGATTGTGTGTCGACCGGTGGTTTTCTGCTGCGCGGCGGTTTGATTCCGCAAGCTGGCGGCGCTGTCAGCCTCTCTCAAAGCTACCATTTTTATATCCGCGGACGTGATCGCATAGCGGGACGCGATGCTGAAGTTGTGCAGGCGGTACCTAAAGATGAATACCGCTACGGCATGACTTTAGCGGTTGATCGGGTGTCTGGTTTGCCGCTTATGTCCTTGATCACCGTTTCCAACAAGGGTGCGATCGAGCGGTTTCAGTTTACTGAGCTTGAGGTTGGCTCCGGTATCGAAGCCGGTGCGATTTCTCCGACTGGGGCTCAACATGCGCGGCTTGATGGCGCGAATGTACCCTGTACCAAACTACCATCTGGAAAATCGATCTGGCGTGCCGGCTGGCTTCCCCCTGGTTTTGTGGTGTCCCATATCACCAGTGACAACGAAGGGGATGTCCTGACGTACACGGATGGTATTGCATCCTTCACTCTCTTTATCAAACCCCTGGCTGATCCTTCTGCCTTTAAGCAAGGAATGGCACGGCGAGGTGCCACAACTGCCCTTATGTCTGTCGTCCCCGCATTCCCTCATTCAATTGGGGTGATCTTGGTGGGTGAGGTACCCTTTACCACTGCGCAACAGGTGGTCACCGCCATAACCACATCAGGCGGTCAGCGCTAGATATGCTCACAGAAACCGGGAAAATTGTGCGGTTGGACGGTAACATCGCATGGGTTGAGACTATGCGGCAGTCGGTCTGTGGGGCATGTCAAGCCCGGAAGGGATGCGGTCAGAATCTTCTCAATCAACTTACTGGAACAACCTCTTATCTCAGGCTCTCCCTCAATTCCAATGCGGGAGATGTTGGGGAAGGAGATCAGGTCGAGATTGGAATTGAAGAGGGTGCGGTCGTTGCCGCGTCACTGCTTGCATACGGCCTGCCGCTTTTTTTATTGATGTTCAGTATTGTTTTAGCTGGATTGTTTCAGTTCGCTGGTTTTTGGACGTTTATTGCATGCGTGGCCGGTTTAAGTGCTGGCATCACACTTAATCGCCTGTTGATAAAACACTGTTTCCGCGCGAGCTTCTTCGAGCCGGTGTTGATTCGCCGCATCCCCCATATTGCATAGATTTCCCTGCGCCTCTTCAGTCCCCTCCGTGGCGTGTATAAAGCAAATACTGTAGACTTGCGCAACCATTCGCCCTGTGCATGTATTTGGGTGGAAAAATCCATTTGGAATCAACGGGTTATCAGTTCAGTGTCCGACCTCAGTCACATCCGCAACTTCTCCATCATTGCTCATATCGATCACGGCAAATCCACGTTGGCAGACCGTTTTATTCAGGTCTGCGGCGGGCTGGCTGATCGTGAAATGGAGGCGCAGGTGTTGGATTCCATGGATTTGGAGCGCGAGCGCGGCATTACCATCAAAGCGCACAGCGTAACTCTTTATTACACTGCGAAAGACAAGAAAACCTATCAATTAAACTTCATTGATACCCCTGGGCACGTGGACTTCAGTTACGAAGTCTCTCGCTCACTTGCCGCTTGTGAAGGCGCGCTTCTGGTGGTGGACGCTGCGCAAGGTGTCGAGGCCCAATCCGTAGCCAATTGTTACACCGCGATAGACCAAGGCTTGGAAGTAATTCCCATCCTTAACAAAATGGATCTGCCACAGGCGGACCCTGAGCGCGTAGCTGAGGAAATCGAAGAAATTATTGGTTTGGATGCGACAGATGCGGTGCGCTGCAGTGCGAAGTCCGGCATAGGCATTGATGATGTTTTGGAGCGTTTGGTTGCCTCGATTCCGCCTCCAGAGGGCGATATCAATGGACCGCTGCAAGCACTGATTATCGATTCCTGGTTCGACAATTATTTGGGTGTTGTTTCTCTCGTTCGAGTTAAGAACGGCACTCTTAAGGTCAAAGACAAAATTATTTCCAAAACCATCGGCAAGGCCCACTTGGTGGACAGCGTCGGAGTATTTAATCCGAAGCGCCAGGAACTGGCAGAGCTGAAAGCAGGAGAGGTGGGTTTTGTCGTTGCGGGTATTAAAGATATTCATGGCGCGCCAGTGGGGGATACCATCACTCATGCGAGCACTCCAGATACCGCCGCTCTTCCCGGTTTTAAACGTGTTAAACCTCAGGTCTATGCAGGACTGTTTCCTGTAAGTGCGGATGATTACGAAAGCTTCCGCGATGCATTGGCGAAATTAACGCTCAATGACGCCTCCCTGTTTTACGAGCCCGAGAGTTCTGATGCATTAGGATTTGGTTTCCGTTGCGGTTTTCTCGGCATGCTCCACATGGAAATTATCCAGGAGCGTTTGGAGCGGGAATACAATTTGGATTTGATTACCACTGCGCCGACAGTGGTATTCGAAGTGGTGAAAAACGGCGGTGAAACTGTTTACGTGGACAACCCGTCCAAACTTCCCGAGGTCGGCACTATCTCCGATATGCGGGAGCCGATCGTGCAGGCGAATATTCTGGTTCCGCAGGAATATCTCGGTGCGGTCATCACTTTGTGTATCGACAAACGCGGTGTGCAGAAAGATATTCAATACCTCGGCCACCAGGTCTCGGTGGTATACGAGCTTCCAATGAACGAAGTGGTGCTGGATTTCTTTGATAAATTGAAGTCCGTCAGCCGAGGTTACGCCTCTTTGGATTACAGCTTTTTGCGTTTTCAAAGCGCCAATCTCGTGCGCCTTGATGTGTTGATCAACGGTGAAAAAGTGGATGCGTTGGCGCTGATCGTTCACCGCGAAACTGCGCACTATAAGGGCCGGGCATTGACGGAAAAGATGAAAGATCTTATTCCGCGGCAAATGTTTGATGTGGCAATTCAGGCGGCCATAGGTGGACAAATTATCGCTCGCACCACCGTGAAAGCATTGCGCAAGAACGTAACGGCGAAATGTTACGGCGGCGACGTGACCCGGAAGAAGAAGCTGCTTGAAAAGCAAAAGGCGGGTAAAAAGCGGATGAAGCAGGTGGGCAGGGTAGAAATACCACAGGAAGCATTCTTGGCCGTGCTTAAAGTCGACAGCTAAAGGTTACGCATGGATATTAACTTACCCCTTATATTGATGATTGCGGTGGTCGCCACTGGGGCAATTTGGCTTCTCGATGCGCTGCTTTGGGCCAAGTCACGACGCGCCGTTGCACAGAATGTCGAGCAACAGTACGGTCATCTGCCCAGCGATAAACGGCAAGAGGATCCTGGTTATCGTGTTGCAATGCAAAAAGCGGTTAAAGAGCCGTTGGTGGTGGAATATTCCAAGTCGTTTTTCCCCATTCTGGCCATCGTATTTGTCCTCCGCTCCTTCCTGATAGAACCGTTCAAAATTCCTTCTGAGTCCATGGTGCCGACTTTGGAAGTGGGGGATTTTATTGCGGTAAACAAATATGCCTACGGCATCCGTCTCCCCGTATTCCGCACCAAAATCATTGACTTAGGTGACCCCGAGCGCGGTGATGTAGTGGTATTTTTTCCACCTCATGAAGATCGCTACTTCATTAAACGGCTTATTGGCTTGCCGGGGGACAAAATTCAGATTAGGGACAATGTGCTATACGTAAACGATGTGATGCTGGAGCAGGAGTTGGTCGGTGCTGACCCTGTGGATCGCCATGGCGGCGCCTGTTGGGGCGACTACCAGATTGTTAACGAAGCCATAGACGACAAAAAACATTTGGTGAGAAAATGTCCAACTGGCGGCCGAGGCTGGAATGATCGCACGTGGACTGTCCCGGAAGGGCACTATTTCATGATGGGTGACAACCGCGATAACAGTCTGGACAGCCGGGTTTGGCCGGATCCTTTTGTGCCCGACAGAAATATCGTTGGCAAAGCCTTTGCGGTTTGGATGCATTGGAACGAGGGTCTACCAAGTTTTGGCAGGGCGGGCGGAATCAAATAAAGACCGCTCAGGTTTGGCGTATTGAGATATTGGTATGAATAAGAATAAACAAGCCGGTATGAACAGCCTTCTTTTATTGTTTGTACTCGCCAGTTTCGGCTTTCTTCTGACCTGTTTTTTTAAGGTCGGTCCAGCATATCTGGACAATCATTACATCGTTTCCGCATTGCGCAGTCTTGCGGAAGATCATCCTGACGATCTGGCTCAGTTGAGCAAAGAAACGATTCGGCAGGAGTTAAACAAGTTTTATACGATCAACAATGTGCGGGGTGAAGCGGCCAAGGCCCTTAACGTCGAGCGCAGACAGGAGAAAACCATCATCAGCGTCGCCTACGAAACCAGAATTGCGTTTTTGGCCAACATAGACGTGGTGGTGAAATTCAATAATGTGCTCGACTCCTCCCGCCCGGATGAGTGCTGCTCGGTAAGTGAAAAAGACAGTGCAAAAAAGTAAACAGCTCGCTCTTCTCGAGCAGAAGCTCGGTTACGAATTTCAAAATCATTCTCTGCTAAATAACGCTCTCACCCACAGAAGTCACAGTAGTGCCCACAATGAACGCCTAGAGTTTCTAGGCGATTCCATTCTCAATTTTATCGTGGCGGAATTGCTGTACCTGCGTTTTCCTCAAGCTCCTGAGGGCGATTTGAGTCGACTGCGAGCAGCATTGGTGCGCGGTGAAGTCCTGGCCGAGGTCGCCAAGACTTTTGCCTTGGGTGAACACCTGAACTTGGGTGAAGGCGAGTTAAAAAGCGGCGGTTTTCGCCGGGCGTCTATCCTTGCTGATGCGCTCGAAGCGGTTATAGGCGCTATTTATTTGGATTCGGGTATCGAGTCGTGCAAAACCTGTGTTCGCGCCTGGTTTGACAACCGCTTCAATGATCTATCGTTGGAGACCGGTGAAAAAGACCCTAAAAGCCAATTGCAAGAGTGGCTGCAGGCGCGAAAAAAACCATTGCCAGTATATGCCGTGACCGAAATCGGCGGCGATTCCCACAACCAAAATTTTACCGTCACCTGTTCCGTAACTCTTATAAATGAAGTTGCAACAGCCAGTGCGGCCAGTCGTAAAACTGCGGAGAAAGAGGCCGCCTTTAAAATGCTGAAAAAGCTGGAGCAGGTATATGGCTGAAGAGCAATCTCAATGCGGTTATATCGCAATTGTCGGTCGGCCAAATGTCGGTAAATCGACTCTGCTCAACCATCTGGTTGAGCAAAAAATCAGTATTACCTCGCGTAAGCCTCAGACCACTCGCCACAACATTACCGGCATAAAAACATCTGGAAATATCCAGATGATATTTGTCGACACTCCAGGAATGCATAAGAAAGAAGCCAACGCGGTGAACCGCTATATGAACCGGGTGGCTAATTCCGCGGCGCAGGGCGTGGACGTTATTCTCTTCGTGGTCGATCGGTTGATTTGGACGGAAGAGGATGAACTGGTGGCGCAGAAGCTGGCCGGTTTGGGAGAGAAGACCGTGTTGGTGGTCAACAAGGTCGACAAAATTGAAGATCGCACCGATCTGATCCCACATATTCAAGCTCTGCAGGAGCGCTTGTCACCAGCGGCCATTGTGCCAGTGTCGGCGTTGCGAAATACCAATCTCGCCGAACTGGAAAAAGTATTGGCAGAGAAACTGCCGCAAGCCGAACACGTATTCCCCGCCGATCAGATCACGGATAAAAGCTCGCGCTTTTTAGCAGCGGAGTTGGTGCGCGAAAAAATCATGCGCCAGTTGGGCGCTGAATTACCTTACCAGGTGACGGTTGATATCGAAGAGTTCCGTGAAGAAAACGGAATTATCCATATATCCGCGCTTATCCTGGTGGAAAGAGATGGGCAGAAACGCATTATTATTGGCGAAGGCGGTTCTCGGCTTAAGACCATCGGGCAAGCGGCGCGCATCGATATGGAAACCATGTTCGATAGCAAAGTCATGCTGAAACTTTGGGTGAAGGTGAAAACCGGTTGGGCCGATGATGATCGCGCGCTGCGCAATCTCGGGTATCTAGAGTAATTTCACCTATGGCGCCTTTATCTCAGGATAGGGCCTATGTTGTACATCTTCGTCGCTATACCGACTCGCGGGTTATCCTTGAGTTGCTGACTTTGCACAGCGGCATCGTTCATGCCGTCGCGAGAGTTCCTGGAAAACGGGATCGCGCCAAATTCGAACCGTTCCATCCTCTCAGCGTCGAATTTTCCGGCGCATCAGAACTAAAAACGCTGCGCGTTTGCGAGCAGCTTTCTGAAACGGCTGTCCAGCTCACCGGCGTCCCATTGTTTTGTGGGTTGTACCTAAATGAGCTGATGCAACGATTATTGCGACCCGGTGAGCCTTTCCCCGAAATCTTCTCTAAATACGAGTCTGTTTTGCATCTTTTAAATCTGGGTGCGGCGCGAACGGATATTGAATCCACGTTGCGCCGCATGGAATTTTTTATACTGGCTCAGCTTGGTTTCGGAATTGATTTTGCCACCTGCTCTACATCAGGCGCAGAGATAGACGCCGGCAGCTTCTATCGTTTTGAACAGGGCAAAGGATTTGCTTTCGTCACTCCTGGTGCGAACCTCGGCAGTTCTAAACTTATTCTGGGAGCGCATTTATTGGCGTTGGCGAAGGGCGATCTGTCTGATACGGAGGTTCTCCGTACGGCCAAAACTATTTCCCGCGTTGCGCTGGCGCCACTGCTGGGCGCTCAACCACTTAAAAGCCGAGAGTTTTTTGTGTAGTTCAATCGTCGTAATCTGCGAACAACACGTCTATATCGAGCTCGTCGCTCCAACCTAATAAAACCTGCGCTTCCCGAATCAGGGTTTCTGCCAGAGCTTTTACATCCGCATAATCTTTCTGATGCAGTTTCTGCTCCAGCGATTTGCTGACCGTTCTTAAGGCGGGAACGCCGCAATAACAACAGCCACCATGCAATTTATGTGTTATCTCCAAAAGGCGATCCATATCATTAGCTGCGATCGCATCTTTGATGTTCGCCATGGTTTCCGGCAAGGACGCGATCAGCATTTTGAGCATGTCGGTTGCGAGTTCTGGTTTATTTCTGGCGAGCCGCATGGATTCGCCCCAATCAAAAAAGGTGGCATTGTCCTCTTTGGGTGGTGTGGTGATGGCGTTTTGTGTTGCGATGACAATTTCCGCTGTGCTGGCTGGATTTTCCTGTGCATCAACCCGTGTACCGGACTTAGCCCAGCGCTCAATGATATGTTTAAGATCATCTTCGCTTACGGGTTTGCTGAGAAAGTCATCCATGCCCGCGAGCAGCAATTGTGTTTTTTGCTCGTTAACCGCGTGTGCAGTCAGCGCCACGATTGGTGTGCGTTTTTCTGTTTCGCGAGCGCGCAACGCTTTTGTGGTTTCCAAGCCGTCCATTCCCGGCATTTGCACATCCATCAGAATCAGGTCAAAGGATTCCTTATCGTATGCTTCTATAACGTCATAGCCGTTGTTAAACGCTCTAGTTTCAACGCCCAACCCACGCAGGAATTCACAAACCAGCTTGAGATTGGCAGGGTTGTCGTCCACGACCAGAATGCGCAAACTGTCATTTTTAACCAGCGGCGGCGCGGCGTTTTCCGGTGTGCCCACCGGCAAGCGTTGGGCGATATTAAGTAGACTGCACATGGCCTGGTGCAACTGGCTGTGCACTACCGGCCGCTGCACGATGATGGAGTTCAGGCCCGCCATATCCTCCTGCAGGATGCGTTGCAGAGCAGGGGGAGCCAGTACAACGGCAGGCAGCTTGAATATCATCCGAATTTTTTGAATTCCCTCCAGCAGCCGCTCCCGGTCAAAATTATTCTCTTCGGTATAGGCGTCCAAAATCAGTATATCGACAGGCTGGTTTTCATGATTCGCTGCAATCACATTGGAAATATTGCTGAATACGTTTTCCTCAACAAAATTCACGCCCCAATTGGAGAGCAGATGCGTAATCTCCATCCTGCATACAGGATTGCAATCAAAAATAAGGGCATTCAGTCCGTAGAGAGAATTGACGAATGGCGATTGGGATATTCTCTGTCTGTCGATCCCCAGGCGGACGGTGAACCAGAAGGTGGCGCCCTTTTGCAGTTCACTATCGACACCAATTTCTCCCTTCATGCGATCCACAAGTCCCTTGGCGATGGCCAATCCCAGACCTGTGCCGCCTTGGAAGCGACTGTCACTATTGTCGACCTTGGTGAATGCGGAAAAGAGATTTTCCTGCTGCTCCTGAGACAAGCCTATGCCGTTGTCGGTGACACTGAATTTGATCTCGATTTGATTATCCATTTCCCCCAGGCTGATTGCCCGCACCACAATATTTCCATGCAGGGAAAATTTTATGGAGTTTGATATCAAGTTGCTGATGACCTGTTTGAGCCGCAGAGGGTCACCCAGCAAATTGCGCGGCACGTTGTGATTAATAATCGACACCAGCCGCATATTTTTTTCATGCGCTTGTGGTGCGTAAATCGCGAATACTTCTTCAATCAATTCGCGCACGTAAATTGGTTTGTACTCTAGGGTCAGTTGTCCCGTTTCCAGCTTGGAAAAATCGAGAATGTCGTTGATAACGGTCAGTAAGCCCTGAGCGGATTGTTCGATCGTGGTGAGGTAGTCTTTCTGCTGATTGGTGATATTGGTTTTAAGCAGCAGGCTGGTAAAACCAAGGATGCCGTTCAGCGGCGTGCGCAATTCATGACTGGTATTGGCGAGAAATTCGGATTTGGCTCTGCTGGCCTGCAAGGCATTCTTGCGCGCGAAATCCAATTCAATATTTTGGATTTCCACCGTTTCCAAAGTTTCCCTCAGCTCCTTCGTGGATTGGTCGACGTTTATTTGCATCTCTTCGCGAATCGACTGCTGCATAAGAATCATCTCATTTAAGGTTTCAATGAGCTCGTTGTAGAGATGATTTTTGCTGTTGTTGAGGAGTTTACCCGAGTGGTTGAGCAGGGTTTGACGCAGATCGCTCAGAATATCTTTGAGCGGAGTGGTGACGGCGTCGTAGAGGCGCGAAGCGAAATGCAGGGTGAGCAGGAAAACAAAGACCGCAATGGACATCAAAATCAGGTAGCCCTGGTAGCGGGACACCTCAAGCGCGCTTTTTTGGATGCCGACGATCAGCCACCTTTGGGTATTTTCGCCGGTGACCGGGATGGCGTAATAGGCAATATTGTTGATTGACTTTGCCGTCTTGGTCGCCTGCAGAGAAATTTTATCCAAGTTATTGACCGGTAATGCCAAATTTTCGATTTTTTTTGTGCTGTCGTCGTAAACACTAAGATGCGAAATCGTTTCGATACCCAATACCAGTTGTGCGGTTTGCGCAAGTAATGCGTGATCAATAGATTCGTTTGCCAGAAGCGGTAGCAGGGTTGCTTCTGCGATATCGCTGATTTGCCTTTCCAGTGAATGGATTAGTCGGCCTTGAATGAAAATAAACGTCACCGCCAGAAGGCATATGGCGAGAAAGACAGGCAATACCCCTAAAAGAATAATTCGACGAGTAAAAGGTCGCGTGTGAATCATAGTATTGAAGCGTCACGAATGTGGCTGAATTTTCAAGTATGTTCAGTTTTTTATTTTTCCGCGCTCGCTGGCGGATGATGTGCGGAAAACGCGCGTTTTAGCTTGGTGATAGCGTCCTCTCTGCAGAGTCTGCCGTAATTCCGACGGCCGGCTGGCGTTTCACGATAGCATAAATCCGGCTAGAATATGCCTCCTTTTTGCCACCGTTAGCTGTCCAGAAATGTCATGCAACACTATCCGACTATAGAAGAGTTTATTGGTAATACTCCGCTGGTGCGGCTGCAAAGACTGGGGCGATCGGGCGCAAACACTTTGTTGGTCAAGCTTGAAGGCAACAACCCTGCGGGCTCGGTAAAAGACCGTCCGGCCTTATCCATGATCCGCCACGCGGAAGCCCGCGGTGAAATCCGCCCGGGCGACTGCCTGATCGAAGCGACCAGCGGCAATACCGGCATAGCACTCGCTATGGCTGCCGCCATTCGCGGGTATCGGATGATTTTGATCATGCCGGATAACGCCACGGATGAGCGTAAGGCTTCGATGCTTGCTTATGGTGCAGAGCTGATTCTGGTATCCAAGGAAGAGGGGATGGAAGGCGCCCGTGACCTGGCCAAGCGGCTGGAACAGGAGGGCAAGGGCAAGGTGCTCGACCAATTTGCCAACCCGGATAATCCCCTGGCCCACTTCGAAACCACTGGTCCTGAAATATGGCGCCAGACAAACGGAACTGTCACCCACTTCATAAGCTCTATGGGCACAACCGGGACTATAGTGGGAACTTCCAGGTACCTCAAAAGCCAAAACCCGGCCATTCAGATCATAGGTCTGCAACCGGAGGAGGGTGCTGCAATTCCGGGTATTCGTCGCTGGCCACCGGAATATCTGCCGCAGATCTTTGATGATCGGAATATCGATCAAATTCTCAATATTTCCCAGGCCGATGCGGAGCGCACCATGCGCGATCTGGCGCGTTTGGAGGGTATCTGTTGTGGCGTGTCGTCCGGTGGCGCCGTGGCGGCAGCACTCAAGCTGGATCAAACTTTGAATGACGCGGTGATCGTGGCCATTGTGTGTGATCGTGGTGATCGTTATCTCAGCTCTGGAATCTTCAATGTGCAGCAGTGATGTATGTGATGGTTATAAGGTTTGATGGGACATGGTAAAGGTCAGAGAAGATCGGCCCATAACGGCTGACGGAAAATTCGATATAGATACCTGGACCAATCGCCTGCTGACGGTAGCCCAGTTGGATCCACAGACCGCTGCGGCGCCTCTGCATGCGGCAGCCCTGCGCGCAGAAGCTGTGGAGGAAGTGCCCGGTGATCGCCTGACTGGTTGGGGAGAAGGTTATTCTTCCTATTCCGCCGGACTGGAGATGGCCGAGATCCTTGCCGATTTGCATTTAGACTGCGACACCCTGGTGGCGGCCGTGCTCTATCGCAGCGTCCGCGAGAAAAAGCTGTCGCTGGATGAAGTCCAGGAAGAGTTCGGCATGGCCGTGGCCAAGCTGATCAGCGGCGTCGCTCGCATGGCGGCCATCAGCACTTTGTCGAACCATTCCAATGATGCGGTAATGGGACTTGAGAGCAGCGAGCAGGCGGACAATGTCCGCAAAATGCTGGTTGCCATGGTTGATGACGTTCGCATCGCCTTGATAAAGCTGGCGGAGCGCACCTGCGCGATCCGAGCGGTAAAAAAAGCGCCTATCGAAAAACGCCAGCGAGTCGCGCGAGAAGTTTCCGATATTTATGCACCCTTGGCTCATCGCTTGGGCATCGGCCATATCAAATGGGAGCTGGAAGATCTCTCCTTCCGTTACCTTCATCCATACGATTACAAATACATCGCTAAGCTGCTGGATGAAAAACGTATAGACCGTCAGGTCTATATCGATAATGTCATTCAGATGCTTAAAGAAGCCTTGGCAAAAGAGGGTATTACTGCCCCTGAAATTAATGGTCGCGCCAAGCACATCTACAGTATTTGGCGCAAAATGCGACGGAAAAATATTAATTTTTCCGAGGTTTACGATATTCGCGCTGTGCGAATTCTGGTTGCTTCCGAGCAGGATTGTTATCGCGCGTTGGGTGTGGTGCATTCGCTGTGGCGAAATATTCCCCATGAATTCGACGATTACATCGCCAACCCCAAGGAAAACGGCTATCGCTCGCTCCACACTGCGGTAAAAGGTCCTGACAACAAAGTCTTGGAGGTGCAAATTCGCACCCGGACTATGCATGAAGAGGCGGAATACGGCGTCTGCGCGCACTGGCGCTACAAGAAAAGTGACCAGGAGAACGGCTCCGCCGGTTACGAGCAAAAAATCGAATGGCTGCGTCAGGTTCTCGAATGGCACGAAGAGGTCGGTGGCAATCCCTGGGAAGACCATTTGCCCCGCGGTATCGAGCAGGATCGTATTTACGTTTTCACACCGGATGGCCATGTCGTTGATCTGCCCGAAAGCGCGACAGCTGTTGACTTCGCCTTCCGTATTCACTCCGACATAGGTCTGCGCTGCAAAGGCGCCAAAGTGAATGGCCGTATAGTGCCGCTTAACCAAACGCTGAAGACTGCCGATCAGGTGGAAATTCTGACATCCAATCGCGAATCGCCGAGCCGCGACTGGCTGATTCCAGCATTGGGTTATATCACCACCTCTAAGGCGCGCAGCCGTTTGCAAGCCTGGTTCAAACAACAAGATCGCGAACAGAATGTCGCCGATGGCCGCGCATTGCTGGATCGTGAATTTCTGCGTTTGGCCGTTGAAGACATCGATTATCAGCAGTTGGCGCAAAAACTAAATTTACGTTCGCTGGACGACCTTTATGCGGCAGTCGGAACTGGCGATCTAAGTGTTGACCGGGTCATCAATGTTGCCCAGCGTCTCTTTAAAGTTGAGAAACCAGAGCCGGCTATCTCGCTTGTTGGTCGCGCAACCTCCGCGGAGCAGGGCGCATCCGATGTATACATCGACGGCGTGGGTAATTTGCTGTCGCATATCGCGCAATGTTGCAAACCGATCCCCGGCGACAGCATCACTGGATACATCACTTTGGGGCGCGGCGTTTCCATTCACCGTCAGGATTGCCAGAATGTTCTGCAGTTAATGGCGGATGAACCTGAACGCATTATCAAGGTGGATTGGGCGGAAAAACCCGAACAGTTTTATTCGGTTGATGTGATGATCGAAGCGTTCGACCGGCATGGTTTGCTGCGCGACATTACGGCTTTGTTGGATCGCGAGCGTATCAATGTCAGTGCTATGCAAACGCTGTCAAACAAAAATAAAAATACCGTTGATATGTCTCTGCGCATCGAGGTTTCAAGCTTCAGCGGTCTCAGTCGCGTACTTGCACGCTTGAGCCGATTGCCGAACGTCTCCTCAGTGAAACGTAAAACCTGATGAGCAGGGAACCGCAGTCTTATTCTCTCGACGACCTCTTGTTTTTGATGGCGCGTTTGCGCGATCCAAACGGAGGTTGTCCTTGGGATCTGAAGCAGACCTACGCAACCATCGCGCCGTCGACTATTGAAGAAGCCTATGAAGTCGTAGACGCGATCGAGCGCAAAGATTATGCGCATCTCAAAGAAGAACTCGGCGATTTATTATTTCAGGCGATTTTTTACAGCCAGCTTGCGAAAGAAGAGAATCTTTTTAACTTCGCCGATGTTATCGACATTTTGGTAAGTAAGCTGATTCGCCGACATCCGCATGTCTTTCCCGATGGACGTTTGCATTCCGACGCTGCCAGCGCAGCGTTGAGCGAAGATGCCGTTAAACAGAATTGGGAAGCGATTAAAAGCGAAGAGCGCAAAGAAAAGGGTAAAACCGGATTGCTGGCGGACGTACCTACAGGATTGCCGGCGCTGACGCGTGCACTGAAATTGCAAAAGCGTGCTGCCCAAGTGGGTTTTGATTGGCCTTCTGTGGCGGGTGTCTGCGAAAAGATGCGGGAAGAACTCGCTGAACTCGAGAGCGCCATAGCCGAGGGTGAACGCGCAGAACAGGAGGCGGAACTGGGAGACATATTGTTCACTTGTGTCAATCTCGCCCGCCATTTGAAGATCGATCCCGAAGCTGCGTTGCGCAACGCCAACAATAAATTTTCCCGACGTTTTTCTCATATGGAGAACGCCGCCCAGCAACTGCAGGTCGAGCTGCAAAATCTCAACCCGGCGGAATTGGATGAGTGGTGGGAGAGCGCGAAAAAGGCCGGCGACTGACCGGCCTGATGGATTTGTTTAATTAGCGGAGCAGGTCAATGGGCCTGACCGTCTCCCAAATGCTTGCGGGTAAGCTCCGCAAACCGCGAAGTCGGCCCCACATCTTCGTAAATCGGGTCGCCGAGTTCGTCGAGAGATGAAATTTTCTCGCCCTGTATATAAGGAAGCCTTTGTTCCAGTTCCACCAGAGCGGCACCCACAAGTTCTGTAAGGATTTGTTCAGGTGTCCGGGCCGGATACATCTCCGCCAGAGCTGCGATTTTGGCCGCATCTTTGACGGTGAGCCGGACCGTATACTCCTTTTGGGTCAGTGGTGCGCTTGAAGTTCTTTCCCAGTTTTTCAGCAGTTCACGTAGAGTCATACACATCACACCTTTATTGCGTCGTACTTAGAGTATGGACAACTAAAGCATAGACGTTATCCGCAATCGCGGCGTGGAAAGGCCAGGGAGTTGATCAAGAGCAAGTCGGGTGGCAGATGCGAGGCTTCCGGGACGGGGCGGGTAGGGTGTGCGCTTGAGAAAGCGGGGCTGTACGTGTATCTTTAGCCCCCATTTTGCCAGCTATGTCCCATTCGGGACCTAATCCAGGAGTTTCTCCATAATGCGAATAATTCTTTTAGGAGCGCCAGGCGCCGGTAAAGGCACCCAAGCCAAATTCATTATGGGGGCCTATGCGATTCCTCAGATCTCCACCGGCGACATGCTGCGCGCAGCGGTGAAAGCTGAATCCCCCCTCGGACTGCAAGTAAAAGACATCATGAACGCTGGCGCGCTGGTGCCAGATGAACTGATCATTAATCTCGTTAAAGAACGCATTGCGCAGGACGACTGTAAAAACGGGTTCCTTTTTGACGGCTTCCCGCGAACCATTCCGCAAGCGGAAGCGCTGTTTGCCGCCGGCGTCACCATCGATCATGTCCTGGAAATCAAAGTCGACGACGAGGAAATCGTTGAACGTCTGAGCGGTCGACGCGTGCATCCGGATTCTGGGCGCATTTATCATATTTCTCACAATCCGCCGAAACAGGCGGGCATTGACGACGTCACCGGCGAACCGCTTATCCAACGTGATGACGATAAAGAAGATACCGTGCGTAAACGCCTGGCCGTTTATCATGAGCAGACCGAGCCGCTGGTGACTTACTACCGCGAGTTGTCCGCCAAACACGGCAAGCCGAAATGTTCACGCGTCGAAGGTGTTGGCTCCATGGCAGAGATCAAAAACAAAATTTTTGCCGTGTTAGGTTAATCATTAGCATGAATTCGAAAGGGCCCTAACGGGCCTTTTTTTTTGCTTTGGAATTGACGCGGGATGCCAGCGTTAATGTGTTTGAGGTTGATGATGAGGTGATGTTGTTAATGCCGTCAGCGCATCAAAAAAATGCTGAACACGACAAAAAAATCGCCAAATTTAATGGATAGTTTCCATAACATGTGCTTCCGCACTTGTCGAGTGCGGCATTTATGCTATGGTTTCTTCGAAGTATCTCAATAATACTTAGGAGAGAAATATGGTCTCGGCAAAGAAAAAACCCGGTCGTGCTCGCGGCTCGAACAAGCGTTCGGTAAAAAAATCGCGAGTGAGTGCAGCAGCAAAAGTTTCTTCATCTGCAACATCCCCAGAGCTCACAAAGGCTGAACTTGCTTTTGCTAAAGCGACAGAGACTCTCGAAAAGAGTAAAGAAAGACTCGCAGCTGCGCGCAAAAGAGCTGCGGACAGTGCTGCCAAAGCAAAAAAATCCCGTTCTGAGTCCGCAAAAAATTCCGCTGCAAAAGCCAAAGACACTGCATCTGCACTGGCAGACAAAGTGAAAGTCGCGCAGCAGAAACAAGCTGAGGCGAAAGCGCAGCTGGCATCTGCGAAAAAATCAGCGAAAGCCGCAGACGTGGTCGCTAAAGCTCAAGCCAAGGTTGAAGATCTCAAACAATCCCTCTCTGCAAAATCTGAAGCGGATTTGACTGCTGCGGTTGATACATTCAAAGCGCGCTGGTTGAAGAAGCGATCGGCTGCGGATGCGAAGAAAATGCAAGCTGCAGAGCGCAAAGCTGCGCGCAAATCCAAACGTAAAAGCTCAGGCAGAAAGCCGGCTCGAGCAGCAGCGCCGAAAGCTGTTGCCAAAACTGCGACCAAATCCCGTGGGCGTCCTAAAAAAGCGGCAAGCGGGCGACGCGGACGTCCGTCTAAGTCAAAGTAAGTAAATTCGTTTATGTCGTCAAAAAGCCATCTTCGCGATGGCTTTTTTATGGCTGCGCTTATCAGCTTTGATCGCAATGGCGGATTTGTCAAAATTTGATCCTCAGGTAAAATGCGCTTCTTTTTATTCAGCGTGTATCCATGGCCAATTGCATTGCGATCGACACCTCATCTGAAGCCTGTTCAGTGTCATTAGTGGTGGATGGATCGCCCTCTGACGCCTCCATCTCTGCGCCAAAAAGTCACGCCAGATCTCTTTTGCCTTTTGTTCACGAGCTGTTATCCGCGCGCCAGATTCGCCTCGAGGATCTCGATTTTATCGCCTGCTCGGAAGGACCCGGCTCTTTTACCGGGCTTAGAATCGGTTTGGGCGTGGCGCAGGGACTGGCGTTTGGTGCGGGCAAGCCCATGGTCGGCGTTAGCAGTCTGGAAGCCATGGCGCGAGGCGCCCGGTTGCAACATCCGGACGCGGACATAGTGGTCAGTCTGCTGGATGCACGCATGGGGGAAATTTATTGGTCAGCGCGGGAATTTTCAGCAGATGGCGGTGCAAGTGTGGTGGAGCCCAGCTTAAATGCCATCGCTGATTTGGATGGTCAACTGATTGAACTCACCAATACGTACAGCGGCAAAAAAGTTTTGCTTGCGGGTGCAGCCAGCGCGCTTTTGGATCACGCCAATTTTGATCAAAGCAATATCGCATTCGCCGCTGATATCACTCCCTGTGCGGCGCAAATCGCAGTGATCGCACTGGAGTTGTGGCAGCGCGGTGTGTATTGCGATCCGCAGGATTTCCAACTCAACTATTTGCGTAATTCCGTGTCCTGGAATAAGCGTCAACGTATTCGCACTTAAGCAAAAATATTTCTGGAGAGCGGCCAATGGCGTCACCACTTTGCAAAAAGATCATGGCGTGGATCGATGCGTCTCCCACCCCTTATCACGCTGTTGAAACTGCGCGGCGGGAATTGCAGGCAGCGGGGTATGACGAGCTGAAAGAGGGAGATCAATGGCAAATGCAAACCGGCGGACGCTATTTTGTCACGCGTCGCGATGCCTCGATTGTCGCGTTCCGCCACGGCAACGCCGACCTTATCGAAAACGGTTTGCGTATTGTCGGCGCGCATACGGACAGTCCTGTGCTCAAGGTAAAACCCAAGCCGGAAAAAATCTCTCAGGGTTATTTTCAATTGGGAATTGAAGTTTACGGCGGCGCTTTGCTGGCGCCTTGGTTTGATCGCGACCTGTCGCTGGCCGGAAGAGTGACAGTAAAAAACGACTCCGGCTTGCGTCACCTTCTGGTGAATTTTGAGCGGCCGATTGCGATTATCCCCAGCCTCGCCATTCACCTGGATCGAACCGCCAACGAAGGCAGAGCATTGAATGCGCAGGAGCAGATGCGCCCGGTGCTGTTGCAGAATCCGGAAGCTGGGCTCACTTTCAAAGCGCTGCTGGCACGCGAGCTCGCCAACCGCGGAAATACCCTGAGTGAAAACGACATCCTCGATTTCGACCTCAGTTTTTACGATACCCAAAAAGCGGCAGTGGTGGGGTTGGAAGGAGAGTTTCTGGCATCGGCGCGGCTGGACAATCTGCTGAGCTGTTTCGTCGGGCTGAGTGCATTTTTATCCTCGGAGGGCGATCAGGCAGCGGTGCTCGCTTTATTCGATCACGAGGAGGTGGGGAGCCAGTCGCACATAGGCGCGCAGGGCAATCTGCTCACGGCTTTGATCGAGCGCTTGGCGCCGCAGGCGGAAGCCCGTTTCCGTATGCTGCACAACTCCTTGCTGCTTTCGGTGGACAACGCCCACGGCATACACCCCAATTTCCCGCACAAACACGATGAGGGCCATGGGCCGCGGCTTAACGCCGGCCCAGTGATCAAGTACGACGCCAACCAGGGATATGCCACCAGCACTGAAACGGCGGCGCTGGTGAAAATGCTCGCGGAGCGATGTGGCGCGCCTTATCAGGCGTTTGTCACCCGCGCCGATATGCGCTGCGGCAGCACCATTGGACCCATGACGTCGGCGAAAGCTGGGATACGTACGGTTGATATAGGTCTGCCGACTTTTGCTATGCATTCCATCCGAGAATTGGCTGGCACCAAAGACCTGGATTATATGGATGACATAATTGCGAGCTACTTCCGATTGCGCGATTTCTCTTTCTGATTTGACCAACCTTTCCTGGCGGAGGTGACATTCCTGGTCAAGACTTTACCCATTGCGGAGGAGAGTCCATGTCAGAAAGTGAAATTTTTAGCCAGTTTTCGCCCCTCAGTGCTCTCTCTGGACAATTTTTGTCAGAGGTGTCAAAGCAAGCCCGCGTGGTGTCCGTCCCCAAAGGCACCATGCTATTTAAGCGCGGCAAGATCCTTGCGGATCACTATTTCCTCCTCGAAGGTGAGGTGGACCTGATCAACAACGAGTTCGGCGTTGAGAAGGTCAAGAACGGTTCTGAGCGCGCCAAGCGCGCCCTCAACACCCATTCCCCTACGGTGGTATCGGCAGTGGCGAAGACCCATGTCCGCTACTTCACCCTCAATATCGACTGGCTCGCCCGCCAGATTGCCGCAGCCAACAATCCCACGCCCAAACGAGTGGAAACCGCAGAAGGTGACGCTGCCGATGCCGGCATCGAAGTCGGCGAACTCGCCGATGCCAAGGACTGGATGGCCTGCCTGCTGCAATCACCGTTGTTTTCCCGCATTCCCTGGACGCAGCTGCAAGAGCTGTTTACCCGCTTTGAGACCGTCGAGGTAGCGGTGGGAGAAAAGCTGATCCGCGAAGGCGCGCGGGGCGACTATTTCTATGTGCTGGCCGAGGGTTCCGCCCTGGTGACCAACCGATTGGGCAGCGTCGATCTGGAGTTGAAAGAGGGCAACTACTTCGGCGAAGAGGCGTTGATCAGCGATGCACCGCGCAACGCATCCGTCACTATGCGCACTCCAGGTGTGGTGAAGCGTTTGAACGCGGAAGATTTCGGCGTTCTGATTTGCCGTGCGGTGATTCAGTACGTGGATCAGAAAACCCTCGCCAAGCAGAAGAAGCCGGTCAAAATGCTCGATGTGCGTCTGCCGATGGAATTTCGCGCCGGCCATTTGGAAGGCAGCGTAAACGTGCCGTTGTCGCGTCTGCGGGAGAGTTTGGAGGATCTCGGAGCTGCCAATCTCTACGTGATTTCCGATGAAGCGGGGCCGCGAGCGGATATCGCCGCCTATCTGTTGTGCCAGGCGGGTTTTGACGCGGTGGTGTTGAAAAATGCCGCCGAACAACAGCTGTTGTCTGAGGTTTCCTGAGGTTTTTTCGCCGCTGCCGCAAACTTTGCCTACATGGTCGAACTCTGTATGATTGCGGGCTTTTAGCGCCGTATCGACGAGTTCTTCCATGACCAGCAAGCGCCTTCTCACCGGCATTACCACCACCGGAACTCCACACCTGGGAAATTATGTCGGTGCAATACGTCCGGCTATTGCCGCCAGCCGCAATCCGGACGCAGAGTCTTTCTTCTTTCTTGCCGACCTGCACGCCCTGATCAAATGTCAGGAGCCGGAGCGCATTCATCAGTCCACCAAAGAAATTGCTGCCACTTGGTTGGCGCTTGGTTTGGATCCCGAGCGGGTGGTGTTTTATCGCCAATCTGACATTCCGGAAATCAGCGAGCTGTGCTGGATTCTGACCTGCCAGAGCGCCAAGGGTCTGCTCAATCGCGCGCATGCGTATAAAGCAGCGGTGGATGCCAATATCGCTGAAGGTCAGGACCCGGATTACGCGGTGACTATGGGGCTATTTTCCTACCCGGTGCTGATGGCGGCGGACATCTTGATGTTCAACGCCACCCATGTGCCGGTGGGTAAAGATCAGACTCAGCACCTGGAAATGGCCCGCGATATCGCCCAGCGTTTCAACCACCATTTCGGCGAGCTGTTTGTTCTGCCGGAAACTGTGGTGCAGGAAAATGGCGACGTTCTGCAAGGGTTGGACGGGCGCAAGATGAGCAAGAGCTACAACAACACCATCCCGTTGTTCCTGCCGGAAAAGCAGCTGCAAAAGCACATCAACAAAATCAAAACCAATTTGCAGGAACCCGGTGAGCCGAAAGACCCGGATCAATCGACGGTGTTTCAAATCTGGAAAGCGTTCGCGTCTGAGCAGCAGACGGCGGAGATGCGCACCAAATTCGCGGAAGGTATTGGCTGGGGGCAGGCCAAGAAAGAGCTGTTCGAGTTGATCAACGGCGAACTCAGTGAAGCCCGCCAGCGTTATGAAGCGCTTATGGCACAGCCCGCGGAAATCGAGGCGATTTTACAGGCCGGTGCGGCCAAAGCGCGGGAGCGTGCTGCGCCTTTGTTGGCCAAAGTACGCCGTGCAGTAGGACTGTACCCGATCGGCTGATCGGGTCAGCTGCGGCAAATTGTCGCCATCGCCGTCGTAACCCGTCGCAACTGCTCAGGGGTTATCACATAAGGCGGCATGGTATAGAGCAGCCGCCCGAAAGGGCGGAGCCACACGCCTTGTTCCACCAGTTGCGGCACCACCTTTTTCATATTCACCGGCTCGCGCAACTCCACCACGCCTATAGCACCTAACACCCGCACATCCGCAACCGCCGCCTGTTCACGCAGGGGTACTAATTCTTTCTGCAACTGATTTTCGATGGTTGCGATGCGCGACTGCCAAGGTGATTGCAGTAATAACTTCGTGCTCTCCAGGGCAACCGCGCAGGCGAGCGGGTTGGCCATAAAAGTCGGGCCGTGCATAAATACGCCGGCTTCACCTTCGCAAATACCATGGGCGACTTTATCCGTACACAGGGTTGCCGCCAGGGTCATATAACCGCCGGTCAATGCTTTGCCGAGACAGAGAATGTCCGGGGTTATGCCGGCGTGTTCACAGGCGAACATCCGCCCGGTGCGGCCAAAACCCGATGCGATTTCATCGGTGATCAACAGCACATCAAATTCATCGCACAACCGGCGCGCCGCGCGCAGGTATTCGGGGTGATAAAACCGCATACCGCCAGCGCCCTGGACAATCGGCTCCACAATAAACGCCGCCAATTCATGATGGTGTTGCTGCAGGGTGTCTTTCAGTTGTTGCAGACAGGCTTCATCCCAGGGATCGCCAAAGCGGCAGGACGGTGCCTCGATAAAAAATTGGCGCGGGAGCAGGGATTGAAACAGGTGGTGCATGCCGGTTTCCGGGTCGCATAGCGACATGGCACCAAGGGTGTCGCCGTGATAGCCCCGGCGCAGGCTGAGCAGTCGGGTTTTATTGGCGGCGCCGCGGGAGAGCTGATACTGCAGCGCCATCTTGATGGCGACTTCCACACTTACCGAACCCGAGTCGGAAAAAAATACCCGCTGCAACCCGGGTGGAGTGATGGCAACCAGTGTTTCTGCCAAGCGGACTGCGGGCTCGTGCGTGAAGCCGCCGAACATCACATGGGCCATTCGGGACAGCTGCGCGGACACCGCCTGATTGAGTTCCGGCCGGTTGTAGCCGTGGATCGCGCTCCACCAGGACGCCATTCCGTCTACTAACTTACGTCCATCGGCCAAGGTCACTTCGCAACCTTCAGCTGAGAGTACCGGGAAAAGCGGCGCCTCTGGATCGAGAGAAGCGTAGGGGTGCCACAGGTGCGCGCGATCAATGGCGAGAATGTCAGCGCCGGATAAAAAACTCATGTAACGACCATTTGATAAGTGAGCGGAGTCCGGCGATGCCGGACATCAGCGGCGCATTATAGCGGTCGAGAACCTATTAGGCCGCGCTCAAACTCTGGGTCTGGGTGGTGCAGTTTTGGATAAAGGTCGCGAGTTTATCTTTATCGGCCGCAGCCAAATCGGCAAAGCGCAGGCGAATCACCGTGTGATGAAAGGGTTTGCGGTGCGTGCGCACCTGCAGAATCTGCACCTTGGGCCGCAGGACAAAATCCTCGTCAATATCGATGCGGCAATCGCCCTCGCGCGCAAAGAGCTTCGGCTTTGCCGCGCCGTAAAAGGCCATGGCAAAACCGCCTTCCGACAGATCCAACAGGTGGCCGCGCAACCGCGGTGACAGAGGGATCAGCAGATCCACCCGCGGCGCCATGGAGCTGGAGAAATACAATCTTTGACTCAGGCGGCGATCGGTTACCGTCGCTTTTTCGACAACCTCTGCCACGTAAACCGGGGCAGGGGCCGCGCGCATTTCTTCCCTCACCACTACCTGGAGCAGCATCAAGCCTTTGCCCATAGGCAGGCTGAGTTGAAAGCGATCGCCGACGGGGGAGGTAGCTGGCCGGGGGAAAAAGTCATCCAGCAAAAGTTGGTTGGTGGCAGGATCGCTGCCCAGCACTACTGTCTGCAACGGGGAGTCATGGCTGCTGTTGGTAATGGTGCAGATGGTTTTGCTGTGTTCGCACTCGGCAAGAATTCGGGTCTCCGCAGGGCTCCAACTCGGCGTCGCTGCCGTCGGCAACTCCCATGTTTGTTTGGCTGGCGTACCGCCCGTCGGTCCACTCAGCGCGTCGTTTGCGGACTTGCTGAAGAACGTCTGCCAGCGTGAAAACCAATCAAGCATGCTGCCCCCGAACAATTATTTGACGAATAAAGATGGTTTCACGGCTTAAAGCAATCTGTATTCCCACTTTAAGTTTTATTTTTAATGCATTGATATTTATATAAATTTTAAAAGAGGAAAAATCGTTATCCGATACTTGGTCTTTGATCCGGCAAAAGTTTGCCGATGTGGGTGCCGCTTCATTCACTCCTGCGGTCGAAATCCGTACAATGCGCCGGTTTCTTCCAAGGGTAGTCAAAATGGTTCTCAACCAAGAGCGCAAAAACAAAGTCGAATTCAACAAGCTGCAAAAGCGTCTGCGGCGTTTGGTTGGGCAAGCCATCATTGACTTCAACATGATCGAAGAGGGCGACAAGGTGATGGTGTGCCTGTCGGGCGGGAAGGATTCCTACACCATGCTCGACATCCTTATGGCGCTGCAGAAAACCGCGCCCATCGAGTTCGAACTGGTCGCTGTCAATATGGATCAGAAACAGCCGGGTTTCCCTGAGCATGTCTTGCCCGAATACCTCACCGCTCTCGGCGTGCCTTTCCATATCATCGAGCGCGATACCTATAGCGTGGTCAAGTCGGTTATCCCGGAAGGGAAAACCACCTGTGGTTTGTGCTCGCGTTTGCGCAGAGGGACGCTCTACGGTTTTGCGGAGGAGATCGGCGCGACCAAGGTTGCCTTGGGGCACCACAAGGACGATATAGTCGAGACTCTTTTCCTCAACCTGTTCTACGCCGGTCGCCTAAAAGCCATGCCGCCCAAACTGCTGGCGGACGATAAGCGCAATATTGTGATCCGCCCTCTGGCGTACTGCCGTGAAGATGACATCGAAAGCTACGCTGTGCAGAAAGGCTTCCCCATCATTCCCTGCAACCTGTGCGGCTCTCAGGAAAACCTGCAGCGTCAGGTGATCAAAGACATGCTCAGGGGCTGGGAAAAGCAGTACCCGGGTCGCGTGGAAACCATCTTCTCCGCTTTACAGCGGGTGTCGCCGTCACAATTGGCCGACCAAAAGCTGTTCGACTTCGTCAATCTGGCCCTGGATCGCTCTGCACCCTTGCCTGCGGAAGGCAGTGACGATGACGCCGGCTGTGGTGCGCCAGTGCAATATGAACCCTCTGCCACCCAGACTTTGGATATCCTCGAACTTAACTGAGTTGTGCACTTTTTTATGTTTCTAAAGGAGCTGTAACGCTCCTTTTTTGTGCGTGCAAGTTCTGCCGATCAGTGGCGCCTATTGCGTCACTGTGTCTACCTAAAGTGTGATTGCGAACAGTCATACTCTTATAACCGTTCATGCGAAAAAGATCTAAAAACTCATCGCTAAGGTATTGCAATTATGTGATGAATTTTGCCGGAACCCAGAAAAAATCTGTCCACAGAACCTGTGGATAAGTGTGTGGGTAGTCCTTGGGAAATAATGGCTATTGCCCGGTTTTACTAGCCTTACCTTAGATTGATCATAATTTGATCTAACAAAATAAGTCTTTAAAAAACATATATTTACATTATTTTTTTGATGTTAAATATAAGAATGTTCAGATTCGGTTGTTCACAATCCCAAAACACGGCGAATGCCCCGGCTTTGTGCATAAAAGTTTCACGGAGGATCCACGGAAAAATGAATGGCCATAAAACAACAACAATCAAGGAAGCTAGAGCCGCTGACCGCACAAAGCACTGATGGTTATTAAAAACGCAGAAAAGTTAGCGGACAGTGTGATCTTGGTCACCGTGCCGCTTATCTGCTTGGCTTGCGTCTGGAAAGATATGTGCTACCGCTTGGTGCAATGTTTTGCTTGGTAGGGATGCCTCGGCGAACGCCGAGGGCTTTTTAGTGATGATGGCCGCCGTCGCCATGGGCGTGGCCGTGAGCGATTTCGCTCTCGGTAGCATCGCGTACTTTCACAACTTCCACTTCGAAAATCAGGGTCTTGCCGGCGAAAGGATGGTTGAGGTCCACATCCACCATAAATTTGCCGACCTTCACTGCTGTGCCGGTGACCTGTCCTTGTTCTGTATTTACCCGCACCACCATGCCAGCCTTAAGCCGTTTGGTGTTGCCCAGCAGATGTTTGATGGGCACGCGCTGAACCGCATTTTCGCGAACTTCGCCGTAGGCCTCTTCCGGAGATAAGGTCAGCTCGAGCTTGTCGCCTGTCGTTTTGCCTTCCAGAGCTTTTTCCAGTGCGGGAAGCAGGTTGTTGTGGCCGTGGAGGTAGGCCAGGGGGATACCATCTTCGGTGTCCTCCAGTTGTTCGCCTGCCGCGTCTCGCAATTGGTAGATGATGGAGACGACTTTATCTTTCTCGATTTGCATAAAAGAGTCCGCTTATGTGGTGCAAGGTGCGGCGCATTATAAAGAGAAAGAGGAAGATTGAAATTGGCTTTGTCTGGCGGTTTTTTGCTCAGCGCGAAAACACTTGCTCGGAAAAGAATTTGGGGCATAATCCGCCGCATTTCCCCTCGGGGCCGGCGGTTCAAGAGAATAATAGGCATGGCGCAGTACGCTAACGATAAATTGTTAATCGGCAGTGAGGAGTGGTGTGCCTTTCCCTCCCTGGGAATTCCAGCGATCAAAGCGCGGGTGGATTCCGGGGCAAAGACCTCTTGCGTTCACGCGGTCAATATCCAAACGTTCAAGCGCAACGGCGCCAACTGGGTGAGCTTCGAAGTTCACCCGTTGCAGGACAATCGCCGCGTGGTCGCGCGCTGTGAAGCGCCCGTGGTGGACCGGCGCACCGTGCGCAGCTCGAGCGGCGACAGCGAAAAACGCCTGGTGATCAAAGTGCCCATGCGTTTGGGGGAGGAAGTCCGCGAAATCGAGATGACCCTGACCAACCGCGATTCCATGGGTTATCGCATGTTGCTCGGTCGGGAGGCGATGGCTGGGCGCATGCTGGTCGATCCAGAGGAGCGATTTATCCAGGGCACTATGGATGAAAATGTACTCCTCGATCTCTACGGCAGCTATCAGACGCCGGAGCAGGAGGGCCTGACCATCGGCCTGCTCGCCAGCGATCCCACGCTCTATAGCAACCGCCGCATTATCGAGGCGGGGGAAGAGCGCGGGCACAAGATGATCTTCCTCAATATCAAACACTGCTACATCAAAATGGACGCGGAGAAACCGGAGATTCATTACCGCGGCGGCAACATCGTGGACGGCCTCGACGCCGTTATCCCCAGAATCCGTCCGAGTATGACCTTTTACGGTTGCGCCCTGACTCGTCAGTTTGAGAGTCTCGGAACCTACACGTTGAACACGTCTTCAGCCATCACCCAATCCCGCGACAAACTCTTCTCGTTGCAGCTTTTATTAAAGAATGGCTTGGATATTCCGGTGACCGGCTTTGCCAATTCACCCAGCGATACCGGCGATTTGATTGAAATGGTTGGCGGCGCGCCGCTGATCGTGAAGTTGCTCGAGGGTGCGCAGGGGCGGGGCGTTGTCTTGGCGGAAACCCGCAAGGCGGCGGAAAGCGTGATTAACGCGTTCAAATCCCTGCAGGCCAATTTATTGGTACAGGAATTCGTCAAAGAGGCCAACGGCAAAGACTTGCGCCTGTTTGTGATTGACGGCAAAGTGGTGGCCGCAATTGAGCGCACGGCCGCCGCAGGGGAATTCCGCGCGAATATCCATCAGGGCGGCACCGCCAGTATCACTAAGATTTCCCCGGAAGAGCGCAAGCTGGCGATTAAAGCGGCAAAAACGCTGGATCTTCAGGTTGCAGGGGTGGACATTATTCGCTCTTCCAAAGGGCCCTTGTTGTTGGAGGTGAATTCCTCGCCTGGGCTCGAGGGAATCGAAACCGCCACTGGGCGAGATATTGCCGGTATGATGATCAGCGCTATTGAGAAAAAATTGGATTGGCGACGCAAGTTGGCGACCGATAGCTGAGCGCGGAAATAACGCCGGCTATCAACAATAACCAGAGCTACATTAATAAAAAGTCGCCCGCTTCAGCTCGTTCGCCGCATCGCCATTTGGGATGGCCTCCTAACCAATTGAGGGTGCAATGATCAAACCGCAACATGGCGCAAACATCTCCTATCCGTTTACTCTTCGTGCATTTCTTGTTTCCCCTCTGCATTTTTCCCTTTTGATGATCTGTCTCTGCTTCGGCGGCTGTGATTCGATTTCGCATAAATCCACTGACGCCAGCGCCGACGACTGGCCGATTTACCAGGATGAATTGGCTGCGTCTTATATAGCGTCCTGCAAGCGAGCGTATCAGCGCGCACGCGACTCATTTGAAGTGTTGGAAAATGCGCAGCCTGGACAACCGCGGGACATACTCACCGACATCAACAATCTCGAAATTCTCGCCAATGAACCGCTGGGGCAGGCTGGCCTCTACGCCAACGTGCATCCCAATGAATCGGTGCGCGCCGCTGGCGATATCTGCGAACAAAAATTCATGGCCTTGCACAAGGACATCAATTTATCGCGACCGATTTATGACCGGCTGCTGCAGGTCAATCTGGCCGAACTTTCCGGCATAGACCGGTACTACGCCGAACAAACCCGGCAGTTATTTGAATTGGCGGGAGTAGGGCTGGAAGAAAAACAGCGTGCCCGGGTGCGAGAATTGAACGCGGAAATCGTTAAGTTGGGACAGGCATTTCTTGCGAATATGCGTGAAGACACTCGCAAAGTGACTTTAACGGCGCAAGATTTGGCGGGATTGCCGGAGGACTTTATTGCGAAGCACCCGGCTGATGCGCAGGGCAATGTCGTTCTTTCCACGGACTATCCGGATTATTTCCCCTTGATGCAGTACGCGGCCAGTGATGAGGCGCGCCGCAAAATGTACGTCGCTTTTCGCCAGCGCGGCTATCCCGCCAATAAAGCCGTATTAAAGCAGTTGTTAACGGCGCGTCACGAACTGGCAAATCTGCTCGGATATAGCAATTTCGCCGACTACATCACTGCGGACAAAATGATCGGCTCCGCCACCAAAGCCGCTGATTTTATCGATCAAATCACAGTTATCGCCAAACCCCGCGCTGATCAGGATTACGCCACTCTGTTGCAGCGCTTGCAGCAGATTCAGCCCGGCGCCACTCATGTCAGCGACTGGCAAAAAACCTATCTGGAAAATCTGATTCGCAACGAGGTCTATGCCGTTGATCCGCAGGAAGTTCGGCAATATTTTTCCTACGCCAAAGTCAAAACCGGGATATTCACCTTGGTCGAGGATTTATTCGGCGTGCAAATCAAACCGTGGCAAACCGACGTTTGGCATCCATCCGTCGAAGCCTATGAGGTCTGGGAAAACGGCAAATTATTGGGCCAGTTTTACCTGGATATGCACCCCCGACCCGGCAAATATCAGCACGCCGCCCAATTTGGTATTCGCGACGGCGTAAAGGGTGTGCAGACGCCATTGGCGGCATTGGTTTGTAATTTCGCCGGTGGCGACGGTGGAGTCGATTTGCTTGAGCATGATGAGGTGGAAACATTCCTGCACGAGTTTGGCCATTTGCTGCATACACTTTTTGGCGGTGATTTGCCCTGGGCGAGATTCGCCGGCACCAATACCCAGCGGGATTTTGTCGAGGCGCCGTCGCAGATGCTGGAGGAGTGGGTGTGGGATCTCGAGACCCTGCACACTTTCGCCCGCAATAGTGCGGGAGAGCCGATTCCTGCGGAGCTGGTGCGCAAAATGAACGCGGCGCGGAATTTTGGCCAAGGCATATTTGTTCGTCACCAGATGTTTTACGCGGCTTTATCTCTTAATTATTACAACCGCGATCCCGCGACTCTGGATCTGGATCGCCTGATGATCGATTTGCAGAACCAATATTCGCCATTTCCCTACGTGGAAGACACCTATCTGTACGCGAGCTTTGGTCACTTGGATGGTTATTCCGCGATGTATTACACCTATATGTGGTCCAAAGTGATCGCCGCCGATATGTTTCGCGAATTCGAGAAAAATGGTTTGCGCAACCGGGAGCTGGCAAGCCGCTATCGCCACACCGTACTCGCTGCGGGCGCCTCGCGCCCAGCGGCGAATGTGGTGCAGGAATTTCTCGGTCGCCCCTTTAATTTTGACGCGTTCGCCGAGTCCATGCGCAGGGGCATCAGCCCATGATCGCCGCGAATTCACCTGACTTATTGCACAATACGGATTATTGATCATGCGTCTGCTATTTCTGACTTTCATTGTTCTCGGCGCGATTACCGCTTGCAGCAAAGCGCCGGAAAAAATTGCCGATACCAAAACGCCGGAGCAGGTGCTGCGGATTACCATAGGTGCGTTTCCTGGCACCATAGACCCGCACCAAGTAACCGATGTGCCGGGGTTAAAAGTTGTCGCCGCATTGGTGGAAGGTCTTTTGGTGACCGATTACAAAACGTTCACGCAGCAGCCTGGAATTGCCGAGTCCTGGGAGATATTGGAAGACGGCACCTTGTATCGCCTTACCTTGCGGGAAAATGCGAAATGGTCCAACGGCGATCCGATTACGGCCGAGGATTTTGTTTATTCCTGGCGCCGAATATTGTCGCCGGCGTTGGGCAACCAATATGCGTTGGATTACTTAGCCATTAAAAATTCTGGTGCTTTTTATCGCGGCGAGATCACCGATTTTTCCCAGGTAGGAGTGACCGCGCTATCGGAGCGTTTGCTGGAATTCCGTCTGGAGCGACGCGACCCGCTGTTTTTGAAGCGCCTTGCCGATGAGAGAACCGCGCCAGTCCACCGCGCCACGATTGAGAAATTCGGCGCTATAGATGATCCCAATAACGCCTGGACCCGTGCGGGCAACTTTGTTGGCACCGGTCCCTTTGTGCTCAAATATTTTGAGTTGAACCAGATTATCGAGCTGGAAAAAAACCCGCATTATTGGGACGCGGATAAGATCCTTCTGGAAAAACTGCTGCTCAATCCGGCAGAAACGGAATCCGTGGAGGAGCGGCTGTTTCGTTCGGGGCAAATTGACGTCGCATACGGCAGTCGCATTCCAGTGGATAAAATCGCGCGATATAAGGCGGAAATGCCGGATGTATTCTATTCTCAGCCTGCGTATGCCACCTATTTTTATTTGTTCAACACGCGCAAGGCGCCATTTGATAATGCCGATGTTCGCCGCGCTTTTGCCTATTCAGTCAATAAAGACCTGATCACCCAGCACGTCACTAAAAACGGCGAATTGGCCGCCTATTCTTTGTCCCCAGTCAGCGCAGCTTATCAGCCCCCGAAAATGCCGGAATATAACCCGGAGCTGGCGCGCGAGTATTTGGCGAAAGCCGGCTATCCCGGCGGCAAGAATTTTCCCAAAGTTACCTTGACCTACAACACCGCGGAACTGCACCAGTCCCTGGCGGTGGCGATTCAGCAGATGTGGAAAAAAGAGCTGAATGTGGATGTGGCACTGGAGAATCAGGAGTGGAAGGTCTTTTTGAATTTTCGCCAGAATCTGCAGCACGATATAGCCCGCGCGGGATCCTCCAGCTCCTTTGCAGATCCTGTCGATTTTCTCGATTCCCTGCGCACCGGGCACGGCATGAACGATACCGGTTGGAGTAATACTGAGTACGATAAATTGGTTGAAGCGTCCAATGAGGCCGCCACCGACCAGGAGCGCTATGAGCTCTTGTATAAAGCGGAGGGCATATTGTTGGACGAATTGCCGCTGCTGCCGCTTTACTACTACACCTACTCTTATCTGAAGAAACCTTATGTCAAAGGTTTCGAGTTCACTATGGTCGATCACCCAAATTTCAAAGGAGTTTATCTCGATGGCAGCGCCAAGCGCTAAAGCGGGCATAGTCGCCTGTTGTGCATTCGTTTTTATGCTGCTGTGCGGCTGCACTGAGAAAAAACTCAGCAACGTCGAATACGGCAATCAAAATCAGATTCTTTTTTATGGCAATGGTGATGAGCCGAAAAGCCTGGATCCGCATTTGACCACCGGTAGTCCCGACAACAACATTATTATCAATTTGTTCGAGGGACTGCTCAGCAAAGATCATGCGACCCTGGAACCAAAACCGGGAGTGGCAAAATCCTGGACAATTTCTGAAGATGGCCGCGTCTATCGTTTCCGATTGCGCGAAGAAGCGCGCTGGTCCAATGGCGATCCACTCACCGCAGAGGATTTTGTTTATTCCTGGCGCCGCGCACTGACACCCAGTGTGCCGAACGCCTACGCCTATATGATGTATTACATCGAAGGTGCAGAGGATTTTCACACTGGCAAAATCACGGATTTTGCACAGGTCGGCGTCAAAGCCCTGTCGGCACATGAACTCGAAGTAACCCTCATACACCCCGCGCATTTTTTCCTGCAACTGCTGGATCACCATTCTTATTATCCAGTGCATGGGCCGACGCTGGAGAAATTCGGCGGCATCAGTGATCCCGCATCAAAATGGACGCTGCCGGGAAATCTGGTGGGTAACGGTCCGTTTGTGCTTAAAAGTTGGGAAATCAATAAAGTTATCGAATTGGAGAAAAGTGAGACTTACTGGGACAAAGACGCAGTTAAACTCCGTGGCGCTCATTTTTTCCCCATTGATGACCAACAGGGAGAGGAGCGCGCTTTCCGCACCGGGCAAATCCATCTGACCAACACGCCCCAGATGGATATCGAAAAAATCGAAACATACCGCAAAAAAGATCCGGACGTACTGCGCGTGGTGCCAACCTACGCTAGCTATTACTACGAGTTCAATGTCAACCGCAAACCTTTTGACGATGCCCGTGTGCGCAAGGCATTTGCGCTTGCGGTGGATCGCAAACTGATTGTCGAGAAGGTGACCAAGGGTGGGGAAGTATCGACGGTAAATTTTGTCCCTCCCGATCCCGCCGGTTATCAACCGCAAGTATATTGGCAGGAAGACGTTGAGGAAGCTCGACGGCTGCTGGCGGAGGCTGGCTATCCTGATGGCAAAAATTTTCCTGCTTATTCGCTGATGTACAACACTCATGACAACCATCAAAAAGTTGCGCTTGCAGTGCAGCAGATGTTGAAAAAGAACCTCAATATCGACATTCAGTTGGAAAACAAAGAGTGGAAGGTGTACATGATGGCGCGGAAAAATCTCGAGCACGATATTGTTCGTGCTGGTTGGGTTGCCGATTATATGGACCCGTCAAATTTCTTCGATATCTTGCGTTCCTACTCGGGTAACAATAATACCGGCTGGAAAAATGCCCAATACGATCAGCTGATGAATCAAATTGCCGCCACATCGGATACAGCTCGTCGCAACGAATTATTCGAGGAAGCCAATCGCCTGTTGGCGGAAGAGATGCCGGTGCTGCCACTTTATTATTATTCCGACCTTAATTTGGTACACACGTCTGTGCAGGGCTGGTACGACAATGCCATGCACTATCATCCGTTGAAACATGTCTACCTGCAGCAACCCACACCATAAGGTATAGAAATGTTGCGCATTATTTTGCAGCGTTTGCTGACCGCAATACCGGTGTTGCTGCTGGTAGTCACCGTCACTTTTGTCTTGATACGCCTAGCCCCCGGCGGCCCTTTTGACGAGGAGCGGGCGGTGCCGGCGCAGGTGTTGGAAAATTTAAATAAACGCTATCACCTCGACGACCCCATCCATGTGCAGTTCGGTAATTATCTATTTCACCTGCTGCAAGGGGATTTTGGGCCTTCATTCAAATATCCCAGCCGCACCGTTACCGAAGTGATCGCCGCCGGTTTGCCGGTGACTTTGGAGCTCAGCGTCTACGCACTTTTAGTGGCGGTACTAATCGGCATTACCGCCGGCATAGTGGCCTCGTTAAAACCCAATTCCTTGCAGGATTACGTGCCCATGTCGCTAGCGATGATCGGCATTTGCTTGCCGTCATTTGTGCTGGGGCCGCTGCTAATTCTGGGGATTGGTATTGGCTTGGAGTGGTTGCCGGTATCCGGTTGGGGCGTATCGCCGGGAGATAAAATTCTGCCCGCGCTGACATTGGGTGCGGGTTATGCCGCATACCTCGCGCGGCTTTCCCGCGGCGGCATGTTGGAAACTTTATCGCAGGACTATATTCGCACCGCTCGCGCCAAAGGCCTGAGTGAGTGGCGAGTGGTGTGGCATCACGCCCTGCGCGGCGCCATGGCGCCAGTAGTATCGTTTGCGGGGCCGGCGGTGGCGGGGCTGTTGTCCGGCTCATTTGTGGTGGAAACCATTTATCAGATTCCGGGGTTGGGCCGCTTTTATTTGCAGGCGGCATTTAACCGCGACTACACCATGATCCTCGGCATGACCATTCTATTCGCCTTTTTTATTATCGTGTGCAACCTGCTGGCCGATATTCTCGCCATTTGGCTCAATCCCAAATTACGTAGAAATTTGGAGAAGTCGCGATGAGCGAAACAGTTCAAATGCAAGGTTTGGCACAAGTTGAAAAAGGCCGCTCGCTTTGGCAGGACGCCTTCGCCCGTCTGAAAAAAAATAAACTGGCATTGACTGGTCTGGTTGTGTTGATCGTGATGGTGGTTTTGGCCCTGCTTACACCCTGGATCGCGCCTTATTCTTATGAGGAGCAGGATCTCTCCCTCGGCGCCACGCCGCCCTCGTGGGAGCATTGGATGGGCACGGATATTTTTGGGCGCGATCAGTTAACCCGCGTTCTTTACGGCAGTCGTATTTCCTTGATGGTCGGATTTATCGCCACCAGCGTTGCGCTGTGCATTGGTGTCGCCTGGGGAACCATTGCGGGTTATGTCGGCGGGCGTTTGGATGCGGCGATGATGCGCTTTGTGGATGTGTTATACGCGCTGCCGTTCACCATTTTTATTATTTTGCTCACCGTGGTTTTCGGCCGCAGCATGCTGCTGTTGTTTTTGGCAATCGGCGCGGTGGAGTGGCTCACCATGGCGCGCATTGTGCGCGGTCAGGTGATGGCCATAAAACACCAGGAATTTATTGAAGCGGCAGTGGCCATGGGCATGTCCCGCGGCCGCATCATGTTGCGTCATGTGGCGCCGAATATTCTCGGGCCGATCATCATTTACACCACGCTCACCATTCCCAGCGTTATTTTGTTGGAATCCTTTTTGAGCTTTCTCGGGCTCGGTATTCAGCCACCGGCAAGTTCCTGGGGATCGCTGATTTCCAACGGTGTGGAAACCATGGAGGAATATCCGTGGCTGTTGATTTTCCCCGCTGTGACGCTCAGCCTTACTTTGTTTGCGCTGAATTTTCTTGGCGACGGCTTACGCGACGCCCTCGATCCGCGGGCTTCTCTGGACTGATTTATGACCTTGTTGCGCGTCGATAATCTGACTACCCGCTTTTATACCCGCGACGGCGTGATCACCGCAGTTGATGATGTCAGTTTTTCCGTAGAGCCCGGCAAAGTGCTTGGCATAGTGGGTGAATCCGGCTCGGGAAAATCCGTGGCCTGTTACAGCATTATGGGGTTGATTCCCACGCCGCCCGGACGGGTGGAGTCAGGCAAAGCCGTATTTGCTGGTGAAGATCTGCTGAGCATGAGTCGCACGCAACTGCGTCATGTGCGCGGCCAAAAAATAGGCATGGTTTTTCAAGATCCCATGACCTCGTTAAACCCTCATATGACCATCGGCAAGCAGCTGATCGAGCCGCTGCGGGTGCATCAAAATATGAGCGAGCGGGAGGCGCGCCGCCGCGCCATAGAAGCCCTGGACGAAGTGGGCATCCGCGAAGCGGCAAGACGCTTCGATAGTTATCCTCACGAATTTTCCGGCGGTATGCGCCAGCGCGTCATGATCGCCATGGCGTTGATCAATAATCCGCAATTGTTGATTGCCGATGAACCTACTACAGCGCTCGACGTCACCATTCAGGCGCAGATATTGACGTTGCTTAAACGCCTGCAAAAAGACCATAACCTAGCGGTGATTTTTATTTCCCACGACCTCGGCGTGGTCGCCAATATGGCCGACGAAGTGGTGGTGATGGAGAAGGGCAAACGCGTCGAAAGCGGCAGCGCCGATGCGGTGTTTTTTTCGCCCCAGCACCCATACACGCAAAAACTGGTGGCAGCGCTGCCGACGTCAGCAAAACCTTATCCCAAACAATACGCGGAAAATGATGAGCCTTTTTTGAAGGTCAACCAGCTGTGTACGGAGTTTGTATTGCGACGCGGATTTTTCCGGCACAACCAAACCCAATTTCGCGCGGTGGATGGGGTGAGCCTAGAGTTGCGCAAAGGCGAGATTCTCGGTTTGGTTGGCGAATCCGGTTCCGGCAAATCCACTTTGGGGCGCAGCATTATGCGGCTCGTCGAACCTTGCGCAGGGGAAGTGAGTCTGGATGGCGTGGATCTGGCCAGCATGGATACGGCCACTCTGCGGCGCACGCGGCGGCATTTCCAAATGATTTTTCAGGATCCCTACGCGTCGCTCAATCCGCGTATGACGGTTTTTGATGCGCTGGCGGAACCTCTGTTATTACACGGCCTCGCGGATAAAAAAAATGTTCTGCAGATGGTGAATCAATTGATGGATGATGTGGGCCTCGATCGCCGCATGATCCGCAAATATCCCCACGAATTTTCCGGCGGCCAGCGCCAGCGCATTGCCATCGCCCGCGCGTTGGCGGTGCAGCCCCAATTAATGATTGCCGACGAACCCGTGTCCGCATTGGACGTAACCATTCAGGCGCAGATTCTCGAGCTGCTATTGAAACTGACGGAAAAATATCGTCTGGCGATGTTATTTATTTCCCACGATCTGGGCGTGGTGCGCTATATCGCGGATCGTGTGGCGGTTATGCAGAATGGCAAAATTGTGGAAGTGGGTGAGACGGAAGAGTTATTCAATAATCCCCAGCATCCCTACACCCGCTCGCTGTTGGCGGCGGTACGTCATTTGGAAAGATCAACTGGCTGAAACCGCACATCCCTGTGCGGATAAATTATTTATCGGCTTGCTGGTTTCACCGGCAGATAAAACTGGGTTGCAACCAAGCGCACGCCGATGCCGGAAAATCCGCGATAGCGCTGATTTTTTCCAACTATCACCACGGGTTCATCGTTGGCCATCAATTGATAGACGATTTCGATGGCTTCATCGCTGGCGCCAGTGCGGCTAAAGTCCACATCGGAAATGGTTTGCGGAGGCTTTTTGCTGTTGAGGGTGTACTCGTCAAAGCTGAAGCAGGGACTGCTGATACAAACCAAACCGTTATTTTCCACTGCGTAAAACGTGCCTTTGTTTTTGCCTTTGCCGGCGGCGGAAGCCGCTTCGGTTGCGACAAAGCGACCGAGTTCAACGTCATCAAACAGCTGGCCTTTAAGCAGCAGTTCATCGCCCACGGCTTCGGCAAAGGGATTAAAGCCGAGTTTGCTCCAGTCCGGCGTGCCTATGTAGCACTCGCGTTGCCGGCGTCCGTCGAGGCACTGTAGCGCTTTGCCATTAACGGCTTTCACATAAATTCCGCCGCACAAGGGCGCTGCGCATTTGCGGTAATCCTGACGGGCGAGGTAATAACCGTGAGGATCGAAGCCGGGAACTTCCTCAGCAACCTCGGCCACCAAACTGTAGGTGACTATGGGGCCATCAAACGCGCTGGAGTCGACGGTGCCATCGAGTACCAGGGTTCTGCCATCAAAATAATGTTTCGCGGTATGTACTGCGCCGCCCACGCCCGTGTAAGGGTCTTCCGGCAGAGTGAAATCCACTTCGCTTTTTAAAACGATATTGGACAGCAGGATTTGGTCGCGGATAAACACAGCATCGAAGCTGCCGGTAAATTCACCGGATTGCGCTTCGCAGGGCTGCCGGCAGAACACCGGTTGGACCGTTACCTTGCCCTGGGTGATTTCGAAATGTTGTGTTTCGGAAGGTGGGGGAGGGAGCAGAGCATTGGCTGGACTGAAAGATAAGCCGAATGCTAATAATGCGGCGGTCCAGATAAGTAAATTACGGATTTTCATAAGCACTCCTGTTTGTTATTGGAAACCTATGGTTCACCGCAGTTTCTGACTGCGGTGTATGAACAGGTTAACGAATAATCCGCTTTAGCTTTTCAGGAATTGTGTAAATCTTTGTTAGGCCTTTTTATGCTGCGAGTTAAAAGGCCTGCGAAGCGATGCAGCGATTATTTAATCAGATAATGCGGGAGTAGCGCGGCTGTGGGCTTTCTTCGGCTTGTTTCAGGTAGGTATCAAAAATCATGCACACACTGCGGATCAGCAGGCGGCCTGGGTTGGAAACTTTAATGCCGGACTCACTTAGCGTCACCAGCCCATCTTCCTCCAGGGGTTTAAGGGCTTCCAATTCGGCTGCAAAATAATCAGCGACGCAAATGGCGCACTGGTTTTCAATGGCTTTGAAATCCAGTTCAAATTGGCAACTCAATTGGTTGATGACTTTTCGGCGAATCAGGTCGTCGCGGGAGAGGATTAAGCCTTTATCAAATGCCAGCTGATTATTCTCCAATGCATTTTGATAAGCGCCGATCTCCTTGTGATTTTGCACAAAAATACTGCCCAGAGAGCTGATAGACGACACTCCGAACGCCAGCAGATCGCAATCGCCATGGGTGGAGTAGCCTTGAAAATTTCGCTGCAAAGTTCCGCGGCGTTGTGCGGTGCATAATTCGTCGTCGGGTAGGGCAAAGTGGTCCATGCCGATGTAGACATAACCCGCAGACTGCAGCTGCTCAATACTGTTGTGCAGAATGCGCAACTTTTCCTGCGGCTCAGGCAGTGCCGCCGCGTTGATTTGCCGCTGGGATTTGAACAGGTGCGGCATATGGGCGTAGTTGAACAGGGAAATGCGATCGGGGCGCAGCTGGATAATGGTGGCCAGGGTATTCGCAAAACTGTCGCAGCTTTGCCGCGGCAATCCGTAGATCAAATCCAGGTTCAAGGATTGAAATCCCAACGCGCGACTTGCGTTGACCAATTCGGCCACTTCCGCTTCGTCGTTAAAACGATTTACCGCTTTTTGTACGTCCTTATCGAAGTCCTGCACGCCGAAACTCAAGCGGTTGAAGCCGAGTGCGCGCAGATGATCCAGGCGCGCGGGTGTTACGGTCTGTGGATGGATTTCCAAAGAATATTCCCCGAGATCGTCTTTGCGCAGAGGAAATTCCGCGCGTATCTGCTCCATCAGCTCGGTCATCTGCGCATCGTCCAGATAGGTCGGCGTGCCGCCGCCCCAGTGCAGTTGGTTGACCGGACGGGTGCGGTCCACATAGGCCGCCTGCAGGGTGATCTCCCGCTTTAGCGCGGCGAGATAGGGTTCGGCCCGAGCGCGATTGGCGGTGACGATTTTGTTGCAGCCGCAGTAGTAGCAGATGGTGCTGCAGAAGGGGATATGGAAATACAGGGAGAGCGGCCGCTGGCGCTGGTTGCCCGTTGCCACCGCCCGGCGCCAGTGTTCCTGGTCAAAGCCATTTTGAAATTGCGGCGCTGTTGGATAAGAGGTGTAGCGCGGACCGCTGAGGTTGTAGCGCTGGATCAAGGCCTCATCCCATTGCAGAGGCTGGTCGGACACTGACATCGCAATACAACTCCCGAACTTCGTAGGTCTATTGGAATAATCCATGGACTGCAGTGTAGGTGATAGCCAGCGTTTATCTTTGACGCATATCAATCAAAGGACGATATGGGTATCATGCGGGCATTTTTTGGGCGGAGGTTACGAGGGTAATGACTCAGGATTTGGCTAGGGCTATGAAAGATGGCATGCGACGTTTGCCATCAGGTGTCAGTGTGGTTTCGGCTCAAGCAGCGGATGGCAAGCGTTTCGCCATGACCGCCTCCTCAGTTACCTCAGTCTCAGACCAACCGGCGTCGCTGCTGGTGTGCGTCAATCGCAATGCGCGTATCGCGCCGGTTCTGACCCTGGGGCAGCGATTCGCCATCAATATCCTCGGCAAAGACCATGCGGACATTTCCATTCTCTGCGCCACTGGCGATCAGGGGGAAAAACGTTTTGATCTAGGCCGTTGGCTGTTCGCGCCGGACCAAACCCCTTATCTGGAAGACGCGGAAGCGGTATTCGAATGTGAGGTTGATCTGGTGCAGCCTTACGGCACTCACAACATAGTGGTGGGACGGATTATCGCCGTGCGGGTGGCCAGTTCCGGTCCTGCGCCGCTGATTTACCTCGACGGTAACTATCGCAATCTCTCCCTTTAAACAAAATGTGCGGCCGCAGCCGCACATTTGTCTTTCCTTGAGCCTTTCTCTTAAAGCTTTTTGATCTCCAATCCCAAGGCGGCAACGGCGTCCTGACGGCTGTGGTCGCTGATGATGGCGATATTGGCTTTGTCCGGGGACAGATAGGTTCCCGCGACGCGACGCAAATCTTCTAAGCGAGTGGCCAATACCCGGGCGCGGAATTCCTGGCGCAGCTCCAGTGTGCGGCCGTGCAGGTCGCCGTGGTACATGCGCTTGGCGCGGCCCGCCGGTGAGTCGGGTTTATCGATACCGCTGATCACCCCCAGAATCGCTTCTTCCACCGCCTGCCAGTGAAGATCAGTGGTCATCACCCAATCCACCGCCCGGTCAAAGTCCTTGAGGGTCTCTTCCAGACGCGGGTCGCGGTAGGAGTAGAAGCGGAAAGCTGCGGAATTGTTGTCCTGCCCGGCGCCGCCGCCGTAGGCGCCGCCCTGTTCGCGCACGGCGCGATGGAGGAAACCGTTGCGCAGAACATTGCCCAGCACCACCAATGGCGCCGCATCCGGGTGAGTCATGGGTACAGTCGCATAGGCTTTCGCGCAGAAATTCACCTGCGAGTTGGTCAGCCAGCCCTGGCGCACGGTTTCGCTCACCTTTGGCAAATCCCAGGGCGTACGGGTTGCAGCGACATCGTCCTTATCAAACCAGCGCGCGAAATTCTGCCGTAGGTTCTGTTGATGTTCGGCCTCCCCAACCAGCAGATAACGGCGCGGGGCCTGGCTGATGGCTTGATGGATATTGGCCAGAGTCGCGCAGAACTCCGCCAGCTTGCCGTCGTCTTTCAAATCCTCATGCAGCGCCTTGATACGGCGAATACCTTCCAGACCGCCCTGTTCAAAGCTCAGTTTGGCGGCGGCGCACATGCCGGCGGTCGCCGCGCCCATGGCGAGGCCGTGACCGCTGCCGGTGACGCTTTGCTCCCGCGCTGCGCGCATCTGGGCGACCAGTTCGCGCGCCCGGCTGTGCTCGTCAAAGCGGGCATCGCTCAGGGTGGCGTTCATCAATTCGCACAGGGCTTCGTGATTGCGCACCAGGGCTTTACCGGAAAAGGTTAAAAACTGGTTGGTGCTGTGGATGTCGTCGACTTTGCTGCGAATGCTGGCGAAGGCGTTAATCCCACCAGAAACCCGGGCATGCCAGCGCTGCACTTCCAGATAGCTTTTGCTGCCGACGCCGAGTTCGGTGACGCAGCTGGTGTAGTAGGGCAGAACCGCGAGCTGTTGCTCCGACAGCTCGGGCATCTCCACCACCACCTGCTGATAGACCAAGCCGTTGGAGCCGACGTCGTAGCTCGCAAGGGGGCGTTTGCTGCGCGGCAGTTCCAGATGATTGCCTTGCAGATCGGGTTCGGCTGCCGGTACATCTTGCAGGGTGACTTTCGGCAGTATGGATTCGTCGTCCTGACGGGCTTGACGTTCGAGCAATGCAGCGGCGCGCGCGACTATGGTTTGTTTCTCGGAATCGGACAGCTCGGCTTTGATGGATGCCAAGCGGTCTTTTTCCGCCTGCTCTTTGCGGGCTGCTATGGCGGGGTCCGGCACCAAGCTTAGACGCACCCGGTGCGGGTTATCGAGCAGCAGCTTGCGCACTTGTTGTTTGATGAAGTCCGGATCTTTGATGGCGCTGCGCAGCGTGTTCAGGGCGACGTCCACATTGAGCATGGCGACCGGATCGCCGCGGTGGGTCGCGGCGGTCAGCGCGTTCATGATCAGCTGCAAGCCATAGGGGTAGCTGTCGCCACCGATTTCCCGCTGATGCAATTCCAATTGATGCAGCGCGGCCTCCACGTCTTCCTGGGGAATACCGTCCTGCGCCACTTTCTCAAGGGTATCGAGAATCAGCTTTTCCACCGCATCCACGTCTTCCGCAGCGCAGCCTTCCAGGCCGCAGACAAAAGCCAGTTCCTTCTGCGAATCATCCAAACCGCAGAGCGGCGAGGGCGCATTGCCGAGGTCCGTGGTTTCCAGAGCTTGCAGCAGCGGGCAGGCGCTGTTGTCCAGCAGCACGCTGGACAAGAGATTGGCGGTAAACGCGCTCTCTAGATTGGCGCTATGGCCGAGCAGCCAGGCCAGCACCACGTGAGTTTTGTTGCCGCTGTCTTCGTCTTCCGCCAGGGGATAGCGCTCTTCCACCCGCACCGGCGCGTAGTAGCGCTGCTCATCCGGCACGGACACTACCTTGTCCAGGCGCTGGAAGCGCTTGAGCGCCAGCTCTTCGAATTTGGTCTGATGTTCCTGGGCGGGAATATCGCCGTAGGTCATGAATATCGCGTTGCTGGGGTGGTAGTGGGTTTTATAAAAATGTACCAACTGTCCGTAGGTGAGATTAGGAATGCAATCCGGCTCGCCGCCGCTGTTGAAGTGATAAGTCGTCGCCGGGTGCAGATATTTGCTGAGGGTGTGCCAGAGCTGTGAGGTGACCGAGCTCATGGCGCCTTTCATTTCGTTGTACACCACGCCTTTGAACAGCAGCTCCGAGGTGGGATTGTCCGCTTCGGCAAATTCCAAGCGGTGACCTTCCTGAGCGAAATCCAGAGGGTCCAGACGCGAGAAAAACACTGCGTCCAGATACACCTCCAGCAGATTGCCGAAGTCTTTGCGATTGACGCTGGCAAAGGGGTAGGCGGTCCAGTCGGAGCTGGTAAAGGCATTCATAAAGGTATTCAGAGAACGCCGCGTCATCATGAAGAACGGGTCCCGCACCGGATAGCGCTCACTGCCGCACAGGGCGGTGTGTTCCAGAATATGCGCAACGCCCGTCGAGTCCTGCGGCACCGTTCGCAGGGCGACCAGAAATACATTTTCCGAGTTGTCGGCACTCAGGTGGAAATGCCGGGCTCCGGTGGCTTTGTGTTCATATTCTTCGACGGTGAGATTGAGGGAGGGAACGGCTTCGCTGCGGATAAATTGGAATGCGGGGTGGGACAGGGGTTTGGCTTCTTGCATAGAGCGCCTCTGAAGTTGCATTGAAAGTCCGCTGACGACAGACGGATTCCGCATTTTGCCGCCGCTACAGTTTTGAATTCAACCTTGCATATGCACTTGCGACAAATCAGCGCGTTTGGATATGGGCTGTCGCAGCGGGGCGACGCAGCTGTCAGTGGGCGACAAAAGTCGTTATATTGCGCCGCGTTTCGAACAAAGCGCGCTGTTTGGACAATACTGAAGCAGACAGTGGTGCAACAGATTTGCGAGAGTGATGGTGATGGCGGATTGGCTGGCGTTGTATGGTTTGGATTTATTCGCGGCTTTATGGCTGCTGGGCTGTTGGGCCGGTTATGCCGCCTTTGCAAAGCGACAAGCGCGCACGTCTTTTTGTATTTCGTCAGTACTGCACTTCTATCGCAAACAGTGGATGTTTTCCGTACTGCGTCGGGAAAATCGCATCACCGACGCGTCGCTGTTATCCAGTCTCGAGCGCAATGCCAGCTTCCTCGCATCCACCGCCATGTTGATCATCGCTGGTTTGGTCACCACCCTCGCGTCTGTCGAAACAGTTCACGCCACTTTGATGACGGTGCCTTTTTCCCGGCTTGGCCAGACTCCGCTGCAGCTGCAATTCAAAGTCATGCTGTTGCTGCTGATTTATATCTACGCCTTTTTCACTTTTACCTGGTCCATGCGGCAATACGGTTTCTGCGCAATTATGCTCGGCGCGGCGCCGATCTATTCCACGCCAACTCCCGAGGCCGAGCAGTTCGCTCGCCACGCGTCGAAAGTCATTGATGAGGCCGGGCTGAGTTATAACTTTGGTTTGCGCGCCTATTATTTTTCCCTCTCGGTGCTGGCCTGGGTGTTTAGCCTGTGGCTGTTTGTCCTGGCGGTGGCGGTAGTCGTTGCCGTGTTGTATGAACGCGAATTCAAATCCAAAACGCTGCGCGCCATGATTCAGGCGTCGGGGCTGCAGGAGACGAGTTCGGATTAGCGGCTGCCTCGGGCTGCCGGCGTTTGTCTGCCGGCGCGCACGGGGCTACTATGCCGCTTTGCTTGAGCGAGTGTGGAGCGATGGACAACGAAAATCCCACCCATAAACGCCTACCTATGGACGATACCCCTGACGAAACTCAACGCCGCTCTCCGGATACCGAAGTCAAAGGCGATGCTGCCACGACTTTAGCGCGCAGCGAACGCTCGGTAGAGTCCGGCTCTCCGGCTACCCCGACGCTCCCTCGCAGTTCACCCGCAGAGGACGATCGCACGCGCCCCGCGCCCAACCCCAATGCCACGCGTATTCAGGCAAATCCACGTATTCGTCCATTGGCGAATCCCCAAGCGAACGACACCCTCGCCAAGCCGGTTCACAGCGCCAAGACCACTGTGGTAAACCCGGATATTCGCCGCGTATCGGACGGTGTTTCCGGCCACATGGCGCGTCGTATCGCCGAGCAATACAAAGGTTTGAAAGTGCTCAAGGAGCGCTTTGTCCTGTTGCAAACCCTGGGTGAAGGGGGCATGGGTAAGGTCTATCTGGCGAAAGATCTGCTGCGTGAAGAAATGGAAGACAGCGACTCGCTGATCGCCATCAAAGTCCTTAACGACGACTGTCGGCGCTTGCCCGGCGCTTTACAGTCACTTCAGCGTGAAGCGAAAAAAGCGCAGACCCTGTCCCACCCGAATATCGTCACCGTCTATGATTTTGACCGCGATGGTGAGACCGCTTTTATCACCATGGAATACATTGAGGGCGATTCGCTCAAGGAGCACCTGCGCCACAACGGGCGCATGCCATTTGATAAGGCGCTTTACGTTATCGAAAGAGTTGCGCGGGGTTTGGCCTACGCCCACCAGCAGGGTTTCGCCCACGCCGATATCAAACCAGCCAACATTTTTCTCAGCAAAAGCGGCGTGGTGAAAATCCTCGATTTCGGTATCGCCAAGGCGTTCACCGAAGTCAATAAAGAAAAACGCACGCTCGCGGACGCGCTCACCGAAGGGGCGCTGACCCCGGGATACGCGAGCCTGGAAATGTTGCAGGGCCATACGGCCATGCCGGTGGACGACGTGTATTCGCTGGCGTGCATGTACTACGAAATGATTCGCGGACGGCATCCGTTTATCGGCGATGATGGCTTGCCCATGCCTGCGGATGTCGCACAGAAAAAAGCGGCCAAACTGGAAAATATCAGCGGCCTGCCGCGGCGGCAGATGCGCGCCTTGCGACGAGGATTGGAATTCGAGCGGGAAAAACGCTTCAAGGACGCCGGGCAGTTTCTCGACGCCATCAAGAAGCGCAATCTCAAAAAAGATCTCAGTTTGTTGGCGTTGGCCGCAGCTGCCACCGGCACGCTGATTTTTCTCACCAATGCGGCGCTGGATCAGGTGGTCCCCAGCGTAACCAGTCTCAAGCCGGAACTCGGTGCGGTGCGCGAGGCCATTATTGAAGGCGATCAGTTTTTAGTGACAGAAGATATAGATCTTGCCCACCGTCTTTATTCCCAGGCGTGGGAATTGGCGAATGATCTCACTGCCAACGACGTGGTTGAACGGGAAAAAGCGCACGCCATTCTGGAAGACCGGATGACCCAGGTGAGCGACCGGTTGATCGCGCGTGCGCAAGATACCTCCATGGATGAATATCAATTGCGCGAATTATTTGTCGCCCTGGAATTTCTCTCCAAAGATGAAATTTCCGGCAATGAAAAAAGAATCAATGCCGCACTCAAGGACATACAAAAGCGGTTGCAGCGGTTTGAATCGAAGAAATGATTTAGCTCATAAAACAGGAGAATTTTTACAATGCCAGTCAAGACGCTTCCCCCCGTGCTAAAACCTTTCGGGCCGCTCGCTTTGAGCCTTGCCATACTCGCCGGTTGCAACGCGACCACACCGGCGAAAGATGCCACTGGCAACGCCAAAGAGGGATATGAGTCCCTCGAAGATTTATACATCGTCGATTGCCTTTTGCCCGGCCAGGTGCGCCGTCTCGGCAGTATGCAGTATCTCAGTCCCCGCCGAGCAGTCCGCACTACCACGGCGGATTGCCGTATCCGCGGCGGCGAATATGTGGAATACGACCGCGCCGATTATCGCTCCGCATTGAAGGTCTGGCTGCCACAGGCGGAGCAGGGCGACGCCGAAGCGCAGAATTATGTCGGCGAAATTTTTGAAAAAGGTTTGGGCCAGGAGCCGGATTATGTCTCTGCAGTAAGTTGGTATACCAAAGCCGCCAATCAGGGCTATTCCCGCGCGCAAATCAATTTGGGTTATTTGTATGAAAAAGGCATGGGCGTCGAAAAAGACATCACCACCGCCTTGAACTGGTACCGCAAAGCCTCGGGCATCGGCGACGATGAATTGATGTTGAGCAGTGACGCGCAAAAAGAATTGGCGTCCACCCGGGAAAAACTCAATGCGCAATTGGCCAGCGCCAAAGTGCAAACCGATTTTCTGCAAAAGCAGATCAACGGCCTGAAAACCGAAGTGGAAAAACAAACCCGCCTCGCCGAGCAGAAGCAAAATGGCGCTGATCCCAAGGAGTTGGAAATGGCCCGCCAGGAAGTGGCCGCTCTAACCGAGCTCTACGAAAAAGCCATGAATGAGCGCAAATCCTTGGAAGACCAGGTCGGTGGAATGGAGATCGCGTATCGCAAATTCAGCAGCGATAAATTTCTTGCCCCGCAAATCCTCGATAAAGTGGAAACGCGAGTGGCGAAAGACATTAATTTCGGCCGCTATTTTGCGCTAATCATCGGCAACCAGGATTATGTTTTCCTCGACGATTTGCGCTCGCCCGTCGAAGACGGCAAGCGCCTNCAGCAGATTCTCGAGCAGAAATACGGNTTCAGCACATTGTTTGTGCCCAACGCNTCCGAGAAAAATATCCTCAANACCATCAANGATTTTTATGAGCAGATCGGCGAGAACGACAACCTGCTGATTTATTACGCCGGACACGGCAATATTTCCCGCAGCGATCAAAGTCGCACCGAGCGGGGTTATTGGCTGCCGGTGGATGCGGGCAAAGACAATATCAGCAATTGGATCAATAACTCGGTCATCAGCGATCACCTGGATCGCCTGCGCGCCCGCTCAGTGTTGGTGATTTCGGATTCCTGTTACGCCGGCTATCTCGGCTCGGAAAAAAGCCCGTTTTTATTTGGTGTAAGCGGATCGCAATCCGCCAAGGCGATTCAAGCGGGATTGTCGCGGCGCGCGCGCGTGGTGATTTCGTCCGGCGGGGTCAAACCGGTGTTGGACGGCTCCAACAAAACCCATTCGGTGTTTGCAAGCGCGTTGATCGACGCACTTGAGCAGAACCAGGATACCCTGCGCGACAGCGGCTTGTTCGCCCAACTCTCAGTCAATGTGCGCAAGCGCAGTGAATATGCTGAAGAAGTGCAGATTCCGGAGATGAAGCCGGTGCGGGAAGCGGGGCATGAAGGTGGCACTTTCTATTTCGTGCCAGTCAATTGATGCTGAAGTGTTTGCAGCAGTTCCGGCCAGATCTGTTGCCAACAACAGGTGTGATCGAAATCGGGATGGAGAATAAAGCGGGCTGCGGGATCGCGGCTCGCGACTTTTTCAGCAATCTCTGCCGGCACCTGCAGATCTTTTCCGCCGGCCAAATGCCAGCGAATAACACTCTCCGGTAGCAGTGGTTGCTCCGCAGGATTGAGCGACCGGGTCAGTGGAAGATATCCATGTGTGTCCGTCCAGGCGCTGTGGTCCAGATTGGCCGCCAGCGTCACCACCGCCGCGACATTCTCCAAGCGTTGCGCCAACAACATGACCAGTGTTCCGCCGCCGCTATGGCCAATCAATACCAAGCGTTTCCCAGGATATTTCTGCCCGAACTCCTCCAGTGCCGCTGCCATGGTTGCTACAACTTCTGCGGAGTAGCGCCCGTCGGTCCATAAGGTCGATAAACAGTTTTCCGGCGTTTGCCTGTACCCATAGCAGGGACGATTCAGGTACAGGCTGGGATTCGAGTCCAGCTGCATCAGCTGCAGAGCGGTCATTTCCCGCGACGAAGGGTTGGTTGCCGGCCAACGGCCGCGCAGCCAAGGTTGCCCATCGCCTTCGAGGTACACGTGGAGAAACGGGTTATCCGCGCTTGCTCCAAGATTATGGAGATATCCGAGCACTGGCGTGGGCGTTGAAGTGGCGAGTCTCACGATCTCGCAGGAAGGGCAGAGCTGTTGGGTTTTGCGCTCCGGATTGAAACTGCAACCGGCTAGGCTCAGGGTGATCAGGAGCGCAAGAAGCCGGCGCATTTATGCGACTGAGGGATCGAGCAGCGCCGCGTGCTCCTCGACAGCGATGGTCGTGGCAGACGTGTCCAATGTGTCCGCAAAAACCCGATCTCGACCACTGCGTTTAGCTTCGTAGAGTTTTTCGTCGGCGCGCTCGATCAGGGACGCTGCTGTCATTTTCTGGTCGGGGCGGAAGGCGGCGACGCCGAGGCTGGCGGTGAGTCTAACCGGACCTTTGTCGGTGGTGATGGGAGCGCGTTTCAAAGCGGAACGCAGGCGCTCCGCCACTTGTACTGCGGTGGTCGGCGGGGTGGAGGGCAGAATAACGACAAATTCCTCACCGCCGTAGCGGCACGGCACATCGGTCATTCTGAGTTCGCCTTTGAGAAGCTGCGCGGCGGCGTGGAGAACATGATCGCCGACCGGATGGCCAAAGCAGTCATTTACGCTTTTGAAGTGGTCCAGGTCCAGCAGAATAATGCTGAGAGGTTGCTGAGTGCGGCGGGCGCGCTCCATTTCTGTTTCCAGCACCCGGTCAAAATGGCGCTTGTTATACAGCCCTGTGAGTGGGTCGCGCATTACCTGCAGTTCAAGGGCCTGCAGCTTCTCCCTCAAGTGCGCGACTTCCTCCCGCAAGCGCGCCTCTTCCTTCTGTAAGCGCTCCAAGTCCAACGTTTGGCACTGGCGGCATATGGGTAATGGCGATTCGGTCATGTGGCACCAATCTCAACAAAGCTTCGTTGCGGCGCATCATAGCCATCCGGTCGCCGCGATACTATGAAAGACGTTCCAGGAAGTGCTCATACCCGAACTCTTTTACAATTTTTAACTCGTCGGTCTCACTGTTGTAGAGCGCGATGGCGGGCAGGGGAATACCGTTGAAGGTGGTGTTCTTCACCATGGTGTAGATCGCCATATCCTCAAACATCATGCGCTGGCCGATCTGGAGCGGAGCAGGGAAGCTATAGTCGCCGATGACATCCCCGGACAGGCAGCTCGGTCCGCCCAGGCGGTAGGTGTGGGGCAGCTCGCCGGGTTGGCCGGTGCCGGTGATACGCGGGCGGTAGGGCATTTCCAGCACGTCCGGCATATGGCAGGTGGCGGAGGTGTCGAGAATCGCCAAATCCATACCGTTCCAGTTGGTGTCGAGCACTTCGGCCACGAGGATACCGCTGTTCAGCGCGATCGCTTCCCCCGGCTCTAGATAGACCTGCACCTGATATTTGTCCTGGAACTGCTTGATGCGCTCGATTAGCGCGTCCACTTGGTAATCATCGCGAGTGATGTGGTGGCCGCCGCCGAAGTTAATCCACTTCATTTGCGGCAAATAGGCGGCGAAATTGCGCTCGATAACATCAAGCGTACGACGCAGCGGCTCATAGTCCTGCTCGCACAGGGTGTGGAAGTGCAGGCCGGACAGGCCGCTCAGATCCTGACCTTCGAATTTGGCGATGGGAATGCCCATACGGGAGCAGGGTGCGCAGGGGTCGTAGATCGGCGTGGCGCCTTCTGAGTGTTCCGGGTTAATTCGCAGACCGAACTCCAGCCCAGGGCGTTTGGCCTGGGCGGCGAGAGCCTGCTCGCGGAAGCGCTGCCACTGACCGAATGAGTTGAACACCACGTGATCCGAGGCTTCCAAAATCGCCTCCATTTCCGATGGGCGATAGGCCGCCGCATAGGTGTGGACCTCTCCGCCGAATTGCTCTCTTCCCAGGCGCGCTTCATACAAACCGCTGGCGCAGGTGCCTTTCAGATAACGCATCACCAGAGGCGCCGCAGCGAACATGGAAAACGCCTTGAGCGCAAGCAACACCTTAGCTCCGCTTTCCTCCTGTACCCGCGCCAGTATGCGCAGATTGCGCTCTAGCGCCGCGGCGTCGACGACGTAGCAAGGGCTGGGAACGCGGGAAAGGTCAAAATTTTCCAGAGAATGGGGCATGGTGAAATTGCTCGAAATAACGTGGGAAGGAGAGCGCGGCTTCGATCGAAGCCGCGGGGGTGGATCAGGTTGCGAGACCGGTATCGCTCAAGTCGACCAGCGTCCAGGGCAGGCCGTACTTATTGAGATCTTCCATAAACGGATCTGGATCGAACTGCTCCATATTCCATACGCCGGGTTTCATCCACTTGTTCTCCAGCATCATCTTCGCGCCGATCATGGCCGGTACGCCGGTGGTGTAGGAGATCGCCTGGGACTGCACTTCACGGAAGCAGGCTTCGTGATCGCAGATGTTGTAGATGTAAACGATCTTTTCCTTGCCGTCTTTGATGCCTTTTGCCACGCAGCCGATACAGGTGCGTCCCTTTGTCAGGGGGCCAAGGCTGGACGGGTCGGGCAGAACGGATTTCAGGAACTGCAGCGGAATGACTTCAACACCGTTGTACATAACGGGCTTGATGCCGGTCATGCCTACGTTCTGCAGTACTTCCAAGTGCTTCAGGTAGTTCTGCGAGAAGGTCATCCAGAAGCGCGCGCGCTTGATTTCCGGGAAGTGTTTGACGATGGATTCCAGCTCCTCGTGATACATCAAATAGATGTCCATAGGGCCGATACCTTCGGGGAACTCAAAGGAATCTTTGACTGACAGTGGATCGGTTTCCACCCACTCGCCGTTCTGCCAGAAGCGGCCTTTGGCGGTCACTTCGCGGATGTTGATTTCCGGGTTGAAGTTGGTGGCAAAGGGCTGGCCGTGGTTGCCGGCATTGGCGTCGATGATATCCAGCTCGTGGATTTCATCCAGGCAATGCTTTTTGATGTAAGCGGTGTAGACGTTGGTGACGCCCGGGTCGAAGCCGCTGCCAAGCAGAGCCATCAAACCGGCTTTCTGGAATTTTTCCTGATAGGCCCACTGCCATTTGTATTCGAATTTCGCCACTTCTGGCGGTTCGTAGTTAGCGGTGTCCAGATAGTGGATGCCGGCGTTCAAGCACGCGTCCATGATGTGTAGATCCTGGTAAGGCAGGGCGACGTTGATGACCAGGCTCGGCTTTTCTTTTTCCAGCAGAGCAGTCAGTTCGGCAACGTTGTCGGCGTCCACTTGGGCAGTGCGGATCGGGCGCGACAGCTGCGCAGCGATCTTCTTACATTTTTCTTCGTTGCGGCTCGCCAGAATGATTTCCGGGAACACCTCGGGCAATTGCGCGCACTTATGGGTGACCACGCCACCCACGCCGCCGGCACCGATGATGATGACTTTGCTCATGTGACTCTCTCCTCAATGGTCTGCGCTTGAGTCGCGCAAGACGTGCTGCTGATCAATATTGTTGGCGGCTTATTTTTCGTGGTAGCCAATTATTTTTCGTAATAGGTATAACCGCGCATGCTCGCGGAAAACGCTTTCATAATGTCCAGACGCTCAGAGGCGCTGATGCGGCCTTCGCGCACGGCCTGCTCGGCGATACGGCGGAAGCGATCCTGCATCACCTGCGGGTTGTACTCCACGTAGCTGAGTACGTCCGCAATGCTGTCGCCTTCGATTTCGTGGATGAACTCATAGTGGCCATCTTCGTTGATGCGCACACTGACCACGTTGGTATCGCCAAACAGGTTGTGCAGATCGCCGAGGGTTTCCTGATAGGCGCCCACCAGGAAGGTGCCGATGTAGTACTCCTCATTCTCTTTCGGTGCGTGCAGCGGCAGAGTGCGGCGGGTGCTGTGCATATCGGCGAAGCGGTCGATCTTGCCGTCACAGTCACAGGTGATGTCCGCGATGATGGCTTGGCGAGTCGGGCGCTCTTCCAGGCGGTGAATCGGTGCAATCGGGAAAATCTGGTCGATGGCCCAGATATCCGGCAGCGACTGGAACAGACTGAAGTTGCAGTAATAGATGTCGGACATCTGTTCTTTCAGCTTGGGCAGCTCACTGAATTCCCGCGGCGCGTCTTCCGCCAATACCAACAGGCGCTGCATAACTGTTAAGAACAGGTTTTCCGAAAGCGAACGTGAACGCAGGTTCACTTGACCGCGTTTGAAGAGCTCGCGGATCTCGTCGCGGTAGAAGAGGGCGTCGTTGTAACACTCCTGCAGGTTGCGCACGTTGGCGGTCTTGAGCAGCTCCTTCAGATTGTGAATCATCGCGTGCTCTTCTTCGCTGATCACCTCCGGCAGCGGGCCAGGTTCAAAAGTGGCCACGTCGAGCACGTTGAACAGCAACACGGACGAATAGGCCACGGTGGCGCGGCCCGATTCGGTGATGATGGTCGGGTGCGCAATCTCGTTGGGATCCAGGGTGGTCATAATGACGTCGACGATGTCGGCGCAATATTCATCCAGGGTGTAGTTGCGTGAGTGGACGTAGTTGGTTTTGGAGCCGTCATAGTCCACGGCCAAACCGCCGCCCAGGTCCAGGTAGCCCATACGCGCGCCTTCGCGCACCAGGTCCATGTAGACCTGGCAGGCTTCCAGCACACCAGTACGGATATCGCGAATATTGGGAATCTGTGAACCCAGGTGGTAGTGCAGCAATTGCAGGCAGTCGAGCATGCCCTCGGCCTTGAGCGTGTCCACAAGGTTGATGAGCTGTGCGATGGTGACGCCAAAGATACTGCGGTCGCCGCTGGTAGCGTTCCAGTGGCCGCCGACCATGGAGGCGAGTTTGACGCGAATACCGATCAGCGGCTTGATGCCGAGGGCGCGGCTGCGCTCGAGGATAATCGGCAACTCGGAGGGGGTTTCGATAACGAAGAACACCCGGTAGCCCATCTTGCACGCTTGCAGGCCGAGGTCGATGAACTCGGCATCTTTATAGCCATTACAGACGATACAGGCTTCCGGTGATTCCAGGTTTGCCAAAGCGATGATCAGCTCCGGCTTGGAGCCGGCTTCCAGTCCGTGGCCGAACTTGGCGCCCACTTGGGCGATCTCTTCGATCACGTGACACTGCTGGTTGACCTTGACCGGAAACACGCCACGGTATTTGCCGCGGTAGCCGCTCTGTTCAATAGCATTATTAAAGGCGTTGTTCAGGCGCGCGATCTGCTGCGCCAGCAGATTCTCAAAGCGCACCAGTACGGGCATATCCATGCCGCGCTCTTTGATGTCTTTTACCAGATCCAGCATCGAGATCTTCAAGGGGCCTGATTCCCCCTGAGCGGTCACGAGGATTTCACCTTTGTCTGAAACGCTGAAGTAGCCAGCGCCCCAGTCATTGATGCCATAAAGTTCAGCCGAGTGAGAGGCTGTCCAAGCGTGATGCACCATCTTGTTCAATGTCTGAATCTCTCCAGATAAGGGTGGAATTCGGCACCGCATTATGCCGGTGAAATGTGGTGGACAGATGCCGTAGGACACCCCCCGCCGCAAAGGCGCGAACTATCGCAGATTTACATGGACATTTCCAGGACCGGAAGGGTGCGGGCAGACGAGCGCCGCTTCGATTTGCGGCGCTCTTTGGTAATCAGACAGAAGCGATAAACGAAGGGCGACGACGCCTATCTGCAACTGCTATTCAGGGATCGAGAACTCGTGGGGAAATCATCGTGCCAAAGAAAGATGGCGACTCTCCTTTAAACGTCTTTCGGCGGCGTTAAACGCGTCGCGTACGGCGACGTGAGCGGTTGGCGCGTCGTTGGATACGGTGATCGGTCGTCCGCGCAAGCTGAGCTCGATTGACGCGCGATATAACTTGCCTTTGTGCCGCCGGTTGTGTGGCGTATCGAGAACGACTCGGGAGCGCAATAGGTCGGGAGCAAAACGGGAAAGTTTTTCGAGTTTGCGGTTAATGGTGTATTCCAGGGCAGGTGAGTGGTCCAAATCGCGAAAAACGACATCTGCATTATTTTTCATCATGAAGTGGCAACCTCCAATCAAAGTGCCGGAGTTGGATAATGGCAGGCCTGCCCTCTAATCATGGAGTGTTTTGCCAGGAATTCAAGCTGCGCTTTAAGAACATTTCTGCCCAAATTTGTAAGTCATCTATTCCTCACCGCCTGCTGCTGTGCAAAATCCGTAAAAAGTCAGAAATTTTTTTAAGAGGCTTGAATTGCAATTTTGTGGACATATTTAATTTGCAACCGGAATCGTTTCAGCGAAAGGTTCCGGTTATCACAGCCTGTTTCAGGTGACATTTTTGTTTATTGCTCGAATTGAGGATAAATTATGAGAACTTTTGACTTTTCCCCTTTGTATAAATCCGCCATTGGTTTTGATCGTTTGGCGCAAATTCTCGACGCCGCCCATCGCGCGGAGCAGACCCAGCCTTCATATCCCCCATACAACATTGAATTAACCGGAGAAAATGAATACCGGATCACCATGGCGGTTGCCGGTTTTGACAAAAATGAAGTCGAAATTGAAGTGGATCATGGCGTATTGCGGGTTTCCGGCAAAAAAGCAGCGGATACCGAAGGTCGCCAATTTCTTCATCGCGGCATAGCTGGGCGCGATTTTGAGCGCAAATTCCAGCTGGCGGATTACGTGCAGGTCACTGGTGCAAATATGGAAAACGGGCTGTTAAATATTGAGCTGCGCCGTGAAATACCGGAATTTCTCAAGCCGCGTAAAATTGCCATAGCCGCTGCGGCGGAAAAAATCTCTAGTCCGGATAAAGTTCTGCCCTCGCAAGCTGCTTGATTCATAATCCCGTCAAACCGAGTCCGCGCTAAATAATTTAGCGCGGACTGTTGTGCGATATTGCGTTGGCGTGGTGCCGAAATATTTTTTGAATAAATCGGTGAAGTGCGCCAAGTCCTGGTAGCCGGAGCGATAAGCAATTTCCGCGATGCTCAGGTTGCTAGAATGCAGCAACTCCCCCGCATTACGCATGCGAATATTTTGTAAATATTGAACTGGCGTAAGATTTGTCGCGTTCTTAAAGCGACGGTTCAGTGTGCGCAAACTCATCCCCAACGAATCAGCCACATCCTTCACCTGAATATTTTTTTGCGCATTCTGCTGAATCCAGGATTGCGCTCTGGCGATGTCTTCATCCGGATGAGTCTGGAATTCGCCGTGCTCGCTTTGCATTTGCGGAAACGCTTTGCGCACCTCATGAAAAAAATGCCGCTCCACATGGCGCGCTATCTGCTCACCGAAAATTTCCTGAATAAAAAAAACGGTCAGATCCGCTAGGGAATTGACACTGGCGGTGCAGTACAGATTTTCTGAGCGGGTGATGAAGTGGTTGCGTTTTAGCAAGACACGCGGATAGGCGGCGGCGAACTTGTCGAAATAGTACCAGTGGGTGGTGGCGGGTCGAAAATCCAGCAACCCCGCTTCTGCCATAAAGCAGCAGCCAGTGCCCACGCCGGCTATGATGCCGCCTTCCTGTTTTTGCCTAACCAGCCAGGGCAGCACTGCCTGATTGTGGTTGATGACGGTCTTGGGATTGCGCCAGAGCGCCGGAATATAGGTGATAGACGAGCTTTCGATGTCGCTGATGGCACAATGGGGCTGCAACACCAGGCCCGTGTGGGTAGTAACCGCTTTGCCATCTACCGACGCCAAATGAAATGTCAGGTCCGTCAAGGGGGCGTGGCGTTTGCCTGCTGACTTCTGCATCGCCTCCGCGGCGTGCAGCTGTTCCATCGGCAGGGCAACGCTGGTGGCCAGCATCTGCTCGCACAATAAAAAGGTAATCGACGTCATTTTGGTTATCCTTTGGACGAGTGGCGGGTTTGCCCCTGTTTTGTGGCGAGTATCCCCCTGCGTAGAAATGCTTTCAACAATAAACTGCGCGTTATCCCACACAAATCATTCCTAAGGTTTCCTCAGTGACCACTACTACCCGATTACCATTAATCGTCGGTTTCGGCGGGTTTAATGCGGCGGGCCGCAGTTCCGGCCATCGCGGCTATGAGCGCATGATTTTTGAGAGTCTGGGAGCGTCGGGACGGCGCTCGCTTGTTGCGTCCTTGGCGAATCTCATGGGAAAGCGAACCGAGGGCGCCAATGATTCCTCGCTGGAGCACTCGGTGCTCATGGGCACATTGGTGAGGCGTATCGAGGATACTTATTTCCCCGTGGAAGCCGCACCGCTGGCTAAGCGCGGACAGGCCTTGGGGACTACAGCGAATCCTGTGCGCCTGGAAATTTCCCACCGCGAGCTGCCGCATCCGCTGCCAGACAACTGGCGCGTGATATCTCAGGAAGCGGGGATGTGCGAAGTCGAGATCTCGGGCAAACAGGCCGTCACAATTGCCTCGACGCAGGAGATCGCAGTGCAGGCTGCCGGACAGCTGCCCAGCGGTTTCGATCCCGGCGCCCATTACCGCTCGACGCATCATCCTCGCGGGTTGCAACTCAACATAGTTGCTGCTTCCGACGCGGTGAAATCAGTGGGCATTCCCTGGCAGGAGATCTGCCAGCAGGTTGCGCCCGATGAAATCGGGGTATACAGCAGTAGTGTAATGAGCCAACTCGACAGCACCGGCTTTGGTGGCATGTTGCAGGCGCGCTTAAAGGGTGAGCGGGTTTCATCCAAACAGCTGGCTTTGGGGCTGAACACCATGCCCGCAGACTTCGTAAATGCGTATGTTTTGGGAAGTGTTGGTGCGACTGGTGGTGTTACAGGCGCCTGTGCCACTTTCCTTTATAACTTGCGCGCCGGCGTGGAAGACATTAAAGCAGGCCGCCGCCGAGTGGTGCTGGTGGGCAGCGCCGAAGCGCCGATTCTGCCTGAAGTCATTGACGGTTACGCCGCTATGAGCGCGCTCGCCACAGACGCGGATTTGCGCAAACTAACTGGCTCTCAGGAAATTGATTATCGCCGTGCCAGCCGGCCTTTTGGTGAGAACTGTGGTTTTACCATCGCGGAATCCGGCCAGTATGTAATGTTGATGGACGATGAACTCGCTTTGCGCGTGGGGGCGCAGATTTTCGCGGCGGTTCCTGGGGTTTACGTTCACGCGGACGGCTTCAAAAAATCCATTTCTGCTCCCGGTCCCGGCAACTACATCACCATGGCGCGGGCCACAGCGTTGGCGGTCAATCTTTTCGGCGAAGACAAAGTGCGCCGCGCCAGTTTTGTCCAAGCTCACGGCTCCAGCACCCCGCAAAACCGGGTGACGGAATCCCGTATTTTCGATGAAGTCGCCAAGGCATTCGGCATCGAAAGTTGGCCGGTGGCAGCGGTGAAGGCCTATTTAGGCCACTCACTTGGGCCGGCCAGTGGTGACCAGATGGCGGTTACTCTCGGTGTGTTTAAACGCGGCATATTGCCCGGGATCAAGACCATTGATGCGGTGGCTGATGATGTTTACGCCGACCGCCTGCGCATCTCTAAAACCGACCAGGAGCTCGGCCCCGATGCCTGCCAGATCGCCTTGCTCAACTCCAAAGGTTTTGGCGGCAACAATGCGACTGCTGCGGTGATCTCACCTAGTGCCATAGAGCCGCTCCTGCGGAAACGCCATGGCGAACAGGTATGGATGAGCTACTTGGGTAAGCTTGCTCCGGTAGCGGAGACCGCCGCGCGATACTTAGCGGACGCAGATGCTGGCAAGCTCAACCCTGTCTACGAATTCGGCACTGGAATGATTGACGAGACCGGGATTGAAGTTGATCCGCACCAAGTCCGTGTTCCAGGATTCGACCAACCAATCAGCCTTGAAGGCTGCGATGGTTTTGACGATTTGGTGCTATGACCAAGTCTGCCGACGATGCGCCGGAAGCAGAATCTTCGCCTGCGGGTTTTGACCCCGGGCGGAGACTGCGCCAGCTCCGTCAGGAATTCGGACTTTCTCAGCGCGAACTCGCTCGCCGCGCCGGCATGACCAACGCCAACCTCTCCATGATTGAACAGGGGCGCGTCAGTCCGTCTATACAAACCCTTGAGAAAATTCTGCGCGCCATTCCGGTTTCCCTGGCGGATTTTTTCCGCTCAGGTGAGCTGGTCTCTCCTGTTGTATTCCACCGTTCTAACCAAATAAAGGTCAGTCAGCCGGGCGGGGAGTTTTTTATGTCTTACCGGTCAGGTCATGGTGATCGGCCGATTTTGGTGCAAGGGTATTTGGCCGTAGGCGCCTCGATCAGCGAAATCCCTGTGGGACATAAAAACGGCTGGTTGTCCGGCTCGGTGACTCAAGGGCGCGTGCTATTGACCCTGGAAAATGACGCCCGGACCCTGGAAGCCGGCGATATGTTCCAGTTTCATCAAAACCGCTCTTTCTGCTTAGAGAACAGGGGAGACGGGGATCTGCACTTGACACTTGTGGTGATACCGGACAAGCAGGATCTTGATAGTAAAGTATGAAAATTTGCGCGAAACTTTTTGCAACTCGATGAAGCAAAGGCGGTCGTTTCACTGTCTTTCAATGTTGGATTGATCCATACTTAGGCAAATCAAACAACTGTTACGTTGTCG
>Ga0065721_10048821_pt1 | contig 76820 bp, 36 predicted proteins | sample Mesricmetagenome_FD_59108 | JGI IMG/M metagenome (GOLD analysis project Ga0065721, IMG submission 59108) | Mesophilic microbial community from rice straw/compost enrichment Sample: eDNA_1 v2 (version 2) | ecosystem: Engineered > Solid waste > Grass > Composting > Bioreactor | place: USA: Davis...
TTAATTTCTACGGGATAACTAACTCTAGTTGCCAACGCAAAAACACCTCCAAGGTTGTCCCCATATCTTACGACATGGTCAGGTTCTCTTGAAGGTGTTTTGATTTGTCTCACATTACGGGGTCAGTCCCTTATAAGCAGAGGTTTTTTCTTTTGTGCCCTGTTTCTTTTCGTGCGTGATCTATGCCAATAGCAACATTCTTTTTAATAGGCGGTATGCTAAAATGGGTTGGTTGAAAAGAGAAAATATTCCAACGGCGCAGCCAAGTTTGGTGCAGGCGCCGATTGGATTTGCTTGGGGAGGAGATTCCATGATGCGAGGATTGATTCAGGATATATTTGGGCTGCTGCGCACAGAGGTGCCGGGCATAGCGGAAGCGTTCCATCCACCAGCTTCGCTAGAGGAGATTCAGCGAGCAGAAGCCGAGCTTGGCATGAAACTGCCTGGCGAATTGAAAGAACTATACCAGGTCTGCAACGGAGAAAAGGAGAACGGGCCAGGTCTATTTTTCGGGCTGCCCTTTCTCTCGTTAACGGATTTGGTGGCGGAATGGAAAATATGGGCGGACCTGGAGAGCGACTACGCAATCGAGGGCGATCATTACTCGGTTCCGCCTGGCTGGATCAAAGAACGCTATATTAACCGCTGCTGGCTGCCGATCAGCAAAGATTGGGGCGGAAACCACCTTGGACTCGACCTCGATCCGGACGAGCAGGGCAAAAGCGGGCAAGTGATCAATTTTGGCCGCGACGAACATGTCAAATACGTAATTGCCCATAATCTGACCGAAATGCTGCAATTTATCCATGATACGGCAAAAGCGAAAAACTACTCCATCCACGAGGAAGAAGACCAGCTTTTCTGGGCGTTCGGTCAACAAGGTCCCGTTCATTTTCTCGATGCCATCCGCAAACTGGAGCTTCCGGTCTACCATCCAGTGCGCATCGATCCAGGTATCGCAGACCCGCAAGCATGGCTAGACAGTCTTTCGGAAAGCTGGCGAGAGCGCATCCGGGCAAATGGGGATTCGCCAGAGCCATTTTTGCGCGCCAAACAGCTTTACTTCATTAACGAAGGCTTGACTGATCTCACTCCGCTCAAGCATTGCCGCGAAGTCCGGGAGCTGGTGCTGAGTGCAAACAAGCTTACTTCTATTGAAGCGATCAGCGGCTGCCAGCAACTGAAACGATTGTACGTGGGGAAAAACCCGATCGCGGATCTTACTCCGCTGGAAGGGTTGCCGTACTTGCAAATGCTCAATCTGGCTCAGACAGACGTAACGGATTTGTCGCCGCTTGCGTGTTTGCCCAGGCTGGCGGAGCTGGACCTGACCGAGACGCGAATTTCCGATCTCTCCGCGCTTGCTCGTGTCAAAAGCTTGCAAAGCCTCGCCATCAGTCGTCCGGACGCGGCCATGTTGAACAGTGTGGCTGAGCTTGCGGCGCTCACCGAGCTGAAAATTTCCGGACTTGGCGAAAATGCCGCAGACGCGATTAAGGTGCTGGGCAAACTCGTCCATCTGCAAACGATCAGCCTGGAAGACATGTCGCTCGCCGATTTGGCGTTCTTGCGCGGTTGCCGCCAATTGAAAACCGTCAAGCTGAGAAAAACGGCCATCGCCGATATTTCGCACCTGGCCGAGCTGGAAAACCTCCAATCGCTGGAATTTAGCGGCTGCGACGAGCTTGGGCAGCTGGAGCAGCTGGGCAAATCGGCTTCTTTGCGCAAAATAACAGGCTCGTACCAGCAATTCGCCCGGTTAAAAGACTGCTTTGAACGAAAAATCGATTTCTCGACGATCACAGGCAATATGACAGACGAGGAAGACGAAATTTGGCACGCGTATGTCCGGTCATAAAAGGGGGAGGCAGATGCTGTACCTCCAAGCGCATGGCGTCGAAGAGAATGAGCTGTACTATTTTGAACTGGATGAAAATGGGATCGCCTATCGGCAAGTGACGGTTACTGACGGGCAGTCGCTTGTGTCTGCGGCACCCGATTTCATGCTGAGCGAAAAAGTCGTGGAGCGCTATGAAGGCGATGAGGATATTTCCCGTGAAGCGTTTCAGGCGATTTGGCAAAAGGCAACAGCGCCTTGCAAGGCGGCTTTTGAGCAAGCGAAGCAGCGCTTTTTGCCCGGTGATCCGGTGACGGGAACGATTGCCATGTTCTATCCGCAAGGCGTCATCATCAAGGTGAGCGATGAGGTGTATGCAGTAGCAGACGATGCGCCGCTTCGAGCAAAGTCCAAACGGGAAGAAATGTACCCGGGCTATATCGTGCAGGGAACAATCCAAGGCTATGCAGAAGACAACTTTTGGCTCGTGCTCGCGGATTGCACGATCATCGGCAAAAAGTCGGGGGCGTAGACAGACAGACGACACTGACCGTTCCGAGGCATTGTGCTCCATCCGCGTCATCCATCCATGAACACACCACTCACCACTTCCCGCGCGGCAACCGTATCGCAGGAACCGATATGCGGCACAGCGTAGACAGCCCCAAATAGCCAAACAACGGGTACAAAAACATAAGCAGCTGGCTGTAGCCGATGAGGCACAAGACAAAAGCCGCCACGAACAGAAACAGATAAAGTCTCGACTCCGGCACATTCACCAGCTCGCGCAATTGCTGACCGATCCCGAACACGTTGGAGATGAGCGTGGTAAAAATCTCGGAGTAGAGGACAAACACGAAAAACAGCTGAAGCCATTCGTTCCAGCGATCCGTGATGAACAAGATCGGAATGTCCATGAAGCGCACGTCATCCCAGTTTGCCAACATGGCCGTGTGCACGACGAGCAGCATGAAACCGAGCACGACTCCACCGATGACGGCGGCCCGGAACAGGACAACCTTTTCGCGGATCGCATAACCAATCGGGATCAGGACAGATTGGGCCATCGCCAGATTGAAAGACACGTAAAGAATCGTTTTCCAGAGGAAGGCGTAGTTGGAGGGCTTGGCGAGCGGCAAGGGCGATTCGACGCTGTTGTCGAGCAAAATCAGCAGGGCGAAGACGAGCATGGACGGGACGACGATCGCATTGACCAAGAGAAGCTGATCCAGTCCTTTTCTCAAGATCAACAGCGAGAGCAAAACCGTCCCGGCTGTTCCAGCCAAATACGGAATCGCGAACTGCTCCTCCAATACAGAGCCAGCCCCGGCAAGCATGACGGTCGTGACGCCGAACAAGGTCAAAAAGACCAGCACATTCATCGTGCGGCCGATCATCGGGCCAAACAGCTTTTGGTTGAACGATTCATACGAAGGGGTCCGCAGCTGATGGGCGAGAAGCATCATTTTGTAGCCAAGCCAGACGAACAGCGACGTGGCGAGCAAAATGCCGACGGTGCCAGCATGGCCGTATGAAGTGAAAAACGCGAGAATTTCCTGGCCGCTCGCAAATCCGGCTCCCACGACGGTGCCGATGTAAGTCGCCGCGACCTGGATACTTTTTCCCCACAGCTTCATAGCGTTTTTTCCTTTCCATTCCAAATGGGATGCTAGTACAAGTGTATGAAGCTTGGGCCAAAACAGAAGAAAAAAAGGCGAACGGCTACTAGGCCATTCGTCTTTTTTTATGGATCAAAATCTGTTTGATAGCTACAAAAGGAACATCGCCACGATTGTCGTCACCAAAAGGCCGATTGCGACCGGATACAAGTTGCGCCGCGCCAGCTCGAACGGGTCGACGCCGCAGATCGCGGCAGCGGGGATCAAGGCCCAGGGGATAATCGTTCCGCCGCCTACCCAGATGGCGGCAATCTGTCCGAGAGCGGTCAAGGTAGCAGCGCCTGCCCCGAGCGCGGTCGCGAACAGCTGGGCGAGAGAGCCTGCCAGCGTAATGCCGGAGAAGCCCGAACCGTCCAACCCTGTGATGACGCCGACAGCCGCTACCGTCAGCGCCGCTACTTCTTTGCTGATCGGAATCGTGTGCGCGAGTGCCACGCCCAAATCGTTGACGATACCTTGCGAGCCTGCCGGAAGCACCTCGCCGAACACTTTGACAAACCCGCTGTCGCCCATGTAAAAGAAGGCGGCAATCGGAATGACTGGCCCAAACACTTTAAATCCGAACTGAAAACCGGAAATCAGGTGGCTGGTCACTTGTTCCAGCCCTTTTTGTTTGTGGGCAAGCATCGTCGCGATCAGCAAGATCAGGAGAGCGGTTCCCCCGACCAGCGCTGTCGCATCGCCGCCGCGCAAATCGAAGGCGAACATCGCGGCCACATCGAGCGCAAACAAAAGCGGAACGAGCGCTGCAAGCAAACGCCGGGTGCCTGTTGGCAGCGGAACACGCGCCGCGCTAAAGACGTGAGCGGTTGCTGGCGTGTCGTTTGTGGACGCCGGAATATTCCCCAGCCGCATGTCTTTTTTCAAATACCAGAAGGCAATGATCGTCGTGACCAAGCCCATCACGATCACGAGCGGAACACTGGCGGAAATGACGTCCTGAACAGGCAAGCCCGCCGCCTTCGCTGTCAACGTCGGCGCTCCCTGGATCACAAAGTCGCCGGAGAGCGCGATCCCGTGCCCGAACAGGTTCATCGCAATCGCCACGCCCATCGCAGGCAGTCCTGCGCGCAAGGCAACGGGCAGCATGACCGCACCGATCAGGGCGACGGCAGGCGATGGCCAGAAAAACCAGGAAATGACCATCATCACAATCCCGATCACCCAGTACGCCAATGTAGCATTGCGAATCAAATGGGTCATCGGGCGGATCATCGTTTCGTTGACCCCTGTATCTGTCAGCACATGGCTCATCGCCACGATAATACAGATGACCAAAATCGTCGGCAAAAGCTCGGTTATGGCGTAAATGAAGCTGCCGAAAATCCCGCCGATGGCTGACGTCACTGATCCGGTGGCAACCAGACCCAGCAGCGCGATTCCGACGATACTGATCAAGCTGGTGTCCCTGCGCATAACCATCATGAAAATGATGCCGAGTACGAACAACACATACACACCGTGCAACCACGCAAGTTCAATCCCCATGCTGTACCTCCTCTCGTTTTTTCGAGTCGCTTACACCCTTTTGCCACACCATATGCACAAGCAAATTCATGGGTGAAAGCCCGTGCGCCTAAGAAGGCTGACGCTTCGAAAACTGGCATTTTCGTCCACAATATGCCACTATTAAATGAGCAAGAGGCAAGCCAAGCACGATCTACTTATCGATGATGAGGGCACGAGGCAAGAGAGGGGGAACGGCGCCGTTCGTGATGATGCGAAAGGATGCGAAAGTGCGCCAAACGACGATGAATACGACAACACCAATCCAGCGAAAAATGGATCAGGCGATCGAGCTGTTGGAGCGCCGTTTTTTGGAGCGAAGTGAATTGATACGCCTTTTGATGCTCGGCATGATGAGCGGGGAAAACGCGCTGCTGATCGGCCCGCCGGGAACGGCGAAGTCGCAGCTGGCTCGCTCCGTGGCACAGCTGTTCGGCTCTGAGCATTGGTTTGAATACTTGTTGACCCGCTTTACCACGCCAGACGAGATTTTTGGCCCCGTGTCGCTTCAACAGTTGAAGCTCGACCATTACGTGCGAAAAACGGAAGGCTATTTGCCGAATGCGCAGTTTGCCTTTCTCGACGAAATTTTCAAGGCGAACAGTGCGATTTTGAACGCCTTGCTGTCCATTTTGAATGAGCGGCTGTACTTCAACGGCCGGGAGCGGGAAGAAGTCCCGCTGCAATTTTTAATGGCGGCTTCCAACGAGCTGCCGGAAGATGACGAGCAGTTGAGCGCCCTGTACGACCGTTTTCTGTTCCGTTACGAAGTTCATTACTTGCAGCAGGCGTCGAGCTACGAGCGGATGTTTTCCTTGCCGAGCGGCCCGCTTCCCGTCGTTTTCTCGCTGTACGATATGAAAGACATTCAGGCAGCGGCGAAGCAAGTGACCATCCCGGAGGCGCTGATTTACTTCCTGTACCGGATCAAACAGGACATGGAAGCAAAAGATTACGTGCTGTCCGACCGCCGCTGGAGCAAAATCGCCGGGGTGTGGCGCACGTCTGCCGCCCTGCACGGCCGGGAGCAGGTGACGATCTGGGATACGGTGTTTACGCCGCACATGCTGTGGGACTTGCCGGAAGACTTGCCGGTCATGCGCGAGCTGTTCGAGCAGCAATTCACGCAAATGCTCAAGACTGAGCTGGAAAACGAACTGCCTTTGCAGCGCTTGCAGCAAACCGCAGATAAATGGAAGGAAAAGGAATCGGAACTGCACGCTTTCCAGTTCAAAAAGGAAGTCGGCGCCAAGCTGGGCAAAGAAGCCGTGGAGCGCAACGGACAGCTGCTGGAAGCATGTCGGGCCGAGCTGGAAGAGACGGCCAAAGATTTGCGCAACCGCCTGATCCAGTGGGAAAAGCGCGAGCACGATCTCGGGGCGTATGTGCTGGAAAAAAACCGCTTGATTCACAACGTGGAAAAATACACGGTCAAATACTCGTACTTGCGTATCGAAGGCGAGCGCATTTTGCAGCAGTTGCAGAAGACGTACCGGACGATTTTCGATAAAGACATTGCCGGAGCGGAGTACGATTTTACGTTATAGGGGGTAGCGACGATGATGATTCGTGCCAGCGGGGTCGATCGCTATCTGTTTGAGACGTATCTCGCTGCTTCGCGCACAGCCCAGGAATGGGTACTAGAAGCGCAAACCCGTGCCGAGTGGTTTGATCGCGAGCTGCTCGCAGACTTTTTTCTCGTGTTTTACTTGGAAAAGCCCGAGATTGATGCAAGCCAGGAATCGATCCCTTTTCACCATTGGCTGATTCGCATGCTGATGAAGCAGTATTTTACGCGAATGATCCATCCCCGGACGATGGGCAACGAAAGTGCCGCCTTCAAGACGGCGATCAAGTCGCTTTTGTGGCTCACGGAGACTTTCGCGGACGAAGTGAAGCAGCGCCAGAAAGACCGCAAACTCACTCCGCTGCTCGCTGGCCTGAAAGAGCAGGAGGGACAGGAAGGGACAAAAGAGGCGCAGGTGGCTGATTTGCTGACGGAAAAGCAAAAGGCGAAGCTGGAGCTTGTCGGCTATACGCTGCAACAAGGCAAGCGTGTGGTGGAAGACAAGCAGGAGGCGCTGGACAACAAGCCACTCGTGCGTGCGGAAATTCTCGCTCTGCAAACGAAAATCGCACAGCTTCGCGAGGAAATGAGCGTGCAGTTCACGAAGCGAGCCAAACTGCTGCAAAAAGTGAAAAAGCTGGAGGAAGAGTTGGCGCAGCGGGAAAAGCAGCTTGATCGTCTGCAAAAGCAGGAAAAAGACGCCATGGACGCGCTGGAAAAAGAACTCGGCCAGTGGCTGGAGCAGTCTTTGAAAGGAACGCTTTCCACAGAAGAGCTGGATACGCTGTTTGTCGATGAAGTGTTCGCCGCAAGCCAGCGTTTTGCCAACCGCAGTTGGGGTCACGACTTGGGCAAGCTGCGCAGGCAAAGCTTTGAGCAGTATTTGAAGTGGATCGAAAAATTGAAGCGCCATCCCGATCTGGTTGCCTTTTTAAACGAGGTCGGTCGTCAGGTGCATCGCTTTCGGGTACGGCGAAAAGAAATTCGTTCCCGTCATTTGCCGGAGGAATACTACGATTTGCGGCAATCGGGCGATATTGCCCACATGCTGCCAGGCGAAGCGGTACTGCTCGCCGATCCGGACTTCGAGAACTACTTCCTGCTCAAATGGGTGGAGCAAAAACTGATGACGTACGATACGTCCGGTTGGGTAGAGGAACCGCCGAAAGGGCCTGTCATCTGCATGCTGGACACCTCTCATTCGATGCGCGGCGCGAAGCTGCGGCTGGCGCAAATTTTTCTCATGACGTTTGCCGCCCTGTCCATGCTGGAAAAGCGGGATTTCGTCCTGCTTTTGTTCGGCGCAAAAGGAGAGTTGAAGGAGCAGCCGCTGTATCATCGCAAGCCGGATTGGGCGGCTTTTTACAGTCTGGCGCAAATGGTCTTTGGCGGAGGGACGCATTTTGATGCGCCGATGAAGCGGGCGATGGAGCTTGTCGAGACGGAAAAAGCGTGGCAAGGAGCCGATTTTGTGATGATCACGGACGGCATTGGCGGAATCTCGCCCTACGTGCAGGAAAAGCTGGTTGCCCTCGGGCAAAAGAAACAAGTGCGCCTGCACAGCCTGATTGTCGGTTCCGCCAGACAGCATCTTGTCCAGACGTACGATTTGTTTGGCGTCTCCCATCGGGTTCGCTTCGCTACGAGCTGGGAGGCAGAAGGGGAAGAAAATACCGGGCTATTGCTCGACGTGTTTGAGTCTTCCCGCCAGGAGCAAGCACAAAAAGCAAGCCAATACAAGCAAACACCTCGTTGATAGCCAGCGAGGTGTTTTTTCACTGTGTCGCCGAGACAGGTAAACACGAAAAAACGCTCCGACTTCTACGGGAAAAGTCGGAGCGCAGCGGTTATCGGCTTTATGATTAACCTACTCTTGTCGCCAGACTGCGGCCAAATTCGAGTTCTTCAAATTTGCCAAGCACAGTCGAGGAATCGTACGTCCAGGCCGCTTCCTCCATGGAAAACTCCACAGGCACGTCGCGAATAATCGTCGCCAGCTTCTGGCTCAAGTACACCTGATCGCGATGTTCTTCCAGCTTGCTGCGCATCTTTGGCGTGCAGTTTTTCAAGTTTTCGTACAGGTTGTCAAGGTTGCCGTGCTCCGTAATCAGCTTCGTCGCCGTTTTTTCCCCGATTCCCGGGCAGCCCGGAATGCAGTCGGACGTATCGCCCATCAATGCTTTGACGTCCACCACCTGTTCAGGAGAAATCCCGCGCAAAGCGAGCAGGCTCGCCGGGTTGTAATGCTCATGCTTGCCGCCGTTTTTCAGGATTTTCACGCTGACTTTTTCATCGACGAGCTGCAAGCTGTCATAGTCGCCCGTCGCAATGACGATTTCATGTCCTTCGTCAGACAGACGCGTGGACAGCGTGCCGAGCACATCGTCACCCTCGTATCCCGGACAGCCAATGTTCGGGACGGAAAAGGCAGCGGTCAGTTCCTTGACCAGGTCGAATTGCGGGATCAGCTCGTCCGGCGGCGCCGTGCGATTGGACTTGTAGCCGTCAAACCATTGGCTGCGCACGAGCGATTCGCGCGACGCCACATCCCAGCCGACGATCAGGTGGGTCGGGCGCACCAGTTCGGCGTAATCCAGCATCATTTTCGTAAAACCGTACACCGCATTCGTGTAAATACCTGTAGATGTTTGCCGATAGGCACCGCCCCAGGCAGACCCGTAAAACGCGCGAAATAAAAAGCTCATGCCGTCGATGAGCAATACTTTTCCTGATTCACTCACAAAAGCTAACCCCTCTCAGCTCCAAACTATACGCCTCATTATAGCATAAAGGGCCGGGACAACTTTGTCAGATTTTACATTTCGCTGGAGCGTATGGAGATGCGATCTCGTGGGATGATAGTATCACAAGAGGTTGACAACCACCTCTTGGCCCTCAAAATCATCTTCCGGTCTCAGTCGGTGAGAGGCGAGCAGCAGGCGGTTCAAATCCGTCCCGGGAGAAAAAAACGCGTCGGGAGGAATCAATCATGGCTAACAACAACGGAAGCAGCAACAACCTGGTAGTTCCTCAAGCGAACCAAGCTCTGGATCAACTGAAGTATGAGATTGCATCTGAATTTGGTGTAAATCTCGGCCCAGACACTACTTCTCGCCAAAACGGTTCGGTTGGTGGCGAAATTACGAAGCGTCTGGTAAGTTTCGCTGAGCAACAAATGGCTGGCCGTTAAGCTCATCGCTCGGACAAGTAAATAGCTGGATGAAGAGAGGTCCCTTCTACGGGGCCTCTCTTGTTTTGCGTTGCAGCCCTTTCTTTTAGACAGGGTGCAAACACACAAGCACATTCGCGGACTAGTCATATGGTGTAACGAACAGCTCTCTATTCTTGTTTGTACATGCGAAAGGAGTGACGTTTCGACGATGAAGAAAAAAGAAGTGAAAAAGCTTCTGAAGGAAAATCCTGAATTCGAAGCGTGGGTCGTGGAAGACTCCATGCGCGTCCGGGCAGTCAGGAGCAATCCCGGCATGGCGGAAGAATTGTTCAAACGCTGGAATGATCGCAAAAGAGGGCGGCTTGATTTTGACAACATCTCGCAAAAAACGAAACGGGCCAGCGAAATGCTGACCGGAGTGCAATCGATCATGGACATGATGGCAGACTACACGAAGAAACTGTAAAAAAGCTGCTGTGACTGGAGAAGGCTAGTCGGATAGCCTTCTTTTTCTTTTTCCTTTCAAGTTCGGTTTTGTTATACTAGAAAATGGGAGGGAGCGTGCTTATGTTCCAATCGATGGTCAGTTTAATGATGGTCGTTGCGTTGACGCTCACGTCCGGAACGACCGTTTACAGCCAGGTACTGGAAGGCGCTTACGCGAGTGCAGAGAAACAACAACCGTCGCTTAGCGTGACGCCAGCCAAGACGTATCCCGGCGATGTTATTTTGGTGCGCAGCAAACAGCCTCAAACGGTCACGCTCTTTTCGCGAACATACCGTTTGCAGTCCTCTTCTAACGAGTATGCCCGATTTATCCCGATTCCATTTGACGTGAAGCCGGGAGACTACAAGCTGCAATCGGCAGACAAAAAGCTGTCTGTTGCCGTGACGGTTCAACCGAAAAAGTTCGAAGTGGACAAGCTGACGGTAAGCAAGCAAATGAATGCCATGCGTCAGGATACGGCCCGCATCGATGCCGATCAGAAAAAAATCAACGCCGCTCGCGCAAGCTCACGGGCGACTCCGTACTTTACCGAACCATTTATCGTACCGACGAAAGGAACGTTGACTACCCCGTTTGGCTACCAGCGCGTGGTCAACGGAGTGCCTGCCAATCGCCATGCAGCGATTGACTTGGCCAACAAAACAGGAACGCCGATCTGGGCGAGCAACAACGGCAAAGTCGTTTTGGCAGACTCGCTTTATTTGACAGGCAACACGATCATTATTGATCACGGTCTAAACGTGTTTTCCATCTACGCACATATGTCGAAGCTGTCCGTCAAGGCCGGGCAGGAAGTGAAACAGGGTCAGGTGATTGGGCAAATGGGCACGACGGGTTTTTCTACAGGCCCTCACCTTCATTACGGCATGTTGATTGGCAATACGTACGTAAATCCGCAGCCGTTTTTTGATGCATCACCTTTCCTCTGGAAGTAATTGGAGGTGTTTTTTATGAGAGGTACCCATGTGCCAAGCAAAGTCTTGAACAATATGGTCCATTTCTTGGCACCGTATGAACAGGCAGTAGAGGAATTGAAGCTCAAACTGAAAGGAATCAAGTACGGCTTTTTGAAAAGCGGCCGCTATTCTCCGATTGAATTTGTGGTGGGGCGAGTCAAAAAAGTGGACAGTCTCATCAAAAAGGCGAACGAGAAGGGAATCGATTTTCAGCAAGCCAACTGGCAAGAGGAAGTCGGCAAGGAAGTTCAGGATATCGCGGGCTTGCGCGTAGTTTGCCGCTATGTCGATGACGTCAGAGAAGTACAGCAGTTGTTGTACGAGCGGGAAGATATCGTCATTCACGACATCAAGGACTACATCGCTAACCCGAAAGATTCCGGTTACCGCAGTATCCATATGATTGTTTCTTATACCGTATATCACGGGAGCGAAAAGCGTACCCTTTTTTGTGAAATCCAAATTCGTACACTCGGCATGAACTTCTGGGCGACAAACGAGCACGAGCTGCGCTACAAATACGACGGAAATATTCCGAAGGATGTGCTGCAACAGCTGCATGAAGCGTCTGTCATCACCCATCAGCTCGATGTGTTGATGAACAACCTGCGCCAGGAGATTTTGACTCCGGCGGAAGTGGATTCGACGCTGGAAGAAAAGCTGGAAGAAATTTTTTCGCTCTACGTCAAACAAGATTTGGAGTCTGCCGCAGCTTTGTACCGCGAGCACGTCAGCGGCTTCGAGGAAGCTTTTGCGGACAATCCGAAGTTCAAAATGATTCACGATTTGCTCGGCAAGCGGTTGAAATAACGGCCAAAGCCGAGCTTCATCCAGTCAAATAGTCAAAAGCCATACGTTAACACCCGACAAGCAAGGAAAGGATTTAGACTAACATGCGCTTTCTACTCACGTACCTTCTCGTTGTGGTCACGGTGATGGTCAATCTCGACGTGCCTGTGGCTTTTGCTGAGGGAGCGCCTGCGATTGCACCAGACCAACTGTTTGGCGAATCGGCCATCCTCATCGATGCGACAACGGGACAAGTCCTGTTTGAAAAGAACCCTCATGTCAGGCTATACCCTGCCAGCATAACGAAAATCGCTACCGGCATTTACGCCATCGAAAAAGGAAATCCGGATGATACCGTCACGGTTTCCAAAAAAGCCAGATTTGAAGAAGGAACGCGGGTTTACCTGGGAGAAGGCGAGCAAGTTTCGCTGCGCAAGCTGGAATACGGCTTGCTGATGCACTCGGGAAATGACGCTGCGACCGCGATCGCGGAGCATATGAGCGGCACTACCGAGCAGTTCGCCCAGGAACTGAACGCTTACTTGGCTGAAAAAGTGGGCGTAACAGAAACTCATTTTGCCAACGCACACGGCTTGCACGATCCGAACCATTACACGACAGCCGCCGACATGGCCAAAATCGCCCAGTACGCGATGAAAAACCCGATTTTCCGGCAAATCGTCGGCACAAACCGCCTGCCATGGGACGGGAAGGAATGGAAATCGGAGCTGATCAATCACAACAAGCTGCTGCGCGATTATCCCGGGGCAACCGGGATCAAGAATGGTTTTACCGATCAGGCGATGCATACATTGGTTGGCTCTGCCAAACGCGGCGATACGGAGATGATCGCTGTCACGATGAAAGCGGCTTCAAGCAACTATGCGTACAAAGACGTAGTCAAGCTGCTTGATTTCGGGTTGAACGGCTATGAGACGAAGCAAATTGCCGCCAAAGGAGAGCGTTACACAGAGGTGTCGTCACCAGGCAGTGACAGCCAAGTGACTTACTCGGCAAAGGATGATTTGTATGCGACTGTTCCAAAAGGCACGGAGCCGCTCGTCCAGCTCGCTTCAGACGGACAGCTCTCCGTCACGGCCGGGGCACTTGCGGTTTCCTACCCGCTAGAGCGCCACGATCCACCTGTGCAACCGAAACCGACAGTAATCGCTTCGGCGTTAGCATTGGACGACAGTCCTCCCGTGGCGCGGTACAGCGTGCTGATCGCCTGGCTGGGGATGAATTTGTTCTTGATCGGCTGTGCCATCGCCCGCTCGCGCAAAGCGCGTCGAGTCCGGCAGCGCGATTGGCAGCGCCGCGTAAATTGACAAAAGGGAACGCAAAGCAAGCAATCAAAAGCAGGGCGACGGACAACGCTTCCATCGTCCTGCTTTTTTGCATGCGGATTTGGATAGAACGCGCGGGGATAGCAGCCGTGTCCTATTGTTGCCGGGAAACGTACAATATGGGTAAAGCCTTACATTTCTGTCGATGGGGGGAACTGCCGATGGACGCTACACACGATGTACAAGGTCTTTTGTCCGTCATTATCCCGACCCATGACCAGGCCAGGAATGTAGAGCGCTTGGTTCACGCTGTCAAGCAAGTGACTCCTGGCGCGGAAATGGTCATCGTCTGCGCAGGGTTGCAGCCCCATGCGGACGATGTCTCTGTATCTTACGTGTGGGGAGCGAAAGTGATTGCGGCCGAGAGCAATGCCAGCAGCAGCGAATGCCGGGCGATTGGCGCCAAGCACGCCACAGGAAGCGTTCTGCTTTTTCTGGACGAGCGAAACGGCTTGTCACAGGCTTGTTATAAAAAGTGGATCGCAAAAGTCCAGCAAGGCTATGACGTCGTCATGTGCGCAGACGACTATGGACAGGCAAAAACGAAGCCGGGCTCTGTCCGCTACGCCTTTTCCTTCCTGAATCAGTTGCTCGGTCATCGGCAGTTCGGTTCGGCTTCGTTGGAAAAGGCTCCGTTCATACTGAACCGCAAGGCGTTGGAGACGATCGACTTTCGAGCCTTGTGCATTCCGGCCGTGGCGCTTGTGAAAGCCGTCAAAAAAGGTCTTGCCATCACCTGTGAGCCAATCGAGCGCTCCGCACGAAAGCGATTGCCGCCAAGTCAGGCTTTAGCCAAACCAAAATCAGTCTTATTCGAGGAACATGCGCGAGCGATTCACATGCTCCTCCAAGATAAAAATGAGCGCGGAGCCATGCCGGATGGGGAACGACACCGGATTTTGGCGCAAGAAACAGGACTTTTGCATCTGCGTTCTGTGTTCTACCAGGAATCAGACGACAAGGAGGCCGATGGATGGGGTGCCAAACGGAAAGAAAGGACCAAGAGAATCCGCAAGAGAGCGCAAAGACGCAAAAGGCGTCCGCATTAGCCATGTGGAAAAATGGGAGAATCAGGGCAGACTAAGCATTATCGTCGGAGTCGAACAGGATGAAAAAACGGTGCTCAAGGTGCTCAAACAGGCTGAGAAGCTCTGTCCCTTGGAAATCGTCGTCGTCGTGCACGGCAGTCAAGATCGCTCGCTGGAACAGGTACTTTCCTACTCTGGCAGCGCCTTGCGCATCTTCGTCTATCCTTTTGCGCTCGGGGAAGATGTGTGGCGTACAGTGGGAGCGCGCGAAGCGACGGGCGACGTGTGGCTGTTTCTTGCGGCGGAGCAAATCGTCGCCGCCCACGAGCTTCAGCCGTTTGTCCGTTCCTGCTATCGCGGCGGTGATATTGCTGTACGGCACGCCGCCTGTTCACCTGTAAGGGTGAAGGAAGAACAGTACCCGGTGCAGTTAGCCAAACAATTCCTCAATAGCTTGCTCAATCGCAGTGAGCTTGGCGGTGCGTCGATGAACGATCTTCCTTTTGCCATCACGCGGGAAGCTGCTTCCTCGATCGGTGCCCACTATTTTCTCGTCCCAGCCGTAGCACAAGCGATCGCTTTGCAAAAAGAACTGCGCGTGACATCTATCCGCACGAGGATTGAGCGGCTTTCAGGCAAGGAGCAGCGAATCACGCCGGAACGCGATGCGCAAAGCAAGTTGACAGACTTGGGAGATCACCTGGAGGCCATCTCCTTTTTACAGCAACCAGACGAATGACATACACGGTTCAAATAAGCGATGCTGCCATAGTATCGCTCTCTATTTTTCATTTTGCATCGTTCGGTTTTTGTAGTACGATAGTCAGGTAGGAAATTTTTTGTAAGAGAAGGAGCAAGCGATTATGAGTATACATATTGGAGCGAAGCAAGGACAAATCGCAGAAACGATTTTGCTGCCTGGCGATCCGTTGCGCGCCAAATACATTGCGGAAACTTTCCTGGAAGGCGCCGAGTGCTACAATGAAGTGCGCGGCATGCTCGGATTCACAGGTACATACAAAGGCAAACGCGTCTCCGTCCAAGGAACAGGCATGGGCGTTCCGTCTATCTCGATTTACGTGAATGAACTGATGGAGTCCTACGGCGTGCAAAACTTGATTCGCGTCGGAACGTGCGGAGCGATCCAGGAAGACATCAAAGTGCGCGACGTCATCATCGCGATGAGCGCTTCTTCTGATTCGCAAGTAAACCGCTTGCTGTTCAACCAGATTGATTTTGCTCCGACAGCGAGCTTTGAACTTTTGCACAAAGCTTACCAAGTAGCATCTGAGCGCAATCTGTCAGTCAAAGTCGGCAATATTTTCACCAGCGACAGCTTTTACCGCGAAAATTTTGACCTGTACAAAAAACTGGCGACTTACCAGGTGCTTGCCGTCGAAATGGAGTCTTCCGCACTCTACACATTGGCCGCCAAGCACAAGCGCAACGCCTTGTCCATCTTGACCGTAAGCGACCACATTTTGACCGGAGAAGAGACTTCGGCAGATGAGCGCCAAACGACGTTCAACGAAATGATCGAAGTGGCGCTGGACGCAGCTTTAACGAAATAAACAAGCAAGAAACGAATGCGAAGACTGACAACCCGCTGGCAACTACCTGACAGTGGGTTGCTTCATTCTGTAGCGATACCAAATGGATTTGCTAGGAGGAATGACGTGTGAGAGAGCATTATCCTGATTTTTTTGAAAGCGCATTTGCAGCAGGATTTCGTACGGAACAGGACGGCTATGAATACCGCCTTTTCCGCCAAGACATCGGCCAGCTCCAGATTCAAACAGGAAAAATCGTCGCCAATGACCCGCTAGTCATGTTTGAAACAGAACCATTTACGGAAACATTCCCGACAGGCAGCTTCCCGGTTCAACTCGCGATTGCACAAGTACAGCATTTGGATGAAGCGAAGTCGCCAGAGGAAGAATTGGAACCGGATGAGCGCGTCGCTTTGGCCCGGATTGTGTTTGCAGATAAGCCGGTAGTGAGTTGGAAAATGGCGGTCTGGGAAAACTCGGACGTCTCTCAGCTCGCACCTCATGAGTTTTTTGGCTACGGCGTTGACGCAGGCACAGGCTGCTTTATGGACGAAGTGGCATGCAAACAATTGGAGAGCAAAATGGAGCAGGATGATACATACTTCGAAACATTGATGGAGGAAATGGATCAGACGTACAAACACACACGGAACTGGCTGGTGAAAGACATGGGGGATGGCGCAAACATTGCCATGTTTTCGTCCGGCTGGGGCGATGGCAGCTACGCAAGCTATATCGGTTACGATGCAGATGGGAAAATCGTTCGCTTGTTGACGGATTTTTACGTGATAGGCTGGATGGAGTCTCCAGAAGAAGAGTAGCGATTGGCTGAGGGGATCGACAAGAGGTAGTGGAGCAAGGAAGAGAAGAGAGAGGATGGCGTAGCCTCGATTCACGCCAAACAGAGTGCCGCTTTTGCTGGGCACTCTTTGTTTTTATTTTCGTTTGCCTGGTTTTTTCTCCAAGTAGTGGGCCAGGTTATTTAGCGTATCTTCGTAGGATCTTTTTTTGGAAGAGGTGGTGGCTGCCGTCGATTTTGTTTTTACTTTTGTCATGTCGGGACCTCCAGGTGAGTGTGGTTGTTTTTTAGTCATAGTGATCTTAATTATACTATAATTTAATTTACAATAAATGTAAATATATAATTTTAAAAATATTTCATTATTTTTCGTGTGAGTGAATTTTTTGGTGTTGTCTGAGGGACATGTCTTAGAGCGTGGTGGTTTGTGGTTTACGGTTCGTAGATATAAAGCTTTAGCTTTTACAGATCCAGAGCTGCTGAAGCTATTGTGAAAGCTTGCTTGGATTTGTTGTCATGGATGAATCTTATTGAGCCAGCGGAAAATCGGCAATGCCGGGCATTTACGTCTATTAGCTATTTGATGTGAGACTTTGACGGATGATGCATTTTGTCGAATGAAAACACTTTGGATCATGCCGGTTATTTGTGGCGGCTGTATGGCAAATGGCTGGTTATGCACGGTTGGCCTGATTTGAGTTTGTTGTTGGTGCTGGTTGGTCATTTTCGGCTGGGATAGGTGGTTCTTCACTACTGTTTTGCTTGATATTATTTTGAGTCCGATAATATATATTATGTAAACTAATAAAAAGAGCAGAAATCGTTGAGACTGTTGTCTGTTGATGTCTGTTGACAAAAACATAGCTACATAATTGACATAAACAGGGCAACATTCTATTCTAGGCCACTTTTTGACAAAAACATAGCAACAATACCTAGTGTAAGACACAAATTTTCACTTGTTTATGTAACTGTTTGACGACACAAACATGCTGCTATAACTGTCCAGTGACACAGTTTTATTAATATTAACGACACGACCTCAATTTACTTGAATATACCTATATGTACTCGAGTAGCATCAATAAAAATGAGAATATTACAATCAAATGGTAAGTTGTTATGCATTCTTTTGTTTTTTCTATTTCAGTTCATAAAATAGCATTTTCATGAACTGAGTTTCACCATATTATAACTTTTGTTTTTTGATCGTGCTTAGCATAATTAAATTTTTGGATGATTCTTTTCATTAATTATGCCTCTTATACGTATTCTTTCCTTTGCTCACCAATTTCCCCTAATGGTTTTGTTACCGATTGAGCAAAACCCCCGCTACGCTCTGGGAATCCCGGATGACAGACAATAGTGTTTGTATAACCTACCCCTCCCTGTAAACATACTATTCGATGCAGACTTGAATAATAATGATATTGTTAGGTAAACAGGTAGACCCAGCACTCTCATGAACAACCATAAAAGAGAGCGAACACCGTAGAAGTGTTCGCCCAAAGAGTCGTTGTGTATATGTGTCCAATTTATAGTAGTATTTCAAACGGCGGCAGGCCTGAACGAGAAAATAAAGTTATAGACTGCCGCTGTATTGTCGATCTAACGTTTCCTGTTTGTTGTATGGTTTATGAAAATTTCATTTCACTACCTAAACCTGGGCAAGCTTATCCGGGTTACGTACAGCATAGATTCGCGTAAGCTTTCCGTGTCGGAGTTGGATGAATACTGCAGCCACGGTTTCGCTCCCCAAACGGATTATGATGCTGGTCTCCCCGTTCAGAGGGACAACCTCGAAACGGAAATCTCCCTGGGAATAGGACCTTAACTTCTGGATTCCGGCGAATAGAACTCGAGCCACAAGCTCGGGTGTTTTCACCGGATGCCTGAACGCTTTTGCTTTCCCGCCTCCGTCGGCGACGAACATGACGTCTTCGGCCAACAGCGACATTAGATGATCAACGTTCCCTTGCTCCAGAGAGATGAGGAATCGGCTAACCCATTCCAATTCGATTACTTCGGCCGCAACCTGCTCATCCTCGGCGATGCCCATTTTGTTTCTTGCCCGGCTTAACAGCTTGCGGCAGTTCGCCTCTTGCTTGCCGAGCAGTTCCGCAATTTCAGGGTAGTCGAAGCCTAGCGCCTCACGTAGGACAAAGACCGTCCGCTCTGTCGGCGTCAGCCGCTCGAGCAGTACAAGCATCGCGTATGACAGCAGATCCCGGCGGATGACTGTCGTCTCGAGCGATTCCGCCTCCTGCGTCCGAACCGGTTCGGGGAGCCATGGACCGATGTACAACTCCCTCTTCTTCCGTGCCGATTTCTGCAGATTGAGGCAACGATTGGTTACCATTTTGCACAAATAAGCCTTAGGCTCATCTAGACGTTCGGGATGTACTTGGCACGCCTTGACAAACACGTCCTGCACCGCATCTTCCGCGTCTGCTGCGGAACCTGTCAATTGGTATGCCAGAGTGAACATAAGCGCTCTATACTGAACGAACAATTCCTCCATCCATCATCTCACTCATTTCGGCTGTTGATTGTGGTATCTATTTGCTAGCGTAGCATGCTGCCTTTGTCCCACGCCAGTTTTCTGATTTTCCACCCCAGTTTTCCCGTTATGAACATATTAAGCCCCCACTTTCTTCCCCATACAAACCCGCGATCTTCTCCTAAGCCGATACAGAAGAAATCGATTATCGAGCTAGGGGATTTGTGAACCGGGGCAGGGCGGCCCTCCAGATCGGCCATTACGATTTTCCCCAGTTTATCTGCCTGCAGCGCACCTTCTCCGGCTCTCATCAGATCCGCCTTGCCATTACTCGGATCAACGATTCTTGCACAGTCTCCGATGCTGTACACGCCCTGCGCTCCTTGGACGCGGTAACATTCATCCACCAGCACTTGACCATCCGAAGTAAGCGGCAATCCCATGCTTTGAAGGGCGGGATTCGGAATCAAACCAATTGTCCAGATACATAGACCAACGGGCAGACGGTCGCCATTGCTGAGCTGCACCGCATCTTCTTCCGCCTTTGTCACTTTACGATTGTAAAGAACTTTTACGCCGCAATTGCTGAGAGCCTGATCCAATTTTATCCCGACTTTTTCGGGCCCTTCCATGAACAATCGTTTTTGTCCACTCAACAAATAAACAGAGATATTTGAGGGGTTCAGCCCTAGTGACGATGCTTCTCTCCGCATCTCAAGCGCCAGCTCGGCAGATGTCTCAACGCCGCTGATGCCCGCGCCCGCAACCGCGATCGACATCAATCTCTTTCGTTCCTCAGGATTCATCTCACTAACTGCCTTCCGCAAGTTAGCATGCCAGCGTTCCCGGATGGCCGCCGCAGCTAGCGGATCGGTCAAGGCGATGCCGCCCCGATCAGGTTCCGGTCTCCGAACGATGCTCCCGACCGCCACGACCAGAATATCATATGGCATGAGAGCATGATTACCATGCGTATCTTCATATTGAATCTGTTTTGCCCCGCTGTCCACGGACGTAACCTTGCCTTGAACGAATTCGACACCTTCTGAGAACGAATAATGTGTCCACGGAACCATAATGTCTTCCTGGCCGACAGCCGGCCGGAACAACAGCATTTTGCGCATATGACCGGATTGCTTGTCGATCAGAACAAACCGAAGACGACGTCCGTTCACCATTCCATGTGTTTCTTCCTTTATCGCTTTAAGCGAATGAAGACCTACATGGCCTCCTCCAATGATTACGCAAGTTAAGTCGTTCATCTTTCCTCAGCTCCTTAACGTTTTGCACATATAACAACGTAAGGCTCTGACTTGTGACATCGAATACGTAAGAATGGGCCGTGCTTGGCCGGAATTGGGGAACAGGAACAATAATGACCGTTGTGGAAGTCAAAAATCCGGCATTAGTCGCTTCGTCATTAATGTAATTGGAAGATAAAAGAGGTATTCAGGAACAAAAAGATGACAAGTAAGTCATCTCTTCAATCAAAGCTTCATGTTAGGATTACGCTTCTTCGAATAGCCGCTCTCCCCGATGCAGCCGTACGGCTATTTGGGCCATATGCGGCTGTTCGCGCGGGGTTGGTGCATGGGCAGCCAAATAGCGGGTTGCTGCCAGAAGCATCGTTTCACCAGCGCGAGTGGCAAAAGCGTCGCTACGCATCGCCCAGCGGTCATATTCGGCTACCGCCGCTTCGTACATTTGAAACGAATGAAATTCGGCGTCTTCGCGTAAAAGCGCATGACCCAAAGTGTTAAGCAAGGCGTCGGGATTGCCGCCAGCGTGCAGGTAGCCGGCTGTCCAGCGCGCCGCTTCTTTCACCTGCTGGCGTTGATCCAAAATTTCCAGCAGCCGCTCTGGACAAGTAGTGTCGACGGCTGGTACGGCCGAGCCATCTGGGCGGCGTGCCGCAGGGATATTCAAAAAACGATCCAAATAAATTCTGATTAGCCCGTGGTAGATGGCGCGGATGAGCAATGGATGGCTTGAGCGGCGCAAACGTTCGTGCACGGCGTGGGCATAGGTAAACGTATGCAAAACGGAGAGCCAATCCCCGAAGTCATTCTGGGTATGGAAGCCAACAATCCGCTCCGCCGCGGCCAAAGCAACCAGTTGGGCCAACTGGGCCGGATGTGCGCCGGATTTCAAAAGCTCTGTCACAAGATTCACCGTTTCAAGAGGTTCGTCGCTTAACAACTGCTTCACCATTTTTTGCTCGTCTTCTGCGGAAATATTTGTATAAGGCGCGGCCAGAGGAAGACTATCCAACTGGGCGAACACTTCCTTCAGTGGAGCGACTAGATTCACTGGCGATTGCCATTGATGAAGTTCTTCGCTCCGCGTCGGATTGGCGAGAAGCCGAACCAGTGAGGTCAGTGTCTGCTCGGTATGCTCTTCGCCAATAAGGTCAATCGCTTCAAAGGCTTTATTATGGAAATCGAATGTATGGCCGCCATCCAAATAAAAGTGATCAGTCACCGCGATCAACATCATTTCCGAAAGCTGCTCCAGGGAAGCCCCTTGGCGGATCGCTGTGAGCAACACTCTTTCAGCTCCTTGTGTGTCGCGGACCTCGATACAGTTGCGGTACCATTCCGTCAGCCGCTCGAACGGAACGTCAGACTCCGGCAGCGGCTTGAGCAGATGCCGCGCCGCGGCACCGGAGCTGTTGCGAGCCACATGAAGCAGTCCTTGATAGAGTGCGAGGATCGTCCCTGCCTTATCTAGCTTTGGCAGCACATTGGCCATCGCGGTCAGGATGGTAAGCCCCGAATCCCATCCTCTTCCATAGACGGTACCGAAATGGATGCCGATCTGCATGATTTTCGCTGCTGGAACGCCGGCTTCCACCAATCCGACGACAGCTTTGGCAATCACCAGCCCCAGATTTTGCTCCAGACCTTCTTGCAACCGAAGTATATGTTTCTCAATGCTGTTCGCCTGTTTAGGGTGCGGATTTACCCACACTACTCCATTCTCAATTTTGACTGCATAGGATGGAACATCGTCCGCCCACGGGTCCAATGTTCCGCCGCTACAGACGTCAAAGCGCGCATGATGCCAATGGCAGGTAAGGATCCCGTCGCACAGGCTGCCCATATGCAGGGGAAATCCCAAGTGCGGACAGCGATTGTCTACCGCGTAAACCTGCTGCTCATGATAAAACACGGCGATCCCGCCGTGGATTAACTTGTGGCCCTTTTCTTGGATCGACGCCAGTGTACCTGCGTTGATCCAGGGCTGGCTTTGGGGTTGTTGCATGTTGAGCCCTCCTTAATATTCTGTATTTTCGAATAAATTTATCACTGACCCTTAAATTTGTCAACATTTTAATCTGTAATGTATAGTAAACTCATTGCAAATCCATCTCATGTAAAAAGAAGCAGACGCCTTTAGGCAAGCTGCTTCTTTCGTAGCGAAAGTCAATCTCACGTTGTCCCAAATGGATAGTGTTGGGAGCATATCTCATACGATTTGACTCCTTTTTCTCACCTAAACTGCTGTTTTGCAGGACTGTTCATATGATTTCTCATGAACATAAATACCAGACTCAATAGTAACGATAAAAATCCCACTAATACGACGTATTGGGTACCTAATTCGGAAATAAATAATCCACCTGCCGCTGTACCAATTGTTGTTCCTAAATTCACGGATGATAAAAATAAACCATTAGCGAAGTCAGGTGCTTCTGGAGCTGCAGACATAATCCAATATTGATTTATATTCGCCCCTATTCCAGCCAATATTCCCCAAATCAGCGTAATGAAAGCCATAGGTACGGTAAACTGTCCAAGTAGAAGTAAAACAATGTAAACGGCTCCCAACGCAAAAGGAAACGATACGACAGATTTGATCGCAGCTTGAGAAAGTAACTTCCCTGCTATAATGTTTCCAATGATGTTCGCTCCTCCGAATATGACTAACATGACGCTGATTACATTCCCGGAGGTATTCGTAACGGCTTTCAGATACTCGGCAAGATAGCTGTACACCCCAAATACTGCGGAATTTAGTAAAATGACAGCTACAATGGAAAGCCAGGTAATTGATTTTTTCAATACCGATAATTGAGCGCCGTAAGAAAGTCTTTCTTGAACAGGCATGGAAGGGAAAAATACGAATATCGCGATAAAGACGATAGCGTTTACGATTGCGAAAAAGGACATGGATACTTGAAACGAAACGGCACTGGCCAGAAAACTTGCGATGGGTACACCAAGTACCATGCCTGCAGATACTCCAATAAAAACTTTTGAAACAACTTTTGGCGCTTCTTCCTTGCACACGGAGCTGGCGGCCATTGTAAAAGCTGCTGAAAAATAGATGGGGTGAAAAATAGCGGGAATCACTCGCGCAATGATTGCAATAGCAAAGTTCGTTGTAAATAGAGCGACAATGTTACCCAGCACGAAAATACCAAGGACGAGCAACATGGCCGTCTTGCGATTTACCCCCGAAAATAACAACGGCATAGTTGGACCAGAGATGGATACAGCAAGTGCGAAGAGACTCACCAGCCACCCGGCCTTAGATATACTGATATGAAAGTGATCAGCCATGTAAGGTAATATTCCTATAACTCCCATTTCGGTATTGATGATGCCGAAAGCCCCTATGGCTAAGATGAAAATGAATAAATGATCTCGTTTAGCCAAAAAAACACCGCCTATCTTCATTGCTTGGAAGCTCTTAACAAAAGGTGGGTTAACCTGCAAAGTGGCTAACCCATTTTTCCTAGGGAACATGTATTTCGGATCATGAAAGACTACAAAGTAGATATATCCATTACGAATCGGTAGCGCACATCACTGCGCAAAACACGCTCATAAGCTTCTTCTATTTGTTCAGCGCGAATGATCTCGATTTTTGGTTCAATGCCATGTTCTGCGGCGAAGTCGAGCATCTCTTGTGTCTCGCGAATGCCACCGACAAGCGAACCGGCAATGCTGCGACGGCCCATGATTAAGGAAAACACATGATACTTATCAAGCTCGGCAGGCGCACCAACATTGACAAGGGTTCCATCTACGCGAAGCAACGACAAGTATGCATCGACAGGAAGGTTTGCAGAAACGGTATTTAATATGAGGTCAAAATGACCAGCCAATTCAGCGAACGTGGCGGGATCGTTGGTGGCAAAATACTGGTCTGCACCCAATTCCAGGGCCTCGTCCTTTTTATTCATCGACCGACTCAAAACCGTTACATCTGCACCAAAGGCATGCGCAAATTGAATGGCCAGGTGGCCAAGTCCCCCCATTCCGACAATCGCAACCTTCTTGCCCGGGCCAGCGTTCCAGTACTTCAAGGGAGAATACGTGGTGATACCTGCACATAAAAGCGGCGCCGCCACATCCAAATTCAAAGCAGTAGGAATATGGACAACGAACCCTTCCTTTACAACGATTTTTTGGCTGTATCCTCCGTATGTTGGATTACCATCGTAGTCTAGTTGGTTATACGTGTTGATAACGCCTTTCGTACAATATTGCTCCTCTCCGCTGAGACAATATTCGCATTCTCCGCAAGAGTCAACAAAGCAGCCAACGCCAACGCGATCACCGACAGAAAATTTCGTAACTTTCGATCCGATTGCTGTTACAACTCCGGCGATTTCGTGACCCGGAACCATGGGGAAGATTCCATTCGCCCATTCGCCGTAAGCGCTGTGAATATCAGAGTGACATACGCCGCTAAACTTAATATCGATTAGCACATCATTCGGGCGAAGATGTCTTCTTTCGATAACAATCTTCTCAAACGGTGCTTTTGCACTTGGGACACTTAGAACATGAGTTTTGCACATATATTTTTCGCTCCTCTGCATCTCTGGTCAGTGTTGGATTACATAAACAAAACAAGTTGTTTAATCAACTCATGTCTATTATTATAGGTGTCAGGGAAGCACATTCAATGGTTAAAATCACGGAATTTGTTGATATTCCAACACAGCGATCGAAAATGTTGATTATCTAAGAAAGTTGGTTAAAATACGGTGGCAAAAGTAGATCGGAGAGTTCTTAAAACACAGGAAGCGATGAAAAAGGCAGTCATTGAACTGATGGCTGAAAAAAACTTCGATGAAATTACGATTCAGGATATTGCCGACCGGGCAAACATAAACCGAGGGACCATTTACCTCCACTATCGGGATAAATTTGATTTATTAGACAAACTCATAGAGGCGCACATGAATGAGCTGGGCGATATGGGCGAATGGGCTTGCAAGCTGGATTGGAGCAATGGACTTTTACCTTTCTTCGAGTATTTTGAGAAAAACTATGTGTTTTTTGCGACGATGTTAGCAAGTAAAGGGGCGCCCTCTTTCCGCATACGGCTTTTTGATTTGATTATCGAAGGATTTAAAGGTGAGATTGACACAGAAAGCAGGAGAAATCCGGATTTTAGTGAAGATGTTGTCTTGCAATACGCCGGGAACGCTTATGTAGGTGTAATAGAATGGTGGATAAAAAATGGAATGCCTTACCCTCCCAAAGCCATGGCTAAAAAAGTGGGAGCACTGTTAGAGAGAACGCTATAATTGTGAACGCCCTAACGTGCTCCTGCATTCAACGCATCGGAAAATAAAAAGGTACTCAGAGGCGTACTTATGCGCACCTGAATACCTTTTTTTAAGTCAACTACACTATTTCAATATACCCTTCCGTCCCATTCACGCGAATGCGGCGTGCTGATGATCCGGTAATCAAGCTTGTTTGTGCGTACGGCTTCGTGCAGTTCTGTAAACGTAAGGTAGTACATATCTTCTGTTTCACGAATCACGCCAGCTTGTACGAGCTGTTCGGCTTCTTTCAGCAAAGCCTGTTTATACACAAAATAGCGCCTGACTATGCCGTATTTTGGATATTCCCGATAGCCGATAAACTGGCGAAGCAGGTCGATCATGCGTTTTGTTTCGCCCGCTTTTTGTTCACCATCCGGCAATTGCTTCAATCGCTCCAGTGATTGTCCAGGCTCAGCTCTCACTTACAGTTGGTTGGTTCAAGCTCCGTTTTGCTCATCAGCCGAAGGGCCGTAAAAACCAGGCACCGGAACGTCGAGCAGTCGCAAGTAAACCCCGAGCTGGGCACGATGATGGACCATATGACTCAAGCCGAAAGTGCGAAGCGCGATCGCCCGCGGTTGACAGAAGATGATATGATCGCCGTGGCTCAACGTCCACTCTTCGCTGAGCCATTTCTCGTCGCATTCGTCCAGCAGCTTTTCCAGCTTGCCGATGTTCCCGTCGAACTCCTCCAGAAATTCCTCTCGTCGTTGCAAAGCCTCCCGCTGCAGCGGTACCGTCGCAAGGTCAAACTGCGGGTATTGCAAAATCGCGAGTTGCCAGTTCAGCAAGTTGACCAGGTGTGTAGCAAGTCCGCCCAAAGTCATCGATTTCTCGTGCGGCTTCCAGTCCAGATGTTCCTCGGGCAAGCGCTCCAAAATACGGCGCGTAGCAGTCAGCTCGCGCATAGCGTCGCCAAAGATCAGTTGTTTTGTCATATATTCATCTCCTCCCTGTTTGGCAAGCATACTACAAAGTTGGACAAGTGGGAATCATTTAGGAACAGGGCTTGCTTCTCCCTGCTCCTTTTTGTTTTACACACTACCTCAAATATTTACCTGTGATCGACTGCTCCGCTTCGACGATTTGCTCCGGTGTGCCCTCAAACACGACCTGACCGCCCTTGCTGCCGCCGTCCGGCCCCATATCGATAATCCAGTCCGCCTGGCTGATCACGTCGAGGTTATGTTCAATGACAATCACCGTATTTCCGGTGTCCACGAGCCGATTCATGATCGCAAGAAGATGGCCGATGTCCGACATATGCAAACCTGTCGTCGGCTCGTCCATGACGTAAATGCTCCCCTTCTTGTGCAGCTCGCTTGCCAGCTTGATGCGCTGGCATTCCCCGCCTGATAGCGTGCTGAGCGGCTGTCCCAGTGTGATGTAGTTCAGACCTACATCGCTCATCGCCTGCAGCTTGCGCACGACTTCTTTTAGCTCGAAAAACTCCAGCGCCTGCTCTACCGTCATCTCCAGCACTTCTGCGATGGACTTGCCGTTCAGCTTGTAGGCGAGCACCTCTTCCTTGAACCGTTTCCCGCCGCACACTTCGCATGGCAGCTTCACACTGTCGAGGAAGGCGAGGTCGGTGTACACAACGCCCAGCCCTTGGCAGTTCTCGCAAGCTCCTTTGGAGTTGAAGCTGAACAAGCTTTGATTGACTTTGTTCGCGGAAGCAAACGCCTTGCGCACATCGTCCATAATCCCTGTGTAGGTCGCAGGATTCGAGCGCGTGGATACGCCTATCGCCGATTGGTCGATGACGATGGCATCTGGATGCTGGCTGAGGAAAATTTCGTTAATCAAGGTGCTTTTGCCTGATCCGGCCACGCCTGTCACGACGGTCAGCACTCCGGTCGGAATATCGACACTCACATTTTGCAAATTGTGCAGCGTAGCGTCCTTGATGGACAGTTTGCCAGACGGCTGTCTGCAATCGCTTTTCAACTGGAGGGGGCGTTTCATATGGGTGCCTGTCAGTGTACCGGAGGCAAGCAGTCCCTGATAGCTTCCTTCATATATAATCGTACCGCCGCGGCTTCCGGCGTGAGGCCCGACGTCGACGATATGATCCGCCACTTTGATCACATCGGGATCGTGCTCGACGACAATGACGGTGTTGCCCTTGTCGCGCAGCTTTTGCAGCAATCCGTTCAGGCGGTGTACATCCCGCGGGTGCAAGCCGACGCTCGGCTCGTCGAAAATGTACGTGACATCCACCAGACTGCCGCTCAGATGCTTCACCATTTTAACCCGTTGCGACTCGCCGCCGGACAACGTGTCCGTCTCGCGGTCCAGCGTCAAATAGTCCAGTCCGATATCCACCAGATGCTGCAACCGCTCCGTCAGCGACTTGACGAGCGGCGCAACGGCGGGATCGTCGATTTCGCGAATGGCGAGGATGAGCTGTCCAACTTCCATGGCGGACATTTCCGCGATGTTGCGTCCGTTGATCCGGCAATTGAGCGTGGCTTGGCTGAGTCTCGCGCCTTTGCAACTCGGGCATGGACCTTCGGAGATGTACGGTGCCACCGCTTTTTGCGTGCGTTCGGACTTCGTCTTCACGTCCTGCTTGATGTACTTGTTGGTGAACTTCTCGATGACGCCTTCGACCGTAATGTTCGTCAGCTTCCCGGCGAAGTCCATCTTCACTTTCCTCGCTTTGCCGTACAGCAGCAGCTCCAGTTCTTCTTCCGTGTAATCGCAGAGCTTTTTGTCCGGATCAAACGAGCCTGACTGCAAGACCAACGTCCAATCCCAGCTGTCCACTTTATAGTCCGGCAGCATGATAGCCCCTTCGTTCAATGACTTGGACATGTCGATGGCCTTGCTCATGTCTACGCCCAATTTGCGGCCGATCCCGTTGCACTCCGGACACATGCCTTGCGGGTCGTTAAACGAAAACAGGTGCGCTTGTCCCACGTACGGCTGCCCCGCTCGCGAGAAAAGCAGACGGAGAATCGGCGAAATATCGGTAATCGTGCCCATCGTGGAATGGGAACCCCCGCCCAGCCGCTTCTGGTCGACAATCACGGCCATGCTCAAGTTCTCGATCGCGTCCGCATCTGGTTGGGGATAGCGCGGCAAGAAATTGCGCACGAACATGCTGAAGTTCTCATTCAGCAGTCGTGTCGATTCTGCGGCGATCGTATCGAAGACGATGGATGACTTGCCGGAGCCGGATACTCCGGTGAAGATTGTAATTTTCCGCTTGGGAATGCGCAAGGATACGTTTTTCAGATTGTTTTCTCGCGCACCCGAGATGACGATATACTCCTGATTTGCTTCGCTCATGCGCAACACCCTCCCGATCGTTTCCTTTTTGCTCATCTTCTCATTGTACCATTTCTTGGGTGTGTATAGTCGAGCAAGACGCGTTTGTCTTGTTGTTTTTCTCGCCGGGAAGATCGGTCATGTGCCTGGCTCGGACAAAGCTGCTTTTCCTGTGCACAGAAAAAACGACCCTGGAAAAAGGGTCGTCCATGTTTTGCCGCTTACTTTTCCAACTCGCCATCGTCATCCGTTACCGCAAAATTGTAGTTGATCGAGCGGGTAAATGGCTCGCCGTCTTCATTGATGCCCGTTACGTCAAAAGACAGATTGTACACGCCCGGCTTCGTTGGGACGGTAAAATTGCCTGTCAGCTCATCGCCTTTGATCGCGAACTTCACCTGATCGAGCACGCTGGCCTTTTCGCCGTTGAGCGAACGCGTCACATTTGCTTTTTGCAGCAAGGAAGGATCAATTTCGCTATCCCCCAGCTCCACGGAAATTTTCGCTTTGTCGCCCTGCTCGAATACTTTTTTGCTCGCTTTTACCTTCGCCTGCTCGCCGCCTTCAATCGAAGCGACCATGAAGAAGGCATCGTCCTCTCCTTCGACCTCAAGTGTCCACTCGCCCGCTTCAGGCTCAGCGATTTCAATGAAATGATGAACAGCTTCGGCGAAAATGAGAGGCTCGTCCTCCGATTCGCTCTGATCGCGCAAGTCCGCTTCGTACTCTTCGCCGGACGGGCTGATCAATGTCACCTTTGTCGCTTGCGAAGAAGTGATGGTGTCGAGATTCAGCTTTTCAATCCCGCTCTCCAGGAAAAACGTTTCTGTAGCGGTGTCCTCTACTTCGCCCCCGCGCAAAATGAAGGAGCTTTCTTCTTCTGCGGAAGCTTTTGCTTTCGTTTTGCTGACTTTGTTCGGCTGTTCCCGCAGCGTTGCCGATGCTTTTTTCAATTTGGGCTCGACCAGATTCCATGTTTGCGAAGCCTTCGCGATTTGACCGTGGGAAATGTCCTTCGTAAAGCTTTTGATCCCGTAAGGCAAACCGAGAGCAGAGTCTACAGAAACGGCGCCGTCGTCTTCACCAGGCAGAACGGCATGGGCAAACCACGTAGCGCTAAACCAGCCGTCGTCGCCTGTTCCGGCAGCCATATAAGTGGTCGTGGAGCGATTTTCGCTGCGGTTGTCGGTTTGGGAGCGGAAATTCGCCATGTATGACGTTTGCAAGGAGTACACGGCGTCGTCTTTTTTGCCGAGAATATCGGCGAGCCACCCTGCCCAGTTGCTGTAGGCCAGGTCTGCCAATTCTGAACCTTTGTTCGGCGTAGACAGCTGATGGACCACGTTTACATACGGATGTGCCCCGTAGTGGACGAGCGCGGTCTGCGTATCGATGCCGCCTTTGGAATGCGCAATGATGTTGATTTTCGAGACGCCGTAATGATCCGCCACCTTTTTGATCACTTCGGCGAGCTTGGCCCCGTTTGTCCACATGTTTCCGCCAGTGCCGTCTGCGTCTTTCAATTGGACAAAAGCGGTACGATACCCGGCGTTATACGCGGCATCGTAAAACCCGTCTGTCGTGTACCAGGTGTTGTAAGTCGAGTGCAAGCCTTGCACAAAAAGAATCACGGGTTTGTTATTGGACGCGTTGGGAGGGACAGCACCCGTGTACCAGTCGCCAAAATGGCCGTTCGGATTGTCGTCATGCAGCACAGGAGCCGGAGCTGCTGCGCTTGCGACAGTTGGGCAGACCAGTGCCGTCGTTAACGTAGCGGCTGCCAGCATTCGGGACAAAGCTTTGCGGTTCTTCATCATAACACCAACCTTAACATAGGATTTATTTGTGCCATTCCCCTTTGCTAGAAAGAGGAATGGATTGCCACCGTTTTTTCTTCCTTCAGGACATTTTGAATGATTTCGAGAATCGGACTCGTTTGGTGGTGAATGAAAAAATGGCCACCAGACACCGGGAAAAACTGGCACGCTCCCTGGCAGTAGTCGCGCCACGCCCAAATATCTTCGAGTGCAATCGTATCCTCCGTACCGTACAGCACGGTCATGTTGACAGGCACCTGGCGAGGAAGATCGGGATTCATTTCGTATGTCTGCACCGCTTGAAAATCGGCACGCAGGATCGGTAAAAACAGCTCCAGCAGCTCTTGATTTTCCAAGACGTCGTCAGGAGTGCCGCCGAGCTTGCGCAGCGCTTCGACAAACTCGTCATGCGGCAGGTTGTACGTCTTGGCAAGTTTGCCATACGCATGCGGTGCGCGAGAGGCGGACAGAAACAAGTGCTGTGGCAACGGTGCGCCCTTTTGCATCAGCTTGCGGGTCAGTTCAAATGCGACCAGTCCGCCCATGCTGTGGCCAAAAAAGGCAAACGGCGTCTCAGTCAGTGCGGGCGTGATCCGGTCGCATACATCCTCCAGCAGCTCATAAAAGCTGGTTGGCAGGAACACGTCCCGGTTCGGCTGGGGAATGTGTGGGCGCACCTCGAATGCGTCGATTTCCAAAAAGGTCGGCGGAAGTCTCGACTTCCAGCTGTAGTAGATGCCGGGAAGTCCGCCTGCGTACGGAAAGCAAAATAGCTTCATTTCTTTCCTCCCATCTTTGCTGATTGATCGATTGATAGTTTGGCAGATGGAAAACAGGGTCAGATGAGACTTGCGCTGCTTTCCGGCGCCGACAAGGCGGGAGCAGGTCTGTCCTTTCTTTGCTGTACTTCATACATGCTGGCATACAAGCCGTTTTGCGCCAGCAATTCCGCATGCCTTCCCTGTTCCATCACTTTTCCTTCGTGCAGCACGTAAATCATGTCCGCATGCTCGATGGTCGACAGGCGATGAGCGATGACCAGGACGGTTTTTTCCTGCATGAGAGCCGCCAACGCTCGCTGCACCCAGAACTCCGATTCCGTATCCAAAGCAGAGGTTGCTTCATCCAGTAAAAGAATCGGCGCATTTTTCAGGATCGCTCTGGCAATCGCGATGCGTTGGCGCTGTCCTCCCGATAGCTTGGCCCCTCGCTCGCCTGTGCGGGTCTGATAGCCGTCCGGCAGTTCCATGATGAAATCGTGAGCGTAGGCGGCTTTGCTCGCTCTTATCACCTCTTCTTCCGTGGCGTCGAGGCAACCGTAGCGAATGTTTTCTTCGATGGTTCCCTCGAACAAAAAGGCGTCCTGCGGCACGTAGGAAATCAGGCTCCGCATCTCCGCGATCGAATATTGGCCGATCGGTTTGCCCAGCAAGGAAAGCGAGCCGGCTGAAGGCGGGTAATAGCCTAACAACAGCTTCATCACCGTGCTTTTTCCGCCTCCGCTCGTCCCTACCAGCGCAGCCATTTGACCTCGCCCGACTTGCAGCGACACACCTTGGAGCACCTTTGTATCGGCGGTGTAGCCAAAGTCGACCTGCTCCACTGTCAGCATGCTGTCGTATATCCGGGTTGCGGTAGGGGCGGAAGCTGGTTCGTACCGCTTCGGTTCGAGCGGTTCCTGGAGAAAGCCGACAATCCGCGAAGCGCCTGCCAGCGAGCCTTGCAATGTCGTGATGACCTGCCCAAGCTGCAAAAAAGCCAGTGTCACCAGCATTTGCTGCTGAACCATCGCGACCAGCACACCGAGTCCGATCATTTGTTTGGCGACCATCATGATGCCAAACACAAGCATTCCCCCGAAGCTGACAAACTGGATGAAAAAGTTGGTTCCTTCCAACAGCGCGTGTTTATGTCCTTGCTTGATCGCGGACAAGGTCACTTGTTCATTGGCTTCCGTGTAGCGTGCCGTCACAACCTTCTGTAAATGAAACATCTTGATGACGGGCAAGCCTGCCAAAAAATCGCTCAGCCGTTCTGTGCCCGTTCCAAGCTGCTGCTGCATTTGGTCGCCAATGCGCCGCACCGACTTGGCAAACTGCGCATTCACGTAAAGGGTCAGCGTGCTCACGAGCAAAAGGACCGTGGCAATTTTCCCATCCAAAGCAAACATCCCGACGATCGAGCCAACCAGCGACAACATAATGATGCACAGCGTTTTCAACTGTTCGGCATACGCCCGCTCCATCAGCTGGACGTCGTTGCCCAGCCGCGACATCGTATCGCCCGAATGATGCTGCTCGTAGTAGGCGAAAGGCAAGCGGCTCAATCGCTGAAAGACAAGCAGCCGAATGTTGGCAACCACCTCGCGGACGCAGCGCCGATATATGTAGCTGAAAAAAGGCGACAGCAGACTGAACAAAAGAAACATCGCAGCCATGGTCACGATCGCTCTGGTGAGCAGTGCCGGGTCTTTCGAGCTCGCAAAGTCTGTCAAATCTTTAAACACAAATGGCAAAGCGACCAAAACAGCGGCTTGACCGATTCCATCACCGAGTAGCCCCAAAAAATACGCGCGCTTTTTCGCTTTCATCAGCGACAGCAGTTGCAGCAGCTCCTGCGTTAACTTCTGGATGAACACAACACTATACCCCCTCTGCTGCCAGCGCTCTTTGTTCATCTGTAGCAAACTGTTTTTGATACAAGCGGGTGTACACGCCGCCTTGGGCAAGCAATTCGTAGTGCGTGCCTCTTTCGACGATTTGCCCTTGCTCCAGGACAAGCACTTCATCCGCATCTTTGATCGTGGAGAGACGATGGGCAATGACCAGTACCGTCCGATTGCGCATTACATTTTCCAGCGCCTCCTGAACGAGTGCCTCAGACTCCGTATCGAGGGCTGACGTCGGTTCATCCAGCAGCAAAATCGGTGCATCCTTCAAAAGCGCGCGGGCAATGGCAATGCGCTGTTTTTGTCCGCCGGATAGACGGGAGCCTCGTTCCCCGACTTTTGTTTCATAGCCTTGGGGCAACTCCAGGATGAAATCATGCGCATTGGCCGCTTTCGCCGCTGCGATAATCTCGTCTCGCGTCGCATGCACCCGGCCGTACGAGATATTTTCCGCAATCGATACCGGGAAGAGCGTCGTATCCTGCGAGACTAGCGACAAATAGTGGCGCATCTCCGCGGTATTCCAGTCGTTCAGGGAGTGTCCGAACACTTTCATGCACCCGTTGCCTGGCTCGATGCGGTAAAACCCGCACAGCAATTTCAGGATGGTGCTCTTGCCGCTGCCGCTCGCTCCGACCAAGGCAACGGTTTTGTTTGGCGGCAACACAAAGCTTACATTTTCGAGTATCTTCGTTTTTTCGTAGGCAAACGAGACGTTCTCAAACTCGACCGGAACGGCTGCTGGATCAATCGGAATAGCTGTCCGGCCATTTTCCTCCACAGGCTGCAAAAAAATGTCTTGCAGGCGCTTGGCTGCCCCGGAAGTCTCCTGGACTTGGGCAAACAGCACAGGGGCGAGTGACAGCGGCTCGATAATAAAGTGAAGCAAATAGCTGAAAATGACCAGGCTGCCCAAGCTCAGCTCTCCGGTCTGAATCAAGTAGCCACCGTAGGCGACAAAAAACAGGATCGGCGCAGAAAACAGCAAAATTCCGGGAGCGGTCATCCAGGCGCGCTTTTTCTCAGCCAGTATGCCGTTTTTCAGCACCTGCTTCATGCCCGCTGCGTATTTGCGGTACATCACGTCTTCCAGTTGAAAAGCTTTCACCATGTGAATCCCGGACAAAGTGTCCTGGGCAACGGTATTGGCTTGCCCCAAATGCTCCTGCATGCGCTCGGCATACGTTTGCAAAGGTCTGCTCATTCTCCCTGTAATCACGATGGCAATGGGCAGAATCGCGACGCTGAAAATGATCAGCTTCCAATTGATCGACAGCAGCAAGGTCAGTGCCCCGGCAAACACAACCGGCAAATAGAACAGTTGGAAAAAGTGCTGCTGCAAAAAGCTTTGCAAGATTTGCGCATCGCTCGTCAAGCGAGAAACGAGATCGCCCGAATGATATTGATCCATCGTGGACATCGGGACTTTTTCCAGATGCGCCGCCATTTTGTTTTTCAAATCCCGCATGGCTCTGGCGCTAAACCGCGCGGCCGAGTATGTAATAAAATACTTCGCGAGAAAACCGACGATGGTGAGACAAAAAATGATCAGGGCGATTTGGACCAGCTTGTCAAAGTCGCTTGTATGTTCGACCATGCGCTGAATCAGGACCCCCATCAAAATGTCTGCCACCGCGACGAGCAGCGAAGCAAAGATGCAGATGACTACCCATTTTCGGTAAGGCTTGACAAACGACAATACCCAGCCAAATACGGCGTTTTTCCTTTTCCTTGTCTGTGGATCTTGCTTGGTAACAATCATGTGCGGCTCCTCTCCAAGGATGTTAGGGATGGACTCCCCTCGGAACAGCTTTCTCCCAAGGGGAATCCCTTACACATTTGCCGTCTTATTTCAGGATGAACAGTTCTTGCAGGATGTTTTGCAAAATCGAAGCATTTTGCGACGCGTAATCGCCTGCCAGCATGCGCGAGTGGATTCCGTGCCCGCTGTACGTCAGCAGTCGTTGCGTTGCATTTGCCCAGGCTGATTCGTTCCACTTGGCTGCCACCGGAGCTTCCTCGTCTGCTTCCAGCTCGGATTGGATGAGGTGGATCGCGGCAGTCGTCATTCCGGTATTGACCAGATTGTTATGGAACATCACATAGCTGACCGTTTTGCGAACGAAGCTTTGCTTGACAAACTCATTGGCGGCGTACAGCTGGAAGTCTTCTTGCGTCATGTTGAACATCTCGGTGTTTTCGCCAATCTCGGCGAATAGCTGGGCAATGTCGTTTTCTGTTTCCGCGACAGTCCGCTCAATCGCCTTGTCTTTCCAGTACGAGTCGAACAAGATGATGTCGGTGACGCCATAGCCCCGCTCCTCCAGTTCTTTCGCCACTTCAAAAGCCAGATTGCCTCCCGAGGAGTAGCCCATGAGCGTGTACGGACCGCTTGGATCAATTGCGGTGATCGCCGCGATATACTGCTCCATCCGGTTGTCATCCTGGATGAAATCAAAGCTGTACAAAGAGACGCCTTGAATTTCCGCCGCAAGCTTCTGGTAGTACACGCTTTGGGCGCCGATCGGCGTGAAGCAAAATACGTTTCGCGCCGTCTCCTGATTTAACAAAATGGCTGTGCCGTATCTGCTCTCAAAGCGCTTATGCGTGATGAAATCGGCCACCTTTTCGATCGTCGGATACTGGAAGATGAGATTCAGCGGCAGCTCGATTTGCATGTACTCATACACTTTGGCAATCAGCAGCGTAGCTTTTAAGGAATGTCCTCCGAGTTCAAAGAACTGGTCGGTGATGCCGATTGGCTCTACTCCCAAAACTTCTTGCCAGATGGCTGCCAGTTGCTGTTCGGTCGCATTTCTCGGCGCTACGTATTCGCGCACGGTCGCATCGGACTGTTGCGGCTTCGGCAAAGCTTTGCGATCCACTTTTCCATTGGCGGAAAGCGGCAGCTGATCCAGCTCGACGAAATAGCTCGGAATCATGTAAGCAGGCAGCTCTTTGGCCAGATGGCTTCTCAAGCCGGATACGGATATGGCTGTTGCTGCGACAAAGTAGGCGCAAAGATAGGAACCAGCCGTAGCGTCATCGTCTCGCGCAACGACCACCGCTTGATCGATGCCCTGGTAAGCGAGTACGGCGCTCTCGATCTCGCCGATCTCGATGCGATACCCTCTCACCTTGACCTGTTCGTCAGCGCGGCCGATGTACTCGATCGTGCCATCCGTCCGCCATTTCACCAAGTCGCCTGTTTTGTACATGCGTTCGCCTGGTCGGAACGGATTTGCGACAAACTTCTCTGCGGTCAGCTCCGGTTTGTTCAGATAGCCTCTGGCAAGCCCGGCTCCGCCGATGCACAGCTCACCGGCCACGCCAATCGGCTGCAAGTGATGCTGCTCATCTACAATGTAGACTTGGACGTTCGCAAGCGGTCGGCCAATCGTGATCGCTTGCCCCGCTTCAATCGAGCGCGAGATGGTGGTGACGACGCTGTTTTCCGTCGGGCCGTACTCGTTGTTGATCTCGATTGCCGGATGCTTTTCTTTTGTTTTTTGCACAAGCTGTACAGGCAGCTTCTCGCCGCCCAGCGTGACGCAACGCAACTGATTGAAGTCGGTTGTCGTCGAGCAATCGAGAATGGCCTGGAACAGACTCGGTACGCCGTAGTAATGGGTGACTTCCGTTGCGGCCATCAGTTTTTTCAGCGCGACCGGGTCTTTGGCAGCTGCTTCTTGCGGCAACACGCACGTTGCCCCTCCGAGCAGCGGAGCGAACAAGCTGGCTACAAAACCGTCGAAGGCAAAGGAGAACACTTGCAACGCCTTGTCACTCGGCCCGAACCCGTATTCGTCTCTTCTCCACTGCAAGCAGTTCACGATTCCTTGATGCGGGATCATGACACCCTTCGGCTTGCCGGTCGTACCGGATGTATAGATGACGTAGGCAAGGTCAGTCGGTTGGTTGACAGCTGGCAGGTTGGAGCCGCTCAGTCCGGCATCCAGTTCAGCGTTCAGATCAAGGCACTCCGGCAGCTCGCTTGACACCTGGGCCAACAGCGGCAACAGATGCGCCTGGCTGAGCAGCAGGGCTGCGTTGCTATCTTCGAGCAGGTACTGAATGCGCTCCTGCGGATAGCCGGGATCGACGGGAACATAAGCGCCGCCTGCCTTCAAAATACCGAGAATACCGATCACCATTTCCGGTGAGCGCTCCGCCATGATCGCTACCAGACGGTCCGGTCCGACTCCTTTTGCGCGCAGGACCCTTGCCAGTCTGTTTGCTCGCTCGTTCAGTTCGCTGTACGTCAGCGATTGCTCGCTAAAGAGAAGCGCTGCCTGATCCGGGGTTTTGTCGACCTGCTCTTCGAATAGCTGGTGCAGCGTTTTGTCCAGGGGATAGCTGACGGCTGTATCGTTGAACCCGGCCAAAATCTGCTGTTTTTCTTCTGGCAAAAGCATGTCGATCTCGCTCAGGCGAATGTGCGGATTTTGCACGATGCTCGCTGCAATCGCCAGGAAGTGGCGGCTGAACCGTTCCATCGTTTCCCGCGTAAACAAGCTTGTGCTGTACTCCACGCCAATCGTCATTTCTTCCCGCTCTTCCGTAGCGCTGAAAGTCAAGTCGAACTTGGCGTGCTGGCCTGTTTCGTCCGTCATAAACGGCGCAAGCGTGCATTCAGGCAGCGTCATGACCTCTTCCGTGCTGTTTTGGAACGTAAACACGGTGTCAAACAGCGGATTTCGGCTCAAATCGCGCGCGATCGCGAGCTTTTCCACCAGTTCTTCAAACGGGTAATCCTGATGGCCGTACGCATCCAGCGCATTTTGCTTGACTTCTTGCAAAAACTCGCTAAAAGTCTTTTCGCGCTGCGGTTTGTTTCGCATCGCCAACGTGTTCACGAACATGCCGACGATCGGTTCGAGATCGGCATGGGATCTGCCTGTAATCGGCGTGCCGACGATGATGTCCTCCTGCCCGGCATACTTGGCGAGCAGCACGTTGTACGCGGCGAGCAGAACCATGTACAAAGTCGTTCCCGTCGCCTGCGCCAACTGGTGCAAGCCTTCCGTGAGCGCTTTGCCCGCGCCGATCGTGTACTGATCCCCGGCAAAGCTTTGGGTGCTGGGGCGGGTGAAATCGGTCGGCAAGTTCAGCACAGGAATGTCATCGGCAAACGTTTGCAACCAGTACGCTTCCTGCTTGTGGAAGGCAGCCGACTGGGAAAACTCTTGTTGCCACACAGCAAAGTCCTTGTACTGGATACGCAGCTCCGGCAAAACGTCACCCTGGTACAGCTGCACCCACTCTGCCAAAAGAATGCCGGAGGATACGCCATCGGAAATGCTGTGATGCATGTCGGTAAAGAGCACGTAACGATCCTCGCCGATTTTCAGCAGCGACACGCGGATGAGTGGTGCGACCTCCAGATCGAACGGCTGCACGAGAGAAGAAACGAGTTCGCGCGCCTCCTGTTCTGTGACTTCCGAATAGGCAAGCGCAAACGGAACGTCCTCGTGAATGTTTTGCACAGGCTCTCCGTTGACGACGGCAAACGAAGTGCGCAGGCTTTCATGTCGCGCAATCAAGCGCTGGAACGCCGCTTCCACCCGTGTTCGCTCCAGCTTGCCTTCGATCAGCATGGTCGACGGCATGTTGTAGCTGATGCCGACTCCCTCAAATTGATCGAGGATGTACATGCGCTTTTGTGCCGAGGAAACCGGATAGTACGCTTGCTTTTGCACAGGCTCGATCGAGAAGACATTCCCTTTGGCTGTCTCTTCGATGAACGCCGCCAGTTCCTGAATCGTCGGTTTTTCGAACAAGATGCGCAGCGGGATGTCGACCTGGTATTCGTTGTGCATGCTGGAAATGACACGCATGGCACGCAAGGAGTGACCGCCGAGCGCGAAAAAGTCGTCCAGCGCACCCACTTGCGGAACATTCAGCACCTGCTCCCATACTTGGGCCAATCGGGCTTCCCAGACGGAGCGCGGCGCTACATACTCGGTCGTTCTCAGCATGGTGACATCCGGCGCTGGCAAGGAACGTCTGTCTACTTTGCCATTGGCAGTCAGCGGCAGCGCATCCAAGGTGACGAAATACGCTGGAATCATCGCTTGCGGCAGTTCCTTCAGCAAATTCGCCCGCAATTCTGCGGTGTCAAGCTTGTGGTCCGCCACGACGTATGCGCACAATTCCTTTTCCTGCCCGCGATCTTCTCTCGCAACCACGACTGCTTCCGTAATTCCGTCCAGCTTGCGCAGCTGTGTCTCGATTTCCCCTAGCTCGATGCGGACACCCCTGATTTTTACCTGGTGGTCATTGCGTCCCAGGAACTCGACATTGCCATCTGCGCGCCACTTCGCCAGATCACCTGTACGGTACAATCGTTCACCTGGAGCGAACGGATTCGGCACAAACTTTTCTTGCGTCAGCTCAGGTCTGTTCAAATAACCGCGGGCAACCCCTGCTCCGCCGATGCACAATTCGCCCACGACGCCGACAGGCTGCAAGTTCAAATGCGCATCGACCACGTACATCGTCATGTTCGGAAGCGGTTTGCCGATCGGCACCGTTCCCGAGCGGATGGCGGTGACGTCTGTTTCTTCGTAGTAGCTGGTGTCAATGCACGCCTCTGTCACGCCGTAGCTGTTGATAATGCGCATTTTCTGGCCGAAGCGCGCGAGCAACGTTTTGAAGTCTTCCGCCGGGCAGCTGTCTGCTCCGAGAATCAGCAGCTTCATTTGACTCATATCCAGTTCGTTTTCGTAAACGTAGTGCATCAACGGCATGATCAAGGCGGGTGTCGCTTCGAAAATGGTAATTTCGTGACGCCTGATGATCTCGTACAGCGAAGCTGGGTCCATTTTGACCTCATTCGGGCAGATGACCAGTTGCCCGCCTGTCAGCAGCGCCCTGGCAAAATCGCCCGTCGAGACGTCAAAGGCGAAGCTCGCCATTTGCAGCAAACGGACCGGGAAGCTGTCCAGGTGATATTCGTCTTTCCAGGCAAACGCGACATTGGCATAGCTGCGGTGCTCGATGACGACCCCTTTTGGCTTGCCCGTCGTACCGGATGTGTAGATGATGTAAGCGGCGTTCTCCGGCTGCGCAACGTGCTCCAGATTGCCCGTCTCCTCCTGATCCACTGTCTCTGTATCCAGATAAAAGGTTTCATAAGGGAAGGCAACTTGACTGTTCATTTTTTGCAAGGTGAGCAGCAGCTTCGCCTCGCTGTCTTCGAGCATGAACGCTTGACGCTCCAGCGGGTAGTCCGGATCAATCGGGACGAATGTTCCGCCTGCTTTCAACACGGCCAGCATGCCGATGACCATGTAGAGCGAGCGGTCTACGAGGATGCCGACGGTGCTCTCCGGCTTGACGCCTTTTCGCCGCAGGACGCGGGCGAGCTGGTTTGCTTTTGCATTCAACTCCTGATAGGTCAGCTGTTCATTGCCGAACAGAACGGCAATCTCGTTCGGTGTTTTTTCCACTTGCTCCTCGAACAGCTTCTGGAACGTTTTGTCCGTCGGATAGGCCGTTTTGGTTGCGAGGAAGCTGTGCAGCATGTGCTCCGTCTCTGCTTTGGACAACACGCTGATCCGGGCGAGCTCGATGTCGGGATCGGCTGTGATTGTTTGCAAAAGCTGAACGTAATGGGCGGCCAGTCGATCAACCGTTTCTTTTGCAAACAGCTTCGTGCAATAGCTGAATTGAACAAGAAGTCCATCCTGTTTTTCCATCGCATCCAGGGAAAGGTCGAATTTGGCGATGTGGCCGTTCACCGGATAAGGCGACACTTTCAGATCCGCTACTTCTCCTTCGGCTGATTCGGCAAGCCCCAGGCTGAACATCGTATCAAACAGCGGGTTTCTGCTCAGATCGCGCCGCACTTGCAGCTTCTCGACCAGATGCTCGAACGGATAGTCTTGATGCTCGAAGGCATGGAGCGCATTTTGCTTCACGTCTTCCAAAAAGGCGCGGAAGCTCAGGCTGCCAGCGGCCGTATTTTTCAAAGCGAGCGTGTTGACGAACATCCCGACAATGCGCTCGACATCTGCGTGCGAGCGGCCTGCGATCGGTGTGCCGACGACGATTTCTTCCTGTCCGGCGTACTTGGAGAGCAACACATGGTAGGCAGCCAGCAGCACCATGAACAAGGTCGTGCCAGTCTCGGCAGCGAGCTTGCGCAGTTGTTCCAGCAGGTGATGTCCGGTGCCAAGCGCGACCGTGTCACCGTCAAAGCTCTGCACAGAAGGTCTTGGATAGTCATGGGGCAGATTCAGCAAAGGAATCTCCCCGGCAAACGTCCGGGTCCAAAAATCCTCCTGTTTTTGGAAGCGATCCGACTGAGACAGCTTGGTCTGCCACACAGCAAAGTCTTTGTACTGGATGCGCAGGTCGGAAAGCTGTTTTCCTGCATACAAGCTGGCAATTTCCTCGACGATGACCGCAAGCGATACGCCATCGGAAATAATGTGGTGCATATCCATGAAGAACAAGTGCCGCTCTGCGCCAAGCTTGATCAGATTCACTCTGAACAACGGGGCTATCTCCAGATCAAACGGCTGGATTAGCTCCTGGATGAGCGATTCGCTCTGATCTTCTGTCGCCTCCAAAAGGCGGACAGGCAGCTCGACATCCACATGGACTCGTTGCAGCGGTTCCCCGTTTACCGAATGGAACGAGGTGCGCAAAGATTCATGCCGTCTAACCAGGCTCTGGATGGCAGCAGCAAAGCGGTCATAATCGAGCTTGCCTTCCAGCACCAGCACACTCGGCACGTTGTAGCTGATCCCGCTTCCTTCGAACTGATGCAGGATGTACATTCGCTTTTGGGCAAACGACACGGGATAAAACGCGGCAGGCTCGACTGGCTGGATCGTCTCGAACTGCTCGAATGCGCTCTCGGCAATATGCGCAGCCAACTCATGGATCGTCGGAGTGGCAAACAGTGCTTTTAACGGCAGCTCCACCTGGAATGTCTTATGGACTTGCGTGATGACGTTCATCGCCTTCAAGGAATGACCGCCGATTTCAAAGAAGTTGTCGTGAATGCCGATTGCCGGAATGCCCAAAACTTCTTGCCAAATCTGTTGCAGCTTCGCTTCGGTATCATTTTGCGCAGCGACAAAGGCGCTTCCTGTCGTCCGCTCGCCGGATGGCTGCGGCAATGCCCGGCGGTCAACCTTTCCGTTCGCGGTCAACGGCAGCTTTTCCATTTGCACATAGTAGGCAGGGACCATGTAGCCAGGCAACTGTTTGGACATCGCTTCTCGCAGCTCGGCGGCGTCGACGGCCTGTTCTGGCACAAAGTAAGCGCAGAGAGCTTTTTGCCCGTTCGCCTCCTCGATCACGGCCACGACTGCTTCTTTTACTTGTGCCTGCTGGGACAAGACCGTCTCGATTTCCCCAAGCTCGATCCGGTATCCCCTGATTTTGACCTGCTGGTCGATTCGGCCCAAATACTCAATCGTCCCATCCGGCAGCCATCTCGCCAAATCTCCGGTGCGATACATCGTTTCGCCAGGCGCAAACGGATTGGGCACAAACTTTTCGGCGGTTAATTCCGGGTTGTTCACATAGCCTCTTGCGACACCGTCACCACCGACGCACAGTTCACCCGGCACGCCAATCGGCTGGGGCTGATTGTTGCCGTCGACGATATATGCGGTGGAGTTTGCAATCGGCTTGCCAATCGGAATCTGCTCTTCAAAATGCTGTTCAATCAAATAGCACGTCGAGAAGGTCGTGTTTTCGGTCGGGCCGTATCCGTTCCAGATTTCCAGGTCAGGAAGGGCACTTTTTACTCGGTTGATGTGCTTCGGCGACAACGCTTCGCCACCGACGATCAAGGCGCGCAAGCTGTCAAACATCGCCGGATTGTCTTGCGAAAGCTGGTTGAAGAGCGGCGAGGTCAGCCACATGGTCGTAATCTGATTCGTCCGCAGGAAGCTGCCCAGCTTTTCGGCATCCAGCAAGACGTCCTTGCTCACCAAATACAGGCTGGCCCCGTGCAGCAACGCGCCGAAAATCTCAAATGTCATGGCGTCGAAGCCAATCGCGCCGGTTTGAATCATCCGGTCGCTCTCGCGCACTTGCACGTAATTCGTATGCATGACCAAGCGGGTGACGTTGCGATGCTCGACCATGACTCCTTTTGGCTTGCCTGTAGAGCCTGAGGTGTACATCACATAAGCCAGGTCACTCGCACCGTTGACAATCGCCGGATTGCCGCAATCTTCCCGGTGCAGGCTCTCCTCTTCCAAAACGATTGGCGTCAGCCCTTCGCCGACGAGCGGCAGCAAGTGCTTTTGCACGAGGACAACTTTCACGCCGCCATCTTCCAGCATGTAAGCCAGGCGTTCGGACGGATGCTCCGGGTCCAGGCCCAGGTAGGCGCCGCCCGCTTTGAGAATCCCCATGATGCCTGTAATCATTTCCAGCGAACGATCTGCGAGCAGACCGACGATGCTCTCTTTCCCGACTCCGTTTTGACGAAGGACATGGGCGAGCTGGTTCGCTTTTTCGTTCAGCTCCCGATACGTCAGCATCTGTCCGTCCATCACGACCGCTGCATGCTCCGGAGTTTTTGCTGCCTGCTGCTCGAACAGCTCCTGAATCGTCAGATCGCGCGGATACGCGGCAAACGTGTTGTTGAAATCAACGGTCACAATTCGGCGCTCTTCCTCGCTGAGCAGGCTGATCTCGCGCAAGGCAGTTGCTTGGTCGGCAACGACTTGGCGCAGCACTTGCAGGAAGTGACCCGCCATTCTTTCGATTGATTCTCGCTGGAACAATTTGGTCGAGTAGACGAGCGCAAAATGAATGCCTGTCTCGTCCTCGTGCGCTTCCAGCGTGAGATCGAATTTGGCGTTGCCTGCTTGTGCCGGATATGCCTCCAGTTTCAGCCCATCCAGCTCATAAGCTTTTTGGTCCAGGTTTTGCAAAATAAACATGGTGTCAAACAGCGGATTGCGGCTGAGATCCCGCTGGATGTCCAGCTTTTCGACCAGTGCTTCGAACGGATAATCTTGATGGGCGTATGCTTGCAGCGTATTTTGCTTGACCTCTTCCAAAAATGCCTGGAAGTGTTTCGTCTCGACCGGATAGTTGCGCAAAGCGAGCGTGTTGACAAACATCCCCAGAACGTTCTCGATATCGGCGTGCGATCTGCCCGCAATCGGTGTGCCGACGACGATGTCTTCCTGTCCGCTGTACTTGGCAAGCAGCACATTGTAAGCCGCCAGCAATACCATGAACAACGTCGATTGGCTCTCCTGAGCGAGCTTGTGAAGATCGTCCAGCAACGCTTTGTCTGCCTGGAACGAAACGCAATCTCCTTCAAAGCTCTGTGTCAGCGGACGAGAAAAATCGGCTGGCAAGTTGAGCACCGGAATGTCGCCAGAAAACGCGTTCAGCCAGTAGTTTTCATGCTCGGTATAGACGTCGCTCTGGAACAGTTCAGACTGCCAGACGGCGAAATCTTTGTAATGGACGGAAAGCGCAGGCAGTTCTTCCCCTCGATACAGCTTCGAGAACTCTTCCATAATGATTCCCGCCGAGACGCCATCCGAGATGATGTGATGCATATCCAGCAGGAACAGATGCCGTTTCGCTGCCAGCTTGAAAAGTCCGACCCGCAATAGCGGAGCTTTTGTCAGATCAAATGCTTGCACGAACGACTCGACGGTTGGCTCCACTTGCGCTTCCGTCACTTCCGCGTACTGCACATTCAGCTCGACATGCTCGTGTACGCGCTGGACAGGCTCGCCATTTACGGTGTGGAAGGATGTGCGCAGCGATTCGTGCCGCTCGACCAATCCGTGGATGGCGGCTTCAAAACGCTTCCGATCCAGATCGCCTTCGATATACAACGCGCTCGGCATGTTATAAACCGTGCCTGTGTCCGCAAACTGGCGCAGGACATACATCCGCTTTTGCGCAGATGAAACAGGATAATACTCTTGCAACGGTGCAGGCTCGATCGGCACATATGTCTCTTTTCCGCTCGTGGCGACATACTGGGCCAACGCCTTGATCGTAGGTTGCGCGAACAGCACTTTCAGCGGAAGCTCAACCTGATACTCGCGATGCACCTGTGCAGCGACAGCCATCGCTTTCAAGGAATGTCCGCCGATCTGGAAAAAGTTGTCGAGAATGCCGATGCCGCTAACCCCGAGCACGCGTTCCCAAATCTCTGCCAGCTTGCTTTCCACCGCATTTGTCGGCGCGACATATTGCGCTTCGGTTACGGGCTTGCCTTCTGGCTTCGGCAAGGCTTTCTTGTCGACTTTGCCGTTTGGCGTAAGCGGAAGCTGATCGAGCTGCACAAAATGCGCAGGAATCATGTACGACGGGAGTCGCTTCGACAGATGCGACCACAGCTTCGTGACATCAAGCTGTTCGTCGGCGGTAAAATACGCTGCCAGAGCCGACTGGCCAAGCTGATCCTCATAGACGACCACAACAGCCGCTGTCAGCTTTTCCGCAGCCAGCAGAGCCGACTCGATCTCGCCGATTTCAATTCGGTAGCCTCGGACTTTGACCTGTTCGTCGATGCGCCCAATGTATTCAATCGTTCCGTCCGGGAGCCACTTGCCAAGATCGCCCGTCTTGTACATGCGCTCGCCTGCCGCAAACGGATGGGAAACGAACTTCTCTTCCGTGAGCGCTGGCTTGTTCCAATAGCCTCGTGCCAAGCCGCGGCCGCCGATGCAAATCTCCCCGACCACGCCGATTGGCTGTAGCTGGTGATATTGGTTCACGATGTACAGGCTGGTGTTGGCAATCGGCCGCCCGATGGTGATGGCAGCATCCGGACCCGCAAGGCGCTGCCAGGTGGCGACGACACTGCTTTCTGTCGGGCCGTACTCGTTGACGATGACCAGATCGGGATTCAGCTGCTTGCATTTTTCAACAAGCTGCGCCGTAATTTTTTCTCCGCCGAGTGTGACGGTTTGCAGCGGACGGATATCCGCTGGCGTGCTGCATTCCAGAATGGCCTGGAACAAGCTCGGCACGCCTGTCATCAAGGTGCAGCGCGAAGCGGCGATGAGCTTTTTCAAAGAGACTGGGTCCTTGGCTTCTTCATCCTCCGCCAGTACGACAGTTGCCCCGGAAAGCACAGGCGTAAAGAAGGACAGAACGAAAGCGTCAAAGGCAAAGGACAGAGACAGCAAGCTTCTGTCGCCAACCTTCATTTGGTACTCCGCTTTCTTCCACAGCACGTTGTTGACGATGCCCCGGTGCTCGACCATGACCCCTTTTGGCTTGCCAGTCGTACCCGATGTGTAGATGATGTAAGCCAGATCGGAAGCGGTATTGATCGGCTGCAAATTCGAGCGGTGCACACCATAGTTGCTCTCGTCGTCGAGATACAGGCATTCCGCGGTCACGCTGGAACCAAGCTTCGCTCCCAGATGCTTTTGCGTCAGCACCAGGCGGGCTTGGCAATCCGTCAGCATGTAGGCGACACGCTCCTCCGGATATTCCGGGTCGATCGGCACGTAAGCTCCGCCTGCTTTCAAGATGGCGAGGATGCCGACGACCATCTCCACAGAGCGGTTCGCCATAATCCCTACAGGTTGGTCAGGCTGTACTCCCCGCTCCCGCAGCGTAGCGGCAAGCTGGTTGGCTCGCTCATTCAGCGCCTGATAGGACAGGGGCTGCCCGCTGATTTCCACGGCTGTTGCCTGCGGCGACTTTTCCGCTTGTTCTTCAAAAAGCGCCTGAAGCGTTTTGTTTTGCGGAAAATCTTTGTGCGCACCGTTGAAGTCGACCAGCAAGCGCTGCTTTTCCGCCTCTGTGAGCATGGTGATCTCGGACAACGGCATTTCCGGTTCCGCAATGACCGCCCGCAAGATTTGGATAAAATGGGTCGCTATTTTTTCGATCGTCTCGCGCGAAAACAGCTTGGTGCTGTAATCCAGGCTAAAGATGATTTCCGCGTTTTCTTCGTACGCCTCCAGCGACAGGTCAAACTTGGCCTGTTTCACCTCTGCCGAATAAGGAGTAATCGTCAATTGCTCCATTTCGAACGGCTTTTGCTCCATGTTTTGCAAAATGAAAACCGTGTCAAACAAAGGGTTGCGGCTCAAATCCCGTTGCATGTCCAGCTTGTCGACGAGTTCATCGAGCGGATAATCTTGATGCTCAAACGCTCCCAGCGTGTTGGTTTTCACTTCGGCCAAAAAGTCGCGGAAAGTTTTGCTCCCGGCTGGCTCGTTGCGCAAGGCCAGTGTGTTGACAAACATTCCGACGATGGACTCCGTTTCGGCATGGGACCTGCCAGCCGTAGGAGCGCCGACGATGATGTCCTCTTGCCTGGAGTATTTGGACAGGAGCACGTTGTAGGCGGCCAACAGAACCATGTAGAGCGTCGTGCCTGTCTCTTGGGCGAGCTGATGCAATTGTTTTGGCAAAGCAGTGCCGGAGCCAAAGGCGAAGCGATCTCCCGCAAAGCTTTTCACAGACGGTCTTGGATAATCCGTCGGCAGATTGAGCACGGGGATTTCTCCCGTAAAGGTGTTGAGCCAGTAGGCTTCCTGCTCGGCAAATTCCTCGGTCTGGAACCAGTCCTGCTGCCACTTGGCAAAATCTTTGTACTGAATGCGCAGCGCTGGCAGCTCTTCCCCGTGATAGAGCTGGGCAAATTCCTCGATGAGCAGGCCGATGGAGACGCCATCGACGACAATATGGTGCAAATCGAGCATGAACAGGTGGCGTTCCGGCGCCAGCTTGATGAGTCCGGCACGCAACAGCGGGGCTGTTCCCAGATCGAACGGCTGGATAAACTGCTCGGCTATTTGCCGGGTCTCTGCTTCGGTCGCTTCGCCAAACGAGATGGCCAGATCGACATCGTCATGCACACGCTGAACCGTCTCGCCTTGCACGGAGTGGAACGAGGTGCGCAACGATTCGTGGCGTTGCACCAAACTTTTCAGCGCCTGTTGCAGCCGCTCTGTATCCAGCTTGCCGTCGAGATACATGAAGCCTGGCATGTTGTAGCTGATGCCTGCTCCTTCCATTTGCTGCAGAATGAACATTCGCTTCTGTGCCGCGGAAACCGGGTAATACTCCTGCTTTTCGACAGGGGGGATCGCTGTGTACGTGCCTTTGCGGGCAGCCGCAACAAGTGGGGCCAGGCCCGCGATCGTTGGCGATTCAAACAGGACTTTCAACGGTACGTCCACCTGGAAGCTGCGCTGGAGCAAAGAAATGACGTGCATCGCTTTCAAAGAATGTCCGCCCAGTTCAAAGAAATGATCGTGAACCCCGATCGGCTCGACTCCAAGCACACTTTCCCATATCGCTGCGAGCTTGGCTTCCCATTCGTTGCGCGGCGCCACATACACGGCAGCAGAGGCGGCGGCATCCTCCGGTTGAGGCAATGCCTTGCGATCCACTTTGCCGTTCGCTGAAAGCGGCAGCTGCTCCAAGAAAACAAAAGCGGACGGAACCATGTAGGCTGGCAAGGTGGCAGACAGGTACGTTCTCAGCTCCGCTGTCTGGATGTCCTGCTCCGCTACGACATAGGCGTACAGGCTGTTTTGCCCTTTGCCATCCTGGCGGGCCATGACGACGACCGCTTTGACCGCTTCATGCTGCAAAAGCGTGGCTTCGATTTCCCCCAGCTCGATGCGGTGACCTCTGATTTTGACTTGATGGTCGATGCGTCCCAAATACTCGATATGGCCATCGGGCAAATAGCGGACCATGTCTCCGGTACGGTACATGGTGCCGCCCGGCTCAAACGGGTTGTCGACAAAACTTGCTTTCGTCAGCTCCTCGCGCTGCCAATAGCCGCGGGCCAAACCGTCTCCGGCAATGCACAGCTCTCCCGCTACGCCTACTGGCTGAAGCTGGTTGCTGGCATTGACGACATACAGCCGGACGTTGTCGATCGGTTTGCCGATCGGAATTGCGCTGTATTCCTGCTGGCGCGGGCAAGGCCAATAAGTCGCATCGATGGTTGTCTCTGTAGGGCCGTACAAGTTGATCAACTGAGCTTGCTGTGTCTCGTAAAAACGCGAGACGAGGGCAGGCGTCAATGCTTCCCCGCCGCAGAACACTCGCTGCAAGCTCGTGCATGCGCTCCAGCCCGGGTCGGTCATGACCAGATCCAGCAAGGACGGAACCATCTGCAAGGTCGTGATTTTCTCATCTCGAATGAGACGAGTCATGTAGGCGATGTCGCGATGCCCGTCCGGCTTTGCCAACACCAGTTGTCCTCCGGTGATGAGCGGCAAATAAAACTCCCATACGGAAGCGTCGAAGCTGAACGGCGTTTTTTGCAGGACAGCATCCTCGGTCGTCAGCGGGAACGTCTCTCTCATCCACAACATGTGATTGCAAATCGCCTGATGGGAGATCATGACGCCTTTCGGATTGCCCGTCGATCCCGATGTGTAGATCACATAGGCCAAGTCGTCTTTGCCAGCGACGTTGTCCAGGTTCGTGTCGGCTCCGGTGTAAATCGCTTCCTCGTCTACGTCGATGATCTCCCCTTGATAAGCAGCCAGCTCCTGCAAATGACGCTGCGTCAGCAAAATCGGCGCCTGGCTGTCGCTGAGCATGTACTGGATTCGTTCTGGCGGATAGCTTGGGTCGATTGGCGTGTACGCGCCGCCTGCTTTGAGCACAGCCAGCATCCCGACGACCATGCCTGGCGAACGGTCCACCATAATGCCGATCAACGTATCTGGTCCGGTTCCGTGACTGCGCAGCAAACGGGCCAGCTGGTTCGCCCTGGCGTTCAGCTCGCGATAGGTCAAGGCATATTCTTCGTACACGACGGCCACTTCATCAGGCGTGCGTGCTGCTTGCTCCTCCACTAATTGATGCAAGGCGGTCGCGGCGGTCCGCTCGACAAACGTATCGTTCACGTTCAGAAGGAGTGTGCGTTTTTCCGCTTCCGTCATCATGTCGATGTCCGCGAGGCTTGCCGTCGGCTGCTCACTGATCCAACGCAAAATTTCCAGGTAATGCCGGGCCATTCGCTCGACCGTTTCTTTCTTGAACAGCTTGGTTGCGAATGTGAGCTGGAACTGAATGTCCGCTGGCGATTCGCTTGCGTTCAAAGCGAGATCGAACTTGGAAATTTTGTTGAACAGCTCATAGGGCGACGCTGTCAGCTCGGCGATGGCAAGCGACTGCTGGTTCGCGTTTTCCAAAGAAAACAACGTGTCAAACAACGGATTTCGGCTAATATCCCGCTGAATCGCCAGTTTTTCCACAAGTTCTTCAAATGGATAATCTTGATGGTCATAGGCTGCAAGCGCGTTTTGCTTCACTTCCTGCAAAAATTGCGCAAACGTTTTGCTGCTGGCAGGCTGGTTGCGCAGCGCCAATGTGTTCACGAATATGCCCATGATGTTTTCCACGTCCGCATGGGAACGTCCAGCGACAGGCGTCCCGACGATGATGTCTTCCTGGCCGGTATACTTGGACAGCAGCACATTGTAGGCGGCAAGCAAAATCATGTACAAGGTGGTGCCTGTTTCTGACGCTACCTGTTGCAACCGCTCCAGCAGTTCTTTTCCGGCGGCAAAAAGGACGAGATCGCCTGCAAAGCTTTGCACGCTAGGGCGCGGATAGTCAGTCGGCAGGTTCAAGAGCGGAATTTCATCAGCAAACGTGTTCAGCCAGTGCTGCTCCTGCTTCTTGTATGCCTCCGTCTGAAACAGCTCATTTTGCCAAGCAGCGAAATCTTTGTATTGCAGCGAAAGCGGCTGCAAGTCTGCTCCCTGGTACAACTCGGCAAATTCACGCAGCAAAATTTGCGAAGAAACGCCGTCCGAGATGATATGGTGCATGTCGAGCAAAAACAAATGGCGGTCTTTGCCCAGCTTGAGCAAACCTGTTCGCATCAGCGGAGCGACCCCGAGATCAAACGGACGGACAAACTCGCGCATGATTTTCTCCGCCTGGTCTTCGGGAGCCTCCAGCATGAAAAGCGGCACTTCTACTTCCTCGTGCACTTTTTGCACAGGCTCGCCGTCGATCCGGTGGAACGAGGTGCGCAAAGCTTCGTGGCGCTCTGCCAGCTGTTGCACAGCGCTGGCAAACCGGGCGTAGTCCAGCTTTCCTTCCAGGAGAATCGCACCCGAAATGTTGTAGCTGATTCCGTTGCCTTCGAACTGTTGCAGGATATACATTCTTTTTTGCGCAGATGAAACCGGGTAAAACTCCTGCGCTGCCACGGGTTGAATCGCGGTGTACTCGGTTTTTTCCGACCGCGAAAGGAAGCGGGCCAGCTCCGCTACGGTTGGATGTTCGAACAAGGCCTTTACGGGCAATTCCACTTCCAGCGCTTTCGAGACTTGGAAAACGACAGTCATCGCCTTCAACGAGTGTCCGCCCAAGTCAAAGAAATCGTCGTGAATCCCTACCTGGCTTATGCCCAGCACTTGCTGCCATATCTCGGCCAGCTTTGCCTCGATTTCATTTTGCGGAGCTGCATACGCCGTGCCTGTGACGACTGCGCCAGCTGGCTTCGGCAATTTTTTTCGCTCTACTTTTCCGTTCGCGGTCAGCGGAATTTCCGCCAAGCGAATAAAGAAGGAAGGAATCATATAGGAAGGCAGCGTGCGCCCCAAAAATTCTCTCAGCTCAGCTACCGTCAGTTCCCGCTCGGAAACAAGGTACGCGTACAACACGTTTTGGCCGCTCTCATCCTTTTCCACGATCACGACCGCTTCCTTGACCGCCTCATGCTGCGTCAGGCGCGTTTCGATTTCGCCCATCTCGATCCGATGGCCGCGAATCTTCACTTGATAGTCCATTCTGCCTGCATACTCCATGTTTCCATCAGGCAGCCATTTTGCCAGGTCGCCTGTTCGATACATTTTGGTTCCCGGACGGAACGGGTTGTCGATAAACTTTTCCTTCGTCAGCTCCGGTCTGTTGAAATACCCTTTGGCTACGCCGTCTCCGGCTATGTACATTTCGCCAAGCGAGCCGACGGGCACCGGCTGCATGGAAGCATCGAGCAAATAAAGCTGGACGTTGTCTGCCGGGACACCGATTGGCACCGACTCCTGGGTCGTTGTTTGCGGGTCATACAAGTAAATCATGCAACCGACAACGGTTTCGGTCGGTCCGTACTCGTTGAAAATTTGCACGTTCTCTCCGAAATGGTCGTAAATTTGCTTCGCCAGCTTTGTCGGCAAGTTCTCGCCGCCGACGATGAACCGCCTGATGCTGCTGGCCTTGCCGTCGATGTGTTCAATCAGCTTCAGGTGTGTCGGCGTCAGCTTGATGATCCCGACTTTGTTATCTTTGATGATGTCCAAAATGACCTGTACCTTGTCTGCCCCTCTGTACACATGAATCGTGTTGCCGGACAGAAGCGGCGTGAAGATCGAGGTGACGGTCAAATCGAACGAAATAGATGAGTACAGCGGAAAGTCCACCGCTTCGCCTTGGACGTACACCTTGTTGGCCCACCAGATGTAATTGACCAGGCCTTGATGAGTAATCATCGCCCCTTTTGGATTGCCGGTAGAACCGGAAGTGTAGATCATGTACGCCAAATCATCAGGCTTGCTCTCGGGTGCGAAGGATGTGCTGCCGCCTTCGTACAAGGAACGATCGTCCAAATAAAGCACGCTGCCTGCAAACTGGATGTTTGGTTGCAGATGCGACTGGGTTAACAGCAGCGTGGTCTGGCTGTCATCGAGCAAATACTGGATGCGATCTTGCGGGTACTCGGGATCAATCGGCAAGTAGGCAGCACCTGACCGCAGGACAGCCATGATCGCCACGATCAGCTCCAGTGAATGTTCCGCCATAATCGAGACGATGCTGCCGCTGGCGATTCCTTTTTCGCGCAAAGCATTGGCAAGCTGGGCAGAACGCTCCATCAGCTCCCGATAGGTCAGGGTGTCCTCGCCGCAAACAGCTGCTGCTTTCGCTGGTGTCCGGCTCGCTTGTTCCGCGATCAGCTCGAAAATCGTTTTGTCCCGCGGATATTCAGCAGCCGTGTCGTTGTAGGCGACGAGCAGTTGCTGCTTTTCCTCTTCGGTGATGATGCCGATCTCGTGCAGGTGTACATGCGGATTGCCGATCACCTGGTCGATGACGGTGCGGAGATGCCCTTCGATTCTGTTTACGAATGACGATTCATACACCGCGGCATTGTAGCTCAGTTTCACGTACAGCTCGTTCGAGGGAGCGAGGGCGACGACCACGTTCAAATCATAGGAGGTCTGCTCATCTCCGCTTTCTACGGTAAATTGAAACCCTAATGATTCTTCCAGATGCTTCATCGAATGATCGGGGTAATTTTCAAACGTGACCAAATGATCGATCAATTCCTGTTTCAGCACCGTTGTGCTCTGAATTTCGTACAGCGGCGCGAAATCGTAGGTGGCAGACGCCAGGGCTTGCTTTTGCACAGTTTGCAGCAGTTCGCTGAACGTCTGTTGTTTGTTCGTCTGGACGCGGGTCGGAATCGTGTTGATGAACAAGCCGACCATGCTCTCAATTCCTTGGATTTGCGGCGGGCGGCCTGATACGACCGAGCCGAAAACGACATCGTCCGCATTTTTGTATGTGCTGGCCAAAATGCCCCAAAGAGCTTGAAACACGCTGCTCATCGTCGCCTGATTTTGATTCGCGATCTGGATCAGCTGCTGCGTCTTCTCGGGAGCGATCGTGAACATCGCCTCGACATGTTCATAGCGGCTTGCTTCCGTTCCAAGCTTCTTTTTCGGAAAAGCAGCCTGATGGTCATACCCTGCCAGGTAGTTGTGCCAATAAGCGAGGGCCTCGTCCTTGTTTTGCTTATCCAGCCACTTGATATATTCGCTGTACGGCTTCGTCGCTTCCCGCGGAATCGGCTCGCCTTTTCGCAGCGCTGCGTAATAGGTCAGCAGCTTATGCAGCAAGACGCCCAATGTCCAACCGTCCACGATAATATGATGGAAGGCCCAAACCAATCGGTACTTGTTCTCGGCCGTTTGAAAAATGGCTGCTTTCATCAAGTTGTCTTTTGTCAGGTCGAATGCATGATGTTGCTTCGTGTACGCTTGTATGTACGCGTCCTGCTCTGCGCTTGGCAAATGCGCGATGTTTTCGCAAGGAACGGTCACTTTTCTTTCCTTGAACACGACTTGGCGAGGTCGCTGCATGTTTTGGTATACAAAAGCCGTGCGCAATACTTCGTAGTTTTCCACGAGCTTGTTCAGACTCTGCTCAAAAAGCGGCAGGTGAAAATCGCCCTCGATCGTTGCAGACATCTGGAGGCAATAGGCGCTGCTGCCCGTGTCCGTGACAGCGTGAAACAACATACCCTCTTGCAATGGGGTTAGCGGGTAAATTTTTGCGATGTTTTCCTGCTTTTTCATTTGGCACCTCAACTCTGTGATTTATCGGTTCAAAGAGGGTTCCTCCAATAAAAGCGCCGCGTGCCCCACTTTTATTGGAGGAAAATCAATTTTGTTGTCGCCGGATCAAATCCATTCCAGGATGTTTTCCAGCTCCTCCATGGACAGCTCTTCATCTCCCAGGTCGCTCGGGGTGTACTCGCCTTCTTCTTTTGCCATGCAATGCTCGATGATGCCTAGCAAGTGCTTCCGGTAGCTGTCTGCCAGGCTGGCAATCGTTTTTTCCTCATATTGGAGACGGCTGTACCCTACGCTGATCCGCAGCTCGCCGTCCTCGATCATGGCGGAAATGTCCAGCAGGAACACTCGCTCCGATTCCGGGCTGAACAACTGCCCTGTTCCGAGCGGCGAGAATGTAAACCCGCCTGTTTTTCCGTCCGACTCGAATTGACCGAGATAGTTAAAGCTGATTTCCGGCCGCAGCGTAAAGGCTAATGGCGGCTGCAACTGGCTTGTCGTCAGCGTGCGCAAAATCTCGTAGCCGATCCCTTTTTTCGGAATCCGCCGCAAGTTTTCTTTGGTCTGCTTGATCTGGTACGGCAAGTCCTCGGCTTTTTCCATGTCGAGCACCACCGGATATTGCGAAGTGAACCAGCCAATCGTGCGCGTGACGTTCATTTCGTTCTGGATGTCTTCGCGCCCATGGCCTTCCAGATTGATGACGACGCCATTCGTATGTGCCCAGTCTTTTACGGCCAAGCCGAGCGCTGTCAGCAGCAGGTCGTTCATCTCTGTGTGATAGGCATGATGAACGTGACGCAAAAGGTTTTCTGTCTGCGGGACTGTCAGCGCGAACGACAGTGTCCGCGTATGTTTTTGCTTGCGATCTGCCGTGACAAAATCTGTTGGCAGTGCCGCAGTCGTCGTTGTAGTCTCCAAGTTGTGCCAATATGCCACTTCCCGCAACAGCTCGTCGCTGTCCGCGTACTTTTGCAATTGAGCCGCCCAGTCTTTGAAGGAGTCCGTCTTTTTCGGCAAGACGATCTCCTGCTGATGGAGAGCCTGCGAGTAGGCTGAGGAAAAATCTTCGAACAAAATGCGCCAGGAGACGCCATCCACGACAAGATGGTGGATCGCGACCAGCAAATGATCCCCGTCTTTTGTGGCGAACAGAGCCACGTGAACGAGTGGGCCGTGCTCCAAATCGATGCTGCTCTGGATCTGATCAGACAGCTCCAGGATGCGAGCTTCGCTGTTCGCGTGATTTTTCAAATCATAAGAGTAGAAACGGAAGCGCTCGTCGATCAGTCCGCGGTTGATTTGCTTGATCGCCCCGTCCTCTTGCTTGTAGACCATGCGCAGCGCATCGTGATGCTCGACGATTTGCTGGAACGCTTGCCGCACGAGTCCCTCGTCAAAGCCGTCCTCGCGAAACAGCATGACAGCCTGATTCCAATGGTGACGATCCGTGAAGTTGTTCGCGAAGAACCATTTCTGGATCGGTGTCAAGGCAATCTCGCCTTCTACGACACCCTGCTCGCTCTCTCGGCTGTTCGGGATGACGCGCAGAGCAGCTTCTTCAATCGTCGGGTACTGGAACAATTCTTTCATCGCAAGCGTCCAGCCTGACGCATTCAGGCGGGTGGATACCTGGATCGCTTTAATCGAATCGCCGCCCAATTCAAAGAAGTTGTCTTTCGTTCCGACTTGCTTGATCCCCAGTACATCTGCCCAGATGCCAGCCAGCAACTGTTCCAGCTCGGTTTGCGGCGCTGCATATTGCTCAGTCCGGTTCTCCTCCTGGTTCGGCTTCGGCAGCGCTTTTCGGTCAATCTTGTCATTCGGTGTCAGCGGCATCTTTTCCAACTGGATAAAGAAGGCAGGAACCATGTAGTTCGGCAACTCGTTTTCCATATAGGCTCGAAGTTGCGCAGGCGTGGCTTCTCCCTCCGCCACGTAGTAGGCGCACAAGTAAGCTTGGCCGCGGTCGTCCTCGTGTGTGATGGCAGCTGCCTCTTTGACCGTGTCGTACCGCAGCAGCACGCTTTCCACTTCGCCGAGTTCCACACGATGTCCGCGAATTTTCACTTGGTGATCGATTCTGCCCAGATACTCGATAGTTCCATCTGGCAGCCATCTTGCCAGGTCGCCTGTCCGGTACATCTTTGTTCCTGGCACAAACGGGTTGTCGACGAACTTCTCGGCGGTCAGCTCTGGACGATTCCAGTAGCCTCTCGCCAGCGACAAGCCGCTGATGCACAGTTCTCCCATCTGCCCCGGCGCTTTCAACTGCAACTGGTCATCCACGATGTATAGCTTGGTGTTCTGAATCGGTTTGCCAATCGTGATCGTTTCGACTGGCTCATCCGGTTTGGCTTTCCACAGTGTCGCGCAAACGGTGCTCTCTGTTGGGCCGTATCCATTGACATAGGTGACTTTTTCTTTCCATTTATCCACCAGTGCAACGGAGGAAGCCGATCCGGCTGTAATCAGGGTGCGTAACGACGGCACCTGCTCCGGCTCCAGATAAATCGCGTACGTCGGCGGCAAAGTGAGGAAGGTGATCGCGTTATCGCGAACGTATTCGGCGAATCGCTGAAAATCGTTGATGACGCCTCGGGACAAGACGTACAAGGTCGCTCCCGACAGCAACGGGCCAAACATATCCCACACCGATGCGTCAAACGAGATGCTGGCAAAATGCCCTGCCCGGTCTTGCGGCGTGACGCCTAGATGATGGGCAAATACCGCTTGCAGATTCGCTACCCCTTTGTGCTCCAGCATGACGCCTTTTGGCTTGCCCGTCGTACCGGACGTGTAAATGATATAAGCCAAATCGGACGGCGTGTTTGCGCACGGCAGGTTGCCTGTCTGTGTTGCGTAGCTTCCAGGGTCATCCACATCAACGACTTCGGACTGACTGCTCACTTTGTGCAGCAAGTGCGCATGGGTCACCACCAGTTTTGCCTGGCTGTCCTCCAGCATGTAGCGGATTCGCTCTTCCGGATAATCAGGATCGACGGGCAAAAAGGCGCCGCCCGCTTTTAACGTGGCAAGCGTGGCAATGACCATCTCGGCGGAACGCTCTACCAGCAAAGCGACGATCTGCGCTGGCCCGACTCCTTTTTCCCGCAAAACGGCTGCGAGCTGGTTCGCTCTTTCATTCAGCTCCCGGAACGACATGCGCTTTTCTTCGAATACGAGCGCCGTGTGCTCAGGCATTTTTTCCGCCAGCTCTTCAAAAAGTTGCTGGATTGTTTGATCTGCCCGGTATTCTCTGTGCGTATCGTTGAACGCCACCAGCAGCATTTGCTTTTCTGCTGCTGTCAGCATCTCGATCTCTTGCAATTCATTTTCCGGATTGGCCGTGACCGCTCGCAAAATTTGCAAGAAGTGGTGCGCCATTCGTTCTACCGTTTGTTGCTTGAACAGCTTGGTGCAGTATTCCAGGCGCAAGAACAGGTCGGTTTCCCGCTCGGTCAGATGGAACGACAAGTCGAATTTCGCCACGTCAAGCGCGCTGTCCGATTCATAAGGGCGATAGACGAGCTGATCCAGCGTTTTTGCGTGCAACTCATCGTTTTGCAGGATGAACATGGTGTCAAACAGCGGATTGCGCCCCGGATCGCGCGGAATGCCCAGCTTTTCCACAAGGCTTTCAAACGGGTAGTCCTGGTGGTCGAAAGCATCGAGCGCGTTTTGCTTGACCTCCTGCAAAAACTGCTTGAATGTCTTCTCGGCGGTCGGTTTGTTGCGGATCGCCAGCGTATGGACGAACATGCCGACGACAGGCGCAAGCTCGGCGCGTGACCTGCCGGAGATCGGCGTTCCCACGATGATGTCGTCTTGCCCAGCGTATTTTGCGAGCAGCACGTTGTAGGCGGCCAGCAAAACCATAAACAGCGTCGTATTCGTATGCGCAGCCAACTCGTGCAAAGCACTGAGCAGCTCTTGGTCCATGGACAGGGTGACTTGCCCCCCTGCAAAACTTTTCACGGCTGGGCGCGGAAAATCTGTCGGCACATCGACAGCGGTGATATTTCCAGCGAACGTGCTCAGCCAATACGCTTCCTGCTGCTTGAAGGCATCCGACTCATGCAAGGCTTTTTGCCAGACAGCAAAATCTTTGTACTGGATGCGCATTTCCGGCAGTTCTCTTCCCTGGTACAATTCAGCCAGTTCATCGAACAGGATCGTGATCGATGCGGCATCGGCAGCAATATGGTGCATGTCGTACAGGAGCAGGTGACGCTCATCCGCGAGTTTCACCAGGCTCATGCGGAGCAATGGCGGCACAGAAAGATCAAACGGACGGACGAACGCGTGGAAAAGGTCATCGATCTGCTGCTCTTCTGCCGTCACATACTCCATGTTCACGGCCACGCGGTCATGAATTTTTTGCACCAGCTCGTCTCCGACCATCTCAAAAGACGTCCGCAAAATATCGTGACGATCTACCAACGCTTGCAGCGCATTCGCCAATTGCTCGCGATCGAGCTTGCCTTCCAGCATGATGATGCCCGGTGTGTTGTAGCTGATTCCGGCACCTTCAAGCTGATGGAGCAAGTACATCCGCTGCTGAGCAGAAGATACCGGATAATACGCTTGCGGCTCTGCCGGTTGAATGGCGGCGCCGGCTGCCTGTTCGCTATGTTCGATCAAGCGGGCCAAGTCCCGGATGGTTGGCGCTGCAAAAAACTGCTTCAGCAAAAGGTCGATTTGAAACTCGCGATGCACTTGCGCCACAACCGTCATCGCTTTCAAGGAATGACCGCCCAGCTCAAAAAAGTGATCCAACACCCCGACGCCGGAAATCCCCAGCGCATTCTCCCAAATGGCGACCAGCTTCGCCTCCACTTCTGTAGCGGGTGCGACATAAGCTGCTCCTGTTGCAGGCTTTCCTTCCGGCTTGGGCAGTGCTTTGCGGTCGACCTTGCCGTTTGGCGTGAGCGGCAAAGCGTCCAGTTGAATCAAGTAGGTCGGCACCATGTAGGCCGGAAGCTCTCGCAACAGATGCGCGCGAAGCTCGGATTCCTCTATCGCCGCTTTTCCCGTGACATACGCAGCCAGATAGGAATCGCCGCGATCGTCCTGATAAGCAACGACGATAGCTTCATTCGTCTGGTCATAAGCGAGCAAGACCGCTTCAATCTCCCCGACCTCAATCCGGTATCCTCTCACCTTGATCTGGTCATCGACGCGGCCTATAAAATCAATCGTGCCGTCGTGGAGCCATCTGCCCAGATCGCCTGTTTTGTACATGCGCTCTCCCGGAACAGCTGGATTGGCCACGAATTTCTCCGCAGTAAGCTCCGGCTTTTTCCAATAGCCCCGCGCCAAGCCGTGACCGCCGATGCAGATTTCCCCTACCACCCCGACAGGCAGCAGTTGATGGTGCTGGTCTACGATGTAAATGGCGGTGTTGGCAATCGGCCGCCCGATGGTGATCGGCTGATCTGGCTGTGTATCTCGCAGGTAGGTGGCCATGACGCTGCTCTCCGTCGGACCGTATGCATTCATCACGCTCATCTGCGGATGCATCGCTTTGCACAGCTGAACAAGCTTCGGCGACAGCTTTTCGCCCCCGAGCATGACTGCCTGGATAGAGCGGATGTCTGCCGGAGTGCTGCACTCCAATATCGCCTGGAACATACTGGGCACGAAAACGACGTAGCTGCATTCCCAAGTGGCAATCAGGTTGCGCAGCGTGATCGGATCTTTGGCTTCGTGATCCGGCATCAGGACGACCGTGGAGCCTGATACAATCAACGTAAAGAAAGTAAGGGCAAAGGCATCGAAGGCAAAGGATAGCGACAGCGTTCCACTGTCCCGGACAGAAAGGGCAAACTCGTCCCTGTTCCACGTCACACTGTTGACGATTCCCCGATGCTCTACCATGACGCCTTTTGGCCTGCCTGTCGTACCGGATGTGTAGATGATATAAGCGAGATCAGCAGCGGTATGGATCGGCTCGATGTTTTCCGTCTGAGGCGAGTAGCTGCCCTCCTCATCCAGATACAGGCATTCCACGTTTGCGACCAGCTTTTCGGCGAGCTGCTGCTGGGTCAGCACCAGACGGGCTTCGCAATCTTCCAGCATGTAAGCAATCCGCTCATTCGGATAATCCGGATCGATCGGCACATACGCCCCGCCCGCTTTGAGAATAGCGATAATTCCGATCGCCATTTCCAACGATCTTTGCGCCATGATCCCTACGCTTTGCTCAGCCTGCACGCCTTTTGCCCGCAAAGTGTGCGCGAGCTGGTTGGCCCGCTCGTTCAGTTCGCGGTACGTCAGTCGTTTGTCGCCGAAGACGACGGCGGTTTGCTCAGGAGTTTTCTGTGCCTGATCTTCAAACAGCTGCGACAGCGTGCTCTCCGCTGGATACAGGGCGGCCGTGTCGTTGAAGTGAACGAGCAGCTCCTGCTTCTCATGCGCAGTCAGCATCTCGATTTGCGCCAGCTCCTGTTCCGTGTTTGCGCTGACTGCCTGCAAAATTTGCAAGTAATGAAGCGACATGCGCTCGATCGTCTCGCGTGCGAACAGCTTGGTGCAAAATTCGAAGCAGAAGGAAAGTCCCGCCTGGTTTTCGCTTGCTTCCAGCGACAGATCGAACTTGGCGACTTCCCCCTCTGGCACATAAGGAGTCACGGTCAGTCCATCCAGCTCGATCAGGTCGGCATCCATGTTTTGCAAAATGAACAAGGTGTCGAACAGCGGGTTTCGGCTCCGGTTTCGCTGGATCGCCAACTTTTCGACAAGCTCTTCAAACGGATATTGCCCGTGTTCAAAAGCGGCCAGCGTGTTGTCTTTTACCTCCAGCAAAAATTGCCGGAACGTTTTGGTCGGCGCAGACTGATTGCGCATCGCCAGCGTGTTGACGAACATCCCCGTCATGCTCTCCGTATCCGGGTGCACCCTGCCGGCAGTCACGGTGCCGATCATCACGTCATCCTGCCCGGAGTATTTGGAAAGCAGCACATGATAGGCTGCGAGAAGCACCATGTACAAGGTCGTGCCTGTCTTTTGGGCTACGTCCTGCAAACTTTCCAACAACTGTTTTTCTGTGCGGAACAAATAACGTTCGCCCTCAAAGCTTTGAACAGCTGGCCGCGGGTAATCCATCGGCAGGTTCAAAACCGGGATTTCGCCCGCAAATCGATCGAGCCAATATTTTTCCTGTTTTTGGTAATCGTTCGTTTGTGTCCACGCTTTTTCCCAAACGGCGAAGTCTTTATAGTGAATGCGCTGCTCTGGCAAAGCTTTGTTTTGATACAAACGGGAAAAGTCATTCAGGATGAGCTGAGAAGAGACTCCGTCCGAAATGATATGGTGCATGTCGATGATCAGGACGTGACGGTTCTCTGCGAGCTTCACCAAGCCAACCCGGCATAGCGGAGCTGTTTCCAGATCAAACGGCTGCATGAACCCCAAAATGACCTCGTTCACTTGCTCTTCCGCCGTTTCCAAGTAAACAATCGGCAAGTGGCCTTGCTCATGGATGCGCGAAACTGGCTCCCCGTTGATCGTATGAAACGACGTGCGCAACGACTCATGGCGAGCCACCAGGCTGGAAATGGCGTGCTCCAGCCGAGCTTTATCCAGCGTTCCTTCGAGGATCATCGCGACAGGCAGGTTGTAAACCGTACTGTGCGGATCGAGCTGGTTTAAGATGAGCATGCGTTTTTGCGCAGACGACACGGGATAATACGCTTGCGGCTCGGCCTGGGGAATGGCGAGATACGCGCTTTCCTCCCCGCCTTCCACATACGCTGCCAGCGCTTGAATCGTCGGTTGCTCAAACAGGACGCGCAGCGGGACATCCGCCTGGCATTCCTTTTGGATGCGGGAAATGAGCTGAATCGCTTTTAACGAATGGCCGCCCAGCGTGAAAAAATGATCTTGAATGCCGATCGGCGACACGCCAAGAATTTGCTCCCAAATCGCGACCAGCTTTTGTTCCAGCTCAGTCGTCGGGGCGACGTAATCCGCTTTCGTCTTGGCACTTCCTTCCGGCTTCGGCAAAGCTCGCCTGTCTGTTTTTCCGTTCGGCGTGACTGGAATCCGCTCCAGCGTCACGAAAAAGGAAGGGATCATATACTCCGGCAACGCTTGCGCCAAGTATGCCCGCATCTCTTCGTCGCTGAGCGCTTTTTGCAGGACGACATAGGCGCACAAAAACTTGCCGCCTGTCTCGTCTGCTCGGTCGATAACCACCGCTTCCTTGATGGCGGGATGGTTGAGCAGGCGCGATTCGATCTCTCCCAGCTCGATGCGATGGCCCCTGATTTTTACCTGATGGTCGATTCGGCCCAAAAATTCGAGCTGGCCATCCGGCAACCAACGCGCCAGATCACCCGTTCGGTACATTCTTTCGCCTGGCTGATACGGATTGTCGAGAAACTTCTCCGCGGTCAGCTCAGGCTGGTGCAAATACCCTCTCCCTACGTTTGCGCCGGAAATGTACAACTCCCCGACGATCCCTTCCGGCTTCAATTGCAGCCCTTCATCCAAAATGTAAATGCCTGTGTTGCTGATCGGCTTTCCGATGGGCGGCAGCTCTGGTATCGCCTGTCCCGGGTCCATCGTGCAGGTCGTCACCACATGCGTCTCCGACGGTCCGTAGTGATTGTGCAAAAATACGCGATGCTGGCGCAGATACTTTTGCAGCTCGTGTGTGACGACGAGTTGTTCCCCGGCCGTGATGATATGTTTGACACAACGCGGGAAGCTTTGCGCGTAGTCTTGTTCGTTAAAAATAAATTTCAGGAAGGACACCGGGAGAGACAAAATGCTGATCTGCTTTTCCTGGATGAAAGCAAACAGCTTTTCCACATGCCGTCTCAGCTCGTTCGTGATCAGGTAGAGCTGGCCCCCGGATAGCAGCGTGGAGAAAATTTCCTGGTAGCAAACATCAAAGCTGCACGTGGTATACTGCAACACTTTTTCATGAAAAGCGATGTTCGTCTGATCAAACGTAAAATGCATCAGGTTCGCCATGTTGCGATGCTCCAGCATGACGCCTTTCGGTTGTCCCGTCGTTCCGGACGTATAGATGATGTAAAACAAGTCATGCGGCTGATTGAGCGATTCGATAGGGGCGCGGCTCTCTTCCCCGATCACCGCTGTGTTGATGTCGATTGTTTCTGTAGGCGTGGTCACTTTTGCCCGCAAATGATTTTGCGTCACGACCAATGGAACTCTGCTATGCGTCAGCATGTAAGCGATTCGTTCGGCAGGCAGCTCCGGGTCAATCGGCACAAATGCGCCGCCTGCCTTCAAGACGCCGAGGATTCCGACGATCATGTCCAGCGAGCGATCCAGCAGCGTGCCGACAAGACTGCCCGTGCCAATGCCTTTTTTGCGCAAAAAGCGGGCGAGCTGATTGGATTTTTCATCCAGCTCCCGATACGTCAGGTGCTGATCCGCGAAGACCACCGCCACTTGCTCAGGCGTTTTTTCTGCCTGCCGCGAAAACAGCTCGTGCATGGTTGCGGCAGGATAGTCAGCCGCTGTTTCCGTACGCTTTGCCAACAGCTGGCTAGTTTCTGCTTCTGTCAGCAACGGAATCTGGCAAAGCTCGACTCCCGGATTGTTTGCCACGCAATCCGCGATCTGTTGGAGGTGCCCCGCCAGTTTTTGCACGACCTGTTCGTCAAACAGAGCCGCATTGTAGTCAAAACGGAAGGCAAGCTCTTCTTTTGGCATCACCATGACAGTCAAGTCGTAATTGGTCGGCTCGAACATTTCCACAGCAGTAATCGTGAAGCCGATCTGCTGGTTCAATGCTTTTTTCTGCAAAGCCTCTACCAGCGGGTAATTTTCGATGACCAGCAGGTGGTCAATCAGCTCCTGCTTCAAGACGGACTGAGTTTGAATGTCGTACAAAGGCACGTGCTCATACGGCTGTGATTGCAAAGTTCTTTTGTGCACAGCTTGCAACAGCTCGGAAAACGTTTGACCAGCTTTCGCTTGCACCCGGAATGGAATCGTATTGATAAACAAGCCAACCATTTTGTCGATTCCGACGATGTCTGTAGGGCGTCCGGATACAACAGAGCCGAACAGCACATCATGGGCCGCATTGTATTTTTGCAGGAGAACTCCCCAGATCGTTTGAATCACCGTCGATAGCGTCACTTGATTTTGACTGGCGATGGTCCCGAGCTGCTTGGTCAAGGTACGGTTCAGCGAAAAGCGGTATTGGGTTGGTTGAAATGCTTTGGCGAAGGCAGCTTCCTTCTTCGGCAAGGTAGTCTTTTGTTCATAGGCTTCCAGATAGTCGCTCCAATAGTTGAGAGCGGCCTGTTTATTTTGTTTTTCCAGCCAGTTGATAAAGCGACTGTATGGCTGTACGGGCTCCAGGGAGAGTGCCGTCTTGTTTTGCAAGGACAAGTAGATGGCAAGCAAGTCATCAAAAATAATGCTGAAGCACCAGCCGTCCATGAGGATGTGATGAAAGCTCCAGATGACCTGGTAGTCGTGCTGGGACATTTGGAAAAGGGCGACCCGCATCAACGGGTCTTTCGCCAGATGAAACGTCCGCTCCTGATCCGCCCTTTTGTATTGCGTATAGCGAAGTTGCTTCTCGGACTCGTCGCAGGCAGACAAGTCGTAAAATTCGATCGGAATAGGCCGTTGCTTCAAGACAACTTGCAAAGGCTGCTTCAGCTTTTCATAGAGAAATAACGTGCGGAATACATCGTATCTCTCTACCAGCACATGCAGGCTATCCGTAAATAGCCCAACATCAAGATCGCCCTGCAACGAAATCGACATCTGTACCAGATGCGAGTTGTGCTCTTGATCGAGCAAGGCGTGAAACAGCATCCCCTCTTGCATCGGGGTCAACGCATACATATCCTGAACTTGTTCTTTGCTAAATACACTCATTACGGCACCTCGGATATATCTTTATTTGTTATAAATGTATAAAAACGGGAATGAAAGCACGCAGTTGCCCCTGCAAATGGTGGCCAACATCTGTTTAGCGCAGTGTATTTGCAAGCAATTCGAAGATATCGTCCATTTCTTCCATTTGGAGACCTTTGACGCTGAAATCGCTGGGCGTTCGCTCTACTTCTTTTTTCTCGGTGCAATGCGCGATGATGGCAAGCAGATGCTTTTGATAACTTTGGCTCAATTGCTGGATGGACTCTTCCCGATACTGCTCCGAGCTGTAAGAGAATGTGAGGACGAGCTCTCCGCCTTCAATCAATCCGGTTATATTCAAAGCGGTGTACACCTCCGACTCAGGACTCAGATTGTTTTTGCCATCTGCGCCTAACGTGTTGCCGCCGCTGTAGGGTGAGCGGGTAAACAGTTCCGTTTTCATGTCCGCATCAAACTGTCCCAAGTAGTTGAACGTCACTTCCGGCTGCACGCGGAAGGATAAGGAACCGCGATTTTCTGGAAGTGTCACATGCTTCAAGATGTCGTAACCGATCCCTTTACGAGGAATCTTCCGCATATTCTCTTTGGTGAGCTTGATATAGTCGGACAAAGGAGCGGTTTGCTTCAAGTCGAGCAATACCGGATATTGCGACGTAAACCATCCGACCGTTCTGGCCACGTTTGCCTGTTCGATGATGTCCTCGCGCCCGTGCCCCTCCAGATGAATGACGATTTGCGCAAGCTTGCTCCACTCCGCAAAAGCCAAGCCGAGCGCCGCCAACAACAGATCGTTGATTTCCGTTTGATAGGCCTGATTGGCGTGCTTCAGCAACTGCTCGGTCTCTTCCGGGCGCAGCCGTATCCGCATGTTTCGCACGCTCTTTTGTTTGCAGTCGGTCACTTCATAGTCTTTCGGCAGGGACACATTTTTTGCTTGCGATTCGAGACTCTCCCAGTACGGAATCTCGCTCAGCAAATCCGCCTCGTTCGCATATTCTTGCAACCATTGTGACCAGCTTTGAAAAGAATCCGTTTTTTCGGGCAGACTGATCGCTTGCCCTGCAAGTGCCTGCGCGTATCCGGTTGCCAAATCTTCAAACAAAATGCGCCAGGAAATGCCATCCACGACCAAATGATGAATTGCGAGAAACAAATGATCGCCATGTAACGTCTGAAATAAGGCAACCTTCACCAGCGGTCCTTCCTGCAAATTCATGCTGCTGTGCAGACGTTGCGTCTCTGCTTCGATCGCCTGCTGGACGTCTGGTTGCGCGGTCAGATTATAAGAGAAGAAATCGTATAATTGGCCACCCAAGCCGCGGTTGTGCTGAACGACATTTCCGTTTTCGTGCTGATAGACCATGCGGAGCGCGTCATGGTGTTCGATGATTTTGTCCATGACACTTTGGATGACTTTAGGATCAAAGCCTTCCGGGCGATAGAGCACAGACGATTGGTTCCAATGGCCTGTATTCGTAAAGTTTTTCCCGAAAAACCACTTCTGAATGGGTGTAAGCGGTACGTTCCCGGCGATGATGCCCTGATCGCTTTTTCTCGTCGTGCTCTTGACAAAAAGAGCAACCTGCTCGATCGTCGGGTAATTCAGCAAGTCTTTCGTCTCTAGCTTCAATTGATAGGAATGCAGACGAGCCACGACCTGGATCGCTTGGATCGAATCTCCGCCGAGCGAGTAAAAATTATCGCGAATCCCGATCTTTTCAATTCCCAAAACGTTTTGCCAGATGGAGACGAGAATCGATTCTGTCTCGGTTCTCGGAGGATGGTAGGCAGCCTGGCTTTGGTTTGCCGTAAGATCAGGCTCGGGCAACGCTTTGCGGTCGATCTTGTCATTTGGCGTAAGCGGCATTTTGTCCAGCTTGACGAAATAAGATGGCAGCATGTAAGCCGGAAGCTTCTGGGCGGCGTAGTCTCTGAGCTGCGCAGGAGTTGCTTCTTGTTGCGAAATATAATAGGCGCACAAATACTGTCCCGCGTGTTGATCCTCTCTGGCAATGACCACGGCCTCTGTGATGTGTTCATGTGCCAACAAAACAGACTCGATTTCGCCAAGCTCGATGCGATGACCTCTGATTTTCACCTGATGGTCGATTCTGCCGAGAAACTCGATCGTTCCATCCGTCAGCCATTTGGCCAAGTCACCTGTGCGGTACATTTTTTCGCCTGGTACGAACGGATTGTCTACGAATTTTTCTGCGGTCAAGTCGGGCCGATTCCAATAGCCTCTTGCCAAGCCGACTCCGCCGATGCACAATTCGCCTTCGCTGCCAGTCGGCAGTAGCTGCAAGTCTTCATTGACGATATAAATATGTGTATTTTGAATCGGTTTGCCGATCGGAACCGATTGCACGGAGAGCTGATTGGACGGGGCTTCCCAGATCGTCGCGCAAATGCTCGTTTCCGTCGGGCCGTATGCATTTATGTACCTGAGTTTGTCTTTCCATTTGTTTACCAAGGGTGCGGAGGAAGCTGATCCTGCCGTAATCATGATGCGTAGCGAGGTGATGCGTTCTGGGGTGAGGTGAGTCAAATAAGTCGGCGGCAGTGTGATGATGGTCAATTCATTTTCACTCAAATAGTGTTCAAATGCAGCGAAATCATGGATCGTCTGTTTGGAAAGGATGTACAGGCTGGCGCCCGACAGCAAAGCCATGAACATTTCCCAAACGGATGCGTCGAACGACATGCTGGCAAAAAGCCCGATCCTGTCTTGCTCGGTGACGCCAAACGAATTTTGGAAAAAGGATTGCAAATTGGCGATGCCTTTATGTTCAAGCATGGTGCCTTTTGGCTTGCCTGTCGTGCCTGAGGTGTAAATGACATAGGCAAGATCCGTAGGCTTGCTGGGCTGGTGCAGATTGGCAGTCTCGCGAGCGTCCAGCCGTTCTTCTTCGAGTACAACTACTTCTCCGCTGTACCCGACGTCATGCACGAGCTGGCTGACGCTTTTTTGGGTAAGCACGATTTTCGTTTGACTATCCTGCAAAATATATTGGATGCGATCGCGGGGATATTCGATGTCGATGGGCACATAGGCTCCGCCTGCTTTGAGAACGGCCAGAATCGCGATGATATTTTCGATGGACTTCTCCATCATCACACCGACGATGCTGTCTGTTTGCACCCCTTTTTCGAGCAAGGCTCTTGCCAGTTGATTGGCTTTCCTGTTCAACTCCTGATACGAAAGCCGCCTGTTTTCAAAAACGATGGCAACGCGGTCTGGAAAAGCCTCTGCTTGTTCCTCGAACAATTGATGGATCGACTTGCCCTGTGCATATGGAACTAGCGCATGCTGCTCCAGTTCCCGCTTGTTGTCGATGAGATTGGCCTGATTTGCTAACATATGTCCCCTCCGATAATGGAATTACTTCTGCTTATCATGAAGTGTGACGAAATGGTTGCCAACAAGAGACAGGCAAGGTCAACGTTCCATTCCCAATTTCCCATTTTCCATCATTTGGGTAATTTTAACAACAAGAAAATTTCCTGTTTCTGGGAATTTTCCTTCATACTAAAGTCATATTTTGCTCATGCTGTAGCGGAAAATGGGTGCTGGTATTCCCGCCTGCCGGATACGGCCCTGCTTACCGCCTGCGAACGAAGGAAAACTGATTTGCATGAAAACAATCACAGGAAGTTCCCCGATCGGCTGACAGGCTGAAAGCACTAGGTTACTGACGCTGAAACTCATTATAGCAGAGAAAAATTGGAAGTCGATTAAAAAATAGGGATATTTTGTAAAAAGTTCAACAAGTTTTTTTACAACCTTTTTACGTAAATCCAAGTTTTGCTTGGCAAACCTGCTCCCGCTTGCGTAATCAATAAGCGGCAAGCGTGTTTTTCCCTTTGGCGAAGCCAGTGATTGGCTCGTTTCGGCGCTGCAACATTTTTCCTTTTCAACGTGTCTATAAAAAAGGAAAGCGTAGCGGCTATATTTTGACGATAAATATTTTCATAACATTAAAATTTTTATATGTTCACAAGCCATATAATGCTTTATACTGGGAAAACAGGAATTTTCTTCTACGGAAAAACGAGAGGCTGTTTTCCTGTGTGCTGCCTATCTGGATCAGCAGCTATTGTCCTGATCAGTCCGCAGACTTTCGTAAAAAGGCATGTGATAAAAAGGCACAATTCCTACCCCCTCTTTTTTGACGTACGCAGCTTTTTAGAGAAAAGGTTTGAACCATGCTGGCTGCCAGCGAAATTTGGTTCAAGGAAAATCCACCAGCAGTTTGGCATGTACTTTGCGATCCACCAGCTGTCTATACATATTCGTCAGTATTTGCTCTCTTTCGTTCCCTGCTCACCTACAGAAGCTCTACATTCAGCCTATGGAAAATGCAAGCCCGAATAGTGACCAGAATGACTACTGTTTCTGGATGACCTTGACGATGAGTAAACTTTTCGTTACCATTATTTGTAAAATAAAATAATATTATGTAAATAACTACTTATATCGCACATTATTGCGCATGGCTGATGTTGCTTCCATTTGCAGACCGAAAATCCGGTTCATGTATGCGAAGCGAGACATAAGGTTTCCCAATGGTTGTTACAGGAAAAGAGCTTCAACGAGCCGAGTCAGGAACCAACTAGAGAGCGACGAGTTTAATGAAGGCTGAGGATTTCTGAGCTGCTGCACCTGCCAATGATCTTAGAAACGTTATGAAAAGGAGTCTTGCATTTTTATGAACTGGTATGCGTTCTATGTGAAAACGGGTTATGAACATTCTGTGAAAAATTGGTTGAATAAATCTTTTGACAAAGAAACACTGTATTCTATGGTTCCACAACGTATCGTTCCCGAGAAGAAAAACGGCGAGATTATGCGGGTTGAAAAGGATTTGTTTCCAGGCTACATTTTTGTAAAAACGGACATGAATTTCTCGAAATATTACTTTATTAGAAGTCACTCCAAAATTATTCGGATGTTGAACTATCTGAATAAAATCGACCTGATGTACGACAGATCGACTTCTCCCCGGAAAAGCCGCGATCCGGTGGAAAGCAGGGAAGAGGCGCTCTGTTTCAAAAAGATTCCCGAGGAAGAAATCACGATCATTCTCAGGCTGCTGAATCACGATGAGCAGATTGATTTTTCCCAGGTCTACACGCAAGATTCCAAGGTATATGTGGAGTCTGGCCCACTCAAAGGGATGGAAGGAATTGTGAAAAAAGTGGACAAGCACAAACGGCGGGTAAAAGTGCTCGTGTCGCTCATGGGCGATGAGCGGATGATCGACCTTGGCATTGAGCTGATCGAGCCAATGGTGTCATCAGGGCATGCCCACACCCGCACATGAACTAGACTGCACGCGCGTCCTTTTACAGAAAGTGTGTTTGCATACAGAGTTGGAGGTTCAGCATGATGCCCATATACGCAGTCTCTATTGCCGATTTTTCAGATGATTACATTCCTCACCTGCTGTCTTTTGTTGCCGAAGACAAAAAACAGCGGCTCGGTGCTTTCTTCCGCCGCGAAGATCGCGTCCGCGGACTGCTGGCCGATCTGCTGATTAGAAAAATTGCCGCCGAAACGTTCGCCGTTTCTGCGAAAAGCATTTCGTTTGGCACGAACGCCTATGGAAAACCGTCCCTGCAAGGGCCGTTGAATCGCTTGCACTACAACCTTTCCCATTCGGGCGACTGGGTGGTCTGTATCACCGGTGACTGTACCGTAGGAATCGATATTGAAAAAAAGCATCAGATTGACTTGCAAATTGCCAGGCAGTTTTTTGCGCCAGAGGAATACGAGTATATCGAGGAGGAACCGGACAGCGAACGAAGACAAGCACGTTTTTTTGCGGTCTGGACGGCGAAAGAAAGCTACATCAAAGCGATCGGCAAAGGGCTTTCTCTTCCGCTGAACAGCTTCTCCACTGTCAGCCAGGGAACTGTCGAGGGCGCGCGCGTATTTGAACAAGCGAGGTGGCACTTCAAGACGTACTTTCTGGATGACGAATACACCTTGACTGCTTGTGCGCAAAACGATTCGTTTTGTGAAACCGTGGAAATCGTGCCGATGGATACGCTCGTCTCGTATTTTCTCAGCCGTTGATTGACAGCGCGGCAACAAAAAAGGTTTCATCCCCTCTTCGCTGCCGGGGATGAAACCTTTTTTTGTGAATAACGTCTCGACTTTTTTGAAATGGGATGTGACCGCTTGCGGCCGACAAAACAGTTCAATTCAGCGGATAACTGCTCGTTGCACGATCTGTCTACCTCGTTTGCAAGCTCTGATAGTCTTCCCGCAGCAAGCCGTATATTTCTAAATCGACAATTCCTTTGCCTGACCAGAGCGCTGCCTGTCTGAGCGTTCCTTCCATGACGAAGCCATTATTGCGCAACACCTTTTTGGACGCTTCATTTGGCGGCATGACTTCTGCCTGGATTCTGTTCACGTTGACTTCTTCCATCAGGAAGCGCACGACCATTTTGACCGCTTCCGAGGCAATCCCTTTTCCCCAGTGCGCTTCCGCCAAAAAGTAACCGATCGTTGCCATGTTTACGCGTTGATTCAACTCGAAGGCTTCGATAATGCCGACTAATGTATCGCTCTGCTGAACGGGGAAAATCCCCCATTTCACTCTCGATTTTTTCAGGTAATCTCTTTTAAAATGGCCGATCATGGTCAGAACGGTATCCTTTTTGTGCTTGGGAATGATGCCGCAATACTCAAAGACGCTATCGTTGCTGTAAATTTCAAACACTTCTTCCAGGTGACAATCTTCAATCTCTCGCAGTATCAAATGGTCCGATTTCAACACCGGAAACTCCTGAAATAGAGCGCTACTATTCATTCTCCAGTTCCTTTCCTGTCCGAGTTTGCTTTTTCCGCTCAGCCTAGCCTATCTGGATGAGCTGTCGTTGCTTTTGGTTGTTATGGTATATTATGCCAAAAATAGACAGGAAAAGCGACTTGTTTATCAGACGTGGTTGGCTAAAGCACGCCCTCGTATCTGTTTCAGATTAGCGTGGATGCAAAAAAAAATCCCGCCTAAGTGAAAGGCGGGATTTTGTCCGTATGCTTCGGTTGTCATGGATTGGTTGTCGCGATTTCTTCTCGATCGCGATTCGCATTCTCGACGATTTGCTGAACCAGGTCGTAAAAATGTGAGAGGAACTCATGAACTGTGTCGTCTGGAAGATAAGTCTCCCGGTACGTCATTTCCAGATGCATGGTGCGCTGATCTTCCTGTACGACGACAACGTGCAGATCGAACTTGCTTGGAGCGCCGTCATACTCGACAGGCAGCAGCTTGAGACCGTCGATTTTTTCTGCCTCATCTTGCTGCGCGAATTGGAACATGACATTGAACAATGGGTTGCTGTTGATCTCGCGTGGGACGTTCAGTTTGTCTACAAGATGGTCGAAGGCGTAGTCCTGATTTTCGTATGCTTCCAGCAGACGCTCTTTCACCTCGCTCACGTACGCGAGGAAAGACTGGCTGCTTCGTGGCCTGTTGCGAATGGCCAACGTGTTGACAAACATCCCTACGATATTTTCCAGTCCATCATGATGTCTTCCCGAAATGGGAGTGCCGACTACAATATCGTCCTGCCCAGACAGCTTGGACAGCAGGAGGGTAAAAGCAGCCAGCATGACCATAAACAAGGTTGTATCTGTCGAGTAAGCGAGATTTTGCAGCTCTGTGGCCAGTTTTTCTTCCAGGGAAACATGAAGCGTTCGGGATTTCACTTCTGCTGTCAAGGCCGCAGGGCGACTGAATGGCAGGCGCACCGGATGAACAGGTTCTTTGAATACGTCCAGCCAGTATTGCTCCTGCTTTTGCCATTCTTGCGTTTTCATCAGCTGGTTTTCCCAAACGGCGTAGTCTTTGTATTGCAGACGGAGCGTCTCTAGTTGCCTTTTCTCGTACAGGGCTGCCAATTCTTTAAGCATGATCGCTACGGACATGCCGTCGGTTATGATATGGTGCATGTCGATGATCAGAATGCTCTCTTCCCTGTCCGTCAGCTCGATCAGCGCCGCGCGAAACAGCGGTGCCTTGTCAAGGCGAAACGGTCTGACAAAATCGCGGATCATCTCTGCCGCTTCTGCTTCTGTCAGCGCATACACCGGAAACGCAAACGAGACAGCGGAATCTATTTTTTGCCGGAGTGCCCCGCTCTCCACTTCCAGTTGAAACGCCGTCCGCAGTGACTCATGCCGCTGGACAAAGTCCCGCATGGCTTGTTCAAGCCGCTTGCTGTCCAATTTTCCGTTCACTCTGCGTATGACGGGAACATTGTAAGAGGTTCCTCTTCCCAGCAGTTTATCGATCATGAACAACCGCTTTTGCGCTGATGAGGCCGGGTAATCAGGACGTTCTTCCACTGCTTCCAAAGCAGGCAGTGTATTCATGCCCGCGTAGCTTGTGTCGAACTTGACGGCCAGTTTCTCCGCACGCTGCTTGAGCTGTTGCTCGTGCTCCAGCGTAAGTGCCAAGCTTCGTTCTACCGGGTAAGCCGTGTTCGGCTGGGTCCGGTCGTCATTCTCTGCGTTGGAGAGCAGCTCGATGTCCGCAAGGCGCTGGTCGGCATCTTGGGCAAGCTTTGTCAGCAGATGAATGTAGTGGCCCAGCAGCCGCTCCATCGTGCTTGTGGCAAACAGACTGGTGCAGAACTCCAGATTCAACTGAAGACCTTTTTCTTGTTCCACCGCTTCCAGCATGAGGTCAAACTGGGACGCCTGGTTGTGGATCGGCAGAGCGACCAGCTTGATGGCTTCTATCGCTGGAAGAGAGTTTTCCATGTTTTGCAGGACGAACATTGTGTCAAACAGCGGATTTCGGCTTAAATCGCGCGTAGGTTGCAGCTTTTCGACCAGCTTTTCAAACGGCCATTCCTGGTGCTCGTACGCTTGCAGGCAACTCTCCCTGACTTCGGCCAGAAAGGCACGGAACGGCTTGTCTGGATGCGGGAAGCTTCGCAAGGCGAGCGTGTTGACGAACATGCCGACCAGATGTTCAAACTCTGCCTGCGGTCTGCCTGCGATCGGAGAGCCGACGATGATATCGGTTTGGCCCGTATATTTGTGCAGCAGTACATAATAGACCGACAACAGCACCGTATACAAGGTCGTGTCTGTTTCCTCCGCCACTTGTCTCAACTTGCGGGTTAAAGAAGGATCTAGGCGCGCAGTTACCTTGTCTCCCGCGAAGCTTTGCAGCGGCGGCCGCGGATGGTCCAGCGGCAAGTTCAACACCGGAAGCTCCCCTTGCAGCAGATCGAGCCAATACTTTTCCTGGCTCTGCAATGTCTCGCGGCGCTTGCACTGCCAGTTTGCATAGTCTTTGTACTGCATCGGCAACGGTTCCAGCGTCTTGCCTTCGTACAGCGCGGCAAACTCTTGCAAGACAATCTGGAGAGAAATCCCGTCGGCAATGATATGATGCATGTCGAGCAAAAGCAGGTGTTCCTCTGCGCCAAGTCGGATTGCTTTCACCCGAAATAGCGGACCGACACTCAGGTCAAACGGACGGACGAATTGGCGGATAAGCTGGTCGGGCTGTTCTCCGCTCGCTTCTTCATACGTGAAAAAGCCGTCTGCTTTTGGCAGCACTTTTTGCACCACCGTGTCGCCGATCAGCTCGAAGCAGGTGCGCAGCGACTCGTGCCGGAGGCTCAGTGCGGCAAAAGCTTGCTGGCAACGGGCTGCGTCGAACGGTCCAGACACATGCGCCGCCCACGGGACGTTGTAAGCCGTGCCGACGTGCTCGAACTGTTCCAACACATAAAGTCGCTCCTGCTCCGAGGAAAGCCGATGGTACTGCTGCCCTCCTGCTGTCGGTATCGCGTCCACGCTCGTTTTCGGCGAGTGGCGAATGACTTCCGCAAGCTGCTGGATTGTCGGCTTTCGAAACAGGGTGGAAATCGGGATTGATACGCCAAATGCCTTTTTCATCCGCGAGAGCAGCGCAACCGCTTTTAGCGAATGCCCACCCAAGCGGAAAAAGCTGTCCTGGTGACCTACCTTGCGGATGCCCAGCGTCTCCTGCCACAGCTTCACCAGTTGCTGCTCGATTTCCCCTTGCAGCTGGACGGTTTCTGTTGGCTCCAGTTCTGCGGACGGCACTGGCAGCGCTTTGCGGTCGACTTTGCCGTTTGGCGTCAGCGGCATGGCTTCCAGCACGATCACAAACTGCGGAATCATGTAGCCTGGCAGTTCGGTTTGCAAATAATCGTAGATTTGCTCTGTGGTCAAGGTCTGGGCTGGCACGACATAAGCGCGCAAGGTCGTGTCTCCCCCGGCGTCCTGTAGCGCGGTGACGACCGCTTCTTTAACTTGTGGATGGTCGAGCAGCTTTTTCTCGATTTCCTCGATCTCAATGCGGAAGCCGCGAACTTTCACCTGATGGTCGACTCTGCCGATGAAGACGATCTGTCCATCTGGCAGCCTTTTCACGACGTCGCCTGTCTTGTACACGACCTGCTCAGGCAGCTCCTTGCCCTGCACGAACCGTTCTGCCGTCAACTCCGGGGCGTTGTAGTAGCCAAAACCTACCCCGACACCGCCGATGCACAGCTCGCCCTCCAGCCCTTCCGGCACCAGGCGCATGTCCTTGTCCACGACATACAATCGGACGTTGTCAATCGGTTTGCCGATCGGCAGGTTTGTTTCTCCTTGCCAGTCTTTGCTGTGTAGGCGGTAGTAGGACGCAATATCTGTGCATTCGGTCGGGCCGTAAGTGTTGACGATTTCCGCCTGGCAATGGGCGCTGCGCAGCCACGGCGCGAGCTGGTTCATATGGATCGGTTCGCCGCCCAAAAATACCCAGCGCAAGCTTCTCAACTTTTGATAATCGTCGTCCGCATTGGCTTCTACCAACGGGTAAAAAGCGCTGGGCGTGCAGTTGATCGCGGTAATCCCTTCGCGCTCGATTGTCGCTGACATTTGCTCGTAGTCGTAGAGACCAGGTTCGAAAAGCACCAGCCGCCCCCCGGTGATGAGCGGCGCGTACAGGTTTTTTTGCGCCAGATCAAAGCTGGCAGAAGCGATGAGCAGCATCCGGTCGTTTTCGCCCAGCGCAAATTCGCGCGTGTACCA